>Ga0194128_10002381_pt1 | contig 30528 bp, 23 predicted proteins | sample TA2KigCa65mmetaG_FD_148650 | JGI IMG/M metagenome (GOLD analysis project Ga0194128, IMG submission 148650) | Freshwater microbial communities from Lake Tanganyika, Tanzania - TA2015037 Kigoma Deep Cast 65m | ecosystem: Environmental > Aquatic > Freshwater > Lake | place: Tanzania: Lake...
GGCGTCTATGTGCGGCAGAAAAAGATGCTGAGCCTGGAAACGGCCGTGCGCAAGACGACCTCGCAAAATGCCGCCAAGCTCGGGTTGCATGATCGCGGCATTCTGCGACCCGGAATGGCTGCCGACATCACGCTGTTCGACCCGGACCGCGTAATCGACCGAGCCACGTACACCGAGCCGTTCGCGTATTGCGAAGGCATCGAGTACGTCATCGTCAACGGCCAACTGGTGCTCGATCGCGGCAAGCACACCGGAGCGACGCCGGGCCGGGCGTTGCGGCTGACGCGGTGATTTCATTTCTTCGTTTAGCGCTCGGACCGCGCCCCGCGGGGGTATGTCGTTTTTCGAAGCACGATAAACGCCCACAGGGCGCATCCCGGGCGCTAAACGAAGACAGCGATTATGCCGACTTTGCCGATCAGCGAGACATTTCCTTTGGCAAATTTTGCCGATTGGGCAAGACAAGCTGGCCTGATGATTGGATAATGGGGGGGACTTTTCTCCCTCGCCTCCCACGGGCGGCGGAGAGGCCGGCGCATCTCTTGCGAATCGATCATTCATGAAAACGCACATCCTCCTGGGACGCGTGACGTTCACCGTGGCGCTTTTGGCGGCGACGACGTTGCCGTTCTCGATCTCCTCGGAACCGGGTCGGCTGCCGGCCGGCCCGGAGGACTGCTTGCCGAAGGACCCGCCGCCTCCGACGGTGAAGCTGAAGGTGCGTGTGCCGGCCGACTCCGAACCAGGTCAGCCGCTGGAATATCGCATTTGCGTTGAGAACTGCTCGACGGCCGAGGCCCATCACGTCGTCGTCAAGAACGCCTTGCCGGCCAACGCCAAGTTCGTGAAGTCCGATCCGGAGCCGAGCAAGCAAGGCCCAGAGTTGCAGTGGAACCTCGGCACGGTCGGCGGCGGGGCTGTGCGCGAAATCATCCTCGTGTTGCAGCCGACGAACAAGGAAGACATCAAGAATTGCGTGCGCGTGCAATTCGAGCATGGCGTCTGCCTGACGACGCGGCTGGCTGCGAGCCCGCCCGGCACGAAACCGCCGATTATCACGACGGTGCCGGAGATTCGCCCCGAGGATTTGCCGGTACTTGATCTCGTCGTGCAAGGCCCGAAGGAACAGTTCGCGAACCTGCCGGCCAAGTATCACTTCACGCTGACCAACAAGGGCAAGACCAAGGCGATGAACGCCCAGCTCTACGTGCGCCTACCCGAAAAGCTCAAGACGGTGAAGGCGAGCGAACCGGGAAGCGCGGTCGAGAATGTCGTCATCTGGGTGCTCGGCCACATCGAGCCCGGCGGCAGCAGGGACTTCAACCTCATCGTACGCGCGACCGAAAAAGGGGAGCATTGCTTCAAGGCCAGTGCCAAGGCCGATCACGTCCCGGAGAAGCACTGGGACATCTGCACCAACTTCGTGGGCGCCAGCGCGCTAGGCATCGAAATGTACGGCCGCAAGGGGGCGCTTTTTATCGGTGAGAAATCGAGTTTTCCGGTCGAGATCATCAGCCAGGGGAGCGAACCACTCACGAACATCAAGTTGCAAGTCCTGATCCCCGATGGGCTGAAGCTAGAAAAGACTGTTCCGGCGCTGTTCGAGAAACGCGAACGCGTCGCCGGCGGCGAATTGATCGAGTTCAAGGTCTTGCCCAAGATCGACGGCGGCGCGCAGGTGACGTACGAAATCTTCGTCGAGGCCGTGCAAGCCGGTCGAACGCGCTTTCAAGTCGCCGTGATGGCCGACCAGCTTGATGCCATGCAGAAAGCGGTCGTCGAGCAAGAATTCACCAACATCGTCGACGACCGCGCGAAAGTGCAGATCAAGGAACTCAGTCGAACGAGAGAATTGCGCTGACAACAGATGAAGCCACGCGTCGACAAAACGCCGACCTACTCGCGTTTGACAATCTTCAGTTTGGAGTAGAGGGCAGCTCTGGGCAAGCCCGTGATCATGTCGCCCGTTGAATACGATTTGTCCGTGGCGATGGCGATGATCGCGAAATACTCACCGATGCCTGCGGCGCCTTCGCCAAACTGGCAAGTTCCGGTGAGCTTTCCGTCGGCGAACTGGGCGTCCTGGACCCACCACACGTCCTGCGTGTCCTTGTTGGACAGCGGGTTGACGAGCACATACACGCGCAGAGGCGGTTCGATCTTCGCCGTCCCGCTCACGGGACCGCGCAGACGAACGATTTCAATTCCCTTGTCCGATTTCGGCGCCTTCAATTCTTCTCGGCTCGGCGGGTTCTTCTGATCTACTTTGCCCAGGTCCGAGGCATGGCTGCATGCCGCCCCCGCGAGCATTCCGAAGCCTACGAGGGCGAAGACACATTGCTTCATGAGCTATCTCCGGTGCTCCCGACGACGTTGGCCGCCGGCAACGGGAGCAATGCCGATGCAGCCTGCGAAAGAGATCGCTTCCATAGACGCCGCTCGGTGACGCCGGTGCAACTGAGACCACGGAAATCGGGGTTTCCCGTTTTGGCCCGTCCGTTTATAATCCTCCCAAGGGAGGACCACCGATGCGAAGGATCGCAATCATCAATCAAAAAGGCGGCGTCGGCAAGACGACGACCACGGTCAATCTCGGCGCCGCGCTGGCTCGCGCCGGCCAACGCGTCTGCATTCTCGACCTCGACCCGCAAGCGCACGCCACCACCCATCTCGGCATCGAGCCGGACGGCCAAACACCGTCCATGTACGATGTCCTCACCGACAACAAGCCGCTCGCCGACGTCCGTAAGCAAATCGACGACAACCTCTGGCTTGTCGGCTCCGACATAAACCTCGCCGCCGCCGAGATGGAACTCGCCGGCGTCGTGGGCCGTGAGGTGATCCTGCGCGATCTGCTGGCGACGTCCCCCGCGCTCGCCGAAGGCGAGAGGCTAAACGAATTCGACTGCATCCTCATGGATTGCGCCCCATCGCTTGGCGTGCTGACGCTAAACGCTCTGTGCGCCGCCACCGAAGTCTTCATCCCCTTGCAGCCGCACTTTTTGGCGCTTCATGGCTTGAGCAAACTGCTCGAGACGACGGCCGTCGTCGCCAAGCGTATCAATCCGCAACTGCGCGTCGAAGGCGTCATCCTGTGCATGTGCGACGCCAACACGCGTTTGGCGCAGGAAGTCCAGCGCGATCTTAACGAGTTTCTTGGCAATAGCCGAAGCGCCAATGTACCCTGGCGCAACGCCCGCGTGTTCACGTCGCGTATTCGTCGCAACATCAAGCTGGCCGAGGCGCCGAGCTTTGGCAAGTCGATTTTTGCCTACGCTCCATCGTGCCATGGCGCCGAGGATTATCTCAAGCTCGCGATGGAAGTGCTCGGCGAAGAGACGCCGAAGGTCGTGTCGGCGCGCGTCGCGATTTCATCAGAGCCTGAAGCGTTAGCGAAGGAGGCAGCGTCCCTCGCTTTCGCTTCGGGCTCTGATCGGATAAGTTGATCGCATGAGCAAAATCTCGATCCACTCGCCGCAGGAGACGGTTCCCATCGACCGTGGGCGCGTTCGCGACATCGCCCGTGCCGTGCTCGAAGGCGAAGGCGTCAACGATTACGAACTGAGCGTTGCCTTCGTCGACAAGCCGACCATTCATCGGCTCAACAAGCAGTATCTCGATCACGACGAGCCGACCGACGTGCTGTCATTTCCCTATAGTGGGGCCGGCGCCAAGAAGCTCGAAGGTGAGTTGGTCATCGGCGTCGAAGTCGCGAAGGCCGAAGCCGATGAGCGTGGCCACGACGTGCAAGCGGAGTTAGCGCTCTACGTCATCCACGGACTGCTGCACCTGTGCGGCTACGACGACAAGTCGCCAGGCGCGGAAAAAGAAATGCGTGAACAGGAGCGCTATTATCTGCAGAAGTGTGCGATTCCCGATATTAGCGATTGAAGGAGCCACGCACGAAGTAAGCGGCAGGCGTAGCGTGCTTACTTCGTGCGTGGCTCTTTGATGGGCTACTCCTTCACGCGGAGCAGTTCGACTTCGAAGATGAGGGTAGCGTTGGGGGGGATGACGTTGCCGGCGCCGCGTTCGCCATAGCCCAGGTCGGGTGGGATGATGAGCTTGCGTTTGCCGCCGACCTTGATGCCGGCGACGCCTTCGTCCCAGCCCTTGATGACGCGGCCGGCGCCGAGCGGGAAGGAAAACGGTTCGCCGCGGTCGCGGCTGGAGTCGAACTTCTTGCCGTCGGTGAGCGTTCCGACGTAGTGCACGAAGACGGTGTCGCCTTTCTTGGCTTCGGGTCCGTCGCCGATCTTAAGTTCGACGTACTTTAGGCCGGACTTGGTCGTGATGATCTTCTCTTCTTTCTTGCTGTCGCCGCCCGCCTCGGCGGCGGGGATGACCCAGCCGGCGAGTGCCAACAGGACTAGCACGAATACGATGGCTTTCATGATGCTCCTCAAATGGTGAGACCGGCCGATCCGCCGGCGATGGTGAAAGTTACTCGACTTTGAGCAAAGTAATTCGGAAGATGACGTCGCCATCGGGGACGAACGCTTCTCCTGGGTCATTGAGCGCCGCCGGTGATTGAATTTGCCGCACGCCTTTTTCCTTCATTCCCGTGACGCCTTCGTGCCATGCAGGTGGAATGTCGTTGGTTTTCTTGCCGACGACAAAGATAATCGGTTCTTTGCTGCGGGCCTGCGGATTGCCGTCGGCATCCAAAACGGTGACGTGGATGGTGACTTTTCGCCCTCGTTCGGCTATTTTGCCATCGCCGATGGCTTCATCCATGAACTTGAGTCCCGACTTCGTGACATAGACTTTTCCCTTGACTCCGAGTTCAGGCTCGGAGCTGGAAATCATCATCCAGGTGATGCCGGCGCCGACAAACGCCACAATGATTGCGATCACCGTCAAACGCGTGTTCATCGTTGGAAGGTTCCTGGCGAAACTTCGGCGACGAGCCGGAAGCGTTAGCGACGGTTTGCGCCACGCAAACCGTCGCTAACGCTTCCGGCTCGTCGCGTTATGCGCTTAGCGCCGCACTTCCATCATATTGACGATTTGCAACGCTGCCCGGCGAATTGCTTGCTGATGCGATGTCGCCGTCGATCCGCCCAACTCCGGCACGTAGGTCCCGGTCGGCGTGATCAACAGCGGTATCGGCGCCGGCGGCGTCGCTTTCGGATCGCCCGGCAAGGGCAGCTCGTTCGGATCGAATCGCTTCGGATTGGAAAGGATGTCCCCCTCGTGACCCGGACGCAGATCCCGCCAGACCACCTCGATCTGAAGGTAGTTCTCGACTTGCCGCGGCTCGCCGAGTTGATTGAAAATAATTGTCGACTTGCGATTCTGCACGACCTTCAGCGTCAACTCGCTATCGGCGCGCTCCCGGCACGACGTCACTTTCGGCGCCCCACTGCGACGGCCCAGCTCGTTGATGACCTCCTCCGTCAACGGAAACTCAATGCCTCGGAGATAGGTTGTGTTCAGCGCGGTCGGCACAAGCACGGTGCGAATGCTCTCATCGAACGGCGGCTTGGTCGTGTAGCCGAAGATCGTGAAATGCCCGCCGTTCTCGCAGCCGGCAAGCAAGGCGAGCGCCGGGAGGAGAAAAATTGCGGCAAGTTCGGTGCGTATTTGTCTCATATTCATGCCTGTTCGGGGCATTAGCAATTGACAATCAGCAATTGACAATTGCAAATTGAAGACGTCGAGATCGCAGCCGATCGTGCATCTTTTCTCGACAGTCGGATTCACTTTCCGCAATTGACAATTGTCAATTGCTAATTCCTCTGCCCGACCTCGATGTCGGATCCGCCGCCGACTAATTCCTCGGGTTCAACGGCGGAAGCGTTCGCGGCGGCGCTGGTCCCGGCTCGACCGCCGGTGTCGGATTCTGGTTGCCCTGGTCGCGCTCCATGCGGCGGCGAAGCTCCAGCTTCCGCTGGGCCGCCTGCGTCGCATACGTCGAGCCCGGATAACGACGGCACACAAGCTCGTAATAGAAGTATGCCGAGCCCGGATGGCCCGTGCGCTGGTAAAACTCGGCAATCTTGAAGTCGCGGTCGGCTTGCTGGACGTTCATCATCTTGAGCTGTCCCTCGACCCAATCCTTGTCGTTGGCCAACTCCTGATACGCGGCCTGCTTGACCATCAACAGCTTCTTGGATTCTTCGACGGGCCGCAGGTCGTACACCGTGCCGCCGGTCGATAGCTGCTTGCAAATGATCGATTGCTTGATCGCCCGGGGAGCCTCCTTGCTTTCCGGGAATTGTTCGTGCAATTGCGAGAAGTAGAAGTCGGCGTCCTTGTAATCCTTGCGGAAGAAACTGATCGTGCCGAGCATCATCAACGCCTTCTCGGCCAACGGGCCCTTGCCATCGTGAACGCGAACCGTGTTAAGAATCTGCGTCGCGTGCCCTTCGGGATCCAACAACGGCATGTCTTTGCTGAAATGGACATACATCCCCGGTGTGACGAACCAGCGCTCCCCCTTGAGCTGGGCGTGGTATTCATCCATCTGCCGGCCGGTCGACTGCAGCCAATAGTTGGCGATCTCGAACAGGCCCATGCATGATCGCGACGTGTACTGCGTGCTGGAGAACTCGACGAGTAGTTTGGTGTAGGTGTCGACGGCGCCGCGATAGTTTTTTTGCAAGCGCTGGCATTCGGCTTCGTAGAATAATGCGGCCTCGCTCAGAGGATCGCCACGGCGGCTTCTGCCTTGCTTTGTGTCGTCGCGCGGCGCGAGCAAGCCAAACTCCCACCAGGCCGGCTCGCGATTGAGCTTCACCAGCTTGTGGAACATCGGCTCCGCTTGGGCGTATTTCTTCTCGTCGAACAATCGGCGCGCGGTGTCGAACTCCTGGCGCGTCGCGTCATCGACAACAATCCGCTCCATGCCGCCGCCGGTCATTACAAAGGCGTCCTTGGGGCCTTCTTGTTTGGCCTGCGGTTTTTTCCAGGGCGGAGCGAACCCGCCCGTTGATGTGCATCCGGTGACGACGCAGAGAAACAGGGGAACGACAGTGGACATCAGCCAGGACCTCCATGGAGCCGCTTGCGGCATGCCAACAAACGGCTTTGAGTGTGCGCTGGTCACGACCTTAACTCCCCAAATAAGGCAGTAGACGCGGCCGACGTCCCAGGACATAGGTGACGTAGTGATCCAGGAGCTGGCGAACTTCGCTGCGAAGTTGCGGGTCCTGAATCTCGCGCCAGGCCTCGCCGGGCGCTTGCAACCGCTCCAGTGCTTGCCGCGTCGCGTCGGCCAAGGGCCGCTTGTCGCGGTGTTTCGGCTGACACCTCAGGCAGACGACGCCGCCTCCAGCCGCGCTGAAGGCTAGTCCTTGGCCGGACAGTGCTTCGCCGCAATCGGCGCAGAAATCAAGCGCCGGCCCATACCCCAGTTCCCGCAAAAGCACAAGCTCAAAATGCGCCAGGCACGACCCGGTGATTCCCCCCGGCTGCCCCAGATTCCGCAGCGTAACGAGCGCCTCGTCAAACAGCACCGCATGCGGATCGTGATCCTGCGTCCAGTCGCTGAGCATCTCGGCAACGTAGTAGCCTGCGTAAAGCGCAGCCAGGTCGCCACGCAACTGCGGGAATCGCTCCTGCACTTGCGCTTCGGTCAACAGGTCGAGACTGGTCGTACTTTTGCGGATGAAGACGATACCGCAGACGGTGAGGAGGTCAAGAGCAACGTCGAAGTTGGACTTGAGCCGTCGCCCTCCCTTGGCCAATGCGCGTACTTTGCCGAACTCCTTGGTCCACAAGGTGACGATGCGGCTCGTCTCGCTGAAGTCGACGCCGCGGATGACCAGAGCGCTGGCTTTTTCGAGGGACACAGTGCAGCCCGGGTGAATTAGCAATTGCAAATTGTCTAAAGCGGCTCTGCGGCAAGCCGCGTCAATTGGAAATTGCTAATTGCTGATTGTCAATTGCTAATTATGGAGGCAACGTTGGCTAAGAGTAGCACTCCTCGCTATCGGTCCGAAGCCTTTTTGCCTTTGATTCCCTTGGCAGTGACGACGGATTGGCCGAAAATATTGCAGAGCTGGTTGCTCTCGTCTAGCAAGTCGCCCATCTTCGTGGCCGTCGAGACCTTCGCTCACACGATCGGCCGCAACCAGTAGCGAGTCTCGCGCAACTCTTTGAGCACGATCTTCATCTTGTGGACAAAATCGGCTCGGCTCTTGCCGGGGCAGACTTCCTCGTAGTTCGGGCCTGGTGACGTTCCGCAGCGCACCAGTTGCCAGGCGACATGCCTTCCTAACCGGGTCTCCGGCAAAGCGTCAACGACGTTGCCAATCCGTGCGCCAAGGTCCAACAGTCGATCGGACAGTTCTTCTCGTGTCATGGCAACTCCTCGGAGGAAAAGGCAACGTGATTGTGTCAATTTGGAATTGCTACTTGTCAATTGCTAATTCTCGGAAGCCAGCATGCAGTCGATCTCTAAACTATTGCCATGCGTGCTTCTCGGACATTCTTAGTCATCGCCGCCTTGTGTTCGGCGGAACCCGCGTTCGCGCAGGCGCCGGCTGCGGTCGACGTCGCGTTCTTCGAGAGCAAGGTTCGGCCCATCCTGGTCAATCGTTGTCACGAATGTCATTCGGCGAAAGCCAAGAAGATCAAGGGCAAGCTATTGCTGGATAGCCAGACGGCGATTCTCAAGGGAGGCGTCACCGGACCGGCGGCGGTCGTGGGCGAGCCGGACAAAAGCTTGCTGATCCACGCCGTTCGCTACGCCAAGGAAGACCTGCAGATGCCGCCCAAGGCCAAACTGCCGGCGAGCGAGATCGCCATTCTCGAAGAATGGATCCGGCGCGGCGTCGTCTATCCAGGGCCAGCGGTGGCGCTGCCCAATGAAACTGGCATCGACTGGACGAAGGGCAAGACCTTCTGGTCGTTTCAGCCGCCCAAATCGATGCCGCTCCCCAGCGTTCGCGACAGAACCTGGCCCATCACGCGAATCGACTCGTTCCTGCTGGCTGACCTGGAAAAGCGCTTGCTGTCGCCGACCAAAGCTGCCGATCGCCGGACGCTGATACGCAGGGCGACGTTTGACCTGATCGGCCTGCCACCTACGCCGGAAGAAATCGACTCGTTCGTCAACGACAAGAATCCCGATGCCTATGTCCGTCTCATTGATCGGCTGCTGGCTTCGCCGCAGTATGGCGAGCGCTGGGGGCGATATTGGCTCGACCTGGCGCGTTACTGCGACATTGCCGAGCCATGGGCCGAAGGGAAGGGGCAGTCGTGGGTGTATCGCGACTGGGTCGTCCATGCGATCAACGACGACATGCCCTACGATCGCTTCGTGCAGATGCAGCTCGCGGCCGATCTGATGCCGAATGCTCAGCCCAAGGATCGCGCCGCCCTCGGTCTTCTCGGCCTTAGTCCGCAGTACTGGAAGGAACTGTTGCTGGACAAGGACGTGATCAAGGGCGTCGTCGCGGAGGAATGGGAAGAACGCATCGGCGCAGTCACGAGCACTTTTCTTGGGTTGACGGCGGCGTGCGCTCGCTGCCACGATCACAAGTTCGATCCGATCAGCATGCAGGACTACTACGCACTGGCCGGCGTGTTCGCGAGTGTCCGGCACACCGATATTGCATTGCTGCCCGATACCGAGGCACGGGCAGTCGAGGAGGCGTGGAAGAAGATTGAACCACTGCAGAATCGGCTCAGGAAGATTGCCAAGTCGTCGGTCGCCGTGGAGAAGAAAGAAGCGGCCGAGTTGACGGCGAAAATCGCTGCGATCAAGAAAGCGACGCCGAATTTCGAAACGCCGACGGCACGCGGAGTGATCGAATCGAGCCTGCACGTTCTTGCGGACGGTCCGCACAAGACGAAGCTCGAATACAGGGTCGGCGTGCCGCAGGATGTCGCCGTGCAGAAGCGAGGCGTGCCGAGCAGCCTGGGGCCGATTGTGCCGCGGCGGTTCCTGACGGTGCTGTCAGATGACAAAACGAAGCCGTTCACGCAAGGCAGCGGCCGCCTGGAGTTGGCCCGCGCCATCGTCAACGAAGGCGCGCCGCTGTCGGCGCGCGTCATCGTCAATCGCGTGTGGAAGCAACACTTCGGCGCCGGTATCGTCGAAACGCCGAGCGACTTCGGCATGCAAGGCGCTCGCCCGACACATCCCGAAATGCTTGATGACCTCACCGCAGGCTTCATCCAGAATGGCTGGTCGCTCAAATGGCTGCATCGCGAAATCATGCGCTCGGCCGCCTATCAGCAAGCGAGTGCATTCGACGCGAAGAAGAATGCGATCGATCCGGACAACAAATGGCTCTGGCGCATGAGCCGCCGCCGGCTCGACGTCGAGGCCTGGCGCGACGCCATGCTTGCAGCCACCGGCACGCTCGACGCGACGCGCGGCGGTCCGCCGGTTGACCTTGCCGACGTGAAAAACCACCGACGCACACTCTACGGGACCGTGAAACGCCGCGAACTGCACGACATGCTTCGGCTCTTCGATTTCCCTGATCCGATCATCCACAGCGCGGCGCGGCTGCCGACGACGACGCCGTTGCAGCAGCTTTTCACGCTCAATAGCCCGTTCATGCAACAGCAATCCGCGGCACTCGTGAAGCGATTGGCGATGGAAGCCGACGACGAAGCAAAGGTCCGGCGCGCCTATATGCTGCTCTATGGACGGCCGGCGACCGAGGCGCAGGTGCGTTTGGCGAGTGCGTTCCTGGGGCAGCCGTCCAGCGATGCGACATGGGGGCAGTACGCGCACGTGCTTCTCGGAAGCAACGAGTTCATGTTTGTTGATTAGCAGTCGAACCAACTGGCTGTGCTTGCTGTCGACTTACTGCTCGAGTAGATTTGTCAACGGGTCAGTTCTTCGGAGGGGTGGCAGAGCGGCCGATTGCACCGGTCTTGAAAACCGGAGTCGGAGCAATCCGACCGTGGGTTCGAATCCCACCCCCTCCGCTCACGAAATCCAGGGGTTCGGAGTGCCTCACCCCTGGGCTTCATTTTTTACAACAGCCCGTACGCCGACAGCGTCCCGCGCAACTTCGCGTCGAGCGCCGCGTCCATCGCGCACATCGGCAGACGCAACTCTCCCGTATCGCGGCCCAGCATCTTCATCGCCGTCTTTATCGGGATCGGATTGGTGGCAATGCCCAGCATGTCCCGGCAAAGACTGAAGAGCTTGTAGTGCCACTGGATCGCGTCCTGCAATTTTCCAGCGTCCCAGGCGGCGAGCATGGCCTTCATGTCGCGCGGGACAATGTTCCCGACGACGCTCACCACGCCGCGACCGCCGATGCTCAAGAGCGGCAGCGTCAGGCTGTCATCGCCAGAGAGCAGCGTGATGTCGCATAACGCCGCGATTGACGACGCCTGATCCATCGAACCGGTCGCTTCCTTGACGGCGACGATCTGCGGCAACTTGGCGAGCTTGGCGATCGTCTCGGGCAGGATGTTCGACCCGGTACGGCCCGGAATGTTGTACAGCACGATCGGCAGATCGACGGCGTCGGCGACCGCAGCGAAGTGTTTGTAATAGCCATCCTGCGTCGGCTTGTTGTAATACGGCCCGACCATTAGCGCCCCATTGGCGCCGGCTTTCTTGGCCGACTTCGTCAAGCGGATCGCTTCACGGGTACTGTTTGACCCCGTGCCGGCCATCACCTTGATGCGTCCGCGCGCTTGCTCGCAAACGACGCCGACGACTTTCTCATGCTCTTCGTGATCGAGCGTCGGCGATTCGCCGGTGGTGCCGCACGGCGCCAGGCAATCCGTCCCTTCGGCGACGTGCCAGTCGACGAGCTTGCGCAGGCCGTCGTAGTCGACTTGGCCGTTGCGGAACGGCGTGATAAGCGCGACCGTCAACCCCGAAAACATCTCGCCCTTGGTGGCCATAGGTTGCTCCCATCAGAGCCTGAAGCGTAAGCGAAGGTCCGTATAATGCCGCTATCGCCTCATCTTACGCACCGCCGCGATCAAGGAAACTCCCATGCTGGTCACGCTGTTCGCGGTGTTCGCCTACCTGGTCGGCATGGCCGGCGCGGGCCTGTTCTTTGCCTATGTCGTCGGCACGGGTACAGGGCTTTGGCCTCGCCCGAGCGAGGCCGAGACATTGCCTTCAATTCAGATCAACTGCCTCGTCTTGGCTCTGTTCGCATTTCAACACAGCGGCATGGCGCGCGAGACATTCAAGCAGCGGCTTGGATATCTGAGCCGATCGATCTACGTGGCGACGTCTGGGATTACTCTGGGCATCCTGGCATGGTTTTGGCAAGCGATTCCCGGCGAGCCGATCTGGCACGGACCGGTCTGGGTCGCTGCCATCAGTATTGCGGCCGCCTTGTTCATCGGCGCCTGTTGCGGCTGGTTCGATCACGCGACGTTTATGGGCTTGACCCAGGCCTGGACCGGAACCGTCGAAGTTGTGGCACCCTTGCGCATCGAAGGACCGTACCGCTACGTGCGCCACCCGCTGATGCTCGGCCTTCTCATCGTGCTCTGGGCCCAGCCGATAATGCCGCCGGAATTGCTAATGTTGAACATTGGAATGACGGTTTACATTCTCTTCGGCATCATGATGGAAGAAACCGACTTGGTGCGAGCGTACGGCGAGGAGTATGAGCGGTACCGAAACGACGTGCCGGCGCTGATTCCGTGGATTGCCTACAGATAAGTGCGCCGGAGCCACGACCCTTGGGGAGCGGTTTCGCTGACCGCTCTCTGACGGTCTCCCTCTGAAGAAAAATCGATTTCCATACCGCAAATGTCGCTCTCCCATCGCTCCATAAGATGATCGGCACACACCATCCAGGACCTGTGCTGAGCGATCCCATGCCGAAAGCTTGCCCTCATTGTCATCATCCCAATGCCGACGATGCACGCCTGTGCCTGGGATGCGGGAGACCTATCGACGAAACCACGCCTCCGAGCAGCGACGCCTTGGCTACGGTGCGATGGTCCGGAGCGCCCGTCTGAGGAAAAGCCTCCGCCCTCCGCGTCATCCGGCTCGATGCGCTTTTCGCTCGCAAGAACAAGATTCTCATCGGCCGAACGCCCGAGTGCGATCTCGTGCTGGCACATCCGATGGTGTCGCGGCAGCACGCGGAACTCGAACGGCTTAGCGATGGCCGACTGCAACTCACCGACCTCGGCAGCGTGAACGGGCTCACCGTCAACGGCAAGCGCCTCGAAGACACCGCCATACTCCGCGAAAACGAACAAGTCGGCATCGGACCGTTCCTCTTCAGCCTCGTCGATCAAACGCTCCAAACAATCGACAACAGCCAAGGACTTCGCCTCGAAGCCCGCGGCCTGGAGAAAGTCATCCACCTGCCCGATGGAAAAACGCGCAAGCTGCTCGATAACATCAACCTCGTCGTCGAGCCCGGCGAATTCGTCAGCCTGCTCGGTCCCAGCGGCTCGGGCAAGAGCACGCTGATGGACTGCCTCAACGGCCGACGCCGCGCCACCGGCGGCAAGGTCCTGGCCAACAGCGTGGACTTTTACGCCCATTTCGACAACTTCCGCCAATCGCTCGGCTATGTGCCGCAGAAGGACATCGTCCACGAGTTTCTAACGGTCTATCGCGCCTTGTATTACACGGCCCTGTTGCGCCTGCCGACCGATACGAGCAGTGCCGAGTTGCAAGCGCGCATCGAAGAAGTCATCAAGCTCATGGAGCTCGATCCGCACCGCGATACGCTGGTGGCGAATCTGAGCGGCGGGCAGATCAAGCGAGTCAGCCTCGGCGCCGAGTTGCTGGCTCGGCCCAGCCTCTTGTACATCGACGAGGCGACGAGCGGCCTCGACGCCGGCACCGAAGCCCGCATGATGAACCTCTTCCGTGGGCTTGCCGACGAGGGGAAGTCGCTCATCTGCATCACCCACAACATCGAGAATGTCGATCGTTGCCATCTCATCATCGTGCTGGCGCGCGGCAAGCTGATCTACTATGGGCCTCCGGACGAAGCGGTGAAGTATTTTGCCGTGCCGAAGCTGAGCGCGATTTACGATCGCATCGGGGAGCGAGAAGTCGAGGTGTGGGAGAAGGAGTTCGCCGGAAGTTCGGTGTACTACGAGTACGTCGCAAAACGGCTGAATCCGCTCTTGCCCGAGCCGGCCCCGGTCGCGCCGGCGCCCGAGCCGATCATCACTGCGCCCAGCGAAACGCCCGCAAGCGATACTCCGCTTGCGGAGCATGGCGAAGGCGAGGCGCCCGCCGAGCCTGCTGTCCCGCGAAGCGCGCCGTTAAGTTCATCGCTCAGTGTCTCGTCGACATCATTGCACGTTGTCGAAGACATGACGCCGCCGCCTCGGCCGCAGAACACGCCGATGTGGCATCAGTTCACCGTGCTCACGCTGCGCTACATCGAGCGGATTTGGACCGACCGCCGCAGTCTTTACATGCTGCTTCTGCAAGCGCCTCTAGTTGCCCTCTTTGTCCTGGCGGGATTCATCGGCAAGCCCTATGAGCAGAAGATTCCGGTGCCGCACATCTCGGAAGAGGAATATGTCGCATTGAACATGCTCCAGGCATTTGTCCACGACATGAAGGCGGCCGAGAGCATCGACGATCCCAAAGTGCGCAAGGCGGTGAGCAAGCTGCGATTTATCGTCCATAGCAACGACCCCAAGGACGGGTCGGCCGAGCTGGATCATCAAGAACTCGTTCGCCGGCTCAAGGAGCAGCGCGACAAGTCCAGCACGAAAGAACCGCTCGGAAAACTCTTCGTCACGATGCACGCGAATGAAGGCAAGCCCAACGCGAAGAAGATGACCATGTCGATGGAGAAGATTCTCGAAAAGCCGAGCGGCATCGACAGTTCGAAGATCACCGATCAGTTGATTCAAGCCCATGAGATCGCCAACGTCACCAATCCGCGTTTCACGTACATATTGCTGTTCCTGGTCAGCATCATCGTGCTGTGGTCGGGGTGCAACAACACCGCGAAGGAGATCGTGAAGGAGGAAGCGATCTACGCTCGCGAACGTGCGGTAAACCTGGCGATCTTGCCTTATGTCGCGAGCAAGTTCATCGTCATGAGCGTGTTGACCGTGTTTCAGACCGTGCTGCTCATGGGCATGGTGTATGGCACGTTGTATGCCTTGCACATGATCAAGCCGGGCTTTATTGAGCACAACGAGATGCCGGCCAAGGAATACATGCTCCCATACGGCCCGCAGTTCGGCTTCTTGGCGCTGTTGGCGATGGCCGGCGTCGCGCTCGGTCTTTTGTTGTCCGCGTGCGTGTCGAGTCCGGATCGGGCCAACGCCTTGTTGCCTTACGTGCTGATTCCGCAGATCATCCTGGGCGGCGGCATCATGCCGATCAAGTATGGTGTGTTGGAATGGCTGGCGTGGGTGCTGTCGCCGGAGTACTGGGCGTTTCGCGCGATTCGCACGGGGGAAACGACGTTGCCGGAAATCATGCAAGACAACCGCATGACCTACGACGACAATCTCTGGCTGCCATGTGCCGTGTTGATCGGCGAGACGTTGGTCATGCTGATCGCGACCGCGTGGTTTCTGCACCGCAAAGATGAGAATTGATCCACGAAGGACTCCAAGGACACGAAGGAAGAAAGAAGTTGGAGTTAACAGGAGAGGAATAGGAATGCGTGGAGCGATTCGGATTTTTGATCCTCGTCCACTCTCTTTGGCCGTATGTAGTGGGCAACAAGAAAACAATTATGAAGGCAGGAAGGCAGGAAGGCAGGAAATGGAATTGTTGACCCTTCCTGTCTTCCTGCCTTCCTTATCGTTTTGTTTACGTCAGACGGCTAAAGAGTTACCGCTTTTCTCTTTGTGTCCTTCGTGGACAACTCTCGACCGCCGGCGCTGGGACGCGTTTCAGCGCATGGTAGGGTGGATGCGCGAAACGGTCCGCAGCGGATCGGCGGGCGACGCGCGACGAAAAGAGAGGGTGGCTGGCACTTCCACGAAGCCGGGCCGATCTCCCGTTTTGCCGCACGTGGGCTGTCTGTAAGATGAAGCGAGACGGCGCGAAAGTACCCGCCAAGAAAATGACGAATGTTTCCAGCGAACAGCCAAGTATCGGTGATCCAGCAGTGGCTGCCCGGCGCGGTGGCCGGTGATCAGGCCGCTACCGATGCGCTCTTGCGTCATTATTCCGAACGGCTCACGTTTTTGACGCGTCGCATGCTGGGGGACTTCAAACGTGTTCGGCGTTGGGCGGAGACGGACGATGTCTTGCAGAACGCTCTGCTTCGGCTGGTCAGCGCGATCCGCGCCGTGAAGCCGGCGACATCGCGCGAGTTTCTGGCGCTGGCCACACTGCAGATTCGCCGCGAGTTGCTCGATTTGGCGCGGCACTATTACGGCCCGGCAGGCCTCGGCGCCCACCATGAAAGCCACGGGCCGAATGAATCAGAACCGCCCGATCCAGGCGATGTGCGCCATGAGCCGAGTTCGCTGGCACAATGGACTGAACTGCACGAGCAGATTGAAACCTTGCCCGAAGAGGAGCGCGACGTCGTCGGGTTGTTGTTCTACCAAGGACTGTCGCAGGCGGAAGCGGCCGAGGTGCTCGGCTTGTCGCTGCGCACCGTGCAACGCCGCTGGCACGACGCCTTGTGCAAGTTGCATCGGATTTGGAATCGTGAAGAATGAACTTGCCTTCGTTTAGCGCTCGCGCGGCTCCGTGCGAGCGCTAAACGTAAACGGGCGAATTTGGGCCAGCATGGGAATTGATGCGATCGAAGACCTGATGCTGCGCTGGGAGTCGGCCCGGCAACAGGGAGTGGACCTCTCGCCGGCGGAGCTGTGCGCCGACGCGCCGCACTTGGCCGACGAAGTGCAGCGCCGCATTCGCGCCATCCTGGCGATGGAGCACGTGCTCGGCGTCACGGAGCACGATCCGAATCGGACCATGCCCGCGCCGGCGGACGAGTCTCCATTTGGCGCCGAACCCGAACCGTTGCCGCGCATCCCGGGTTATGAGATCATCCGCATCATTGATCAGGGGGGGATGGGCGTTGTCTACGAGGCGAGGCAGATCAACGCCAACCGCATCGTCGCGATCAAGATGGTGTCCGGCGCACGGCTGAAGCCGAAGGCCGTCGTGCGTTTTCGAGCCGAGGCCGAGTCGGCAGCGCGCTTGCAGCATCCGAACGTCGTGCAGATCTTCGAGGTAGGCGAAGTCAATGGCAAGCCGTTCTTCTCGATGGAGTACGTTGCCGGCGGGACCTTGGCGGAGCGATTGGCGGCGCAGCCGGTGCTCGCGCGGGACGCCGCAGCCCTGGTCGAGACGTTGGCCCGCGCCGTTCATGCCGCCCACGGTCGAGGCATCGTTCATCGCGATCTCAAGCCGTCCAACGTCATGCTCACCGCCGACGGCACTCCGAAGATTGCCGACTTCGGCCTGGCCAAACGGCTCGACGACGACTCCGGCCACACCCACTCCGGCGAAGTGCTCGGCACGCCGAATTACATGGCGCCCGAACAGGCCGAGGGGCGCAAGGATTTGATCGGCCCCGCAACCGATATCTACGCCCTCGGCGCCATTCTCTACGAACTGCTCGCCGGCGTTCCCCCCTTCCGCGGATCAAGCCCGCTCGACGCGATGCGGCTCGTCGTCTCCACCCCGCCCACGCCCCCGTCGCAGATTGTCGCGTCGGTGCCGACCGACCTGGAAGCAATCTGCCTGAAATGCCTCGAAAAGGCGCCCGAGCATCGTTACGCGTCCGCGTTGGAACTCGCCGAGGACCTGCGGCGCTATCTTGACGGCCAACCGGTGACGGCTCGGCACATCGGCGTCGTGCAGCACACATGGCGGTATGTTCGCACCCATCCCCAGACGGCCGCGCTGGCGATTCTCGTCGGTGTGCTGTTCCTCATCCCCGCCTATTTCCTGATCGCCGAGTACCGCACGCAGCGCCAGGTTCGCCAGCGGGCGGTCGAGGTAGCGCCCTTGGCCCGCGAAATCCTCGATCGCAACTGTCATGAATGCCACGGGCAGGCAGGCAAGAAGCCGGAAAAGAATCTGGACATCCTCAATCATCAGCAGCTCATCGGCGACAGCCGGCGCTTTGTCGTGCCGGGATCACCGGACGAATCGCGGCTGATCCGGCGCATCGTGGACGGTTCAATGCCTCCGGAAGATCACGAGAAGGAGTTGCCGCGCGTTTCCGAATCCGAGCTGACCATCTTGCGAGACTGGATCGTTGGCGGGGCGCCGCCGCTCCCGCCGCCTGACCCCAACCATCCCGTCCCGTCGGCCGCTCCGTTTTCCAAGTCGGCGGCGAAAGCGAAGGAGATCTTCATCGCCCGTTGTTACGATTGCCATCGCTACGACGCGTTCAAGGGCGGGGTCAAAATATTGCACCATCGCGCGCTCATCACCGTGAACAAAGCAATCGTCCCCGGCGATCCCGACAAGAGCGAACTGTTCGAGTTGATTTCCTCGAAGGACGAGAAACACCGCATGCCCCCCAAGGGCGAGGATCCGCTCAACCGCGACGAGATCGAAGCCATTCGCGAATGGATTCTGGAGGGCGCCCCACCGTTCCCCAAGACGCTAAACTTACCTGCCAAGAAGACGCCATGAGCAGTTGTTGTTTTTTGAGATGTTCTCACTGAACGTGACACGCAGAAGGACAGGTATCCACGAAGGACACCATGCGACACGGAGAATAACACCGTCAAGTTCGCGGTTGGACAATTTGAGTTTCCGCGTCAGTTCTTGTATGATGCCCAAGGACGACCAAGGATCCTTTGCGGAGGCCGCCTCCATGCTGCGCGTTGCTGTGATCGCCTCGTTGTTCATCGTAACCGTACTGGCGTGCGGCAATGCCGTCGGCCAGGATAAGAAGGTCGATCCGCTGGACGAGCCGATCCTGGGCAAGACGCTGGGCGAATGGCTGAAGATTCTGCGCACGCACAAGAACGCCAAGTTTCGCCGGGCGGCGCTGATCGCGCTGGAGGGGAGCAACACGGCAAACAAGATCGGGCTGCCGGCGCTTTTGGAGTGCATTGAGAAGGACGACGAGCCTCAAGTGCGCATGGAAGCCGTCCTGGTGCTCGGTCGCCAAGGCCCGGAGACCAAGGGGGCGATCCGCGCTCTGGTTATCGCGGCTCACAGCGACAAATCGGAACGCGTGCGCGAAGCGGCGGCGACAGCGATCTCGATCAACAAGTTCATCAAGCAAGCCGAGGACTACATCCCGTTGCTGTTGGACATCCTAAACAAGGACCCGCACGCCGGGACGCGCGTCGCGGTTGCCGGTATCCTGCGCGACATGGGAGCGGGCGCCAAACCGGCGTTCTCGTCACTCTTGGAAGCGGCCAAAAAGGCTAACGAGGATCCCTTGGTTCGCGCCGCGGCCCTGCACGTCGTGAGCCGGCATGATAAAGACAATCCCAAAGTCATTTCCTTGATGATCGATTTTCTCAAGGATGCGAAGACGCCGCCGGCCTTGCGCGAAGCATCGGCCGAGGGATTGGGCCGGTCCGCGAGCAGTGCCACCGACGTGATCGGCATCTTGGAAACCACCTTGATCGACCGGAAGCAGACGATTGAACTTCGCAAGACCGCGGCAAACTCGCTGTTGGCGCTCAAGGGGAACGCCAGAGCCGCCTGGCCCGCGGTGAAAAAGCTCGTCACGGATCCGTCCGAGGACGGCGGGATTCGCAACTCGCTCATCCGCTTGACCGGGGTGTTCGCCTTTTCCAACACGGAAGCCATCGAGGCGTTGACGACGGCGGCCGCGAGCGACTTGTCGACCGAGAATCGCATTGCGGCCATACAAGAGCTGGGCGAACTGCCAAGCCTGCCCGCCAGCACGCGCAAGACGCTCAAAGACATTGCCGATGAAGACGCCCGCGCCGCCATCCGCGAGGCCGCGGCAAAGGTGCTGAAGAAGTCGTAAAGCACTTTGGAGTGTGGCGGCTCGAGACCGCTTTCGTGCTTTTTTTTCGAACGATCTACCCGGCGGTTCGCCTCGCAACACGTTGGTGCCTGAAACCATGAGCCCGTGTAGGGGCAGACGCGGCAACCTCATTCTCGTCGTTGTGTCTGGGCGGAGTAAACAATTTGGCGTATTGATGGTCGGCCTCTGTTCGTTTGCCTGGATTCTCCATATTGTTTCTCTCTCACGTAGAGAGCCGGTCGCGGCAGCTGCGCGCATGCGTGTACGCGCCAGTCGCCCTTGTTCTGCGATCCGTCCGTGTGGTACATAAACCGTTGCAGCAGCAAAGCTTTGCTGCGGTTCGGCTGCTGCGAACCAGGTCGGCTCCGTGGACGCCTGTGTTCCGCTTGGTGTTTCCGAGCCGCTTGGGGAGGAACCAATTGTGGCAACTACCGAAGAACGCATCATTCACATCGTCTGCGATAGTCTCGGCGTGAACAAAGGCGAAGTCACACGCAACACGCGTTTCCAAGATGACATGGGCGCCGACTCGCTGGACATCGTGGAATTGGTGATGGAGCTTGAGGAAGAGTTCGACATTACGATTCCCGATGACGAAGCGGAAAAGATCAAGACCGTCGGCCAGGCGATTGACTACATTGAAGCGAAACTCAAGGAGAAAGGAATCAGCGGGGACAAGGGGGCGAGTTCGGCCGCCGCCCCGCCGATGCCTGATGATATCCGCAGCGCCAAGGGACCGGCGACGCCTCCTGGCAAGGATGACGCGGACACCCGCATCAAGGATAAGGGCGCTGGAGGCACGGGAGGCATCAAGCCCCCGTCTGCCAACTAAATCACGCACGTTTTTTCCATCCCACAGGCCCGTGACGCGAACCTGTGGGATTTTGGTTCCACCCATTCCGCTTCGAGTCTCTTCCGCCTTCTAAGGAGCCAGTTCCGTCATGGTGCGACGTGTCGTCATCACCGGCATGGGCGTAGTCACTCCGCTTGCCGTCGATCTGCAAACCTACTGGGACCGCTTGCTGGCCGGTCAGAGCGGCATCGGCTACATCGAACTGATTGACACCAAGGAGTTCAGGGTCAAAATCGGCGGCGAGGTCAAGAACTGGGCGCCGGAAACGATTTTCGACTCCAAGGCGTGCCGGCGCATGGATCGGTTTTCGCAATTCGCCATGGTTGGCGCGCATCACGCGATCAAGGACAGCGGTCTGGACATCAGCAAAGAAGATCCGTTTCGCTGCGGCGCCATCGTGGGCAGCGGCATCGGCGGACTGACCGAATACGAAGAGCAACACACCAAGTTCATGCAAGGCGGCGGACCGCGCGGCATAAGCCCCTTCGTCATTCCAAAGATGATGCCCAACTCCGCCCCGGGCAATATCTCCATCCACTTCGGACTGTGCGGCCCCAGCCGAGCCGTGTCAACCGCCTGCGCCAGCGCCGCCGACGCGATCACCGATGCCTTGCGGACGATCCAGCTCGACGAGGCCGACGTCATGGTGACGGGGGGATCGGAGGCTGCGATCACATACATGGGCCTGGGCGGCTTCATCTCCGCCCGCGCCCTGTCGTCGCGAAACGAACAACCGCAAGCCGCCTCGCGCCCGTTTGACAAGGATCGCGATGGCTTCGTCCTCTCCGAGGGCGCGGGCATCCTCGTCATCGAAGAACTCGAACACGCCAAGAATCGCGGCGCTCCGATCTATGCTGAGCTTCTAGGGACGGGCAACACGTCCGATGCGTACAACATCACCGCGCCGCATCCGGAAGGCGTCGGCGCCGCTCGCGCCATGCAGCTGGCCCTCAAGGACGCCCGGCTCAATCCGTCCGACATCGATTACATCAACGCCCACGGAACCAGCACCGACCTGGGCGATGTTTGCGAGACGCTCGCGATCAAGAGAGTATTCGGCGAACACGCCCGGAAGCTCGCCATCTCCAGCTCCAAGAGCATGATCGGACATCTGTTGGGCGCCAGCGGCGGAGCGGAGCTTGTCGCCACCGTGTTGTCGATCAAGCATGGCATCGTTCATCCGACGATCAATCTCGACAATCCCGATCCGCAATGCGATCTCGACTACGTGCCGAAGATTGCGCGCAAGATGCCGGTCCGTTATGCCGTGTCGAATAGTTTCGGCTTCGGGGGGCACAACACCAGTCTCGTGGTCGGCGCGGTGCGCTAGGCGCGCAACCGCCGAGCGAGCCACACGACGCGTGCTTGATGGCCATGCGTGGTGTGACTCGCTCGGCGGTTCCGTGCTTTCGACCTGTCCATTTGTATCTTCTCCACTTCCACGACGGAACTTTGTGTCGTAGAATAGCGTCGAAACGATTGTGCCGGGATTCCGCGCGCAGCCATGAAGGAGCGGTCGATGTCGCAAGTCGTTCAGGCCAAATGTCCGCACTGCCACAGCGTATTGCGGATTCCGGCGGACTGGGTTGCCAAGGCGATGCGGTGCAAGCATTGCAAGCAGACATTCCAAGCAAAAGCGGCGCCCGCGACCGTTGCCAAGCCGAGCACTCCCGTGCCCGTCGCTCAGCCGGCGAAAGCGATGCCCATTCCGGTCGGCAAGCCTGCGAAGGCCGCCGCACCGCCGACGGATCACACCCCGTTCGGATTCGATGTGGACGAGCCGGAGCCTCCATCGTCAACCCCGGCGGCGCCGCGCAGCCGAGGCACGAGCGCCGGCACTTGGCTCCTTCTCTTCATGTTCTTCCTGTTGTTCCTCGGCGGCGGCGGGGCTGCCGGATACGTCGTTTATCGCGCCTTCACCGATCCGCCCACGCGCGACGGCAAACAACTCGCCAAGAACGATACCAAGGGGGAAAATGCCCCCGCCAAGAAATCAGGCCCGGACAACGGCATCGACAAGAAAAAGCCCGCGTCCGTTGACGAAAAAGAAAAGAAAAATCCGCCCGACACTCCGATAACGCCCATGGATCCGCCCAAAGACGATCCGCCGCCGAAGAAGAAAAAGGACCTTCCCAAAAAGAAGCCCAACGACGAAGTGAAAAAAGAAGAACCGAAGAAGCCCGTCTTCAGCGACGGGGCGTTCCCGCGCCGCGCCTTGCTCATCAATGTCAACAATTATCTGTTCTACGACACTGTTCACTACGGAAGCGATTACAAGTCGGTCAGCGCCGACTATCCTGGCAGCAGCACGGCGGTCTTGCGCGACAAGCTCATGAAGCCGCCCATGAACTTCCCGGCCACGCAAATCTACGAACTCAGCGACGGCATCCCGCCCGGCAAGCCGACCAAATCGCACTCGACGCACAAGTCGGTGCTGGAAGCGACAATCACGGATTTCCTGGAGACGTCGCGCAAGCAGGATCGCGTACTGGTATTCTTCTCCGGTCATGCGGCATCGATCGAAGAAAAGTCCTACTTGGTGCCTCCGGACTCGAATATCAAGCAAGTCGATTCGCTCATTCCGTTGAAGTGGGTATACGATCAGCTGGCGGCATGCAAGGCGCAGCAGAAAATCTTGATCCTCGACGTGTTCCGCTTTTCGCCAAGCCGAGGCATTGAAGTAGCGAGTACGGGCGAAGGGGAAGACGGCGCGATGCCGGAAGGCTTTGACAAGGATGTGCTCAATCCGCCGGCGGGCGTGCAAGTTTGGTGCGCCTGTCAAAAGGAACAAAGCTCGGTCGAGTTGGAAGCGGGCGGCGCGTTCATGCAGGCGTTCTGCAGGTCGCTGCAAGGGAGCGAACTCAAAGGTATTGCCGATCCTAACCAGCCGATTCCGATCGACTTGTTGGTGGAGAATGTGAACAAGTACCTAAAAGATATTGTCGCGCCGACCAAGCGCACTCAGGTGTCGCGTTTAACCGGGAAGCCGGCAACGGAGATGGCGGCGTACGATCGCGAAGAGCCGCTCGCATCTCTCATCAGCCTGAAGCCGCCGCAAATCGCTGGGGGCAACGCAGCGACGGCGGCGCAAGTCGACAGTATTCTGGACTTCTTCCGCGATCTGCCGACCGTGCGCGAATCCCGCGCCGCCGATCGCGCCTTGCTCGACGGCCGCAAGCTGCGTGGCTTCTCGGCCCAGACGCTGGATACCTATAAGGCCGACGCCGACCTCGCCGCAACGCGAAAACGCTTTCTGGCCAACAAGGATGCCTACGCCAAGGACTTCCCTCTCCGAGCCGCCGTGTTCGAAGCCGTCGATGCGATGAAGGAGAGCGAGAAGATGCGGCTATCCGAAACGCAAGGCAACCCGATCACGGTGCCGCGGAAGACCGCCGTCTTGAAAGAGCAGGCGATGCTCGGTGAGTACATCTTTAAGCTCTACCAGGCCTACGAGGCGTTCAAGGAAGTTGATACCCCTGAAAATCGCGAGAAGGAAACGTCGCGGCGCTGGCAGGCCAATTTCGATTACACGATGGCCCGTGTCCAGTCCCGCCTGATCTACTTATACGAGTACAACTACGTTCTGGGCCGCATTCGCGCCGACGACATGCCCGAGCTTGCCATGGGCCAAGACGGCTGGCGCATGGCCGTCGGGAAAAAGATTTCCGTCCCCGACCGAAAAGCCAAGGATCTCGCCAAAGGCGCCAAGACGGTCTGGGAGAAGATCGTCAAGGCCTATCCCGACACGCCTTGGTCCCTGTTCGCCATGCGCGAGCGCGAGATCTCACTCGGTCTAAAATGGACGCCCAAGAGCAATTGACGCCCAGAAGAAATTCAATCACGAAAGAGCGAGAGTCACGAAAGGCGATTCGGGAATAAAACCCGGGCCGCTTTCGTGACTTTCGCTCTTTGGGGTTGTCGTGACCGGTTTTGTTCGATCTACGCCAACACTTCACGAATCACATTGCCGGCCACATCGGTCAAGCGGAAGTCCCGGCCATTGAAGCGATAGGTTAGCCGGGTATGATCGATGCCCAGGAGGTGGAGCACGGTTGCCTGGATGTCGTGGACGCTGGTGCGGTTGTGGACGGCGCGGTAGCCGAAATCATCGGTGGCGCCATAGTGGACGCCGCCGCGGATGCCGCCGCCCGCCATCCAGATGGTGTGGGCGTGCGGGTTGTGGTCGCGGCCGACGGCGCCTTGCGAATCCGACGTACGGCCAAACTCGCCGCCCCAGACGACGAGGGTTGAATCGAGCAGGCCACGCGCCTTCAGGTCGGTTAATAAAGCGCCGACCGGCTGATCCATGCTGGCGGCGCAATCGCGATGGTTGACGTTGATGTCGTTGTGCCCATCCCATGGCACGTCGTTGACCGCGCCGCCGGAGATGCGCGGCGTCGAGAAGAAGATCTGCACGAATCTCACGTCGCGCTCGATCAGCCGGCGGGCGAGCAGACACTGCCGGCCGAACGTCGCGCTCACGGGTTGGTTCATGCCGTACATGTTCTGGACGATCGTCGATTCTTGTCGCAGGTCGAGCGCTTCGGGCGCAGCCGCTTGCATGCGGTAGGCCAACTCAAACGACTGGATGCGGGCGGCCAGGTCGGCTTCCTGCGGCCGCGTCTGCTGATGCTCCTGATTCAGCTCGCGCATCAGCTCGATCTGCGTGCGCTGCTGCGACTCGGTCATGCCCGGGGCACGCGCCAGATTGGCGATCTCCTCCCGGCGGCGCGAATCGAGTAAGAGCGGCTGATGGCTGCGCGGCAAGAAACCGGGCGTCCAGATGTTGTCGTCGCCGCGCGGCTTCGTGTCGTGCATGACCACGAACGCCGGCAGGTTTTCGTTCATCGTTCCCAGGCCGTAGGTGATCCACGACCCCATGCTCGGATAGCCAGGCCGATTGACGCCGGTCATGATCTCGATCGACGCGGGAGCGTGATTGTTCTGAAGCGAATAGCACGAATGTAGGAACGCCATGTCGTCGACGTGCCGAGCCGTGTGGGGCAGCAATTCCGACACCCACGATCCGGACTGCCCGTGCTGCCGCCAATGAAATGGCGACGCCAGGCAGCGCCCACTTGTCTGGAAAAACCCGGTGCGCGGATCGGCCCCCGCGAGTGCCTGCCCATTGCGCCGCTGCAACTCCGGCTTGTAGTCAAACGTATCGACCTGCGACGGCCCGCCCGTCATGAACAGCCAGATTACCGAGCGCACCTTCGGCAAATGGTGCGGCTGCCGTTGCTGGCCGTGGCTCTCTTCGTGGAGCAGCGACGCCAGCGCGAGCGAACCGAGTCCCATGCCGGCTTGTTGCAGAAAGCGGCGGCGGGTGGGAATTGGGAGAAAGGAATCGTTGTTCATGACAGATCCTCAATCATCTTAGGGCCAAGAATCGATGAAACTCAGCTTCGGCGGGGGCATCGAAAGAGATTATACATCCCAAAGCCTTCGGCTGTCCGAACTCTGATTCAACAAGCTCTTTACAGCTCGACCAGCGAATCCGCGAGTACGTCAAATTGTGTCGTCCCGTCGATCGATTCCACGCCCCAAGGACGCTCCGTATCGATTTGGACGACCTCGCGCCCCACTCCGTCTCGACTGCGCCTGACAACTTCTCCCGCGATCACCCCTGGCTGAGGATACGCGGATTGGGCGTCCAGATACCTCGCCGTAACAACCGCGGTCTTTTCGATGAAGTGCCACTTGCGGCCATGAGCATCGAGCAGTTCGCACTCGACGATACCCGGCTGGGGATCGTCGTTAACGTGCCGGGTAATCGTCACCTTCACGGCTTGCATGACTTTCAATTCCGTTTCCGAGAGTTAAAATATTCGCACCCATTCAATCCACATAGATAAACTCATTCAGACACAACAGCACCTGGCAGAAATCGACCAACGCCTGGTCGCGGGCCTGGGCGCCATAGTTCGCGATGAACGTCTCCATGCGTTGGCGTTCGGCGTCCGTCGGCCGGCGCGACAACGCGATCAAATACGCTTGCTCGATTGAAACGGCGTCGGTCTTCGCCTTCACGCGGGCAGCGAGTTTCTGGGCGGCGCCGCGCACCAGCGGGGAGTTCATGAACGCCAGGCTCTGCGTCGGCACCGTCGTGACGCTGCGTTCGCCGATGCCTTGCAGGGCTTCGGGCATGTCGAACATCGCGAGGAACGGGATCATCTGGCTGCGTTTGACGGTGAGGTAGACACTACGGCGTGGCGAGTTGCCGTCGAGCGTGCCGACGCCGTACATTTTGGGATCGAGATTGCCGCCGACGGCGAGCAGGCTATCGCGGATCGCCTCGGCTTCGAGGCGGCGCGTTGGATGCCGCCACCAGAGCTTGTTGGCGGGATCAATCTTGACATTGGCTTCGTTGGTCGCGTTCGATTGCATGTAGACGGCACTCGTCATGATGAGCTTGTGGATCGGCCGGAGCCGCCAGCCGTTGCGGATCAGTTCGCCTGCCAAGTAGTCGAGCAATTCCGGATGCGTCGGCGGTTCCCCCTGGGCGCCGAAGTCGTTGGGGGTGGCGACGATGCCCTTGCTGAAGTGGTGCTGCCAGAGCCGATTGACGATGACGCGGGCGACGAGGTTGCCGGCCCCGTCCTTTGTATCCGTGAGCCAGTAGGCGAGGGCGATGCGCGGGTCAACCTTGGGATCGAGCCATTTTTGCTCCTTGACGGAGGCGTTCGTCAGCACTTGCGCAAACCCTGGAGTGACGAGTTCACGTTTCTTTTCCGGTTCGCCGCGCACGAGAAAGTTGACAGGGCCGCCGCGACCGGACTGAGCCGCGAAGACGTCAATCAACTTCGGACTCGGCTCGTCGCGCAGATGACGCACGATGGCGCCGTAAATGCGCTCGGCATCCGCGTCGATCTGCCGCAGCCACGGGACGACGACAGCGCGGCGTTCGACTTTCCACTCGCCCTTGGTCGCTTGCAGAGAGGCCGTCAACTCAAAGGGCGCTGCGTCGAGCGCTGGCCCATCGACCGGCGCCGACGGAGTCATCGTGAGAGCGACGCGGAACTTGCCGACGGTCAAGGCGTCGGTTTCGAAGTTGAGATTGATGTTGAGGACGCTGCCGACGTCGTAGCCGACGTCTCCCGTGAATTCGAAGGTGATTGCGGAGTTCTTACCCGCATCGCCGGACCAAATCACTTTCGGATTCGCGCTCGGCTTGATCGCTACCGGCGCCGCTTTGGCTTTTCCCTTGACCGCGTTCAACGGCAGGATGTTGGCGTTGATCGACGACAGCACAAATCGGCCATCCTTGCCCTGACCCGGCCCCATGTTCGGCAGGCGTTTGTCGATCAATGCTTCGAGGCGCAGGCCTTTGATCTTCTTCTGCATGGTGCGCACTTCGACCGAGTAGACCTTGCCTCGATTGGCGGCGAACACTGAGCCGTCCGGCTCGATGACGCCGATCTCCTTGGTCGTCGACACACCCCACGGCGCCACCTTGAGCCATGTCGGCGTCGCCTTGTCCTTGTTCGCGGCCCAGAACGTCGTGAGGCGTTTTGGCAGCTCGTTCTTCTCAAACTCGTCGCGCGCCTTCAACAACGGCGCATGAGCGGCATCGAACGTGTCCTTCGCCTTCTTGTACCCGCCCGGATTCGTGTTGACCTTGAGGTTTACCGAGTCGGTGCGGCCCAGAGCTGCGACCAGGCGGTAGTAATCTTCCTGCGGAATCGGGTCGTACTTGTGCTCATGGCAACGCGCGCAACCGAGCGACAGGCCGAGCATCGAAGTGCCGAGCGTCGAGACCATGTCGTCGAGATGATCGTAGCGGATGAGGGCGAGCGTCTTGGAAGTCGTCTGCCCCGGATAGGAGCCTGCGACGAGGAAGCCGGTCGCCGCGATGGCGTTGAGATCGCCCGGCACGATCTGGTCGCCGGCAATCTGCCAGCGGAGGAACTGGTCAAACGGCATGTCGTCGTTGAGCGCCTTGATGACGAAATCGCGATAGTGATAGGCATTGGGCCGATTGCCGTCGAACTCATACCCGCCGCTCTCCGCGAAGCGCACCGTATCGAGCCAGTGGCGAGCCCAGCGTTCGCCGTGGCGTTCGCTTTGCAACAAGCGTTCGACGACTTGGGCCCAAATGTCATCGCGTTTGTTGCCTGCATCCTTCCATGCCTTGACAAACTCCGCCACCTCGCCCGGTGTTGGCGGCAACCCCGTGACATCGAAGTATGCCCGCCGCAGCAATCGCTCCGCGCTTATCAGTTCGTTCGGGCTCAAGCCCTTCTCGGCGAGCTTCGCAAAGACAAAGTGATCGATCGGCGTCTTCGTCCAGCCCGTCCTGTCCTTGACCGCCGGTGATGCAACAACGGGGATCGGCCGAAATGCCCAATAGTTGCGTTCTTTGTCGATGTCATAGGTCTTCTTCTTGGAAACGACTTTGCCGTCGCGGGGGTCGGGGGCGCCCATATCGATCCACTTGGCGAAATCGGCGATGACCTCTCTGGGGAGCTTTGTCGACTGCGACGGCATCTTCGTCGGGCCATCGTGTTCGAGCGCCTTGATGATCAGGCTCTCCTTCGCTTTGCCTGGAATCAGCACCGGCCCCGAATCGCCCCCCTTGAGCATGCCCGCCTTGGTGTCGAGATGCAGATCGGCCTTCAGCTTCTTGGCCTGGGATGAATGGCACTCGTAGCAGTACTTGCTCAAGACCGGGCGGATCTTGGCCTCGAAGAACTCAATCCCTTTGACATCGACACTCTGTGCGAAGAGGACCGAGGGGAGTGCAAGAAGTCCAATGGCCGCAGCGACGGTATGTCGATTCATGGCAGTATCGCCTTGCAGAGTAGGAAAGTGGCGAGAATAACGGCAGGTCGGGGAATTATATCACACCGCATGGCCGTCCGTCGAGAGAAAAATGTCAAGGGACCTTCAGATGGCTTAGAAGCCAGCGGGCCGGCGCTGGATCGCCCTTGGTGTTCGATTGGAGCCGTAACCGATCCACCGCCTTGGCTCGCGCATAACCGGCCTTTGCGACGGTGAATCGGCGGGCCACGTCGTCGTCGGAGAGCAATCGATTGAGCCCATCGGTCATACCATCCAACCACAGAGCCGCCGGGGCGATCGCGCCCGCGAGATCGGCCATGTCTCTGCCGGCGAGGAGGCCCGGCACGATCATGTCGTGAGGCACGTAGCAAAATCGCTCGTCAAGCACCGACTGATAATCGCTCAAGCCTCGGCGAACATAGACAGCGCGGATGCCTGGCTCGAACAAGGCGCCCAGCAGGGCCAACGTTCCGCCGAGCGGCTCGCACGGCGACGGTCGCTCGGCAACCGTGTGTGGGACATTGAACTTCGCGCTGGGTGGGTTGAGCTTGGCGAACGAGTCGCCCCACAGCCCAATCCGCATGTCGTCCACGTCGGGACGTTGCCTAAGGTAAAGAAGAAGCGACCGCAGATCACGCAGGCGGCCGCCCAGGAGCGATTGGCCGAGCATCCATTCGGTGGCGGAGATTTGCGTCACGGCGCTGCGTCGATCGCGTGTCTCGCCTGGGCTGGTTTCGCCGATGCCGCGCAGATCGGGCAAACAGACGGCAACGCCCGCGGTCAGCAACTCGGCGATAGCCTCCGCGTTGTGCTGAAGAAACGCATGCTTGCCCTGCTGTGCGTTGCCGATCACAATGGGGCCACGCTTTCCCTCGGCTCGTGGCGGCGTCAACAGGAGCACGGGCACGACGGTTCCCGGCTCTGTGCCGAGCTGGATGCGCTCGACGCGCATTTTGCCAAGCGTCTGCGTCTCGATCGGCAAACCCTTGATCGTGGGCTGGCACGGCGCGACATCACCCAAAAGGCGAGTCCAGTCCTCCCGGAGCCGATCGCGATATTGCGCCGGAGTCAACT
>Ga0194128_10002382_pt1 | contig 30510 bp, 29 predicted proteins | sample TA2KigCa65mmetaG_FD_148650 | JGI IMG/M metagenome (GOLD analysis project Ga0194128, IMG submission 148650) | Freshwater microbial communities from Lake Tanganyika, Tanzania - TA2015037 Kigoma Deep Cast 65m | ecosystem: Environmental > Aquatic > Freshwater > Lake | place: Tanzania: Lake...
CCCCCGGTCCGCCGACACCTTCGTCAGCGCCGCCGTCAGCGTCGTCTTCCCGTGGTCGATGTGCCCGATCGTCCCCACATTGACGTGCGGCTTCGAACGATCAAATTTCTCTTTCGCCATCTAGCGTCGCTCCGCGTCTAGTCCGGCCAGGCCGGACGCTCCGTTCTACTTCGTGCCCTGAATCCGGGCCACCACCTCTTCGCTCACGTTCTGCGGCGCCTGCTCGTAGCGGTCGAAGTGCATCGAGTAGGTCGCGCGCCCCTGCGTGCGCGAGCGTAGATCCGTCGCGTAACCGAACATCTCCGACAGCGGCACGCGCGCCTTGATGATCTGCGTGCCGCCGCGGTCTTCCTGCGACTGGATGCGCCCGCGCCGGCTGGCGAGGTCGCCCATCACATCGCCCAGGTACTCCTTCGGGACCACGACCTCTACGCGCATGACCGGCTCGAGCAGGACGGGCTTCGCCTTCTTGGCGGCGTCCTGGAACGCCAGCGAGCCGGCGATCTTGAATGCCATCTCCGACGAGTCGACATCGTGGAACGAGCCGTCGTACAGCTCGACGCGCACATCGTCGACCGGATAGCCCGCGAGCACGCCCCGCGTGAGGGCTTCCTTGATGCCCTCGTCGATCGGCTTGATGAACTCCCTCGGAATGGCGCCACCGACGATCTGGTTCTCGAACAGATAGCCGCTGCCCGGGTCGCCGGGATACAGGTGAATCTTGGCGTGGCCGTACTGGCCGCGGCCGCCGGTCTGCCGCACGTAGCGGCCGTCGCCGTCGGCGGCGCGCGTGAGGGTCTCCTTGTAGGCGACCTGCGGCTTGCCGACGCTCGCCTCGACGTTGAACTCGCGCTTGAGCCGGTCGACGATGATCTCGAGGTGCAGCTCGCCCATGCCGGCGATGACGACCTGCGCGGTCTGCTCGTCGGTGCGGACGCGGAACGTCGGGTCCTCGGACATCAGCTTTGCCAGACCCTGCCCGAGCTTCTCCTGATCGCCCTTCGTCTTCGGCTCGATGGCAAGCGAGATGACCGGCTCGGGGAAGTCCATCGATTCGAGGACGACCGGATTCTTCTGGTCGCACAGCGTGTCGCCCGTGGCGACCTGCTTGAGGCCGACCGCGGCGGCGATGTCGCCCGCGTAGACCTCCTTGATCTCCTCGCGCTTGTTGGCGTGCATCTTCAGCAGACGCCCGACGCGCTCGTTGCGCCCCTTGGTGGCGTTGTAGATCGAGGCTCCGGAGGTGAGGACGCCGGAGTAGACGCGGATGAACGTGAGCTGGCCGACGAACGGGTCGGTCATGATCTTGAACGCCAGCGCGGCAAACGGCGCGTCGTCGGCCGCCTCGCGCTCGACGAGCGTGTCCTCGGCCGCCCGCGGATCGAGGCCGGCGATCGGCGGAATCTCGATCGGCGACGGCAGGTAGTCGACGACGGCGTCGAGCAGCGGCTGCACGCCCTTGTTCTTGAAGGCCGAACCGCAGATGACGACGGTGAAGGGGGCCGACTCCTGCCGCACGGACTGGATGACGCGCCGGCGGAGCACGGTCTTGATCTCGTCTTCGGTGATCTCCTCGCCGTGCAGGTACTTGCCGAGCAGCGCGTCGTCGTGCTCGCTCACTTTTTCGATCAGCTTCTCGCGGGCGGCTTTCGCCTCCGCGAGCATGTCGGCGGGAATCTCGGAGACGTCGTAGTCGGCGCCGAGCGTCTCGGTCGTGTAGGTGACCGCCCTCATCTTCACGAGGTCGACCACGCCGCGGAACTTGTCTTCGGCGCCGATCGGGAGCTGCACCGCCACGGGGTTCCCGCCCAGCTTCGACTCGATCTGCTCGAGCGTCCGCCTGAAGTCGGCGCCGACGCGGTCCATCTTGTTGACGAAGCAGATGCGCGGCACGCGGTATTTGTCGGCCTGGCGCCACACGGTCTCCGACTGCGGCTCGACGCCGGAAACCGCGTCGAACACCGCGACGGCGCCGTCGAGCACACGGAGCGAGCGCTCCACCTCCGCGGTGAAGTCGACGTGTCCGGGCGTGTCGATGATGTTGATGCGGGTGTCGCGCCAGAAGCAGGTGGTCGCGGCGGAGGTGATCGTGATACCGCGCTCCTGCTCCTGTTCCATCCAGTCCATGACGGCGGTTCCCTCGTGCACTTCGCCGAGCTTGTACGTAATCCCGGTGTAGAAGAGGATCCGCTCCGTCGTGGTGGTCTTGCCGGCATCGATGTGCGCCATGATGCCGATGTTCCGCGTCTGCTCGAGTGGCGTCTGTCTAGGCATTACTGCTGCCCGTCTCCGGTCTCGTGTCTCCGTCTCTCGTCTCTGGTCTCACCAGCGATAGTGGGCGAACGCCTTGTTCGCCTCGGCCATCCGATGCGTGTCCTCGCGCTTCTTGACGGCGCCGCCCCGCAGGTTCGACGCGTCGAGCAGCTCGTTGGCGAGCTTCTCCTGCATCGTCTTGCCGTCGCCGCGCGCGCGCGCGAAGCCGACGAGCCAGCGGATGCTCAGCGACAGGCGCCGGTTCGGGTTCACCTCGACGGGCACCTGGTAGTTGGAGCCGCCGACGCGGCGCGACTTCACTTCGAGGCTCGGCTTCACGTTGTCGAGCGCCTTCTTGAAGATCTTCAGCGGGTCGTCGCCCGTGCGCTCCTTGATGATGTCGAAGCTCTGATAGAGGATCCGCTCCGCGGTGCTCCGCTTGCCGTCGTTCATGACGGTGTTGATGAACTTGCTGACCAGCGTGCTGTTGTAGAGCGGGTCGGCCGCCAGCTCGCGCTTCGGAATCTCTCGTCTGCGTGGCATCTCTGTTCGATCCTCGACGGGATTCGGGATCGGGGATCCGGGACCGGATCCCGGGTCCCGGGTCCCCTTACTGCTTCGGCCTCTTCGCGCCGTATTTCGAGCGCCCCTGCTTGCGTCCCTGCACGCCCACCGCATCGAGCGTGCCGCGCACCACGTGGTACCGGACGCCCGGGAGGTCCTTCACGCGGCCGCCGCGAATGAGCACGAGCGAGTGCTCCTGCAGGTTGTGCCCGACGCCCGGGATGTACGTCGTCACCTCGATGCCGTTGGTCAGCCGCACGCGCGCCACCTTGCGCAGAGCCGAGTTCGGCTTCTTTGGCGTCTGCGTGAACACGCGCACGCAGACGCCGCGCTTCTGCGGGCTGGTCTGCAGCGCGGGACTCTTCGTCTTCGTGACGATCCGCTTGCGTCCCTGGCGAACGAGCTGACTGATGGTCGGCATATCCCTCACACGCTCTCAGCCGCGTACAGGCGAAACGACCGCCCCGCGCTCCGAACATCGCTCCCGCACGCGGCCGCGAGCCTGTCGGCCGAGTGCGTCGTCCCAGGCCTGAAGAGCGGCACGCGTGGCCCGCATCTGGCGCCTGAAACTGCTGACCCTATCTGTGTGATTCGCGAAGGCAACCGCGCCTCGTCGGCGCAATTGCCCAAGGGACGGCCTGCCCGGCTGACCGTCCGTCCAGCGCTGGCCAGTCGCGTCGCCTGCGCGACGGGACCGCGGCCTGTTGGCCGCTTCCAGTGCGGCTGAGACTAGATAGGGTGTCCTAGCCTCAGTAGAACCGAGCGAATATACCACGCCGGGAGTGGCCGTCGCAAGGCAGTCCGACCCGCCGTCGGTCTCCGTATCGACCGCGCTTTCAGGGACTTAGGGCGACTGCTTGACCCTGGCGCCAGGGGGGGCGCTCAGCGCCTGCTCGAGATCGGCGAGCCGCGCCTCGCCGGGCCGCTCGACGCCGACCAGTATCTGCCCCTCGCTCACTTCGGGGTCGTAGAGGGTCTGCCCCCGGGTCGGCAGGAGGGCGGATACGACGAGCGTCAGCACGGCAGCCAGGATGGCCCCGAGCATCGTCAACTCGAACATGACGATGAGGTTCGGCCACCAGGCGAACGTCGGCAGACCGCCCACGTCGATCGCCCACGACGTCTCGGTGAGCCAGGACAGGCCGTAGCCGGCCGCCATCCCCAGCAGGCCGCCGAACGAGGCGAACCACCACATCCACGTCTGCCTGTCGCGCTGGCCGAACTCGAATTCTTCCATCGGCCGTGCGGAGAGGATCGTGATGTCCCGGTCGGCGACCCCGGCGGCGCGCAGCCGGTTGACCGCCTGCTGCGCCGCATGCCCGTCCGGGTAGAGGCCGTACACCGCGCTCACGGCCGCACCTTCCCGAGCCGCTCCTCGTCGAGGGCACGCGCCGCCGCGGACGGCGTGTGCTCGCCCGCCTTGAGCTCCCAGATGGAGATGATGGGGATGACTTTCGCGAACAGCACGTAGAGCAGACCCATCGCCGCGAACGTGGCGGCCGTAATGATGATCTCGACCGGCTGCGGACGATAGATGCCGAAGCTGTACGGCAGATACTTGGCGCCGAGCGACGGCACGATGATCAGGAAGCGCTCGAGCCACATGCCGACGATGACCGCGAACGAGGCGACCACGCAGCCGCCGATCGTGCGAAACCGCCTGATGCCCATGAGCACCAGCGGCACCAGGAAGTTGCAGGCGATCATCGTCCAGTGGAGCGGCGCGAACGACTGACGCTGCGTGCGCCAGAAGACGGTCATCTCCGCAGGTTCGTTGCCGTAGTAGGTCACCAGCCGCTCGTTGAAGACGAAATACCCCCAGATGAGCGCCATCATCAGGAGCAGCTTGCCCAGATTGTCGAAGTGGATCGGACGGAGGTACTCCTCGAGCTGCAGGAAGCGGCGCAGCGCGGCCATCGCGATGATGAGCGCCGCGATGCCGCTGAAGATGGCGCCCGCCACGAAGTACGGCCCGAAGATCGTGGATTGCCACATCGGGACCGGCGCCATCGAGAAGTCGAACGAGACGATGGTGTGCACCGAGACGGCAACGGGGAGGATGGCAATCGCCATGATCTGCATCGCCGTCTCGAGCCGATGCCACTGTTTCGGCGTGCCCCGCCAGCCGAGCGCCAGCAGGCGGTAGATGCGGTGCCGCAGTCCGGTCGACCGGTCCCGAACGACGGCGAAGTCCGGAATCATCGGCAGCAGGAGAAAGAGAATGCTCCCCGTGAGATACGTGTTGATCGCGAAGAAATCCCAGACGAGCGGCGAGCGGAAGTTCGGCCAGATCAGCCGCTCGCTCGGGTACGGGAAGAGCCAGAAGGCCAGCCACGGCCGCCCGAGATGGATGATCGGAAACAGCGCGCCAATCATCAGCGCGAAGACGGTGATGACCTCCGCGCACCGGGTGACCGGGCGCCGCCAGCCCGCGTCGACCAGCCGCAGGATCGCGGAGATGAGCGTGCCGGCATGGCTGATGCCGATCCAGAAGACGAAATTCGTGACGTAGAAGCCCCAGTAGACGGGCCACCGGATGCCGGCGATCCCGATCCCGAAGAATATCTGGCTGAACCACGCGGCGAGCCCCGCGGCGACGAACGCCCCGAAGAACGCCACCAGGAGGTAGAAGCGCCACGACGTCAGCAGCAGCGGACGGGTGAGATCGTCGTTGATCCGGGTGCCGGTGGCGGGCGTCATGTCTGCTTCGCCAGATAGGTGACCGCCGGCTGCGTGCCGACGTCCTCGAGCAGCTTCGCGCCCCGGGCCGACCGCGAGAGCCGCGACACTTCGCTCTCCGGATCCTGGAGGTCGCCGAAGACGAGCGCCCGCGGCGCGCACGATTGGACGCAGGCCGGCTGGATCTCGCCGTCGCGCAGCTCGCGGCCCTCGGCTTTCGCCTGGATCTGGGCCCCGCGGATGCGCTGGACGCAGAACGTGCACTTCTCCATGACGCCCACCGAGCGCAGCGACACGTCGGGATTGAGCTGGAGCTGGAGCGGCCGGTCCCACGACGGGTTGAAGAAGTCGAAGAACCGGACGTTGTACGGACAGGCGTTGGCGCAGTAGCGCGTGCCGATGCAGCGGTTGTAGACCTGCGCGTTGAGGCCGTCCGCGGTGTGGTGGCTCGCGTAGGTCGGGCACACGGGCTCGCAGGGCGCGCTGTCGCACTGCTGGCACATGACAGGCCGGAACTTCAGGCGGACGTCGGGAAACTCGCCCTCCCAGTAGCGCTCCACGCGGATCCAGTGCTTGGCCCGTCCGCGCGCCGCCTCCGCGGCGCCGACCGTCGAGATGTTGTTCTCGGCGTGACAGGCGACCACGCACGCGCCGCACCCGTTGCAGCGATCGAGATCGGCCGCCATGCCCCAGCGCGGCATCAGCGCGGCTCCTCCAGGTGCTCGCGCAGACCGCCCGCGAACAGGATCAGGCTGCCGTCAGGCGGGCCGACGCGCGCGATGGTCACGCGGGTTGCCGCCCAGGCCAGCGCACCGGTCGCCGGCTCCGTCATCGGCGCGAGCACCTCGACGGGATTCGCGCCCCGATTGCTCGCATAGCGCGTGAACGTGCGATGCCCCTGGCCCGCGGGCATCGCGACCACGTCCGGCGCAAGGCCGGGCGAGAGCACCGCCGGGGCGCGCACCGCGCCCTGGGTCGAGCGTACCTTCACGATGTCGCCGGGCCCGATGCGGAGGAGCGATGCGGCCGTCGGATTGATCTCGACCCAGCTGCTCCACATGGCCGACGTGAGCGGATCCGGCATCTCCTGCAGCCACGGGAGATGCGCGAGCGCGCCGTCGAGAAACGCGGTCGAGGGATACGGCAGGAAGTGGAAGGGATACTGCGCACCGTCGCCGTCGAAGCGCGGCCGCTCGAAGGCAAGCGGACCGGCAGGGGGCGGCGGCAGCGCCGCCGGACGCGCCAGCGCCGCCGGCAGCGGCCCCGACCAGACGCCCGTCGCCTGCGCCTCGGTCCAGGCGTCGGCGTCGGGCCCGGGCGGCGGCAGCGCCGCAAACGAGGCGATAAGCATCTCGTCGAAGGTTTGCCACGGCAGCTCGAGCGGCCGCCGCAGGCGCCGGCCGATGTCGAGGAGCACGTCGGGCGTCGCCCGCGTCGGGTAGAGCGGCCGCATCGCGGGCGGCGCCGCGCTGGCAACCGCGACCGTCGCGCCGGACTCGGGCAGCGCCTCCGTCCACGACTCGAGAAACGAGTGGTCCGGGAGGATCAGATCCGCCAGGACGCTCGTCTCGTCCAGGAAGCCGCCGAAGCTGACGATGTACGGCACCTTCGCGAGCGCGTCGCGGACGCCCCATGCGGGGGGCGTGGTGAACACCGGATTGGCGCCGTCGACCAGGACCACCTGCGCGTCGGCGATCGACGGTCCCCCGCCGTTCGGCTGCAGACGGAACGACGGCGCCGCGGGCGGAGCGGCCGGCCGCCCGAGCGCAGCGCCGAGGTTGACCTGCGGCGTGAAGAACACGCCGCCGGGCTGCTCGATGCTGCCCACGAGCGCGTTCAGCGCGTTGACCGCGACCGCCGTGAAGAGTCCGTTCGTGTGGGCGAGCGCCGGCCCGCCGATGACGCCAACGGCCGGCTGCTGCTCGGCGAACTGGCGCGCGAGCCGCTCCACGCGCGCGGCCGCGACCCCGGTGATCTGCTCGACCTCCGCCGGTGTGTAGGCGGCCAGCCCCTCGGCCCACCCCTCGACCAGCGCGCCCGCGCGTCCGGCGGCAGCGGTGGGCCGAAGCTTCGCGGCGATGATCACGTGCGTCAATCCCACGGCCAGCACGCCCTCGGTGCCAGGCACGATCGGCACCCATTCGTCCGCGTTGGCCCCCGTCTGCGACATGCGCGCTTCGACCTGCACGAACGAGCCGCGGAGGCCTTCCCGTCCCTGCCGCATCTCGCCGTAGGCCACGCCGTGCGCGACCGGCGAGTTCCAGGTCCCGAGGAAGTCCGCGCCGAAGCCGAGCACGTGGCGGGCACGGGCCAGGTCGAATGTCGGCCGCTGCGCGCGCCCGAAGCTGAGGGCGTTGGCGCGCCGCAGCACCTCGTCGCCGAAGAGCTCGTGGATGATCGGGGCCGGCGCGCCGAAGCGGGCGAGAAACTGCTCGATGAGCGCGCGGCGGTGACCGGGCCGGTTCGGCCCGAGGTACGCGAGCGCGCGCTGGGCGCCGGCGCTCTCCAGCATGTCGAGCCGCTCCACCACCGCCGCGAGCGCGTCGTCCCAGGAGATCGCCTCATAGCGGCCGCTGCCCCGGTCGCCGGCGCGCCTGAGCGGCTGCGTGATCCGATCCGGATGGTAGGTGAACTGGATCGCGGCCTGCCCGCGGGCGCAGAGCGTGCCGCGGTTCACCGGATGCCGGGATGCGCCCTCGAGCTTCTTGGCGGCGGCGATCCGCACCACCCCGCGCTGGCCGTCGCGCACGACATCGGCGTCCGCGTCCATGACGCGGACCGTGAGGCCGCACCCGGCGTCGCAGAGCGGACAGACCGACGGCTTCCACACGGCGACGCCGGGCACGATGTCCTCATCGGGCACGAAGCGGACGAGCTGGTTCTCGGGATTGCCGCAGCTGGCCAGTGCGGCGCTGGTACCGGTAATCGCGGTGAGCGTGATGAAGGAGCGGCGATCCATGTGCCCCGGCCTAGAAATGACAGGCCATGCAGCCGATCGACGCCTTCCGCTCGTTGTGGCAGTTCACGCAGAAGCCCATGGTGTGCTCGACGACCGGCAGCGCGACCGTCATCTCCGCCACGTTCCCATGGCAGGTCGCGCACTCGACCTTCGCGCGGATGTGCGGTGCATGGTTGAATCGTACGTGGGCCTCCCGGGCGAAGCCGTAGACGCGCTGCCAGGGGAGATCGAGCCCCTTGTCGCGCAGCGCCGTGATCTGCTGGATCCGCGGACGATCCGCGGCGATCACCTCGTGGCAGATCATGCAGGTCCGCACGCTCGGCAGGCCCGCCACCGGGCCCTTGTCGACCCCCTCGTGGCAGAACTCGCACGCGATCGCCTTGCCCACGTGGACGTCGTGCGGGAAGTCGATCGGCTGCGTCGCGGCGGGCCGGCGGTTGAAGAAGTCGTTGACCGCCGCGCCGACCGTCGGCCGGGCGGTCGTGAAGACGCCCCCAATCTGCCCCGGCAGCGTCGGAGCGTCAGTGTGTCGGTCCGTGGACGGCTCGAAGACCCGACAGCCGACACCGGCCCCCGAGCACTCCCGCCAACACGGCCGCCATGGCGCCGAATCGAGCCTGGGCGCGCAACATGGGCCACCTATGGTACAGGCGGATTCAGCAGGCGCAGGCGGTGCGCATCGGGCGTCGTCTAGCGCGACTTCGGGCCAAGGCTACGGAGATAGTTGATAATGTGCCAGAGGTTCTGGTCCGGCATCTTCCCCTTGAAGCCAACCATCTTCGAGTCGGGACCGGCGCCGTTGGCAATCACGGCGTAGATCTCGCCGTCGGTCGACCCGAGATTCCACGTGGCATCGGTCAGGTCCGGAGGATTCGAGTCCCTCGGGGCCAGCGGACCGTTGCCCTTGGCGTCGGCGCCGTGACAGAACGCGCAGTACTTCTGGTACGCAGCGGCGCCTTCGGTGATCGACGCGGGTGTGGACGCAACCGGATTCTTGAGCGTGCGCGCACCGCCATTGCCGCCCGCGGTTTGGACGGCTGCCGTAACTGCGCACGCGAACACGACGAGAGCGACAGCGACGAAGCCAAGAAATCGCATGGTTAGCCGGATCTTGACATACGCCCTGAAAGCCGTGCAACCAGTGACAGCGGCAATTCTCACAGCCGCGTGCGTTACGGCTCAGGTCGACACGCGTCCGGTGCCGCCTCCTGTCTTGACGGTAATTACGTGGAACATGGACGCGGGGCGCGGCGACCTGCCGGCGCTGCTGGCCGACGTCACGGAGGGTCGCCTGGCGGGCAGCGTCGCTCCCCGTGATGTCGTGCTGCTGCTCCAGGAGGCCGTGAAGGACGACCTGCCGCGTCCGGAGGCGATTGCCGATGCGCGCGCCTGGTCGATCTTCTTTGTGCCGGTGCGTCACGACGGCGAGCAGACGCGCGGGAACGCGATCCTGTCGAGCCGTCCGATCCAGAAGGCGCGCGCCATTCCGCTGCCGCGCGAGCGGCAGCCGCGCATCGCCGCGGCCGCGACCATTGCCGTCGGCGGCCGCGAGCTGTTTGTCGTCTCGACGCACCTGGAGAACCGGGTGGCCTGGTGGAAGGCGGCGCTCGGGAGCGGGGCCGCCCGCGGCCGGCAGGCCGACGCGCTGCTGCGCGCGCTCCCCCCCGACGCGCCGGGCATCGTCGGCGGTGACTTCAACACGTGGCTCGGTCCGGGCGAGCCGGCGTGGCGCCTGCTGGACCGGCGCTTCGCCGACACACCGAAGGCGCGGACGCCCACGTTCGCGGCGCGCCTGATCCTGGATCATCTCGTTGTCGATCTGCCGGAGGGGTGGCGCACGTCGACGCGCGTGCTCGACGAGACCTACGATTCGGACCACCACCCGGTGGTGGCGCTGGTGTTCGCGGCAGGGGGGTGAGACGCGACCCGCGTTCTCAGTGCGTCATCGCGTGCAGCAGCACGTTGATGCCGAGCGCGTAGCCGTTGGGCGAGAACTGGTAGAAGAACCCGGGATCCTCCCCCTCGCGCTCCCAGGAGTCGGCAACGTCGGTGTTGTGCGTCATCAGGACCATGATGCGCCCCCGGCGGTCGCGGATCGCGCGCAGGTGGACCTCGGTGCTGTCGGGCCCGCGCTCCGACGTCGTCTGGCCGCCGACGCCGCGCCAGAACTGGATGTTCGTGATCTGCGGCACTTCCGCGACCTCGAACATGCTCTTGAGCATGGGATCGCTCATCGGCACGTCTTCGATGGGGTATTCGGACGGCGGCAGCACCTTGGCGATTTCGTTCGACCACTGGCGCCACGCCTGCGAGCCCCAGAAATCGTCCACCCAGAGGAAGCCGCCCTTCAGCAGGTACAACCGCAGCCGCTCGATCTCCGGCGTCGTGAAGCCGAGCGAGCCGACGTCGGACGCCATCGTCAACGGGCAGTTGAAGAGCGTGTCGTCGGTGAGCCGCACGACGTAATGGTTTGGCTGGCCGCTGTCGCTGCGGCTGACCCGCGTCCGGGTCAGCTCCGACAGGCGGGTCGTGAGGTTGACCTCGGCAAACGGATAGTCGGTCTGCCAGCCAATGCCCATCGGCTCCACCCGCACGCTGCGGTACGCGACGCGGCAGATGACGAAGCTCGCATCCGGCATCCGCGGAGGCGCGTAGCGGGCCGCCATGCTCCCCTCGCGGAATCGGTATCCCTGCGCGTAGGCCGCCGCGCCTGCCGTCGCCAGCAGCACGGCCGCCACGACCGGCCACATCCACGCCCGACGTCGCCGCGTCATGACACGAGTGTAATGCAGACGACGCGCCACGGCACTCCCAACCGTGCCTTTCCGGCCGGCACGTTCCGTGCCGCCGGGGCCCGCCATGGCGTCGGAGCAATCCCCTGAGGTAGGGTTACGGGGTGACTCCCGCGCCACGGTCTGCTCCCCTCGACCACATCACGGTGCTCGATCTGAGCCGCGTGCTCTCGGGCCCCTACTGCACGATGCAGCTTGCCGACATGGGGGCCCGCGTCATCAAGATCGAGCGGCCGGGCGCCGGCGACGACACCCGGGCCTGGGGTCCTCCCTTCGTCAACGGCGAGAGCGCGTATTTCCTCAGCATCAACCGCAACAAGGAAAGCGTCACGCTGAACTTCAAGCATCGCGAGGGACGCCGCCTGCTCGACGCGCTCATCGCCCGCGCCGACGTGCTGGTCGAGAACTTTCGACCGGGGACGCTCGACGACCTGGGACTCGGGTACGAGACGCTGCACGCCCGGCACCCGCGCCTCGTCTACACGTCGATCTCCGGATTCGGCCACACCGGACCGCTGCGCGAACGCGCCGGGTACGACGCCGTCCTGCAGGGCGAGGCAGGCATCATGAGCGTCACCGGACCCGCCGACGGACCGGGCTACAAGGTCGGGGTCGCGATTGCGGATCTAGCCGCCGGCCTGTTTGCGGCCCAGGGGACGCTCGTGGCGCTCCACGAGCGGGAACGGAACGGGGAGGGGCAGCACGTCGACATCGCCATGCTCGACTCGGTGGCGGCGCTGCTGACCTACCAGGCCGGCATCTACTTCACGACGGGCGCACCGCCCCAGCGGCTGGGCAACGCCCATCCGACCGTGGCGCCATACGAGACGTTCCGCGCCGCCGACGGCGACGTCGTGCTCGCGGCCGGCAACGACGAGCTCTGGCGGCGCTTCTGCCGCGTCGCCGGGCTCGACGCCGCCGCGGCGGATCCCCGGTTCGCGACCAACAGCGATCGCGTCCGCAACTACGGCGCGCTGCGACCGATCGTCGCGGAGGTGTTCCTGCGGCGGACCCGGGCCGAGTGGATCGCGCTGCTCAACGAGGCGGGAATTCCGGCCGGGCCCGTCCGCGACCTCCACGAGGTGCTGACCGACCAGCAGCTGCTGGCGCGCGAGATGGTCCACACGCTGCCGCACGCCGCGGCCGGGGCGGTGCAGGTGCTCGGGACCCCCGTGAAGCTCTCCACCACGCCGGGGGCGGTGCGGTGTGCGCCGCCCGCGCTGGGGCAGCACACCGACTCGGTTCTAGTCAAGGATCTTGGCCTCGCGCCCGCCGAGGTCGCCGCCCTGCGCGCCGCGGGCGTCGTCTGACGCTGCGAAGAGCGGCGCGACGGCGGGCTTGAGAATCTTGCCGACGGCATTGCGCGGCAGCGCGGCCACCACGCGGACGGCTCGGGGGACCTTGTACGGCGCCAGCCGCGTCTTGGCCCATTCCTGGAGGTCGGCCAGCGACAGCGACGCGGCCGGCCTGAGCTCCACCGCCGCCGCCACCCGCTCTCCCCACTCCGGGTCGGCGACCCCGACGACCGCGCATTCTGCGATGGCGGGGTGGGTGCGCAGCACGTCCTCGATCTCGAGCGCCGACACCTTGTACCCGCCGGTCTTGATGATGTCGACGGCGGTGCGACCGAGCAGACGGTAGGCGCCGCCCTCGACGACGGCCACGTCGCCCGTCCGGAACCACCCGTCGCGAAAGGCCGCGCGGGTCTCCTCGGGCCGCTGCCAGTACTCGAGAAACACGGCTGGACCGCGGACTTCGATCTCGCCGGGCGTCCCGTCCGGCACGATCGTTCCCTGCTCGTCGACGAGGCGCACCGCGATGCCGGGCACCGGCGTCCCGACGAAGCCGGGCCGGCGCTCGCCGTGGAGGGGATTCGAGAGCACCATGCACATCTCGGTCATGCCGTAGCGCTCGAGCAGGGTCTGGCCCGTGATCTCGCGCCAGCGGGCGAGCGTCTGCAGCGGCAGCGCCGCCGAGCCCGACATCATGAGCCGCGCGCGGCGCGCCCCCTCCGACCAGGCCCGCTGCAGCTCGGGCGGCGCCGCGTCCCACGCGGCGATCAGCCGCTGGTACATCGTCGGGACGCCGGTGAACACAGTGATCTCGCCCGATCCGAACCGGTCCCACACCGCCGCGGCATCGAAAGCGGGAAGCAGCTCGCAGGCGGCCCGGACCGCCAGCGCGCAGCCGAGGCCGTTGATGATGCCGTGCAGGTGGTGGAGCGGCAGCGCGAGCAGCAGCCGATCGGACGGACGCCACTCCCAGGCTTCGACCAGCGCGGCGACCTGCGCGCCGATGTTGGCATGCGTGCTCACGACGCCCTTCGGCCGCGCGGTCGTGCCGCTCGTGTACACCACCATCGCCCGACGCGACGGCCCGAGGTACGGCAGATCCGTGCGTTCCTCATGGCGTCCGGCTCTAGCCTCGTGGCGTCCGGCTTTAGCCGGACCAGAACGCTCGTCCAGCAGGTCCGTCGTCGAGACGAACCGCGCACCCGCCTCCTCCGCCAGCGGCGCCAGCAGGCCGACAGATTCCGGATCGCCGACGACACCCGCCGCGCCGGCATCGCGGATCACGTAGTCGAGCTCGGGCGGCGGGTGGGAAGTGGCCAGCGGCACGGCGACGCCGCCTGCACGCCAGATGCCGCGCTGGACGGCTGCGTAGGCGAACCCGGGTGCGACGCGGAATGCCACACGGGCTTCGTGCAGATCGTCCGCACCCCCGAGAAGCGCCGCCGCGACCCGGCGTGAGGCGTGATCGAGATCCTCGTAGGTGTACGCATGCCCGCCGCTGACGATCGCCACCCGGGATTCAGTCATATGTGGATAATCTACGCATGCCCCTGATCGATCCCGGCAGGAAGGCGCCCGCCTTCTCCCTCAAGGACCAGCATGGCCGGACCGTCCGGCTCTCCGATTATGCCGGGCGGTACCTCATCCTGTACTTCTACCCGAAAGACGACACGCCCGGATGCACGCAGGAATCCTGCGATTTCCAGGCACACCTGCCGCGGCTCGCGCGGCGCGATGCCGCCGTGCTCGGCGTCAGCATCCTCGACGAGCGAAGCAAGGCCCGCTTCGCCGACAAGCACGGACTGACGTTTCCACTGCTCGCCGATGCCGAGCACGAGGTCGCCGAGAAGTACGGCGTCTGGCAGGAGAAGTCGCGCTACGGCCGCACGTACATGGGCATCGTGCGCACCACGTATCTGATCGGGCCGGACGGCAAGGTCGTCGAGCGGTGGGACAACGTGAAAGTCGACGGCCACGCCGACGCGGTCACGGCGGCGATTGCGTAGGTTCCTCTTGAGTTTCAGTGCACAAACGCGGTAGAAAGTGGCAGCGTCAGCATCTTGGTCGTCGGGTCCGGTTGTGTGGCCTCGAAGGGCTTGGACGATGAGAACACGCGTGTTCATGACCATCTTCGGTCTGTGGGGTCTCACGGTCATTGGGTGGGCCCAGGCTCCCACTGCAGCCCCCATTTGGACCGTCTCCCCCGTTGATCGTTCCAAAGTCGACTACTCGCAGATGCCGCTCTGGGCATACGGAGTGGCCGAGCGGCCGCATGCGACCGACCCGCAGGCGGTGCAGGGCGCACCCGATGCCCCGCCCCCCGCGCCGATCCCGCCGGCCGAGGCCAACCGCAAACGGCGCGTCGAGGGCAGCCCGCTGACGTTCACGAGGCTGGAGATACGCGGGAACGTGGTGGATTGGTTCCCCGGGGATCATCCGAATCCGATGCCCCGCATCATCAAGCTGGGCCCGGCGGCGCTGACGCTCGGCACGACCGGCAGGGCCTGCGGAGGATGCCACCTCTCCGACGGAAGCGGCCGCCCGGAGAACGCCTCTCCCGCGGGGCTGCCGGCAAAGTACATCCTCCGCCAGCTGGACGATTTCAGAAACGGCCGCCGGCACAGCACGGAGCCCGGCAAGGGGAACTCGAACACGATGGTCATGCTCGCGAAGGCGATGACCGAGGAGGAGATGAAGCAGGCGGCCGAGTACTTCTCCGCGGTCACGTGGCGCGCGCACGTGACGGTGATCGAGACCGACCGGGTGCCGGCCACCCGCATCCAGGGCGAGCTGTTCATCCCCCTGGTGAACCACGTGACCGAGCACAAGCTGACCGAGCCGATCGGCAGCCGCATCATCGAGGTGCCGACCGATATCGAGGTAAATCAGATCCTGAGAAGCTCGCGAGGGACGTGGGTCGCCTACGTGCCGGTTGGCGCGATCGCGCGAGGCAGGAATCTGGTCACGACCGGCGGCTCGTCGATCGTGAACAATCAGATCGTCCTCGGAAGAGCCACGGCCTGCACCACGTGCCACGGGCAGGACCTCAGGGGCATGGGGCAGGACATTCCGTCGCTGGCCGGCAGGTCTCCAAGCTATCTCGCGCGCGAGATCTTCGACATCCAGCAGGGGACGCGCGCCGGCTCGTACCCGCTGATGCCGCTGATGAAGAAGGCCGTCGAGAAACTGACGGCGGAGGACATCATCGACATCACGGCATATCTGGCGTCGCTACCCGTCGACGGTCCCTCCCCGACCAGCGTGACGCTCACTCGCCGCTGAATTAGCGCGGATTTCGTTGCTGTGGCGCGAACCCTTCGTGTTCGCGAGGCGAGCCTGAAAGGCTCGCCTCATACAAGGGGCGCGAGGCGCAACTGCAAAACGCTCGGGCTCCACCGACCGGTGCATCGTCGACGCGCGCGGCGTCGCGGACGAACGCTCCGCGTCAGCGCGCGCCGCGAGCCGCGCCAGCAAAGAGTTAGCGACTGGGCACTCGAACTGAGTGACCTGCGCTGTCACTCCATTGGGTTACGCTCTTCAGGAAATAGCCGCGAGTCGAGAGCATGACACCTGACGACTGGATCGCATGCGCCTCCGACCGCCCTGCATGGGAGTGCTGGGGAAAGGCCCAGCCGACGGGTGCCTGCCCGGCGCATCCTCTCCTCTGCCATCTGGTGGATGTCGCGGCGGTGGCCAGGCACCTGCTCACGAGCCACGCCCCGCTGGCGCTGCGACGCCAATTGCTGGCGTTGATTCCGGAGAACGAAGAAGCATCACTCAAGCTGCTGCTGTACACCATCGCGCTTCACGACCTCGGGAAGTTCACACCAGCATTTCAAGCCAAGGTCGACTGGGCGGTGCGGCTGTTCCCGCAGCGCGGCTTCGACATGGATCCCCCTTCCAGGGCCAAACACCACGGTCCAGGCGGCCTGGAGTTCGTTCCAGACGCACTCAAGACCGTCGGCGTGCAACAACCAGAAGCCATCGCTTTGGGGCGAGCTGTGGCCGCCCATCATGGCGAGTTCCCGACCAACGCTTCCCTCAATCGCGAGCCGATCGGAAGCAAAGAACGCGGGAAACAGCCTCGCTGGGATGATGCACGCTGGGAGGCTATCGAATCACTCCGTTCGTTCTTCCGCGTGGAGCCGGTGGCCTCGGTTCGTCTTGACCACGCCTATATCATCCGACTTGCGGGACTGACGGCCGTGGCGGACTGGATCGGTTCGATGGAGGCTGTCTTCTCATACGAACCGCCGCAACCATCGATTGAGGCCTACTGGCCACTGGCGATGGAGCGAGCGGTTGAAGCCCTCGGCCGCGTGGGCATGAGACCGTACGCTGCGACACCGTCCCGGAGTTTCCAAGGACTTTTTCCGGCATTCTCGCCATGGCCGCTGCATCAGGCGGTGGAATCGCTGGCGGCGGCGCTTGCTACGCCGTCACTGATCCTCGTCGAAGCTCCGATGGGCGAAGGCAAGACCGAGGCTGCACTTCTATTGGCGAACGCGGCCGGCGCCCGCCTCGCGCAGGAAGGTGCGTACGTCGGCCTCCCCACCAAAGCCACCGCCAACCAGATGCTTCGTCGGGTGCGAACATTCCTTGAGACCACGCGACCGGATACTCCATCGTCGCTCGTGCTCGCGCACGGCGACTCGGACATGGTCGATGACTTCCGCTCACTGGTCGCGGTCTACGACGAAGACGGCCGTACGGGCGGCGTACGCGCCGAGGAATGGTTTCTCTCGAGAAAGCGCACACTTCTTGCCGAGCACGCTGTCGGCACGGTCGACCAGGCGCTGCTGGGCGTCTTACGCACCAGGCACGGCTTCGTACGCCTCTACGGGCTCGCGGGTAAGACCGTCATTCTCGACGAGGTACACGCCTACGACACCTTCACGAGCACCATTCTGGAACGTCTCGTTGAGTGGCTGGGCGCCCTGGGGACCACTGTGGTGCTTCTCTCTGCGACGCTGCCTTCCACTCGTCGGCGGGCGCTGCTGGCTGCGTACCGAAAGGGCACTGGCGGAAGAAGTGAGATTGAACTGGACGATGCGCAGTACCCGCGGCTTACGACTGTGACCAGCACGGAGGCTTCGTCAGTTCACTTCGTCCCTCGGAGCGACCCGGTCACCGTCGAGATCGCGCGAATCGATCCTGATGTGACGAAGATTGCGGAGGTGCTCGTTGGCCAACTGCGCGACGGCGGGTGCGCGGGGTGGATCTGCAACACGGTGAACCGCGCGCAGGCGGCGTATGAGGCGATCGCTCGAATCGACCCGAGCCTTCCCCGCCTCCTCCTTCACGCGCGAATGCTCCCGGAAGATCGGGCTGAACGGGAAGAGCGTCTCGAAACGTTCCTCGGCCCTGAGAGCCGCGGCGCACAACGTCCCGAGCGTCACGTCGTTGTCGGTACCCAGGTTCTCGAACAGAGCCTGGATGTCGATTTCGACTTCCTGGTAACCGATCTGGCCCCGATGGACCTCCTGCTCCAGCGTGCCGGCAGGCTGCATCGACACCGCGACAGGAGTAACCGTTCGGCCGCTCACCCACGGCCCCGGCTCTTGATCGCTTATGGAGAGGGCGCGTTCCATAGCGTGTCGATCCACGCGGTCGCGAAGGTGTACGCCGAAGCGCTGGTGCGTGGTACTCTTCGCGCGTTGCAGGGACGCACACGATTCACGTTACCCGACGACATCGAGCCCCTTATCGAGGAGGTTTATCGAGGGACACCGCCGGAAGCCGACGACGAGTTGTTTGGGTCCTATATCGATTTCTTCGGAGGCTCAATCGCGCAACGCCAGAATGCCCAGGTTCGCCTGCTCCCGAGACCGACTGAGCAAGATGACATCTTCGGCAACCTCCGCATGCCGTTCAGCGACGACGAGGATCCGCAGGTTCACGAAGAACTTCTCGCGATCACACGTGACGCCGAGCGATCGGTACAGGTGGTCTGCCTGGCAGGCCGGGACGGTCAGGTGTTCGTGTCCGAGGACGACGTTGGGCCAATCTCGCTCGACCTGGTGCCCGATCGCGCGCTTGCCGCCAGACTCGCTCGGCGAATGATCTCGGTGAGTCACAGGAGGCTGGTCCCTGAACTCCTGTCCAATCCAGTACCGCCGGGATGGCAGGAGCGCGCGCTGCTGCGCCATCGCCGGGCCGTGGTCTTCACGGAGCGGGTTGCCACTGTGGCGGGCGTGCGCCTCGAGCTTGACCCGGAGCTTGGGTTGATAATCGGGCGACCTTCCAGCGAAGAATGACGTCTTTCAACCTAACGCGCGAACCGTGGATCCCGGTCGAAGGGCTGGACGGAGCCGTGGTCGAGCTCTCGACCCGCGACGTTTTGAAACAGGCTCATAACCTGCGCGCGCTCGCCGACTCCTCGCCCCTGGTGGTGGCGGCGCTGACGCGGCACCTTCTCGCCGTGCTCCACCGTGCGTACGACGGACCGCGAACCATGACGGCCTGGTGTGCCATCGCGTCGTCCGGCGCATTCGATGGGATGCAGGTTGATGCGTATCTTGACCGCGTGGAAGGCCGGATGGACCTGTTCCACCCTACTGAGCCCTTTGCGCAGACCCGCGACCTACGGGCACGTTTCGGAGAGTACATCAGCCCAATCGATGAGATCGAAGTGGTGCGCACGAAATGGGGCAGCGGAAGAGAGTTGTTTCGACACAGGCCGGCGTCTCCGAGCCCTCGAATGCGTCCGGCACGGGCCGCACGAGCGCTCCTCGCCCACCAGGCGTTTGCGACAGGTGGTCTGGTGAAGAAGCCAGGTGAGCCGACGTCCGCGACTGCGGCCCCGCTGGCTCGAGCGGCAATGGTCATCGTAAGCAGCACGACCTTGTTCCGAACACTGGTGGCGAATATGCTCGTCTACAACGCCGACCGACCGATTCCAACTGGCGGCGCCGTGGATGCTTGCTCGTGGGAGCAACGATCTCTGCCGGCGCAACTGAATCGCACTCACGAACCAAAGCGGGCGCCACTCGGTTATCTTGACCTCTTGACGTGGGTCAGCCGGCGTGTGGAATTGATCGAGTACGACGGCATCGTCACCGGATTCATAAACGCGGTGGGGCAAGGCCTCGCCGACGGGTCGCCACGGGATCCAATGGTCGCCTACCATCGTGACGAACACCGCGGGCTCTTGCCCGTGGGTATCGACACGGACCGTGCCTTCTGGCGAAACGCGGGCGCCCTCTTTGAGACCGTCAGGGGCGAGAATGCGCCTTACGAACGGCCCCAGGCAATCGATCTTGTCGCAGACCCTCAAGCGCTTGAGATCCTCGGGCGAACCGCGATGTATCGGATCGAAGTCATGGGAATTGCAGCGGAGAAGTCCAGGATCGACGCTGCACGACGTGAACACGTTGAGACACTGGCGCGGTGCTTCAATGACCCCGATACAGGAGCGGCGGTACGGGAATGTATGGGAGCGTGTCGAACGCTGGTCGATGCTCTCAGGACATCACTCTTCGCTTATGCGAAGTGGGCTCTGGCGCCGGGAGGGCGGGACGCCGACGCGACCGCGGTCGGCGACCTCGTCAAATCGTTCGGCGCCTTGCCCGCGGCCTGGAGTGCGCTCGGCATCGCGTTCGAGGAGTTCCTTCGCGGTCTTGGTGAAGATCCGGACGCCGCAGGCGAAGCCTTCCGTGCGCGCGCCATCGACGTGGTGAAGGATGTCTTTCGCAGCGCGACCGCTCGTCCGGAAACCACCGGCCGGTGGCTCCAGGCACGCGCGGTCGCCGACCGCGCGCTTTACGCGAAACTTGCCAGCTTCAGGAGATCGCACGTGCCAGAACCTGTTTGAAGAGGTATGAACCGATGACCGAGACCGAGGCGCATAGGAATGGTCTGGTTGACCACCTCGAGAGCCTGGCACAGCGCGAAGACCGTGCGACGCTCGCCCTGCTTCGTGGAACGCTCCGCGAGGAGCGCCGGCTTGATGGTCTGCCTGTCGTCCTTCCGTTTGTAACCGAGCGAGGCCGGCTTCGCGATCGGGCGGAGGATGACGCCCTGCTCCTCGCCGCCCTGTTTGCGCTTCATCCCGAGCCAGGACCGCACTCCCTCGCTTCCGCGTTGCGGAGCGTGTCACAAACGAGCGAGAGCGTTGAATTGCGCTTCCGGGCTCTCCTGAGTGCTAGCCGCGAGGATCTCCCGACGCATCTGCGACACGCAGTGAGCCTAGCGGCCAGTCAGGGGATCGCCCTCGACTACCGGGACCTTCACGCGGCGATCCGATTCTGGGACCGCTCGGACCGCACGCGTCGCCAGTGGGCGCGGGCGTTCTGGACGCCCGACCACACCGGCGAAACGACCGAGCGTCCGGCCTGATGAAAGGATCACTGCCGTGAAGATCGAGCTGCATCTTCTTCAGAACTTCGCCCCGTCCAACCTCAACCGTGACGACACCGGCGCGCCCAAGGATTGCGAGTTCGGGGGGTATCGCCGTGCACGCATCTCCAGCCAGTGCCAGAAGCGCGCCGTCCGGCAGGCCTTCGAGATGGAGCGACTCATCGACGAGGAACACCGAGGTGCACGTACGAAACGACTGGCTCACAGAGTGGCGGACGTGCTCCGAGACGAGCACGAGTGCGACCAGCGCGAAGCAATGGATTTAGCCACGGGCGCAATCGATGGAGTCGGACTTGGCCGTAACAAGAAGGGCTCAGGGGATGACCTCTCGAAGACCGAGTACCTCCTGTTCGTGCCGCGCCGTATCGTTAGGGATATTGCGTTCGTTCTGAACACCCATCGCGACATCCTGAGTCCAGCCGACTCCGGTGAGATCAAAGAGGTGGGCGGCAAGAAGCCGAGCAGCAAGGATGCGAAGAAAGCCGCGCAGAGCGCCTATCCGAAGGAGGTAAAGGACAAGGTCGAAGCGCTGCTCGAAAGCGCCAGGAGCACGGTGGATGTCGCACTCTTCGGGCGCATGATCGCGGACAAGCCAGACTGGAACGTGGACGCAGCCTGCCAGGTGGCACAGGCGTTGTCGACGAACCGCGTGCAGATGGATTTCGATTTCTTCACGGCGGTCGACGACTTCAAGCCCAGGGACGCGGCGGGATCGGACATGATGGGGACAGTACAGTTCAACTCGTCTTGCTTCTACCGGTACGCCGTGCTCGACGTGGATTCGCTGAAAACGAACCTCGACGGCGATGAAACGTTGCTGCAGCGTGCCATCCACGCCTTCCTGCAGGCGTTCGTCAGCGCGATCCCCACGGGCAAGCAGAACTCGATGGCAGCTCACAACCCTCCAAGCTATGTCCTCGCCGTGGTCCGCGCGACGGGACAGCCGTTGTCGCTCGCGAATGCCTTCCTCAAGCCTGCGCGACCACGGGGCGAGGATGTCGATCTGATCGATGACTCGATCGCCAAGCTCGAATCCTATGTCGACAGACTGCGGGACCTGCTCGGTAAAGCAGACTCGTTGTCCTGGGCGGATCGCGACGTCACGACAAGTGATACGAGCCCGAGACGCATCGGCAGCCTCAGTGAGCTCTACGCCACAACGACCGGCATGGCTCTGGGGGCTGCCTCGTGAAAGTCATCCTGATCCGCCTCGAAGGCCCGCTTCAGGCATGGTCAGCCCAGGGGAAGCTTGGGATTCGCGACACGGAACGCGAGCCCACGAAGAGCGGCGTGCTGGGCCTGGTGGGCGCCGCTCTGGGTGTGCTCCGGGACGACGATGTTGCTCTTGGACACTTGGCCAGTCTCAGGATGGGTGTACGCGTGGACCGTGCGGGGACGCTCCTTCACGACTATCACACCGCCGGCGGCGGGCGATTCCGCGGCTTGAAGTACGCGGTCCACGACACGAAGGTTTGCGTGCCTTCGCACCGCTTCTACCTGCAGGATGCCAGTTTCGTTGCCGCGTTCGAGGGTGACGATGGGTTGATTGCGCGCATTGCCGACGCCCTGGTTTCGCCCCGGTATCCTCTCTACCTCGGGCGCCGCTCCTGCCCGCCGGCAGTCCCGCCGCTCATGGAGATTGTCGATGGTGACACCCGACAGGCACTTCACGGCGCGGCCCTTGCGACGAGGCACGATGAAGGGCCATTCCGGCTCGTCCTCGAATCACACGGTGGCGACGGAGATGCCCGGTATGACGTTCCGCTCTCTTTCGCGCAGGCGGAGCGGCGCTACGGGCGTCGTTACGTGAAGACGGAATGGGTTATGGTCGCGTCCACGAGTCCGGAACAGTAGCTGCGATGGATCCCCTCCATCTGATCAGGCTGGTGTTGGACAGGCGGTCGGTGCTCCGAATTGGTGCGCGTCATCGCCTCGGCCACGCGGCGGATGAAGGCGCCCTGCTGCACGCCGGCTTGTCACAGTTATTCGCAACATCGACCGATCCCGTCAAAGTCCCTCTCTGCACATTTGCCGTTGACAATCTCCACGCGGCGGCGAGGCGCGATCCGGAAGCGCTCCCCCTCCTCGCGTACAGCCCTGTGGACGCGGTAGCGCTGACCGCTGCGATGGGACCGGCGGGTTCGGAGCTCGTGCGCGAGTGCCGCTCTCGAGAAATGCCGGAGTTCTCGGTGGGACAGCGCCTGGGGTTCCGGACACGGGTCTGTCCTGTTACACGCACTCGGAAACCAGGAAGTCGTCCGCTCGCGACCAATCGTCACGGGAGACTCAGACACCGCGAAATGGACGCCTTCGTCCACGCCACGCTCGGCCTGTCCCAGGAGGCCCGGGTGGATAGGGAGGCCGTCTACGCCCGATGGCTCGACGGGCAACTCCGGCGGGGAGGCGCAAGCCGGCTCGAGCGCGGGGAGTTGGTGGAGTTCAGTCGCGAAGGCATGAGACGCGGTGGTGGCGCGAGGTTGGAACGCCCCAATGCGGTACTCGAGGGCGTATTGGCCATCGAAGACCCTCAGGCTTTTCGCGCCCTGCTCGCGCGAGGGGTTGGCCGTCACCGGGCGTTCGGATTCGGCATGCTCCTCCTGCGTCCCACCTCGACCTGACGTGCTGAAGGGACGCCTCGGACTCGAGACGGCGAGGGTGCCACATGCAGATAGACATGGCTGCGTCTGGCTGCGCCGCGGCAATCTGACGGCGGAGCACGGCACGCTCCGCTTCGTCACCGCTGGGGGCCCCGATCTGTCGGCGGGTGACTACGGCATTCCCTTCCAGACGCTGAGCACGATAATCCTGGAGCCGGGCACAACGGTTTCCCACGATGCCCTTCGACTCCTGGCGCGCCACGGCACCGGCCTCGTGGCGGTAGGCGAAGAGGGCGTCCGGTTCTATGCGTCCATGCCCTTTGGGCAGGACGAGAGCGCACTGGCGCGGCAGCAGGTTCGGCTATGGGCTGATCCTGGAAGCCGTCTCCAGGTTGCACGTCGGATGTACGCATGGCGGCTTGGCGAGGTGCTGCCGTCAGAGGACCTGACAGTGCTTCGGGGGATCGAAGGGGCGCGCGTCAAGATGCAGTACAGAACACTGGCCAAGCAGTTCGGGATCGCATGGGCCGGTCGGCGCTACGACCGCGATGACCCCGAGGCGACAGACCGAGTGAATCAAGCGATCAATCACGGCTCGGCGGCGCTCCGAGGCGCGGCCATGATCGCGGTAGCGGCGACGTCGACGATTCCCCAGCTTGGCTTCATCCACGAAGACTCCGCGGAGGCACTTTGTCTCGACATCGCAGACCTGTACCGTGAAAGCGTCTGCCTGCCGGCTGCATTCCGGGCGGTCAAGCAGTTCGAGGCCGAGGGCGTGAACCCTCTGGAGCGGTACGCCAGGCGGGCTGCCGGGCGCGCGCTGAGGGATCAACAGGTCATCCCGGCAATGATCGATCGCCTGAAGGCTCTCTTCGGTCCGAGCGAGACGTCGGCAACGGCCGTAGCGCCGGAGACATCGTCGTGACGATTGTCGTGACCCGCAACGTCCCTGACCGGTTTCGTGGATTTCTCGCGAGCTGCATGCTGGAAATGGCCCCGGGCGTGTACACCAGCCCTCACATGACCGCGGCGGTTCGCGAGCGTGTCTGGTCGGTCTGCTGCGAGTGGGCGGAAGCGATACCGGATGACGGAGGAGTACTCATGACCTGGCATGACAAGAGCGCGCCGAGCGGTCAGGCGATCCTCATGCTGGGATGGCCCAAGAAGGAACTGGCCGAACTCAATGGTGTCTGGCTGGATCGCCGGACCCCCGATTCCTTGACAACTGAATAGCTACTCTTCCCTGGCCCGGGCGAGTAGGCCGAGCACAAGGGCAGCAGCGGCCCGCGCGTCGGAAAGGGGCTCGTGGGACTGGCCGGGAAACGGAATGCCCAAGGCGCGAAGCGCCGACACCAGGTCCACGGACCGACCGGTTTCTTCCGCGTAGCGCGTGGCGGCGCATACGAAGCGAATCCGCGGCATTGGCACAGCGTGCCGCGCACACATGGTCATGACAGCGGCACGGTCGAAGGCCGCGCGGTACGCGATGACGGCGGTCGTCCCCGCGAGTACGTCGAGAACGTGTCGCCACACGGTCGGCCAACGTGGTGCTTGTCGAAGGTCAGCTGAGGTCAGCCCGTGAATGTGACCGTACCGCACCTGTCCAGCGAAGTGAACAAGGGACCGATAGTGGGCCGTTTCCTGGCCTGACTCGAAACGCGCCACCCCGATGGCGCACACGGCCAGCGGCGAACGGCTCGCGATCTCCACATCGAGGGCGATGAATCGCTCCAGGTTGAAGTCCACTTGGTGCCTGTCTGCTATGCTAACGAACCCGAAAGGCCTACTCTCTCAGAGGCGCAAAACGCCCGCCAAACGAGAGGCTCCCCCGCGCGCGCGGGGATCGACCCGCGGTCCTCACTTCTTCGCGCCTTTCTTCGTTGGCTCCCCCGCGCGCGCGGGGATCGACCGCGTTCTGCATGGACGTAGTAAACCCATGCAGGGGCTCCCCCGCGCGCGCGGGGATCGACCTCTGTCCGGGTGCAGTCATCGCGCGGTCCAGTAGGCTCCCCCGCGCGCGCGGGGATCGACCCCATTGATATGTCAGCGAATGCCGCCATGCGCTGGCTCCCCCGCGCGCGCGGGGATCGACCCGGCACGGCGCTGCTGCAAGATGGCCGCGAATGGGCTCCCCCGCGCGCGCGGGGATCGACCTCAGAAATGTTCCAGACACCCGCGCGCGCGGGCGGCTCCCCCGCGCGCGCGGGGATCGACCCCCCGAGGCGCGGGCGCGGATGTCGGCCGCGAGGGCTCCCCCGCGCGCGCGGGGATCGACCTTCGGCGTCGGCGACGATGCGGCGATGTTCAACGGCTCCCCCGCGCGCGCGGGGATCGACCTCGATTCGTGCTGCTGAATGGGCAGCGAATGACGGCTCCCCCGCGCGCGCGGGGATCGACCTCATGCCGGTGCCTTTCACATACGAGCCGGTCAGGCTCCCCCGCGCGCGCGGGGATCGACCGTGGACCGCGATCTCGAGGCGCTGCAGACGATGGGCTCCCCCGCGCGCGCGGGGATCGACCCGTATGTGCTGGCATCGGTACTATTTGGTCGCTGGCTCCCCCGCGCGCGCGGGGATCGACCTCTTATGGTGCCGCTTCGTGATCGGCATCAGCGGGCTCCCCCGCGCGCGCGGGGATCGACCTCCAGTAGATCGCGGGGATCGAAGAACGCAATCGGCTCCCCCGCGCGCGCGGGGATCGACCCCCGTCTTCCTCCCGCGGCGGCCGGCCGACTGGGGCTCCCCCGCGCGCGCGGGGATCGACCGTGCCGGATGGCTTGTGGAGCGTGGCGACGTACGGCTCCCCCGCGCGCGCGGGGATCGACCGAGCGCGCGGACGCTGACGAGCGGGGCGGCCTTGGCTCCCCCGCGCGCGCGGGGATCGACCCTCCAGCTCGAGGCACACCGGGCCGGCGATCGGGGCTCCCCCGCGCGCGCGGGGATCGACCCCGCACCCCGCACAGCTTGGCCGCGCCTGGGTTGGCTCCCCCGCGCGCGCGGGGATCGACCATCTGCATTCGCGTCCGGCCCCCGCCGTGCGGAGGCTCCCCCGCGCGCGCGGGGATCGACCCTCCGTAGCCCCTGGCATGTCCATTTTCTTGACGGCTCCCCCGCGCGCGCGGGGATCGACCTCGCGGCTCCAGAGAATGCTGGACGTTTCGTCGGGCTCCCCCGCGCGCGCGGGGATCGACCGTGCCCGGACCAGAGGGGTGGCTGCATGTCCGCGGCTCCCCCGCGCGCGCGGGGATCGACCGTCGTAATCCCCTATGCCCCGCGTCCTCTCCAGGGCTCCCCCGCGCGCGCGGGGATCGACCAGAATCACGACCGGGATCGTCTGCGCCAGATTCGGCTCCCCCGCGCGCGCGGGGATCGACCGTGAATCATCTCGTTGTCGGCAATGATAGTGGGGGCTCCCCCGCGCGCGCGGGGATCGACCGGGCCGACAGGTCAACGAGTCGGAGCTACGGATGGCTCCCCCGCGCGCGCGGGGATCGACCATGCCGCGCCACGCCCACCATCCGCGCCTCTTCGGCTCCCCCGCGCGCGCGGGGATCGACCACCCGCACACCTGACACACCCCAGCCACCTGACGGCTCCCCCGCGCGCGCGGGGATCGACCCGGACCGCGTAAAGATCGGCGGACAAGATCAGCGGCTCCCCCGCGCGCGCGGGGATCGACCCCATCTCATTCGCGGGGCCGTGCGCTGTCCGCTGGCTCCCCCGCGCGCGCGGGGATCGACCCTGGAGATTCTCTCTCAAGAGATGCGGAGCAAGGGCTCCCCCGCGCGCGCGGGGATCGACCCCGTCTGGCCTCAGCCGGCAACTCCTCTTCGTCGGCTCCCCCGCGCGCGCGGGGATCGACCCAGGGGGTATTCTCGTAGACGAAGCGGTAGACGGGGCTCCCCCGCGCGCGCGGGGATCGACCCGTGATGGTGGCGCCGGTTTCCAGCACGACGACGGCTCCCCCGCGCGCGCGGGGATCGACCCCAGTGATCGCCGTAGCTGTACGGTTTGCCCTGGGCTCCCCCGCGCGCGCGGGGATCGACCCGTCTCCACCTTCCCGTCGTAGACCTTCCTGAGGGCTCCCCCGCGCGCGCGGGGATCGACCCCACGCCTTGAGCCGCCGGTCGGCGTCCTTGTCGGCTCCCCCGCGCGCGCGGGGATCGACCGCGGGTCGAGCTGGCGCAGTAGTTCCTCGCGCCGGCTCCCCCGCGCGCGCGGGGATCGACCTCCGGCCGATGGCGGGTTTGCCGTCCCGATGGAGGCTCCCCCGCGCGCGCGGGGATCGACCCGCATCGTGGAGTACGAGCCGATCCCCGACGAGGGCTCCCCCGCGCGCGCGGGGATCGACCCCTCGCGGGCGCGAACCTCAGGGGCGCGAACCTGGCTCCCCCGCGCGCGCGGGGATCGACCGTCCACACGAATCGTGACTCGGGGCATCTGCGTGGCTCCCCCGCGCGCGCGGGGATCGACCCGTGGCTGGCGCACCGTGCAGACGGAACGCGGCGGCTCCCCCGCGCGCGCGGGGATCGACCTTTGGTTGAGCAGCCCGATGAGCAGCGCGACCGGGCTCCCCCGCGCGCGCGGGGATCGACCGTGGCTGCGCGATCCGCTTCCTGGAATGCAGCCGGCTCCCCCGCGCGCGCGGGGATCGACCACGCACGCCACCTGCCGCGCCGGCATCATTGAGGGCTCCCCCGCGCGCGCGGGGATCGACCCTGCGCCTGCGCCACAAAGAGATAAATCCCAGTGGCTCCCCCGCGCGCGCGGGGATCGACCCTCATCCTGGACCGCGGTCATGTGGGCCGAGCCGGCTCCGCCGCGCGCGCGGGGATCGACCGACCGCCGCCTTGATATGAGCTTTCGCTAACAAGGCTCCCCCGCGCGCGCGGGGATCGACCGGTGTGATGTGTGTAGATCTCAACGGCGAAGTCGGCTCCCCCGCGCGCGCGGGGATCGACCCTTCGCGTAGCGTTCGGCTAGGGTCTGCGCTTTGGCTCCCCCGCGCGCGCGGGGATCGACCGTTGGTGCCCGTGCCAGTCACGGCCGATGCGATGGCTCCCCCGCGCGCGCGGGGATCGACCGGAGGTGCGGTGACGTATCGGCTCCGCAAGATCGGCTCCCCCGCGCGCGCGGGGATCGACCTTGGTCTCGACGGGCAGAGTCGGATCGTACGGCGGCTCCCCCGCGCGCGCGGGGATCGACCTCTTGTCGGGCCACTGGTAGGAGGTGTCGCCCCGGCTCCCCCGCGCGCGCGGGGATCGACCCATCGCACGATGCTTCGGGCGGTATTCAGTGGCGGCTCCCCCGCGCGCGCGGGGATCGACCGCCCACAGGCGGCGCCGGCGTCGGAATATCCCCGGCTCCCCCGCGCGCGCGGGGATCGACCGGACACGACCGACCAGCCCGCCGCCCGAAAGGCGGCTCCCCCGCGCGCGCGGGGATCGACCCGTGAGCGCGTGTCAGTCTCACGACTGCGTTTCGGCTCCCCCGCGCGCGCGGGGATCGACCCGCAGCGCGTCGATCTCGGCGTTGATCTCGGCCGGCTCCCCCGCGCGCGCGGGGATCGACCTCATGTCTTTCAGCTCGCGCGTGACTTTATTGGGGCTCCCCCGCGCGCGCGGGGATCGACCGGTTGAGACGTTCCGGGATGCGGTCGCCGAGGTGGCTCCCCCGCGCGCGCGGGGATCGACCGCTGGCGCAGTTGGGCGTGGGGGGGTCGGCCCTGGCTCCCCCGCGCGCGCGGGGATCGACCCGAGGTGGAGGCGAGATAGACGCGCTGCCCGCCGGCTCCCCCGCGCGCGCGGGGATCGACCCACACGGGGTTTATGTCCGGCAAGTGCTGGCCGGGCTCCCCCGCGCGCGCGGGGATCGACCGTCTATATCCCACACGTCCCGCACGCCGTCGCGGGCTCCCCCGCGCGCGCGGGGATCGACCCGAAATCCTCCTGAACATCGCGCACAACCTGCGGGCTCCCCCGCGCGCGCGGGGATCGACCCGCGCAGCTCGGCACCGTCATCGCGATCCTGCTGGCTCCCCCGCGCGCGCGGGGATCGACCATGAGCGCATCATCATCGTATCCAGACTACTGAGGCTCCCCCGCGCGCGCGGGGATCGACCCCATCCAGTGCTCGACTTCGACGCCGGCACCGAGGCTCCCCCGCGCGCGCGGGGATCGACCTCCGATCCGCCCGTGACGCCGCGTGTAGCGGCAGGCTCCCCCGCGCGCGCGGGGATCGACCGCACTCGACCGTCACGACGAGATAGATCACGCCGGCTCCCCCGCGCGCGCGGGGATCGACCGTAGCGGACACCCTTCGCCCGAGACACTAGTGCGGCTCCCCCGCGCGCGCGGGGATCGACCTCATCAGGGGCATCTGCGTGGTCGAGGGATTGCGGCTCCCCCGCGCGCGCGGGGATCGACCGAGCGCCCAGCCGCCACGGTCCGACAGCATGGGGGCTCCCCCGCGCGCGCGGGGATCGACCCGGAGTGCGCCTCAGCCTTGTCCGTGTCGTGCCGTCTCCCCCGCGCGCGCGGGGATCGACCTCTGGCTCTTTCCCAGCGCCGATCCCGAGCCCCGTCTCCCCCGCGCGCGCGGGGATCGACGCCACCCAGGTTCCCCCACGCTGGGTCGAAACCGAGGAGACGAAGCAGGCGGCCGAGTACTTCTCCGCGGTCAGGTGGCGTCCGCACGTGACGGTGATCGAGACCGACCGGGTGCCGGCCACCCGCATCCAGGGCGAGCTGTTCATCCCCCTGGTGAACCACGTGACCCAGCACAAGCTGACCGAGCCGATCGGCACCCGCATCATCGAGGTGCCGACCGACGTCGAAGTGAATCAGATCCTGAGAAATTCGCGTGGGACCTGGGTCGCCTACGTGCCGGTCGGCGCGATCGCGCGAGGCAGGAATCTGGTCACGACCGGCGGCTCGTCGATCGTGAACAATCAGATCGTCCTCGGAAGAGCCACGGCCTGCACCACGTGCCACGGGCAGGACCTCAGGGGCATGGGGC
>Ga0194128_10002391_pt1 | contig 30431 bp, 26 predicted proteins | sample TA2KigCa65mmetaG_FD_148650 | JGI IMG/M metagenome (GOLD analysis project Ga0194128, IMG submission 148650) | Freshwater microbial communities from Lake Tanganyika, Tanzania - TA2015037 Kigoma Deep Cast 65m | ecosystem: Environmental > Aquatic > Freshwater > Lake | place: Tanzania: Lake...
GCCGGGCGTTGTCCGCTCAGTTCGATGGCCTCAATCGGCAGTTCGACGATTTTGGTCTGTCGCGTTGCCAAGAGCAGGCGGTCGAGGTTCTGCTGAGCGGCCACGTTGCCAACGCGCTCGATTTGTCGCGCGAGGATGCTCGTGTCGTCGCTCAATACGACACGAGCCACTATGTGCCGTCGCACCAATGGCGCGTCGCCAATCGCGGCCAGCGTGGCTATTACGCCGGTGCCGCCAAGTCGATCGGCAAGCTGCTGCTGATGGCGCGGCGCCTGTGCGAGGCCGGCTGCGGGTTCGTCACCATCCATGCCGACTATGAAGGCGTCTGGGATTTTCACGCCGACGGAAACAATCTCAACGTCGTCGACGGCATGAACGCCGTCGGCCGATCGTTCGATCACGCCGTCGCCGCGTTTATCGCCGACGTAGAAGCGCGCGGGCTCGACGACAAGATCATGCTGATCACGACCGGCGAAATGGGCCGCACGCCCCGCGTCAATCGCAATGGCGGCCGTGACCACTGGGCCCGCCTGGCGCCGCTCATGATCTATGGCGGAGGCACACGCGGGGGTCGCGTCATCGGCCAATCGACGCGCGACGGCGGGGAGCCGGCCGGCGAGCCTCAATCCAACCGCAATCTGATTTCGACCATCCTGCACAACTGCTTCGACGTCGGCCAACTCCGTCTGCAGCCCGCGCTCGCGCCGATCGCCCGCCTAGGCGAAGTGCCGCCGATCCCGGGGCTGTTTTGACGCCAACCGCGTGCACGGCGCGAAACCGCCGAGCGAGCCACCTGAACCCCACCGAGGGGCATAGTCAGAACTCGCTCGGCGGTTTCGCGCTCCGTGCGACGATTTTCGCGGAGAACGATCCATGACACACGTCAAAGGCTACATCCTCGGCCATTCCGCCGATGCGGCGCGTAGGCTCGCCATTCAAGACGCACATTTCGCCGACACCTCGGAAAAACTGCTCGACGATTTGTCGCTTCGGCCTGGCGATCGGATAGTCGAGTTCGGTTGCGGCCCAGGAAGCTTTAGCCGGCGCATCCTCGGCCGGCTCGGCAGCGGCGGCGCCTTGGTCGGAGTCGATGCTAGCGAGGAATTGCTGAATCAAGCGGCAACGATGCTCTCGGATGCCCGCTTTCAGCCGACGTTCGCGGACATCGCGACGCTTGGGCCATGGCTTGACGGCGCCGACGTCGTCGTTGGTCGTGCGGTGCTGCATCATGTGCCGATGGCGGAGTTTCTGGTCGGCCGACTGCGAGCCAGGCTCAAACCCGGCACGCGTGTCGGATTCATCGAACCCGATTTCCGCACGCCCTTGGCTCAATTGGCATTCTTACAAGCATCCGGTCGGCCTGAGCTGGCGCCGCTCGGCGTCTGGGCCAGCGCGATCAACAATCTCTACCTGGCCAATCGAATTTCGCCGGCGGTCGGCGCAACGCTGACGCAATCGCTTCGCACCGCCGGCTATCAAAACGTCTGCGGCGATTGGTCTGAATGCCGGTCCGACTCGTTGATGATCGAGAACATGCTGATGTTCTACGACGAGGTGCGCGATCGCCTCGTCTCGCTTGGCGTCATGGCCGCCGATCAAGTCGCCGAACAACAGCGTTTGCTGCGAGCCCTCGATCCGGCCAAGTTGCCGGCTGCGTGGGGCATCTTCCGCGTGGCGTGCGAGACGTGATGCGCGATCTCGGCTTCGATGCGGCGAGCCATGCCTCGGGCTCGCCGATCCATCTCACTTCGGATTGGCCACGCGGCCGATGAAAAGGATGCTGCCGGTGATTGCGGCTCATTGGCTCTTATGTGGTCGCTGGCCGTTTCTGGACAGCATCGCGAAATACCAGGCAAACGGCTATTCTTGTGCCAAGCCCAACTTTTTGTCTAAAATGCTGTCACAAATCGGACGACATCCAGTATTGGCAGAGCCTGGCCGATTTCATTAACCAACGGGAGTTTTGCCATGAAATCCTCGACCTTCTCGCTGGCTGTCCTCTTGGCGTGGGGCGCCGGTTCTGCCGTCTGTGCTCAAGAAGTTGAGATGAACGTGCACGTCATCCGCGACAAGATGGTCAACAACAAAGTGGCCGTCACCTTTCTCAAACCCAAAGGGTGGACCGTCACCGGCGGCATCCAATGGTATCCGAATCTTTCCCATCAGGCCTGCGTCGAAGTGAAGGTTGCAAATCCCGACGGGCTCGAATAGATCGAGACGTTTGCCTGGTGCAACTTCTGCTGGTTCACGAACCCGGTGATCCCCATGAGGCCCGGGCATAATTACATGGGGGACATCGTTGGTGCTCCGATCGACGATCCGCAGGAAGCGGTACGGAAGATCACGATTCCGCTCCTGCGGGCCAAGTACAATCCGCGCATCGTCAGCTACACGGAGATGCCCCAGGTCGCCAAGGCGCTGTCGGAGTTTCACGGCGGCGTCCGCGTCAAGTCCGGCAAGATCCGTCTGGAGTACGCCATCGACGGGCAGATGGTCCACGAGGATCTCTATCTGTCGATCTACACCAACTCAAGAAATTTCGGGAACAACAACATCGCCACGCTCTGGGGCCCGGCCTGGCCGCCGTTCTCCTTGCGCGCCGCCAAGGGCAAGCTCGACGACGCCACGCCGCAGATGCTCGCTGTCCTCAACTCGGCGAACGGCAATCCTGCCTGGTTTGCCGATGTCTGTTACGTCAAGGATCTGTTCCAGAATCGCATGGCTGGGGATTCAGGACGCCGTCGATATCAGCAACGTCACCCGCCAGAACGGCGAGGCGGTGTTCCAGATGTACATCGACGCGTACTGGAAACGCCAGGCATCACAGGATCGCGTCTACCGAAACTTCAGCAACTACATCCGAGGCGTGACGCCGTATCACAGCCCGTTCCATAAAAACGCGACGGTGAATCTGCCCAACACGCACCAATATGCCTGGGGCAGTTCGACCGGCGGCGTCATCCTGTCCAACAACCCCAACTTTGACCCCAACCGCAACTCGTCGCACTCCTGGCAGCTGTTGAAGGAAGCGAAGTGACGCGATGGCTAAATGACACGTGCGGGAAGCCCCAGGGCGAGGGTACTCCGAACCCTGGGGTTCGGGGTACGCACACCAGAGCTTATCGGAGGCCTCATGCGGATTCCCCTCACTTCGGATTCACCACCCGGCCCATGAAGAGGATGCTGCCGGTGGCGTGGTCGCGGATGAGGAACAAAAAGCCGTGGTCCGCGTGGAACGTGGCGCGAGGCGGACGCGACTCGCCGCGGATGACGACAGCCGTCGCCGCGGCGGCCTCGGTGCCCGCTTCGTTAACATCGACGAATGCCTTGTGCAATACCGCCGAGATCGACAGGTTCTCGCGCGTGGCCATGCCGCTAAAGTCGGCCCGGCCCTGAACGAAGGCGTCCTTCATGCCCATGTCGATCAGCTCGCGATTGAGCTTGAACTCGGTCGTCAGTTTGAATTTGGGCATCTTGAGATCGACTTCATAGGCGCCGACGTCTTTGAGCCAGGCGGTCAACTTCGCGGCGCTGACTTGCTTCTCCAGTTCGGCCACCCCGTCCTTCTTCTTGGGCAGTAAGATCACCATCGATTGCTGGCGGTCCTTGTAAAGGAGTTGCAAGAGCGAGAACGTATCACGGACGAGAACGCCAGCCATCGGGTTGGCGTGCATCATCGGAACCTCGACCGTCTTGCCGTCGGCCAGGTGAAAACTGCCCGGCCTGGTCGCTTCGACCTCGAACGGCGTCTGCCAGGGGGCCTTGAAGTAGATCGCGTTGGTCAACACGAGCCGGGTGAGCGGCGTGATCTCGCCCTGCGGAATCAGGTTTTTGATTTTGTCCTTCGTCTGCTTTTCAACCCAGGCGTTGATGATCTTGCGCGACTCCTCCGGATTACCGAATTCGAGTTCCTGAAGACCGGCGCGATAGAAGTCCTGGCCAATCTTCAGAAACGCCGGCTGAAAGCCGTAGTCCTTTTGCCCCCACAGCCGATTCGCGACGCTGAGCTGAAATGCTTGCTTTTTCGGATCACCATTCAGGTCGGCGATGACGCGATTGAAGGCGGCGTGCAGCCGATCGTCGTCGAGATGAAAGCGCATCGTTGCTTTCATCTCGGCTGCGGTGTTGCCCCGCGCGCCCGCGTAGGTCATGGCCAGGGCGTTGGAGATGCTGTACGGCGAGAAGAAGAGGTTGCCGTCTTTGGCTGCAAGCTTCTCGTAGAGCGCGAAGGCGAATTCACTGTTGCCTTGCACGAGATTGGCGACGTCGGCCTGCGCATGCGCCATCGGCGCAAAAGCGCAGGCAAGCAGCAGACCAAGAAGGACAGTAAGCATAGTGCGCATGGTGGCGATCCTCCGAAAAGATGTTCGCGATCTCTCTGACGAATAGACGTTTTTCGTGACGCTTCCGTTTGAGCGCATGCGGAATCGCGGGAACCGCCGAGCCGCGTGAGGATGTTGCGTCCGGAACCCATAACCCGGCCGCTTACGCGGCTTGGCTCGCCCGGCGTACGCCTTGCAGATTCAATCCGCGGAACTCGCGAACGAAACGCGATCGTAGACATCCGCAAGCTTCAGCGCACATGCGATTGACGCTATCGGCAGACTGGCCTCAATGCCCGAGTAGCTGTCATAGGACCAACGACCTCTCGGCTTCCGGCGAAAGTGCTCGACCAGAGGTTTCGTTTGGGAGATGAGGATGTAGTCGGTAAGCGTCGGGTTTTGTGCCTGGTAGCGCTGAAACTTCTCGTCGCGGTCCAACGCTTCCGTCGATTCGGACAGGATCTCGATGATTACCTTCGGATTGAGAATGACATCGCGATGGGCGTCGTGGTATTCGATTTCCCCGCACACGACCACGATGTCCGGGTACGAGAACATGCCTTTCTTGCAGTGCCCTTTTTCCGGGATCGGGCCGCTGCGCACTTTCGTTTCCTTGGTGCGAGCGCGGCATTGCGTTCCTTTCAATTGATTTGCCAGAGATGCGACAACATTTACCGAGATGTCGGCGTGCGCACCGCTCTCGCCGGCCATGGCGATGACCTCGCCGTCGAGGTAGATGTGCCGTTCGTCGGCAGCGCGTTCGAGTGTGAGGTATTCGTCGACGGTGTACCGTGGCTGCAGCTTGGGGGCGCCGATCGCGTTTTTCTCCGGGGCTGCATCGAGCTCTGCGATGTCTGTTTTCATTGTTGAGATCATACCAACACGGGCGTGCCTGCTGCGCAACAAAAATCCCACCGATTTGCGGTAGGATTCGTGTTCTGCTTCTTCGATTCAGAGCCCGAAGCGTTAGTGAGGGATTTCACGGCGCTCCCTCGCTTACGCTTCGGACTCTGACTAGGCAATCTCAATGCCGGAACAGGAACTCCTTCGAGTTGATCAGCGCCCAGTGCACGTCTTCGAGGGCGCGACGGCTGGGCACGAGCGTCGCCTTGACCTGCATGGACTGATTGTTGCGGACCGAGGCGATGCTGAGGACATCGCCGGCCTTTTTCTTGATCAGAACTCCGTAGAAGTTGTTGAGGTTGTCGGCCGCCGCCCCGTCGACTTCGAGGATCGTGTCGCCGATCTTCAAGCCGGCCTTGGCCGCGGGCGAATCGTCGGCGAGCTGCAAGATAACGACGCCCTTGCCGCCCTTGATGTTCTGAACCTGAGCGCCGAGCATGGCGCCGGCGACGTGGCTGAGCATCGCGAATTCTTCGGTTGCATTCGGCCCGCGCGACAGGGTGACCATGAAGAGTTCGGATACGATTTCCTTGTCGGTCTTCTTGGCCGCCATGAGCTTGCTGATGCGGTTATTCACATTGCGCAACCGATCGTTGACCGCGGGGCCGTTGATGAGCTGCAACGCCTGCGCGAGGTTCGAATCGCTCTCGCGCTCGCACTCGCAGGCAAGTTCACGAGCGGGCTGGTTAAACGTCTTCAGGAATGGATGATTCGTCTCGCCGTCCGGCAACTGTACCGAACGCGTGCCAAGCGGATGGCCGGCGAACTTCTCCGGAACCTCCGTCACCTGGCATAGTGCGTCGAACAGTTGCTCGGCTGTCAGGAGTTTCGTGACAGCGTGGGAGAAGTACTTGTTGTCATCCTTGTTGAACTCGTTGGTCTGGGCGCTGAGCTGATAGGTCCGCGAGTTCATGATAGTGCGGATTAGCTGCTTGACGTCGAACTTGTTCTTGACGAAGTCCTTGGCCAGCGCGTCGAGCAACTCGTCGTTGGCGGACGGGTTGGAATCGCGGAAGTCGTCGACGGGATCGACGATGCCCTTGCCCATCAAGTGGAACCAGATGCGGTTCACGGTCGACTTCGGCACAAACGGATTATCCGGCGACGCCATCCATTTGGCGAGAGCTTCACGTCGATCCTTGCCCGGAGCGATGGTCGGAACGGCTCCGCCCATGAACTTCGGGGCCATGACCTTTCCGGTGCGCGGCTGCGTCAGTTCGCCGAAGCGTTCGACGTAGACATATTCGGCGCCGTCTTTCTTCTTCGGATCGCCGCCGTCGACCGGATCAGTGCGGTACTTGACGCGATTGAAGAACGCGGCCATGCTGTAGTAGTCGTCCTGCGTCCAGCGCTCGAAAGGATGGTTATGGCATTTTGCGCACTGCATGCGAATGCCGAAGAAGAGCTGCGCGGTCGTCTCCGCCAGCGACGTGGGATCGCGGGAAACGCGATAGTAATTAGCCGCCGGGTTGGCGAAGGTGCTGCCGCCCGACGTGATGACTTCATGGACGACCTGGTCGAAGCCGGTGTTCTTGTCGATATGGTTGCGCATCCACTTTTGAAAAACGTGCGTTCCCTTGATCTGGATCGTCTTGCGCGTCGAGCGGAACACGTCGGACCACTTCAGCGTCCAGAAGTCGGCGTACTCGGGACGATCGAGCAGTTCGTCGACCAGCTTGGCTCGCTTGGTCCCGTCCTTGCTGTCCATGAACCGCGTCACCTCGGCAGCCGTCGGCAGGATGCCGCACACGTCGAGATACGCTCGGCGAACGAATTCTTGATCGCTGCAAATATCGCTCGGCTGGATGTTGAGCATCTTGAGCTTGGCGAAGGTGTGCTTGTCGACATAGTTGACTTCCGGCGGATTCGACCATTTGAAGCCAAGCTTCGGTTCGAGGTACATCAAGCGAACCGGAACGAGTTCTTCCAGATATCGGCAGAGAATCGCGACTTCGCCTGACTGACCGAACTCGACGAGACCATTGGCGTTGACCGAGGCGATGGCCGGGTCGCTGGAAGAGAACACGGTGAGGCGCGTGACATCCCGAGTCGTGCCGTCGGAGAACTGCGCGAGCACGGAAAGCTGTTGGTAACGAGCCGGCGAGTTGAGAATGCGCTGGCCGGGCAGCACGTCAACCTTCTTGACGCTGGCGGTGGTCGGTGGATCGTCGGTCAGGCCTTCCGCCATCCAGGTGGTCAATGTCTTAGCCGGGATGCTGGTGTGTGGGAAACGAGCGCCGCCTTCGTGAGCGACCTGGCCGAGCCCTTTAAGCATGACCAAGCTCGCAGCCGGGTTCTGGCGGTCGGTGCGTCGGCCATAGACATCGCGCGTCAGTTGCACGAAGTCGGAAGCGGGATCGTAGCCGCGAAGACTGAGTTTGAAGCCGTTCTTGCCGGTCGGCGTGCCGTGACAGGCGCCGGAGTTGCACCCGCCGACGTTCAGGGCGGCGATCACGTCGTTGCGGAAGCTGACCGGATGTGCCTTCTCGAAGTTCTGCACCGTGACCGGAACCTTGACGGTCTGGCCGCCGGCGCTGATTGCGAGCGACGCGCCGCCGGTCTTCAGAGCCGTGATGAACCGGTCGCCATCGACGCTGATGATCGCATCACCCTGGATGTTAAACTCAGCAAAGTGCGTCAGGTCGCGAACGGTGCCGTCGGCATATACTCCGGTGATGACGAGTTGCCCGGTCGCCCGTGGTCCGCTAAGCGACAGCTGGGCCGGCTGTGCCACCAGCTCCTTCGGCTGTCCAATGATCTTTGCACGAGCTGCGGGATCGCTCGGCACATCAGCGCAAACGGCGCCGGTCAGGACGCACAGCAAACCCATCGTGCATGCATATCGGATCATGGAATCGGCCTCCGGTTTCGGGCAGGTTCGGAATGAGGGGAGAGACAATTCGAAATTCTAGATGGATGGCGGAGCCCCCGTCTCCAACCATCAGGGTGGGATCTACCAATCATAAGTGTAATGATTTTCCGTGGCCAATGCGACGGGAAAATGCGATTTTTTTGGAGTGCATGCGGTTTCGCGCGCCACATGCGCGAAAACCGCATGCGACCTTCAGCGTCGAGGCGCCGCACTCCAAAGATCGCTCATCGAACTTTCATGAACTAATTTCCGTCGATTGTCGTCATATCTATAGCCTTCCCCGTCGGCGCCGCATAGGAACAGCGGCGCCGTCGCTAACGAAGAGGCCTTGGCCATGAACCCCACCGTCATCGATCGCGACACGTTCTTGCAGAACCTGCGCATCAGCAAACTGCTATCGACGAAGCAGTTCCGCGTCGTGATCGATAAGTTGGGGCACGTTCACGACACGCGTGAGATCGCCAAGGCCCTGGTGTCCTGGAAACTACTCACCAAGTTCCAGGCGAAAATGCTCCTGACGGGCCGTAACACGGGATTCTTCATTGGGCCCTACCGCATCCTCGACCTCCTCGGGCAGGGCGGTATGGGGCGCGTGTACAAGGCGGTTCATCAGACCATGAATCGCGTCGTGGCGCTTAAGGTGCTGACGCCACAAATGGTCGGCGCCGAACGCGCCAAGGAACTGTTCGACCGAGAAGTACAGGCCGCCGCACAACTCAACCATCCCAACATCGTCTTGGCCTTCGACGCCAATGAGAGCGAAGGCCGGCATTACCTTGCCATGGAATTCGTTGACGGGCCCAACCTGCAGCGCTACGTCAAGAAGCACGGCGCCATGCCGGTCGGCCTGGCTTGCGAGGTGATCTTCCAGGCGGCCAACGGCTTGCAGCATGCCCACGACCGCGGCATGGTCCATCGCGACATCAAGCCCGCCAACCTGCTGATCCATCGCGACGCCGGCAGCAAAACGATCCAGGTCAAAATCCTCGACTTCGGCGTCGCCCGATTTGAATCAGAAGCCTACGGTCCCAAAACGATCGTCGCCAAAGAAAACAGCGTCATGGGGACGCCTGATTTCTTGTCGCCCGAGCAATCGCGCAACCTTCACGACGTCGATATCCGTTCCGACTTGTACAGTCTGGGGTGCACGTTTTATTACCTACTCGCGGGGCAGGTCCCATTTCCGGGCGGCACTACGGTCGACAAAGTCATTCGCCACAACACTGAAGTGCCGGTCGCAATTGACGAGCAGCGCCCCGGCGTGCCCCCCGACATCGCGGCCATCGTGCACAAGTTGCTCGCCAAGGACCCCGCCGACCGCTTCCAGACACCGGATGAGTTGATGGAAGCGCTCGCTCCGCACACGACGCCCGCAGGGAGCGATTGGCCGATCGCGCCGACGCCGTCGCCGGGACGCTTCAGCCAGGACGAGATCGCCCTGGGGGACGATCCACCGATCGACACGGAGCCGCGCGCCCAAACGACGACACAGATCAGCGATGAAGAATCGATTCTCGATTGGGTCGACCAGAACCGCCGCGAGCGCGAAGCCTGGCGCCGGTGGATGATCGCCGCCGCCATCATGGGATTGCTGGTGCTCGGGGCCGTAACGTACTATCTCTGGCAACACCTCTAGTGCGATCATCGGCGCCCGAAGCGTTCGCGAGGCCATTGGCCTTCTTACTCGCTTACGCTTCGGTCGGCGACGATCCACAAGGAGCGTCACGGCTTGCGCCCTTCCGGGAGATACAGTTCGTTCGTCTTGGTTTGCATCACCTCAGGCGACGCGCCCGCGGTCCAGGCGGGAATCTGCTGCTTACCTTCCTCGTACAGCGACTCCATCGGACCCCAGACGGCGTCGACGCGCTCCTCGAACAGATCGCCGATGAGCAGGTCGGTCACGGTGTTCTTCAATTGCGGAAAGTTGCGGACGAATTTGCCGAAGCTGAAACCATCGTAATATTCGCACACCAGGCGGCGCATGCGATCGACGCCGCGATTGAACATGTCGCCCCATTTGCCGAGCTGCGCCGACGACGTGTCGCCTCGGCTCAATCCCTCGGCAATCGCGTCGGCCGCCAGTTCGCCGGACTTCAGCGCCAAGAGAACGCCCGAAGAATACAGCGGATCGAGAAACCCGAAGGCATCGCCCACGAGCACCCAGCCATCGCCTGCGACCTGCTTCGACCGATACGAATAATCCTTGGTCGCGAAGTAGCCGGTGACGCGGCGTGCCTTCGAGAGCCGATCCTTTACCGCCTGACACGCGTCGACTTCCTCGGTGTAGATTTGCTCGTGCGAGCCTCGGCCTTTGAAGAGATAGTCGAACGGCCCGACAACGCCGACCGACATGACGTCATTGTGCAGCGGGATGTACCAGAACCAGCCTTGCTTATTCGGCGTTTGAATGACGAGGGTCGCGCCTTCGTCGCGTCCGGTGTCGCGATAGGCGCCTTCCCAATAGGTCCACACCGCACCCTTATTGAGCACCGGATCCCACAGGCGAAGCTTGAATCGGCTCTGCAACATGGTGCTCTGCCCGCTGGCATCGACGACGACCTTCGCCCGCACCTCCTCGACCGCGCCGTTCTCGCGTTGAATGCGCACGCCGACCGCCTTCCCCCCTCGCCCCACTGTGGGAGAGGAGTTGGGGGTGAGGGGATCGCCTTCGAATAACACGTCGAGCACGCGCGTCGCTTCGTGCACTTCGACGCCCTGCTCGGCGGCGTTGCGCAGCATCATCAGGTCGAACTCGCTGCGGACGACTTGCCAGGTCTGCGAGCATTCGTGCGGCTTGTTGTCATGGAAGTAGAACGGCGCGGAGAGCTTGCCGTTGGCGTTCACGAACTGAACGCTGTACTTCTTGATGAAATGGCTTGCCTTCATCTTGTCGAGCATCTTAAGGCGGCTCAGCACCCAGTAGGTTTCGGGAATGAGTGATTCGCCGATGTGGAAACGCGGAAAACGTTCACGTTCGAAGAGCATAACCTTGTGGCCATGCTGAGCGATGAGCGTGGAGGTGGTGCTGCCCGCCGGTCCGCCGCCAATGACGATAACGTCGGTGGTGATCACGTGAGGTCTCCTTGTTCACGTTTGAAGTTCGCGCGGCGCCACGCGAACGCTGAACGTCAAGCGGCTAACGCCATGTGCTCGCCGCATCTTCGTGCGGCGCCCGGGCCGTTTTCAACAGGGCGACCAAATCGGCGAGTTGCTTGCGCGACAGATGCCCCAGTTGCCGACGATGGCATTCCTGAAGCGGTTCGTGCAACTGGGCGAGCAAGGTCATGCCGGCGCCGGTGATGCCGATCCAGACGACGCGGCGATTGTCGGCGGGACGGTCGCGCTCGATCAGGCCGCGACTCTCCAGCTTATCGAGGAGCCGAGTGATGTCGGGGGCACGCGAAACGAGGCGCTTTGCGAGGTCGAGCGTGGCGATTTTTTCGGGATGGGCCCCGCGCAGCAAGCGCAAAGCGTTGTACTGTTGCGGCGTCAGATCGTATTCAGCGAAAAGCTCGTCCTCGAAGGCGCGTAAGCGGTCGTAAGTGCGCCAAAGGCACAGGAACGCTTCCTGTTCGAGGGAATCAAAGCGCCGCTGTTTACGTGCCGGCCGGGTCGCGGTGGTCATGAAACCATTATAGTGATTCAGACAATAGTTGTCCGAACAATTTTACGGACCCAAACCAATAGGGAGAGGCGTTTATCCGTCGCTTGCGCGTCCGGCTAACGGTAGAACCCGCGATCGGCGATATAGGCCTCGACGGCGCGCGGGATCATGTAACGCACCGTCTTGCCCTCAGCGATGCGCCGGCGTATGTCGCGACTTGCCAGCGTGATCAAGGGCATGAAGATCGGGCGATAGCGAAGTGGAAAATCATCGGCCAATTGCAAAGCGCCTCTCAGCTCGTCCGCCGACCAGGTTGCAAATCCGTCGCGCTCGACGACCAGCAATTCCGCCAATTGCAATATGCGGCGCGGTTCGTACCATTTGGGCAGGTCATGCAGACTGTCCGAGCCAATGATGAAGCAAAGCTCGGCATCGCGATGCCGAGCCTGAAGCTCGGTCATCGTGTCGACGGTGAAGCTCGGCCCGGTGCGGTCCTTCTCAAGCTCGTCGATGCGGAATGCAGGGTTGCCCGAAAGTGCCAGGGAAAGCATCTCCACGCGCTGTGCAAAGGGCGTCAACGGCTGTTGCTGCTTGTGCGGCGGCAGCAGCGCGGGAACGAACAGGACCTGATCGAGCGACGCCTGTTCCCGGCACTGCTCGGCCAAGATCAAGTGCCCGACATGAACGGGATCGAACGTTCCGCCAAAGACGCCGAGACGCATACCGATGGTCCTGAAATCACCGATCTTCGTATAGCGCACGAGTGGCGCCACTCGTGCGCTATACGAAGACTACTTTTCCACATCCACCTCGCGCAGATAGGCGGCGGCCTCCTCCGGCGGCACCGGGTTGATGTAAAACCCCGTCCCCCACTCGAAGCCGGCCACACGCGTCATGCGCGGGATGATTTCCATGTGCCAATGATAATGAGGCAGCAACTGCACATCAAAAGGCGACGTGTGGATGATGTAATTGTACGACGGCCGATCCAGCGCGCTCTCCAGCTTCATCAGAATCGTCTTCAGCACCGTCCCCATCTCTTCCAGCTCGTTGCGCTGGATGTTCTCGTAATGGCTATTGTGGTTCTTCGGCACAATCCACAACTCAAACGGAAATCGGCTGGCGAACGGCGCGAAGCAGATGAAGTTCGGCGTGTCGAGCACGATCCGCTTTCCCGACGACAACTCCTCATGCATCATGTCGCAATAAATGCATCGGCCGCGAAAGTTGAAGAACTCCAGCGATCCGTTCATCTCCTCCTGCACGTTGACCGGCACGATCGGCGTGACGATGAGCTGCGAATGAGCGTGTTCGAGCGACGCCCCCGCCGCGAGGCCAACGTTCTTGAAAATCATGCCGTACACCAGTCGGCGGTCCTTCTTGAGATCGACGAGCCGATCACGGTAGACCCAGAGGATTTCACGGATGTGCGCTTCGGGAAGGTTGGCCATCGAGACTTCGTGAAACGGGCATTCGACGATGACTTCATGGGCGCCGATGCCGTTCATCTTGTCGTAGATGCCTTCGCCGCGCTTGTTGAGATGGCCTTCAATCTGCAGCGCGGGAAACTGGTTTGGGATGACGCGGACGCGCCAGCCTTTCTCGTTCGGCTTGCTGGCGCGATCACGGTAAGCGAGTATCTCGCGTGGCGTCGCATGCTCGCCCCCTTCGCAGAACGGGCACAACGCGGCGCCGGAGTGCGTCGGCTCGTTTTTCAGCGTGATCGGCCGCTTCGCTCGCTCCGGGGCGATGATCACCCAGCGGCCGACGATCGGATCTTTGCGCAGTTCAGGCATTCGGTACTCTCCGGTTTACCTTTAGCGCTCGCCAGGCGCGATGCGATCGCTAAACGTAAATAAATCACACATCCCACATTCGACTTTCAAAATCCGCGCCGGGCCGCTCGAACGCAATGTTCCCGACCCGCGGCGCACGATCACGGCTCTGCTGATTCTCCATCAGTTCAACGTAAAACTGCACGTGCTGTTTTTCCGCGGCGCCGATCAAGTCGAACGGTATCGAACATTCGGCAATCCGGTCGATGCCGATCGCGATTCTTCCGGCCGCGTCGATCGGTTCGCCGCGCGCATACCAAGTGCAGTTTTGCATCGCCTTGCCGGGATGAAAGATGCGCAATTCGCAGGGTGTTGGCTCCTCGAACGCGATGCGCAGTACGTCGAAAACCTGCAAGGCAAGCCTGGCCACCTGGTCAAAATCGATGCGCACAAAGAACTGGCTGCGACCAAATCCGAAGTAGATGTCGCTGAAGGATCCCGGCGTGTTCGAGCCCATCGTGCCGCGCTCGCTGACGCAGCGGTAGCGCCCGGCGTTGCTCCACTCGAAGAACGTCTCGCGGCCATCCACCTTGATGTCGAGATACATCATGGGCAGCGTGTGCATCAGTCGCTGCACATGTTTCTTGATCGGACGGCCTAGCTCCGCGGGAGGCTGATCGCCGAACAGCGTGTACACGTTCTGCAGGTGCTTGCGAAAGAGATAGTCGAACAGAGCATCCTGAGCGCTCGAGTGGTCATCGCCATACCACCAGAACCAGTCGCTTCCCTCGGCGATGTAGATTTCCTCAAAAGCCCTCGCGAATGGAGAGGGGGAGTGGGAGAGAGGGGGAGCGGGGGAGAGCGGACCAGGCAATTTCTCCCCATCTCCCTGTCTCCCTTTCTCCCCTTCTTTGCCCTTCAGATACTCGCGTGTCTTGTGGAGCAAGTCCCAGGCGCTATTGTCTTCCTCATGGCCGATCCAGATGGCGAAATTGTGATGAATCCAACTGCCGGCAAACAAGTGAGGAAGCGTGTCGCGCGGCGGATTGTTCTCCAAGTACTCGCCGATCTTGACGGTGCGAATCTGTTTGTCGGTCGTGCACAGTTGATACAGACTACGAAGGAATGTCACGCCACCGTCGGCATAGTGTTCCCAGCAGTTTTCGCCGTCGAGGATGACGCTCACGAGCGCGGGTTCGTCCGCTGGTATGGCGGCGCGAATGCCATGCAGGTGGCGGACGAAGTCGTGCGCCGCGTCGGCGCCGTTCGATCGCTGATAATGGAAGCCGATCATGTCGCTGAGGGCGTGATCGCGAAAGACGATGCCGAGTTCGTGCTCTCCTTCGCGAACTTTGTAGGGACGATAGAGGTGGCTGGGGTTTCGCACGAGGCCTTGATGATCGCGGCCCACGAAGCCCTGCGTTGACTGGCTGAGGATGCCTTCGTCGGTGGCGATCCAGCGGATGCCGTGCTTGGCCAAGAGGGGGATCATCGGTTGGCAGACGCTGCCCTCCGCCGGCCACATGCCGCGCGGCGGCAGACCGAAGAACTCGGAGTGGAACTGCACGGAACGCCGAACGTGCGTTTCCGCATCGTCAAGATAGCCGCCGGTGTAGCGCGGCAGCTTCCCATCGGCATCGCTTCCTTTGCTAGGCGCTTGTCAAATAAGAGCGGCAAGATCGGGTGATAGAACGGCGTCGTCGTCAGTTCGACCTGCCCCGATTCGGCCAGCTTGCGATGCAGTGGAATGATTTGCTTGAGGATTTCCAGATGCCGATCGAGCACGTGCTTCTTGTCATCCTCGGTGTAGTGCTTGCCCTTGTCGCGAAGGTGACGCAGGTTGGGGTCGCATTCGAAGATGAGCGGGTGAATCCAGGCGAGGTTGTAGAGCGTCTGCAAGTCGCGCAAATCGCGCTCGTTGTAACGGCGCATCGCATCGTGGGCCGAGGTCTTGCCCAGGCCGCGGCGTTGATAAAGCTCCCAGAAGCGCGGCCAGGGACGAATCATCTGGTCCGGAGCGGCCATGAAAAAATGATCAAGCAAGAACACCGCGTCGGCCTGGCTCAGTTCCTTGGCTGGAATGCGAGCGATGTCGAGGAAGCGATCGCTCGCACCTCTCTCCGTGTAGGCAGTCAGTTGCACCAGTAAGCTGGGGACGAGGTTGATCGTGCAGCGCATCTCCGGAAATTCGAGGAGATGCAGGGCCATGCCGACGTAATCCTTGACGCCGTGCAGGCGAACCCAGGGCATGGGATTCTCGCCGGTGAGATCGTCGGGGTAGTATGGCTGATGCTGATGCCAATAGAACGCCAAAGCGACTTCGGCCATTTCAAGTCCCGGTTTCCGTTTAGGCGAGCGGCAAGTCTCTTCCTCCCCTCTCCCTCCGGGAGAGGGGGGTAAATCAAGTCCTGCCGCTCGCCTTAGCGTTCGCGCGGCGCCTGGGGTGCGCTAAAGGGAGAGGGCCCGCACACGCGGCAATTCGATCATCCTTCATGATACAACAAATAACGCGCTGGCATTACGGTCGGCGACCGCCTAGAATCTCCATGCCGCGGTTGCCTTCCGAAGCAACGGGATGACGCCAATGTCGCCACAAGATCTTATCGCCGGCCTGCGCCGCTTTGATCCTGCCGCGAAGACCGAATTGCATACACGTTTTCAGGCCGATATCGAGCGACTCGTCGAGGATTTCTCGGAGCGGTACGATGTCGATTCCGATCCGAGAATTCTGGTCAGCCGGCTGTTCAAGTCAATCGAACTTTGGCTGGCGCATCAGGCGCCGGCGAGTCTTCGCGGCATCGGCTGGGCGGCGTTCAACGCCAAAGTGCTGAAAAAAGTCAACAACCTCCTGACGCAGCCTTTCGAGTACGAACAGCAAAATCCCGGCGCGCTGTCGGCGACGGCCAGCCGCTTTTCGCCGCGTGGACTGTTGACTAGCGGGCGCTACGTTATTCGTTGGTTCAGTAAACCCGTCGACAAAGTGCTGGGCGATGTGTGGGATTGCCAGGCCCGGCCTGACGGATCGTTGGTGCTGCTCATCGGCGATGTCACAAGCCATGGCTTGCTGGCTTCACTCGTCGCGCTGGTGATCGGTGACGTCTTTCAAGCATGCATGAAGGCACAGCGGGATCCCGTCGATTTGTGTCAGGTACACGCCGAATTGGAGCGTCGGCTTTCGCCGGTCCTGTCCCCGATGCCAGGGACGACCGTTGACGACGATTGCAATGTGCAGACGACGCTGTTGCACGTCAAGCTAAGCGACGAAGTAAAAAGCGATATGACGTTTGTCCCGGGCGAAGCGATTCGGTTTCACGTCGATGCGCCGCCGGCCGTGCCGACCTGAACCGTCGCCATTGCCGCGGATTGCCTTGGAGCTGGCATTCAAGAAGAGATCAGGAAAAAATCGGGCTCTGCCGTCAGTGCGATTCACGTAGGCCTACTGGAAAACGGCGAGGCGTTGCTCGGCACCGATGGACTTTTTGACCAGCCGATCGAGCCGGGCAAGAAGAACCCCCGTTTGAGCGCTATCCTCGAAAATGAGGTCCCACGTTATCCGCGCAACCGCGTACTTCTGCATCCCGTGCGAGTTCGCTTCGTCGCGGCCGTGGATTCGGCAGGCCGGCAGCATGACGATGTCTGCGTCGTGTCGGTCCGCCACACGACGGCGAACGACGACCTGATCGCTCGAGCGTTAGACGGCAATGTCGCGGCGCAAAGCGAGTTTGCCGAGCGTTTCAGGAACCTGGTCTGGAAATGGGTCGGCAAGTTTTTCGGCGCCTGGTCCTTGGAGTTTCAAGCGAATGCATTTCAGGAGGTGTTTGCACACCTCTGGGCGCAGTTGTCGAAATACGCCGGCGGAACGATACAGGCGTTCGTCGGACGCATCGTCTACAACAAGCTGTGCGATTTGGCCCGCGCTGGTAAACGCGAGGCGAACCGCGCCAAGGCGAGCGGTGGTGCTGCCGAACCGATCGATCCCGGCCCGACGCCGATACAGGAAGCCGTCGCATCGGAAACAACCCACGCGAATGAACGCCGACTGACCGCGCTGCGGGAAGCGATCGGAAAGCTGAGTGCCGACGATCAGGCCCTGCTGCAACGACATATGGCCGATGAAACGATCGAGGAAATCGCCCAATCTCAAGCAGGCAAACGCGGCTGGAGCGTGCGCAATATCAAGTATCGCCTTGTGCGAATCAAGGAATTTCTTCGCCAAAACATGACGGACGGTGATACGACGTAATATTTTTTGCACTCCCGTGAGTCCCCGGCGTCCGTAGACTTCAGCCAGTGCGGAATGACCCGAAGCGCGCAGTCGATTGAGTTGAGAAGCCGTCGCTTGCGCGTCCGGCAGACCTGTCGCAAACGTCGTGACGCCATTGACTCGCGGCACCGTGACGGAGGTCCAGGTTGCCATGACTGATCAACCCGACACGCCTGGCGCATCAGGCCCGTCCGACGACCAACTCGCACGGCTCGACCGGGAGTTGCGCGCGCAGGACGAACCTGATGACGCATTGGCGTTGATTCCTGATGAACTCTTGGACGCGATGCTATCCGGCGATGCCACGCTGGTCGCGCTAGCGCGTCGGACCATCGCGCAAGAAGCGGAACGCCATTCGGGTTCGTATTTCTGCGCGACAACGCCGACGCCAACGATTATCCGGCAATGCTCATGCAGCCGTACTATTTCATGGACACGCGCTACTCGGCGCTGTGGGCGCCGGCGAAGCAGAAGGTTTGCCGGCTGGAAGACGTGGCGATGCGGCCCAAGGCGACGGCGGCGCCCAGGGCACGCGACTCCGACGCCATCACCACCGACTTCGACTGCTTGATCGACGGCGCCGGCGATTCCGAGCTGGCGAATCTCACCGATCAGCTCGTCAGCGACTTTCGAGCCGATCCCAAAGGCGCTCTTGCGGCGCTGTTTGGAGCGAAGCGGCCCGGCGAAAAAAGCGATGACGCGACCATGAAGATGCAACTCGAAGAGGATCGCGAACTTCTCGCCGGCTACCGCGTTTTTGTCCGGGCCTTCAATCTCTGGTTCGCCAACGCCATGCCGGTCGCCGTGGCCATGCTTGCCGAATCCGTCCAACTTGGCCTGCAAAACAAGCCCCCGTTCACACGAATGCATGTGCAAAATTGTCTGCCCGATATCCCTTGGCTGTGCCTGCGCTTCGCCGCTGAAATGGAGCTTCGCTGCGGAACCCGACCAAGACCTGTGCCGGGCGTTTCCGGCCACGATGGCGTTGGCCCGATGGATCTGTTGCGCGATTGGGTCGTCATCCAAAATGACGGCCGCGCACTTCTGAATCCCCAGTCGGGCCTTTCGGACTTCAAGCTGCGCGATCTGGTCCGCGATTGCATTGAGTTGGCCGAACGCTGGCAGCCGACGATTTTGCACCAGTTTCTGCAGCTCAGCCCGCAGGCGAGTTCCGTGCAGTCGATTCAGCTCACCGACGTATGTTCAATGATCGCTGGCGCGTCGAAGTTTGAGCCAGCGCGATATCCGGGCGAAGACCCGTATCGCGCGGAGCTGCGCGATCGGCAGCGCGAGAGCTTTTGGGCGTCGGCCAATCCGAAGCGTCTGCGCACGGCGTTCAAGCGCCTGCAAGCGGAAGAGAATCGCTGGCTCCTCGCCTCGCTGGTTCGTCTGAGCGGCATTGCCGAGGAAGCCGGGCGCGTCGGCATGCGCAACTGGCCCCTGCTGACCAATGCCCTGCCGGACCTGACGCGCGTGCAACTCGTGGCCGGCCTGTCCCAAGCCGAACAGGTGGAAGTATTGCTGGATCAACTGATCGGCGCCCAGCATTGCCGCCGACGTGCGTAGAGGAAGTGCTGAGTGCATAGGGCTGAGTTCTGAGCAATCTTGGTGATTGCTTGACCCATCCGCCCAGCGATCTGCGACACAGCGTTCAGGACTCAGCACTTTGCACGAAATACAAAGGACGACACCATGAGAGACTGGATTCGCGACGACTTCACACTGGCCCTTGCGGAACTTGCGGGCGTGCTCGGCCGGCTCGAAGTCTTGCAAAGCAACCCTGCCGAGGGGCTGCCCGACGATGCCCTCACGGCCGAGTTGAGCAGTTGCGCCAGCGTCGTTCAGAGCAACCTCGGCTACACGCACGTCAGCGCCTGGTACGGCCAGGTCGCTCGGTTGGTCATCGCGCACGGCGTCTATCTGAACGGACGCGGGGGACACGGGCTGACCGAATGGGCCGGCCGGCTCAAACGCACGACGCAACAGTGCCTTAGCGGCCAATCGCCGGCCGACCTGACCGTGAACTACGACGCATTCAAGGAGATTCTCGATGCCCCGGTGCGCCGGATCATGACGCGCATTCTCGTTGACGCCAAGCTGATCGCCCCGCCGCGCTCAGGCCAATTTCCCTGGGCCGAGATTCTCGATGCTCAGACGATCGAGCAACTCGACTCCGAATACCCCCTTAGCTTGCCGACCGAGCAAGGCACGCTTGCCGCATTCAAAGTTCTCTTGGACCCGGACGCGTTGAACCAGATTGCCGGGCAAGCAATCTTTCCGGTTCCCGGCGTGGTGGCCTCTGCATTGGCGGAGCCAATACGGGTTGCGTTGACAAGCTTCTACGGCTGCGGCGACGACGATCTATTGCCTTGTCTGATCATCGAAGGACGGCGCGGAAAAGAAGTCCAACGGACCGCCGACGACCTGTTCGCCGCCGAACAATGCCGGCTCTACATCGCCGACCTCGTGGGCGCCGCCAGCGACGGGGCGTTGAACATCTTGAAAGAGGCGCAAAATTCCGGCGTCGCCGACCGGGCGGCTATCGATGCGCTCGTCGCTACGATGTTCGCCGTCCGCCACAACTATCGCGAAGCTGTCCAGCCGCTTCTGAGTCAATCCGATGTGGCCGACACCTACGGCAACAAGGCCAGCGATCAGTTGCTCCGCCGCATCCTCGGTATCTTAAAAGGGGAAACCGTCGACCTGGATTCGCTGGTCGCCGGCGAAAAACCGGATACGAAATCGATGTTGTCGCCGTTGGTCGCGCTGGTGCTCGAAGCGATCCAGTTCAATCCCTTCGACCGGCACGGCGACGTCGACTTGAGCGCCGCGGGTCTCAATGATCCCGATCGACGCAAAGCGCTGATTCCGGAAGGGGTCGCCAACCTGCGCCAGCCGATCACTCCGTCCGAGTTAGTCCGGCAGCTCAGCGACGCCTTGGGTGGCCCAGGCCAGTTCGACCGGGTGTAGAAAGAAATAGAGGAGCATTCATGTCTCGTTCCATGGTGTGGTGCCTGCTCATTTGCTTGTTCGCGATCTGCATACCGTCATCCGCGCACGCATCGCAAGGCGCGGCGCGGAAGCCGAACATCGTGTTCATCATGGCCGACGATCTCGGCGTGCATGATCTGGGTTGCTATGGCCGAAAGGATCAGCCGACGCCGAATCTCGATCGTCTGGCCAAGCAGGGGATGCGTTTCACGTCGGCGTACGCGGCGGCGTCGATTTGCTCGCCGACCCGCGCCGCCATCATGTCCGGGTTCGCGCCGGCTCGGCTCAAGCTCACGACGTTCCTGCCCGGTCGCCCCGACGCGGTCTCACAACTCCTATTGCACCCTGCCATCAATCAGCAACTCCCCGCAAATGTCCGCACCGTCGCCGAACTTCTACGCATGCTCGGCTATCGCACCGGATGCGTCGGCAAGTGGCATCTCGGCGGCAAGGGCGCCCTCCCTACCGATCGCGGCTTCGACTTCTTCCACGCCGGCAAGGCCCTCACCGAACCTTCCCAGATCGAGGGCGGCAAAGGCGAGTACGATCTCACCGAGAAAGCCGAGAAGTTTATCGAAGACAACAAGACGAAGCCCTTCTTCTTATACTTGTGCCACAACAATCCGCATGTGGTGCTCAACGCCAAACAAGGGTTGGTCGAGAAGCACAAGAGCGCGTTCAATCCGACCTACGCCGCCATGATCGAGACACTCGACGATTGCGTGGGCCGCGTCGTCGCCAAGATTGACGCGCTCGGACTTGGGGCAGACACGATCATCATCTTCACGTCGGACAACGGCGGCCTGCACGTTCTCGAATCGCCGCGCACGCCGGCGACGTACAATCGCCCGTTCCGCGCCGGCAAGGGATTCCTCTACGAAGGCGGCGTCCGCATTCCGCTCATCGTCCGCTGGACCGGGAGGATCAAGGGCGATTCCACGACGGATGTCCCCGTTATCAGCACCGACTGGACACCGACCTTCCTGGCGCTCGCCGGCGGAAAAGCGACGGCCACCTACGACGGCGTCAACATCGCCGACCTGTTGCTGCACGGCAGAGCGCCGCCATCGCGCGCCCTCTATTGGCATCAGCCGCACTACACCAATCAAGGCGGCCGGCCCGCAGGCGCCGTTCGCGACGGCTCGTGGAAGCTCATCGAACACTACGAGTCCGGCGCCTGCGAACTCTATGACCTCGCCAACGATCTAGGCGAAGCCAGCGACCTGGCCGCCAAGTTTCCGGCCCGCGTCGCCGAGTTGCGCGGCAAGCTCGAAAAATGGCGACGCGACGTCGGCGCTCAGGAGAACACCGCCAATCCCAAGTTCAACGCCAAGCTTCATCGCGCCTTGTACATCGATTTCGATTCCTCCCGGCTCAAGCTCGAAGCCACTGCCTCGAAGATGGCGCCGACCCTCGAGCCATGGCGCGCCGTCATGGGCCAAGTCGTCAACGCCAAAAAAACCAGCCAACCCGGCGCCGGCGCCGTTCTTCTGCACGCACGCGATGCAAAAGTTCATGGCACGAAGCTGCGCTACGAAAACCCCCCGCAAAAAGACACGCTCGGCTTCTGGGTCGAGAAAACCGACTGGGCCGAGTGGTCGTTCGATGTGCCAAACGCCGGAAAGTTCGACGTCGAGGTACTGCAAGCCTGCGGCAAAGGCAGTGGGGGATCGGAAATCGAGATTGCCATCAAGGATCAGAGGCTGACGATGAAGGTCGACGAGACGGGCCATTTCCAGCGCTTCGTGCCTCGAACGATCGGTACGATGACATTCGCGTCACCGGGACGGCAAACGCTCACCGTTCGCGCCTTGACCAAACCGGGCGTCGCCGTGATGGACCTGCGACGCATCGTTCTGAAGTCGGCGTCGTGAGGTCAGAGGCCAGAGCGAACCGCGAATCTGACCTCTGGCCTCAGCCTGCTTCAACCGCCGCCGCAGCCGCCGCAACCGCCGCCGCCACAACCCCCGCCGCCGCAGCCGCCTCCTGCGCCGCAGCCGCCTCCGCCGCAAGATCCAACGCTGCTTGACGAGCCCATCCCGCTCGTGCTCCAGCCCGACGGACGATTCAAGACCGGCAGAACGTGCGACAGCGTGCTGGTCGCCAATATCCCTGTGCCGAACAATCCCAGCGCTATGACGAGGTCGCCGTCGGTGAGGTCGCTCAGGCGAGACTCCGCCGCGTACTGAAGCGCCGCGTTTTCCGCCTGCAGTCGGCCAAGCGCATCGTCGCCGCGCAACGTCAGGAACGGCCGCTTCACGACAAAGGCAATCGCCAGCCCCAACGCCAAAATCAGCACCAGAAACAAATACTCAACATGTCGGCCCTCGGCGACGCCGATGAAGAACTTGATGAACCCGAACAAGAATGCCGAGAGAACGATTCCGCCGGACACCATGCAGATACGATTGGCGTCGTCATAGCTGACGACGAGCCCCTTGTCGACCAGCCGCTGCCGCAGCTTTTCCGCCCTCGGCGCCAGGATGTCGCGAAGCTTGTCGATGGTAGCATTGGGATCGCGCTCGACGGCCGCGACCGTTGCTTTCTCCAGAGCGTGCGAATCGTCGGCCAGTCTGCGGCCCGTGTGCTCAATCTGACCCCGCACGCTGGAGTTGCGCAAGACGCCGACGCGAAAGAGCCGGACGATGCAAGCGTCGATCGCCGCCGTTTCGCCGCCGGCAAGGTAGGCGATCTCGTAGGGATGCAGCGTTTCGTCCAAATCTTCGTCCAGGGTGCTGCTGGGTTGGCGCATCAGCGAGCGAACTAACAGTGCCACGAACAGGACAACACCCAAAAGCACGGCGTAGAAGACGAGGAACTGCGGTCCCGGGTAGGCGAAGGGGTTCATGCGGGCGGCTCCTTCCTTCCTTCGGCGCACTCGATGAACTTATTGATGGCGGCGAAGACTCGGCCAAAGAGCGTCGGCAGATCATCCGTTGTCGGTTCGCCGGCGCGCAGCGCGGCGAGCCGGGCCAGGGGTTCGCGGTCGACGCCGAACGCCGCGGCCGCCGCCTCGAACACCAGAGCCGATCGATCCTCTGTTGGGATTTGCTTGCCGGCCAAGCGCAAGAGCGCGATGAGTTCGACGGCGAGGGGCCGGGCGAGGTTTGCCAGCGTCGTCGTTTGTTTCGGACCATCGTCGATGGCAGCGAGGAATTGGCCACGCAAGCGATACGCGAGGTTTCGCAATTCTTGCACGACACGCAGACGTATCTGTTCGCGCGGGACATCCAAATCTGCGAAGGGGTCGTCGCCGTAGAGCACGATGTGATAATCGCGGATATCGAGGAACTTAATCGGGAAGACGACGGCCGTCGGTTTCACCTCGGCAGGCGTGAGGATCATCGCGACCACGCCGACGGCGCGGCGCCCCGATCGCAGCGCCGGCGCGACGGCGGCCAGGGCGTCGGGGGTTGTCTCGTGAAGCAGCACCACGACGTTCACGTCGCTATGTCCCGGTCGATACCGTCCCCGCGCGACGCCGCCATAGAGAATCAACCCCGCAAGGTTCTTACCGGCGGCTCGAACCAAATCCTCCTGAAGCTTGTCCAGCGCCGTGCGGACCGCTTCGGGCACACCGGGAAAATCGAGCATGGGTCGGCCTCGTGAATGAGACGTAGCCGGCTTCTGCAACGCCGGGATTGCTATGCGCCGGAGGTCTTGGCAAGCAGTTTCTCGGCTGCCGGCCTGGCGCCGGGATTGTAGGCGTTCAAGACCAGCTCAATGTCAGCCGCTTCGTAGCCCTCGTCAATCATACGCTGCGCCAGCGCGACGCGGTCCGCCTCGGGATTGCCGGTCGGTCCAACGCTGGCCAGCGCGGCGTTGCCCACGGACATCACCTGTTCAATCTCGGCCGGCGACATCCCCTTGTCGAGCATCTGCTGTTTGAGAATGGCTTCCATCTCCGTGATGCGAACCTGCCGCCATTGCGTGGCAATGATCGCCGTGATCGCGATCAATGGCCCCATGACGACCGCGGCAAGGGCGATAAACTCTCCCGGACTGAACTTCGCCATGAGCTCGGACATGCGATTCCCCTTTATCCAGTTGACGCCTCGACCAATGCCTGGGTGTTCGCAAAGTTATTCGTTCCCCGACCCCGCTCATTTTGGAGTACGGCGGCTTGACGTCGCTTTCTTTGCTCTTCTTGACGATGCGTCAAAAGGAAAGAAAGCGGCGTCAAGCAGCCGCACTTCAAAGTCGATCGGTAAAATCACTAACATTATATGAAAGGCGTATTGTCCGCTGCACACGATCTTCGCCCCTCGGCACGGCACATGTTTCCCTCTACGCTCAAGACGTTTGTCCATCCGCACCAAGCGTACAAGCTGGACTATCCAGCCCACTGGGACGCCGTCATCGAAAAGGACGGCGAGTCATGTGGATTTGGTCCTCATGATCGCGACGACGTCGGCCTCTGGATTTCCATACTGCCCATGAGCATCGACACGACCCGGCTCGTCGACGATCTGCCCAAGCTCATGGAGCAAACCCTCGAGAAGAACGAAGCGGCCAACCTTCGCAAGGATGAGTCGCTGCGCCACTTCGGCATGATCGCGGACATGACGCAGGAGTCGGAGGGAGGCAACTACTGGCTCATCGCGGCGGGCGACCTCGTCCTGTTCGCCAGCACCCAGGTCCCGCCTGCCGAGCGCGACACGTGGAATCCACCCTTTTTCAAGCTGATGGCCAGCTTGCAAGTCACGCGCGACAAAGAACTGGCCGCTCACCAAATCTCCAACGAAATCCTGCAACGCCTGCGCGAAAAACACCCCGATCAGGATTTTGAGTTCGACGGCGACAAGATTCGCGGCAAGCACCAGGTCGTCTTCCTTAGCAACGTCATTCGCGAGGTCCGCGAGTCGCCGGCGCGACGCGACAAGATCATCAGCCACTTCGTCGACACGCTGAGTCAACCCGGTACGGAACAGTTCGGCCACGAGTTGTGGGACGAGATTCGCACATCGATCGTGCCGGTGCTCAAGCCGCGCGATTACCTCAAGGCGGATGGGCCGACCAAGCACTTTGTCGTCACCGATTGGCTCGCCGACGTGTTCATCTGCTATGCAATTCGAAGTAAGAACATGTTTCGCTTCGTGACCGGCTGGGATGTCAATCGCTGGGAGAAGACCAGCGAAATCCTGCACGAACAGGCAATCGCCAACCTCGTGGCGTTGTCCTGGCCGAAGCAGCTGGTCGGCGCCCGCTCGAAAGACTCCGGTCGGATTATCATCGTTGATACCTGCGATAACTTATCGTCCAGCCGGTTGTTGCATCCCGACCTGCACAAGATGTTCTCTGCCGCGCTGGGCAGCCCGTTTTGCGCCGGCATCCCCGATCGTGATACGCTGGTGCTGTACTCGAATCGCCGCGACCTAAAGCATCGTATTGCCCGAAAGCTTAAAAAAGATTGCAGTTCGTCGGCGTATTCGATCACGGATCAGCCGTTTCTGGTAACGCGCGACGGCATCGCGCCAGCGAACTAGTGCCGCTTGCGGCGTGGAATCCAAACATGTCCACCGAGACGCCGAAACCGAGTGACGCGCCAGAGCCGGACGGCTCCCCGCCCACGGTGAAGCTGACGCCATTGCCTCAGGACGACACACAGCCGCCGACCGAGCCGGCGGGCACCGCGCCGCTGCCGAACATTCCCATCGGCGAAATCGAGATACCGATCCTTCCGGGTTATGAGATTCAGGCGGTTCTGGGCCGCGGCTCGATGGGCATCGTCTTCAAGGCGATCCAGACGAAGCTCAAACGGCCCGTCGCGGTCAAGATGATGTTGCCGGGCCATAGCGCCGGGTCGGCGGAAGTCGTGCGTTTTCGCATCGAGGCCGAGGCCGCCGCCAAGCTCGATCACGTCGCCATCGTGCCGATCTACGAAGTCGGCGAGCATGAGGGCCAACATTTCTTCAGCATGAAGCTCGTCGAAGGGGGCACGTTGGCGTCGCGATTGAGCGAGTTTATTGTTGCACCGGACAGCGATGAGGCGGTCGCAGCCGAACGGCAGAAGAAGCTCTCGCTCATGCTCGCCAAGATCGCCGACGCCGTCCAGTGCGCTCACGATCACGGCATCCTGCATCGCGATCTGAAGCCCGGCAACATCCTGCTCGACGCGAAAAGCGAGCCGCACGTCGCCGACTTCGGATTGGCCAAGCGTGTCGAAGGCGAAAGCGTCCTGACGCAAACCGGCATCATCGTCGGCACGCCGAGCTACATGGCCCCTGAGCAAGCAGGCGGGCAGAAGAAGCTGACCCACGCGGCCGACATCTACAGCCTGGGCGCGATTCTCTACGAACTGCTCACCGGCCGACCGCCGTTCAAGGGCGAGACGGTGATGGACACATTGCGGCAAGTGCTCGACACCGACCCGGTCAGCCCGCGCTCGATTAATCCTACTGTATCGCGCGATCTGGAAACAATCTGCCTGAAGGCGATGGCCAAGGATCCGGAGGGCCGATTCGCCAGTGCGCGCGTGTTGGCCGACGAGCTGCGCCGCTTCGCCGCCGGCGAGCCGATCCAGACGCGTCCCCCGGGCTGGATCGAGCACGCCTGGCGCGCATGCCGCCGCAACCCGCTCGTCGCCGGCTTGAGCGCCGCCCTCGTCATCGCCGGTTTGATTGTCGCCGGGTTTCTGATCGCCTGGCTGCAGCCGGCGCGCACCGATGGATCGTTCGACCGCGTCAAGGCCGCCGGCAAGCTCGTTATCGTCATCGACGACAACTATCCCCCGATGGAATTTCGCGACAAGGAAGGAAAGCTCGTCGGGTTCGACCATGACCTGGCGAAGGCGATCGCCAAACAACTCAACGTTGATGCCGATATCAGAATCTTGCATTGGGATTGGCCCGACGTGCCCGCCGGGCTCAATCGCGGCGACTGCGATATGGTCATTTCCGCATGGACCATCACCAGCGAACGCAAGCAGCAGGCCGCGTTCGTCGAGTACCTCCGCTTGGGCCAGGTCTTCGCCTGCAAACGCGGCATCAGCGTGGTCAATGAAAAAGATCTGGCCGGCAAACGCGTCATCGTCGGCGCCGACACCGTGGCGCACACGTATCTGCGCAACCTCAAAGCCAAGGGAATCGACATCAAGGAAATTGTGCTGCTCAAGGCCGGCGAGGAGCCGTTCCCGGGTCTCAAGGCCGATCGTGCCGACGTAACCATCGTCGATGAGCCGGTCGGCCGATACCACGCTCGCATCGACGCCGACATTGTCGTCACCGGATCGATCGGTCACGCCATGAACCCCGATCCGGTCGGCATGGTCTTTCGGCAAAAGGACGTGCAACTGCAAGAAGCCGTCGCCAAAGCGCTGCGTGAGCTCAACGACAACGGCGAGTTCGCCCGCATTCTGGAAAAATGGTTCGGCAAGTAACGCTCGTGGGGCCAAGCTGCCAGCTTGGCCCGGCTAGGCTGACGACAAATCCCAGGGCTCACTGAGACAAGCTGGCAGCTTGTCTCTTCGAGGAGAACATCATGCGTTACATCGTTGCGTTTGCCGCGTTCCTCATGGTGTCCACCAGCGCGCTGGCACAGGACGATCCCGTCGTTCTCGTCGTCCACGGCGGCGCCGGTGGCAACAAGAAGGCGATGGGGCCCGCCGTCGAGAAGCAGTGCCGCGACACCATGGAACGTGCGCTCAAGGCGGGCCGCGACGCCATCGACAAGGGTGAGAGCCTCGACGGCGTCGAAGCCGCCATTAAGGTGCTCGAGGACTCCGGGCACTTCAACGCCGGCAAAGGCGCGGTGTTCAATCGCGACGGCCGGCAGGAACTCAACGCCTCGATCATGGACGGCAAGACGCGCAAGGCCGGCGCCATCGCGGGCATCTGCCGAGTCAAGAACCCGATCGCCGCCTGCCGGGTCATCATGGAAAAATCGGGGCACGTCTTCATGATCGGCGAGTCGGCCGAGCGCTACTGTAAGGATCAGGGCGTCGAAATGGTCAGCCCGCTTTATTTCTGGACCGATCGGGCCTGGAAAGAGTTGCAGTCCGCAAATGCCGGCGCCAAGAAGAAGGCGGCTGGGCTCCCCTCGCCTCCCGAGAGAGGGGCTGGGGGTGAGGGCGACCCGCCGCACTTCGGCACGGTCGGCGCTGCCGCGCGTGATCGCAAGGGCAATCTCGCCGCCGGCACATCGACGGGCGGCATCACCTACGTTCGGCCTGGCCGCGTCGGCGACTCACCGATCATCGGCGCCGGCACCTACGCGGAGAACGGCGTCGTCGCGGTTTCCTGCACCGGCAAGGGTGAGCTGTTCATCCGCCATACCGTCGCGTCCGACATCGCCGCACGCATGAAATACGCCGGCGACTCCGTCAACCTCGCGGCGTCGAAGGCTCTCAACGGGTTGCCGAAGAATCCCGGCGGCGCCGGCGGCATCATCGCCATCGACTCCAAGGGCAATGTCGCTACCATCTTCAACACCGCCGGCATGTTCCGCGGCACGATCACCCAGTCCGGCAAAATCTGGATCGCCATCGACCCGGATTGATCACGCGTGCGCAGGGCTTGGCAGACGTCCTCGACGAGGATTTCATGACCCCCATCGACGATCTGGTCGACAAAGTGTTGGAAACAGGTCAAACGCCGGAGGAAGTTTGCCGCGACTGCCCCGACGCGCTACCCGAGGTGCGCGCCCGCGTCGAAAAACTGCTTGATGAGGACGCCAAACTCGGCGAGCTGTTTCCCTTTCCCGATTCCACCGAATTTCGCGACACGAGCGTGCCGAGCACTTATGAGCAAAGTGAGCAATCCACCGACCGGTTCCCGATCCCAGCACCGTCGGTGCGTCGCCACCAACCGATCCTCATAGACGAGCCGGACTTCCGCCACCGTCGCCACGACGATGAGTTGTCGATGGGCGTACGCCACCGGTACCGAGTAGTCGTTGTCGTCGAACCGCACCAATTTCGAGAAAACTCGGTTTTCACCGTGTTAAACGCACTTGGCGAGCCAGAACAAAAAACGTCGAGCCATAACCAGTTGTCGTTATTCGACTTCTAACCGGACAGTAGTGATCGAAGATAGCAAAGTGGAGCACGAATCTGGCGCAACGTCATGGAACGCGTTAGCTGCCGGCCAAGAGCGCTGAGCCAGATTCTCAAACCAAAGTGCGAAGGATCGAAGTTCAGAATGCTCGTAGCCCCGTAACTCGGTGGCCGTTGTTTGACAACATGCTGACGTACCGCCGCGCCTGGTCGATCGACACAGTGCTGGACCGTTCCGCGCCGAAATTCTGTCCCTGGTACGTCGGTCCCGGCCTCCAAGTGATTGTCACCGAGCGTTTGTTGCGCAGCAATCCTGCAGTGCCCCATTGGTTGAGGAGGTTCTGCGCCCATGCCCGGCCTCGCTCGACTTCCTGCTGAATCTGCGCCGAGTTATCCGGCCGTTGCTGGGGCTGCTGCTGCGGGGGATTGGTGGCCGGTGGTCGGTTCGCTCGCGCCGCCATCTGGCGATAAATATTCGCGGCGTTCCGGTACCACTGGGCTGTGTTGTGGTCGCCTCGCGCCGCGATCTGGCGGGCAACTTGGTCGTACGTATTGGCGAGGCTCAAATACTGCTGGGCGGACGATTGAGCGTTGGCCGAGGACGGCGCCGTCGCCCAAAGGCAGATTCCGAGGGCGAGCAATACGAGTGTGCGAAGAGTCATGGACTGATCCCTTTCAGAAAAAGTTGGTGGTTGAGATCATCGATAC
>Ga0194128_10002392_pt1 | contig 30429 bp, 21 predicted proteins | sample TA2KigCa65mmetaG_FD_148650 | JGI IMG/M metagenome (GOLD analysis project Ga0194128, IMG submission 148650) | Freshwater microbial communities from Lake Tanganyika, Tanzania - TA2015037 Kigoma Deep Cast 65m | ecosystem: Environmental > Aquatic > Freshwater > Lake | place: Tanzania: Lake...
CCCCCCTGAGTCCTCCCAAACGAGTTTTCGACCAACATGATCGAATCCATTGAACGCACTCGATTAAGCGACGTCGTGGCCGACCGCCTTAAGCAATACATCGTCGACGAGGGCCTCAGACCCGGCGACCGGCTTCCCACCGAAGGGCAGCTTGCGGCCAGCTTTGGCGTTAGCCGGCTTAGCCTCCGCGAGGCCACCAAGTCCCTGGGCTTTCTCGGCATCGTTGAAGCCAAGCCGGGGCGTGGGCTCACGGTCGGCCGGGTCAACATGGATCGGGTGACCAACTACCTGGGGTTCCATCCGGACCTTCTCGATGCGGATCCATTCGCCCTGATCGACACCCGTATTTTGATCGAGACCGGCGTTTTGCCCCACGTGGCTCGTCGGATGAAGGATGACGCGACGATTCACGAACGGCTCAGCGCCATCAACCGCGAACTTGCCCAGGCCCGGACCCTGGCGCGGTTTGTTGAACTCGACATTCAGTTTCATCGCGGCCTGATCGAAAGTAGCGGGCTGACTCCTTTGATCCCGTTTGCCGATGTGCTCACCGTGTTCTTTCGGCGCTTTCGCGAAAGCGTCAAAAAGGCCGAATGGTCGTCTGGCATCGCATCGCATCAGGAGATTCTCGACGCGCTTCAAGCTGGGTGTGTCGATCGAGCGTCGGACTTGCTGTGCGCCCACATCGAAAGCCACAAGAAACGGATACAAGAGCAGGGAAAAGAGAATTTATCATGAGCAACCCTACCTTCACCATTTCCGTCCAAAGCAGGCGGCCGTCTGGACAGCTGACGCGGCGGGGATTCATCCAGGTCGGCACCTTGTGAGGACTCGGCCTGGCGAATCGCGAGTTGCCCATGAGCGTCGTTGTATTGTGGCTGGGGGGTGGCCCGCCACAGCACGAAACGTTCGATCCGAAACTGAAGTTTGGGTGTCATCTGGAGACGCGGTATGATTTTTCATGAGTCTGGGTCGATTTCCCCGATGCAAGGCCGGGCGAGCGTGATGGTGGGCCTGCGAATACTCATGGCGGCGATTGCGCTCCATCAAGCGGCGGCAGGGACAACTGTTGGACAGACCGCCAAGACGACGGGGGATTGGACGCGCGCAACTCCGTCCCCGATCGAACGAGTTGAAGCACCGACGCTCGTCGTGAAGAATCAGATCTACATCTTCGGCGGCTTCGACAAAGGTCTGCGGCCGATTCCATTTCTCGATGTCTACGATCCGGCGAAAGACTCCTGGACACGCTTCGACAAGATGCCGCTTGTCGCGACGCACCTGAATCCCGCGACCGACGGCACATCGGTCTGGTTTGCAGGAGGATACAAGGGGCCGCACCCGGGCAAGGCGACCGCGGAAGTCTGGCGTTTCGATCTGGCGAGCAAGACATTTCACGAGATGCCGAGCTTGCCGGCGCCGCGAGCCGCCGGCGGGCTCGTTTATCGCGACAAGACGCTCCATTATTTTGGCGGTTTCGCCGATCGCAATAAGACCTGTGGCGAACACTGGACTCTGTCGCTGCCGGACGGCAAGGAATGGCAACCCGCCCCCGAGTTGCCGAAGATGCGCGGGCACTTCAGCCCAATCGTGCTCGACGGGATCATTTATGCCTTGGGAGGCCAGCTCGGCCACGATGCGAATCCACAAGATATGGCCGATTGCCATCGATACGATCCCAAGACGAAAGCCTGGTCGGCCTGCGCATCGATTCCGTTCAATCGCAGCCACTTCGAGCCCGGCACGTTCGAGCATAAGGGAAAACTCATTATTGTGGGCGGCCGCAGCAACAACACGAAGCAAGGCAATCCCGGCGTCGCCCATATTACGGAGTACGACCCAAAAACCGATCAGTGGAAGGAGCTGCCGCCGCTGCCGGTTCGGCTGCTCGCGCCGGCCGCGACCATCCTCGACGGCAAGCTCATCGTCATTGCCGGCGGCATGAACAACACCCAGCCGGTACAATCGACAACCTGGATTCGCAAACATCCGTAGGCGGCGCTACGGCCTTGTGGAGTATTGCGCACCATGATCCATCTTACCGGTCCAACCCACCCGGAACGCGGACTCACCCGGCGCGCGTTTTTGTCGCTCGGTTCGCTCGCGCCGGTCGGCCTTGCGTTGCCCGAATTATTGGCGTCGCAAACGACACCGTCCCGAGCCCTAGCCCGGCGCTGCCTGCTTCTCTTCCTCGAAGGCGGCCCCTCGCACATCGATCTGTGGGACATGAAGCCGGACGCCGCGGAGGATGTGCGCGGCGAGTTTGCTCCCGTGCGGACGAGGACGCCGGGATTGCATGTCTGCGAGCATCTGCCGCGGCTTGCCTCGCACATGCACCATTTCGCGCTGGTCCGCTCCGTCGCGCACGACATCACCGATCACAACGCCGGGGCCTATTTCGCCCTGAGTGGGAAGTACCCCAAGGAAGGGGCTCGACTCGTCGTCTCCCCGCGACCGGAAAACTTTCCCTGTTTTGGGTCGGTTCTCGCGAAGCTTCGGCCAACGAGCAGCTCGATTCCCGATTTCGTCCAAATTCCCGAGCTGATGTTCAACAACAATTTTGACCTCCCCGGCCAGTTCGCCGGCTTCCTCGGTTCGGCATACGATCCGATGGTCACTGGCGACCCGAGTTTACCGGGCTGGCAGTTTCCCGGACTGGCAACGCGGGCGGAAATTCCTGCTGCCCGACTCGCGAACCGAGTCGGTCTCCTCCGCGCTCTGGACGGCTCCCTCGCGCGCCTGGGCGATGCGCAAGCGCTTCAGCAGATGGACAGTCTCCACCGCCGGGCGATCGGCATGTTGACGTCGCCCGAGGCCCGGCAGGCGTTCGACCTTTCGCGCGAGCCCATGTCGGTCCGCGAGCGCTACGGAGTCGATCGCGGTTCCAACCGTGCGCTCGAAGCCCGCCAGTTCGGCGGCTTGCCTCATTTCGGCCAGTCCGCCCTCCTGGCCCGCCGTTTGTTGGAAGCCGATGTCCGTCTGGTCACCCTGTGCAGCGGCCGACGCGTCGATCAGGCGTGGGACACGCACCGGCAGCATTATCCCTTGCTGAAACGGTCGCTGCTGCCGCCGTTCGACCAGGGACTTTCAGCCCTCATGGAGGATCTCGCGGTTCGCGGACTGCTCGACGATACACTCGTCGTTGCGATGGGTGAGTTCGGCCGCACGCCGCGCCTCGGCTACGTGACCTCGAATGCCGGTGCCGCGCGCGACGGTCGAGACCACTGGCCCTACTGTTACACCGTCCTGTTCGCAGGCGCTGGCGTCCCGGCAGGGGCAATCGTCGGCGCGTCCGATCGCATTGGCGGCCGGCCGGCCCGCGACCCGTTCACGCCCTATGATGTCGCCGCCACGATCTATCGCATCATGGGCATCCCGCCGGGCACCGAAATCCACGATGTCCAGAACCGCCCCCATGCCCTCGTCCAGGGCAACGGCCGACCCATTTTTGGGACGTAGCTGTCAGGAAAGGACTCGAGGAATGTTTTTCTGAGATTTGGCTTGCCGAATAAGAGAATGGGACGGTAGACTGTTCCGATGATGAGATAGTCTGATAAACAGCTTGAACCCTCCCGCCGTACCCTCCCGCTGTACCCTCCTGGTAACCCGAAATAGAAGAGATCAATCCCATGAATCCGTCGCAATCGCACTCTGTCGGCAATGCCTCAGCCGATCACCTTCTCAGCCGCCGCGCGTTCTTCGGCAGATCGGGTGGGGCACTGCTGGGCGGCGCCCTCGGCCTCAACGCCCTTGCCGCGCCAGCGCTGGCCAATCAACTCCAGCGCGAGCAAAAACGCGTGCTGATGATTTTCCTCAATGGCGGCATGAGCCAGTTCGAGAGCTGGGATCCCAAGCCCGGCCGGCCGACCGGCGGGCCGTTCCTGTCGATCCCAACGTCGGTGCCGGGTTACCGAATCTCGGAGCTGATGTCCCAGATGGCTTCCCGTATCAACCGATATACGGCCGTGATTCGTTCGCTCGATTCCCAAAATGGGAACCACACCGATTTCACGATCTTCGGGGGTAAGCCGAAGCAGGGCCCGGTGCGCTATCCCAGTCTGGGCTGCATGGTGGCGAGGGAGTTGGCCCGCCCGGACAGCCAGGTCCCCGATCACGTCCTGTTCACGAACTACGCGGGCGAAAACATGTTCGAGTCGGCCGGCTTCCTCGGCTCGCGCTGGAATCCGATCAACATCGTGCCGCGCGTGATTCCGGGAGCGGCGCCTCCCCTGCAGAGCCGTCAAACCGTCTTGAATCTGTCGCCACCCGCCAATCAATTGCCCGATTCGCTCTCTGACACGGACCATCGGGAACGCGAAGCGTTGCGGAATCATCTGAGCCAACGGTTCTCCGCGGGACGAGGCCGCGACAATGTCCTGCTCAGCCATAGCACGTCCTATGGCCGAGTGCGGGGCTTGATGGACAGCGCCCGTCTCTTCGACATCGAGCAAGAGTCGGCCGCGATGCGGTCACGCTATGGCTCAACGCCGTTCGGCCAGCAGGCGCTGGTGGCGCGCCGCCTTATTGAGGCGGGAGTTCCCTACGTCCGCGTCAATCGCGGCTGGTGGGATCATCATGGGCAAAACGCTGAGTTTCACGCGGAAATGGTCCCCGAGCTGGATCATGTGCTCTCGGTGCTGCTCGACGACTTGCAAGATCGGGGTCTGCTCCGGCATACACTCGTCGTCACGTTCTCCGAGATGGGCCGCACGCCCGTCATCAACAACCTCCAGGGTCGCGATCATTTTCCGCTCATGAGCGTCACGCTGTCCGGTTGCGGAATCCGGCCCGGCGTCATCCACGGCAGCACCAACGATAGCGGCGCCGCCATTGCGTCGGGCCGAGTGACCTTGCAGCAGTTCTTCGCCACGATCATGAGCGCCGTCGGCATCGATCACCAAAAGGAAATCAACAACGTCGATGGCCGACCCGTGCCCCTGACGGACTATGGCACCCAACCCGTGGCAGAAGTCCTCGCATAAATTGTCGGAATCGCGACGGAGGTCCTTCATGAACTGGCGAACCATTGTTGCTGTTGGGTTTCTCGCGCTTGCGGCGGCAAACCGCGGGTCTATGGCGCTGGCGGGATCTCCTTCCATTCCGACCTTGAAGGTTGTCCGCGAAGTCGCGATTCCCGGCGACATGTTCAGCGTTGCGAGGATGCCCGGCACCGACAAGGTGTACGTCGGCGGATCGAACGGCAAGATCCACTTTGTCGATCTGAGCGACGCCAAAACAAAGTCGATCTCCTGGGATGCCCACGTCAGCTACGTCAGCGGTCTGGCGCTCACCGGCAAGCACTTGGTCTCCGCGGGCTCCGATCACCAGTTGATCTGGTGGGACGCCGAGACGCGCACTAAGGTGCGTGCCATCGAGGCTCATCCCAAATGGATTCGCGCCCTGACGTTGTCTCCGGACGGCAAGATCTTGGCCAGCGTCGGCGACGACATGGCTTGCCGGCTCTGGGAATCGGACACCGGCAGAGCGATTCGCGAATTGAAGGGGCACCAGTTACTCACGCCACCGGGGTTGGTTTCCAAGCTGTATTCCTGCACGTTCTCCCCCGACGGCAAGTTCCTCGCGACCGGCGACCAGATCGGGCACATCATCGTCTGGGAGACCGAGACCGGCAAGCAGGTGAGCAAGATTGATGCGCCATACTTTTACGCGATCGGCAGCGGCCACACTTGCGGCGGCGTCCGTTCGGTCGCCTTCTCGCCGGATGGGACGCAGTTGGCGGCGGGGGGAAATGTGTGGGGCGATACCTCCATCATTGCCGGCAGCAAGGCGCTCGTGCAGATTTTCGACTGGAAGTCTGCCAAGAAGACGCACGATTTCCAGATGGCCAAAAACAACTTCATTTTCGAGCGGATTCGCTTTCACCCAAAAGGAGATTGGTTGGTCGGTGCCGGCGGGTCGGGTACCGGGCAGAAGATGGTGTTTTTCGATCTGCAAAAGAAGGCCGTCGTGCATGAAGCTGGCCTGGGGACGAACGTGTACGATATGGTTCTCGACGAATCCGCCACCACACTCTATGGCGTGGGCAAAGGCAAAGTCTTCCAGTGGCAAGTTGTTAACTGAGAGGCTATCCGAGGCACTGTCATGAGACGAATTCTCTCCCATGTTTGGATAGGGGCAATCGCGATCGGCGGACTCGTTTTGCCGACGGCCAACGCCGACGAGCTGCTGCCTCCCGAGCGTGCGATCCCCGAGGTTATCGACCATTACATTGATCTCAAACTCAAGACGGCGAAGGTCGCGCAGGCGCCGCAGGCCACCGACGCGACACTGGTTCGGCGGTTGTATCTCGATCTCGCGGGACGCATTCCGACCGCTGCCGAAGCACGCGACTACCTCAAGTCAACCGACCCTCAAAAGCGAACGAAACTAAGCGACGAGCTTTTGGGGGCGCCCGAGTTCGTTCGGCATAACGCCATCGAGTTCGATGTCTTCCTGCGCAATGACAACATCGAGGCCGCCAGTGTTCGCAGCTACCTGCTCAAAGCGGTCCAGGAGAATCGTCCCTGGGACCAGATGTTCCGCGATTTGCTCGGTGCAGCGGAGAAGCCGGATCCCGCCAGGCCCGAACAATACGTGACGAAGCGGCTCAAGGATCGCGACTCCCTCACGCGCGATATCAGCAGCGTCTTCTTTGGGCTCAACATCAGTTGCGCCCAGTGTCACCGCCATCCGTATATCAAATCGCTCACGCAGGACTACTTCTTCGGCATGCGCGAGTTCTTCGCGTCCTCCTATGAGTTCCAGGGGAACCTGCTCGATCGCAAATTCACCAAGCCCGGGGAATTCAAGGCGAAGAATGGCAAAGTTCAGCTGGTGAAGATGATGTTTCTCAACGGCAAGACGGTGGAACGGGAGAAGAATGCCGCCACCGATCTCGCCACGGCGATTCAAGAGGAATCGAAGGAGATCGAGAAGCTCGCCAAGGCGTACGCCAAGACCAAGGAGCTGCCGCCACAGGCGACATTCCGCCCGCGCAGCAAACTGGCGGAGCTTGCCCTCGCACCCGAAAACCGCGACATGTTTGCCCAGGCGATCGTCAATCGGCTTTGGTACCGTTTCTACGGCTATGGCCTGGTGATGCGTACCGATCAGATGCACGCCAACAATCCGGCAAGCCATCCCGAACTGCTGCAATGGCTCACGCGCGATTTCATCGCCCACCAGTACGACCTGAAACGCCTAATCCGCGGATTGGTCGCCGCCAAGGCGTACTCGCGAAGCAGCCAGTGGGATGAGAAGGAGGCTCCAGCACCGCAGCTCTTCGCAGTGGCCGCGCTCCGGCCTTTGACGCCCTCGCAATGGGCGATATCGTTCTCCCTGGTGAACAACCCGGCGCAGCTCAAACAAGGGCTGAGCCGTGAGATGCGAGAAAATGCCTTGATTGCCATGGAAAAGCAGACCAAAGGACTCGAGAACCTCATCGAATACCCGCGCGAGGACATGCAGATTCCGATTACCGAGTCGCTGAAACTCAGCAACGATGCAGCCATCCTCAAGAGCGTGGGCGGACAGTTGCTCCCGACCTTGATGAACTTGAAAGACCGCAAACAACAGATCGAGGAAGCGGTATGGACCGTATTCTCCCGTGCGCCCACATCCGACGAGTACGATCTCTTTGATTCCTACCTGGAAAGGCGCAAGGACCGCCCTGCTGCCGGGCTTCAGCAAATGATCTGGGCGCAGATCAACAGTGCGGAGTTTCGGTTTAATCATTAGCTAATGCAGCGGAAGTCCTACCTGGAATAGCTATCTGTACCTCCAACCCCTAACCTGGGAGAATCTCATGTTACACGTGCCTCTTGGTTCCGAAGGATCTTCGCTATCGGGTAAGCTGACTCGTCGGCAACTTCTGCAAGCGGGCGGGCTCAGCATGCTCGGGCTGGGCCTGCCTGGTGCATTGCCTGCGCGAGAGACGGGAACGCAAGGGTCCGGGTCCGAGAAGTCCTGCATCTTCATTGTGATGGGGGGCGGCCCCTCGCACGTGGACATTTGGGACATGAAACCGGAAGCGCCGGTCGAAATCCGCGGTCCCTACAACCCGATTGCCACCTCGGTTCCCGGGGTGAGAATCAACGAGTTGATGCCGCGCCTCGCCGGACTGAGCCAGCACTACAGCATCATCCGTTCCATGACGCACACCGCGCAAATCCGCAACCATCCGGACGCGATGCACAACTGCCTGACGGGGCAAGCGAAAGCTCCAGACGACGCACCGTGTTATGGCTCGGTGATGGCCCGGTTGCGACCATCGCGACGCGTGCTGACACCGTATGTCTGGCTGCATCGCTGCGACGGCAACACGACCGTGTTCTGCTCGCCATTCATCTCGTTGGGTGGTTTCCTGGGTCGGCCCTATGCTCCGTTCTTCGTCGGTAACTCCACGAATCACCCGGCAATGCCGAATTTCCGATTGTCCGAACTGGAAGCGGAAGTGGGGGCGACGCCCGAGAGGACGCTTGGGCGTGAACGGTTGCTTGGTCAGCTCGAGCAGGGCAGCAGTTCGCAGGCCGTGGCGGGGTGGGAGGATCTGCGACAGCGGGCGGTGGAACTGGCGACCGGCCCGGATGCCCGGCGGCCGTTCGACCTGGGGAACGAGCCAGCCAGGGTGCGCGACCGCTATGGCCGGCATCCCTTGGGGCAATATCTGCTCATGGCTCGCCGACTCGTGGAGTCCGGCGTGGGCTTTGTGAGTGTCAATGGCTGGTGCGGTTTCGCTCCGGGCGAGGGTTCCCAGGGCGGGGCCGCCAGTTTTACCTGGGACATGCACGGCGGCGGGATGGGCCAGGGGAATATCTTCGGCACCGGCTCCTACGGCCTGGGCTGGGCATTGCCGCGGCTCGATGAAGCGCTCTCAGCCCTCCTGGAAGACCTCCGCGAGCGCGGGATGCTCAGGAACACCCTGGTAGTCGTCGTTGGCGAATTCGGGCGGACCCCCAGGATCGATAACGGTCGAGGCATTCCCGGACGCAGCCACTGGCCGAATTGCTTCTCCGCAGTCCTTGCCGGCGGCGGCATCGGCGGCAGTGTCTATGGCGCTTCCGATCGCATCGGTGCCTACGTGAAGGACCATCCGGTTCCGCCTCAGGTTCTCGGCGCGACGATCTACCAGGCACTCGGAGTGCCGCGCGAGACGCAAGTGGGTTCGCGCCCGATTACGACGGGTGAGCCGATCCACGAGTTGTTCCGATAGACGGTTGCCGTGAACGTTCGACATTAACTCTGTACTTCAAGGAGCTGGAATATGACCTTTCGCGAAAAGACCTGTGGTTCGAGTGAGCATTTCGTCGATCGGCGCGCCTTCTTGGGTGCGGCTGGCGCCTTTCTCGGCGGGGCGTATGGGCTGAACGCCTTCGCCCAGCCGGCGCTTGGCCAGCAGCTCCAGCGCGATCAGAAACGCGTGCTGATGATCTTCCTCAACGGCGGCATGAGCCAGTACGAAAGCTGGGATCCCAAGCCCGGCACGACGACCGGTGGGCCGTTCCAGTCGATCCCAACTTCCATTCCTGGTTACCGCATCTCGGAGTTGATGCCGCGGATGGCGGCTTGCCTCCATCGCCATACGGCCGTCATTCGCTCGCAGCTGGCGGTGAGCGACCACAACGACGCCACGATTTTCGGAGGCAAACCGAAAACCGGCCCAGTCCGCTATCCCAGCCTCGGCTCGATGATCGCGAAGGAACTCGCCAGCCCGAATAGCCAAGTTCCGCATCACGTGATGTTCACGAATTATCCCGGCGCCAACTACTTCGAGAATGCCGGCTTTCTCGGAGCGACTTGGAACCCGATCAATATTACCCCCAATGGATCAAGGCCAGTGATGCCGCCATTCATGTTCTCCGAGCCAATCTTGCGGCTGGCGCCCCCCGCCAACACGCTTCCGCCCGGCCTCAGCGATGCAGATCATCGGGAACGTGAAGCTCTGCGTGCGGAACTTGGCAGCCGCTTCGGTGTCGGCCGCGAACGCGATGGCGTCCTGCTCAGCCACGGCGGCGCTTATGGCCGAGTCCGCGGCCTGATGGAGAGCGCCCGGCTGTTCGACATCGGACAAGAGTCGGCGTCCATGCGTGCCCGGTACGGTTCGACGCCGTTCGGCCAACAGATGCTCGTGGCGCGGCGGCTCATTGAAGCCGGTGTCCCGTATGTCCGCGTTAATCGCGGCTGGTGGGACCACCATGGCCAGAACTTCGAATTCCATCAAGAGATGGTTCCCGAACTCGACCACGTCATGAGCGTCTTGCTCGAGGATCTCCAGGAACGTGGTCTGCTTCGGAATACCCTCGTGGCCACCTTCTCCGAAATGGGACGCACGCCGAGCATCAACGACAACAACGGCCGCGACCATTTCCCGCGCATGAGCGTTACACTCTCGGGGTGCGGCGTTCGCCCCGGCGTTGTCTACGGCAGCACCAATAACGATGGCACGAACATCGCCAACAACCCGGTTTCGCTGCAGCAGTTCTTCGCGACCGTCATGCGTGCCGTCGGCATCGATCATCAGAAGGAAAACCTGAACACCGACGGCCGACCGGTGCCGCTCACCGATTATGGCACGCAGCCGATCGCGGAGGTGCTCGCGTGATAACTCGATCCCTTTGGACACTGATCCTCTGCCTTGCAACCGGGACATTTGCTTTCGCCCAGGGCAAAGAAAAGAAACCCGCACCTCCGCTGCCGCCGGGGCCTCTCACCGTCAAGGCAACGCAAGAGGCCAAGGTCAGCGGAGACATCTTGTGCGTCGTTCCGATTCCGGGGACCGGCAAAGCATACGCGGGAGGCTCGAAGGGCAAAATTTCGCTGCTCGATTTCGACAATCCCAAATCAACTCCCGATACATGGGACGCGCACGTGAGCTACGTGAGCGGCCTTGCCTTGGCCGGCAAGGTGTTGGTATCCGCGGGATCGGACCACAAGCTCATTTGGTGGAACACCGAGACCAAAGAGAAAATCCGCGAAATCGTCGCTCACGATAAAAAATGGATTAGGGGGGTGGCCTCGTCTCCCGATGGCAAGCTTGTCGCCAGCGTCGGCGATGACATGGTGTGCCGCTTGTGGGATGCCGGGTCGGGTAAACGGGTGCATGATCTCGTTGGCCACGACAAGCTGATACCGCAGACGTTTGTGTCGAAACTCTACTGCTGCCGCTTTTCAGCGGACGGGAAGTACCTGGCCTCCGGCGACCAGACGGGCACGGCCATTGTTTGGGAAGTCGCAAGCGGTAAGCAAGTGGGGAAAGTTCGTGCCCCGCACTTAATGCAATTCGACGGCAACGGCCACAGCTATGGTGGTTGTCGAGCTTTGGCGTTTTCCCCGGATGGTTCCCATCTCGCCCTTGTCGGCAATATCGCGGGGGACACTTCCACGATTCTCGGCAGTAAGGCACTCGTGCATATCTTCGATTGGAAAGCCGACAAAGAGACACATTATTTGCCTGTGAAAATCAATGGCTTCTTCGAGTCGGTGCAGTACCATCCCAAAGAGCCCTGGCTTTTCGCCGGCTGTGGCGCAGGGGATGGCAAAAAGGTCGTACTGTTCGATCTCGACAAGAAGGCCATCGTACAGGAGTTTCCCGTTGGTCGACCAATCCTCGACATCGCGCTGAATGCATCGGCCGACGCCCTCGTTGCGGTCGGTCGTACAAAAGCCCTCCGTTGGCAGTTGTCCAAGTAGCTGTCACATGGTGCCGCTTGGGGCTGGGCGCCCGGCGTTAAGCCCCAAGCGGCATTCCACGACATTCCCGCCTCCCTGCAAGGATCACATTCATGAAAATCCCACTTTTCATCGGCATCGTCGTCGGGTTTGTTCTGACGGTGGATTTGCGGGCTGACGAGCTTCTGCCATCCAACCGATCGATTGGCGAGGCCATCGACCACTATGTCGATGCCAAACTCAAGAAAGCAAAGATCGCGCCGGCGCCGGCCGCCGCCGGCGCCACGCTTGTTCGCCGGCTCTATCTCGATCTTGCCGGCCGCATCCCCACCGCAATGGAAGCACAGACTTTCATCAACTCGAAGGATCCGCAAAAACGCCAAAAGCTGATTGAAGACCTTACCGCGTCGCCCGAATATCTCCGTCACAATGCGACCGAATTCGATGTCTTTCTCCGCAATGAAAATCCCGATGGCGGCAGTGTTCGATCGTATCTGCTGGCTGCGTTCCAGGAGAATCGCCCCTGGGACCGGATGTTTCGCGACCTGATCGGCGCCGGCGAGAAGGCCCATTCGGCCAAGCCCGAACAATACGTTCTCAAACGCCTCAGGGACCGCGACGTACTGGCTCGCGACGTTTCGTCGGTTTTCTTCGGCCTCAACATAAGCTGCGCCCAGTGCCATCGTCATCCGTACATCGGAACCATCACACAGCATTACTTCTACGGCATGCGCGAGTTTTTCGCCGCCTCGTATGACTTCAAGGGCAATCTCCTCGATCGCAAATACGTCAAGCCGGGCGAATTCAAGGCGAAGAGCGGCAAGATGCAGCCGGTCAGCCTGATGTTCCTCGACGGCAAGCAGATCGAGCGTCCGAAGGATGCACTCACTGTTGCAGATCTCACGAAAGCGATCCAGGAAGAATCGAAACTCATCGAGAAATTGGCGAAGGAGAAATCGAAGGAGCTACCGGATCAGCCGACCTTCCGCGCTCGCGTAAAACTGGCTGAGATTGGGCTGAGCACCGAGAACCGCGACCGATTCGCGAAAGCGCTGGTCAATCGCCTCTGGTATCGCTTCTACGGTCACGGGCTGGTGATGCGTGTCGATCAGTTGCACGCCAACAATGCTCCGAGCCATCCTGAATTGCTCGATTGGTTGGCCCGCGATTTCATCGAGCACAAGTACGACATCAAGCGATTGATTGTCGGTCTGGTTTCGAGCAACGCCTACGCACGCACTAGCCAATGGAATGGAAAATCGCCGCCGACTCCCGATCATTTTGCGGTGGCAGCGATTCGACCGCTAACGCCGGGGCAATGGGGCGCGTCGTTTCACCTGGTTACCAATCCGACGCTGTTCGGCTCGGACAAGAGCGTCACGAGTCGTGAGAAAGTGGCCACGGCTCTGGAGACGGCTGGGAAAGGGGCGGAAGCCTTCATCGATTATCCGCGCGACGATTCGCCCATTTCCGCGTCGGAGTCGATGCGCCTCAGCAACGACGCCGGCATTCAGAAGTCGCTTGTCGGGCGAGCGGCAAGCCTCGTGAAGCAGAAAGACCGCAAGTCACAGATCACCGAATCGGTTTGGATCGTCCTGTCGCGCCCGCCGACCGATTCCGAGGTTGAACTTTTCGACAAATATCTGGAACGCCGCAAGGATCGACCCGAAGCGGGATTGCACCAGATGATCTGGGCACTCGTGAATAGCCCGGAATTTCGGTTCAATCATTGATGCCCTTACAGGGACTTTTCGCATGTTCGATTCGAGACACTTCGCTTCGCTTGCAGCCTTGTGTTTGTTTTCGCTCACGGTGCGCGCGGACGATTGGCCCCAGTTTCGCGGACCGAACCGCGATGGCATCTCGCGCGAGACGGGTTGGCTGACCCAATGGCCCAAGGACGGACTCAAGGTGCTCTGGAAGCAACCTGTCGGTCGTGGCTACTCGAGCGTGGCCATTGCCAACGGTCGAGTATTTACCATTGGCATGCTTCCCAAGGCCGAGAGTAAGAAAAACGTTCTGGAAGAAACCATCACCTGCCTCGATGAATCAACCGGAAAGGTGCTTTGGCAATTCTTCTATGCGGGATTTCAGGACAAAAGCTACCCCGGTTCGCGGTCAACTCCGACGGTGGATGGCAAGGTGCTCTACGTCTATGGCCAGCATGGTGGCCTTTATTGTCTCGAATGCGAAACAGGCAAGGTGGTTTGGCAGAAACTGATGGGCAAGGACCTCGGCGCCCAAACCGTCACCTATGGCTATGCGGCATCTCCGCTCCTCGTCGGCGAGATGGTCATCGTCCCTGCACGCATCTTGTTGAACAAGACGCCCAAGGAGTCAACAGCCAAGCCAACGAGCAATGCTCTTCTGCTCGCCTTCGACAAGAAGACCGGCGAAGAAATCTGGCGCATGTACCACGAATCGTATCACCTGGGGGGCGGCTATTATGCGTGCCCAACCTCCTGCGTCATCAATGGTAAGCCGTGCCTGGTTTACCACACGGGCAACGCCTGCTTCGGATTGGAGCCTGCCACCGGCAAAACACTGTGGATGTTCCCCTTCAAGGATGCGGACCTTCAAACCAAGCAAGGCCGTCACGGCATCACCGCCCAGGAACCCGCAGTGCTCGGCAATCGCATCCTCTGCTGCGTTCATCCGGACAATTCGAACGGCCTCGGGATTTGTCTCGAAGTCGAGGGTGATCAGGCCAAGGAAGTCTGGCGTGACAAGCTTCTGGACAACTACAGTTGCAACTACATCGTGTGGAAAGGCCACGTTTTCGGCATTCAGCACAACGACACGGCCAGCCGAATCGGACCCCTTTATTGCTTCGATGTCGCGAGCGGCAAAAAGAAGTGGGAGCAGCGAGACGCCGGCGGGGCGTTCACGATGATCGACGGCAAATTCCTCACCTTCACCGGGGAAGTGATTGTCCTGATCGACGCTTCGACCGAGAAGTACCAGGAAATGGCTCGGAGCCAGAAGCTATTTACTCGCGACGAATTGGCCTATCGATTTAGCGATCGCATCGCCCCAGTGCTCGCCAATGGCCGCATTTATTGCCGCTCTCAAAGTGGAATCCTGATCTGCCTGGATGTGCGGCGTGCCGGAGACCGCAGATGATTCGGCTACATGCTGCGATATTGGTATTGCTCCTCGGTTTGGGCGTGAAGAGTTGGGCTGACGATTGGCCGCAGTATCGTGGCCCGAAACGTGATGGGGTGTCGCGCGAGACAGGCCTGTTGAAGGCGTGGCCCAAAGGAGGACCGAAACTCCTCTGGACCTACCGCGACGCCGGTGCGGGTTTTTCCCCGCCGTCGATTGTCGGCAATCATTTCTACTGCATGGGCTCGAAGGACAAGGACGACGTCGTCTTCGCCCTCGACACACAAACGGGCAAACCGCTCTGGACCGCCTCGGCCGGTCCGCGCCGGCTCACCGACTGGGGCGATGGCCCGACCTCGACACCCACCGTGGACGGAGATTATCTCTACGCGGTCAGCATCTTGGGCGAACTCCACTGCCTCAACCGCCACACGGGCAAGCACGTCTGGCACGTTCACCTGAAAAATGATCTTCAGGGCAAGATCCTTCACGATGGCCGTTATTGCGAATCACCCCTCGTTGACGGGGATCTCGTCGTATGTTGTCCGGGCAACAAGGGCGGAACGTTCGCAGCCTTCGACAAGCGCACGGGCAAGCTCTTCTGGCGCAGCAAGGAACTGACGGACGAAGCCGTTTCCTCCTCGGTCATCGTCACGGAAATCGACGGTCTGCGTCAGTACGTGAATCTGACCGGCAAGGGCGTTGCCGGCGTTGCTGCCGATGATGGCCGACTCCTCTGGAAGAGCGGCATCCCCGCCGCCTGGATCATGGTCGCAACGCCGATCCGTCATGAAGACTCCATCTATGTGACGACAGCCTACGGCGTCGGCTGCGGATTGCTGAAGCTCAAACGAGAAGACGAGGGCATCAAGACCGAGGTCGTCTATCGCAACAAGGTCATGAAGAACCACCACAGCGGCGTAACCCTCGTGAACGGTCTTCTCTTTGGCTGCTCCGATCCCATTGGCTGGATCTGCCAGGATTTCAAGACCGGGGAACTGGTGTGGAATGAGCGGTTCGGGTTCGACAAGGGAAGCTTTGCCTACGCAGATGGCCACCTCTATTGCTACGGCGAGTCCAAGGGGGAAGTCGCGCTGGTCGAAGCGTCGCGCAAAGGGTGGATCGAAAAGAGCCGGTTCACGATTCCGGAGTTGACGAAGATCCGCCGCAAGAATGGAAAAATCTGGACGCCGCCTGTCATTGCTAACGGCCGCCTTTATTTGCGGGATAACGACCTGATTTTTTGCTACGATATCACTCCCTGAGAGGAAAATTCTTATGCACCGTCGCTACCGTTATCTGCCGTTTGTCGTCGGTTGTTGCATGACGATCGTTTGGTTGTCGGGTCAGTTCTTTCTTGGCGATGCCAATTCACAGTCCGCGACGACGTCCGCGGTGCCTCTGGAACTGAAGAAAGGCGACCACATCTGCATCATTGGCAACACGCTTGCCGATCGCATGCAGCACGATGGCTGGCTGGAAACGCTGATTCAGCTTCGCTTCCCGAAGCATGAACTGGTGATCCGTAATCTCGGCTACGCCGCCGATGAGGTCGCCAATCGTCCGCGCGAGCAGGCCTTCGGAAGCCCGGACGTTCATTTGACTCACTCGAAGGCGGATGTGATCTTCGCCTTCTTTGGCTACAACGAGTCATTCAATGGCGATCCCAAAGGATTCAGCAAGCAACTGGAAGCGTTCCTCGATCACACCGCGAAACAGAAGTACAACGGCAAATCGGCGCCGCGCGTCGTGCTGTTTTCGCCGATCGCTCATGAAAACCTCCACTCGCTGCACCTGCCCGACGGCAAGGAAAACAACGCTCGGCTCGCGCTGTACACGAAGGCAATCGCGGAAGTGGCTGCGGCGCGTAAGGTGACCTATGTCGATCTCTTTCATCCCACGCAACAACTCTACGCGAAGGCAAAAACACCGCGCACGCTCAACGGCATCCACCTGACCGACGAGGGGAACCGCGACCTGGCCGAGATCATCGACCTGGCGATTTTCGGCAAGGCGCCCCAGCGCGATGCCGACCATCTGGAGCGCCTCCGTGCTGCCATCCTCGACAAGAATTTCCACTGGTTCAATCGCTATCGGGTGACGGATGGTTACAACGTGTTCGGTGGGCGCTCCAAAACCGGCAACTACGATGGCCAGAACAACGCTACCATTTCCAAGCGCGAGTTGGAAATCATGGATGTCAAGACGGCCAATCGTGACCGCCGCGTTTGGGCCATCGCCCAGGGGGGCGATTTGAAAATCGACGACACCAACACGCCGCCGCCGCTCAAGATCAAGACCAATAAACCGGGCAAGATGCTTGATGGCTCGCATCCCTTCCTTGGCGGCGCTAAAGCCATCAAGCAAATGACGGTTCACAAAGGCATGAAGATCAACCTCTTTGCCTCCGAGGAGAAATTCCCGCGGCTCATCAACCCCGTCCAGTCGGCGGTCGGGCCGGATGGGAAACTCTATGTCGCGGTCTGGCCATCCTACCCGCACTGGCACCCGAACGAAGAACTCAAGGATGCCATCGTCGCTCTTCACGATGACGATGGCGACGGCGTCGCGGATCGGCTTACCGTTTTTGCGGACAAGATTCACAATCCGACCGGGCTGGCATTCTGGGGAGGCGGCATGCTGGTTGCCTCGGCGCCGGACCTGCTCTTCCTCAAGGACACGGATGGGGATGGGGTCGCCGACGTGCAGATTCGCATTTGCAGCGGCATCGACTCCGCCGACACGCACCACACCGCGAATTCGTTCGTCATCGGCACCGATGGCGCTCTCTACTTTCAGAGCGGCATCTTTCAGGTCCACGGCATCGAATCGCCGTCATCAAAGCCGTTCCGTAACTCGGGCAGCGGCGTCTATCGCTTCGATCCCCTCACGTATCAAACGAGCTTCCATTACCCCATCGGTCCGAATCCGCATGGCGACGTCATCGATCGCTGGGGCAACCAGTTCGTCAACGATGGCACCGGCGGCGATGCCCGCCACGTGGCCTTTCCGCCGCGCGGTACGCCCCGCTCGCTGCTGGCCAAGACAATTCGCCCCGTCGCCGGCACGGGGCTGATTGCCGGCAGCCATTTTCCCGCCGAACTGCAAGGCAACTTGCTCATCGCTAACTGCATCGGCTTTCAGGGCGTCGCGCAGAACAAGTTCGTCGACCGCGACTCCGGATTCTTCTTCACGCCCGTCGAACCCATCATGTTTTCGAAGGATCCCAACTTCCGACCCACCTCGGTCTGTATCGGTGGCGACGGAGCCCTGTACATCACGGATTGGCAGAATCCACTCATCGGCCATCTTCAGCACAACTTGCGCGACCCCAATCGCGACCATCGGCATGGCCGCGTCTATCGTGTGACGGTGGACGGCCAACCGCTGCGCAAACCGGTGAACCTGCAAGGCAAGCCGGTGGACGAGGTCGTGCAGTACCTCGCCTCGCCGGACTACGACATCCGCTATCGCGCCAGGATCGAGTTGACCCGTTACGCCGGGCATCCGTATCAGGCCGTGAAAGGAGCGGAGCCCTCCGAATATACAGCAACCACAGCCGCGGCGAAATTTGCGAGCAAGCTCGATCACTCCAATCCGGCTCACGCGCAACCGCTGCTCGAAGCGCTGTGGGTACATTCGATGCTGCACGTCGTGAATGAGGACTTGCTGCGGCGTGTTGTGCAATCGCCCGAACCAAACGTACGAGCGGCGGCAACGCGTGTCTTGCGCGACTGGCATGGGAAGGTCAAGGATGTTGGCCCGTTGCTGGTCAAGTTGGCTCGCGATCCGCATCCGCGCGTACGGGCCGAGGCCTTGATCGCGGCCACGTACTATAAGGGCCCCGACGCGGCCGAGGCGGTTTTCGCCGCGGGCGTCCTGCCCACCGACGCCCACCTTGAGTTCGTCCTCAAGGAAGCCGCCAAATCGCTGAACGTTGACAGCTACCTCGCCAATGCAAAGAAGGCCGGCAAGCTATCGCCTGCCGCTCACCAATACGCTTTGCGGAATCTGAGCATCGACAAGCTGCTTCAACCCGGGGCGGATGCCGCGTCTTTCCGGGCGGTGCTCGCCCGCGCCGAGGCGAAGTCCGAACACATCGAAACCGCGCTCAAGGGGCTGGCAGACGCGAAAAAAGTATCGCCGCTGGTCCTCGCAACGGACCTGAGTGATGCGCTGGACGTGGAGGGCGAAACCATCAGCCTCAACGCCATCACACGTTTTGTTGCGATGAAAACAGCCGAGGATTTGCGTCCCCATTCGGCACGCTGGAAAAAGCTGGGCGCACAGGGCAAGACCGCAGAGGCGCGCCGGCTGGGCTATGTCGGTTGGATGACGGCCGACGCGTCCGCCGATGATGTATTTTCCTTCGCCGCAGGCAACGACGCGCGCCTCGCGGATGTGCTTGCCGCGGCCAAGGTGCTTGAATCGCCTGCTGCCCGCGCTACGCTCTATCCGCATGTCAGTACACTGCTCACCTCGAAAAACGAGAGCACGCTCGCCCGGGCTGTCGCCGTCCTTCCGCGCATTCCCGATCACGAGGCCGACATCGTGCGCGACCTCGCTGCACTGGTCAAGGCACGCCGGCAAAGCGAGGCGGCCATTGCCATCCTGAAGAATATTCCCGAGAAGCACTGGCGCAAGGAAGAAGTGCGCTCGCTGGTCGACAATCTCGTGGCGCAATTCACGGACCTTCCCGCCAAGCAACGGACGCAAACTTTTGCTCAGGAAGCGCTCAGCCTCGCGCGAAAGCTCGCCAAGCTCTTGCCTCCCCAGCAGGCTGCCGAGGTCGAATTACGTCTCAAGAACGCCGATGTTCGCGTCATCGCCATCGGCACGGTCTTCGAGCGAATGATTTTTGATCGCGACAAGATCGTGGTCGAGGCCGGTCGGCCGGTCGAGTTCCGCTTCTCGAACACCGACGCCATGCCGCACAATCTCGCGATCGTCAAGCCTGGCACGCTGGAAGAGATCGGCATGTTGGCCGAAACAACGTCTCAGGATGCCGACGCCGCCAAACGCCATTTCATTCCGAAATCGCCGCACGTTCTTCTGGGAAGCAAACTGTTGCAGCCAGGCGAGTCGCAAGCGTTGGCCTTCGACGTGCCCAAGACGCCGGGCGTCTATCCGATCGTCTGCACCTATCCAGGCCACTGGCGGCGGATGTATGCATCGCTTTACGTTGTCGAGGATCTTGCCGCCTATCAGGCCAATCCGGAGTCGTACCTCGCCAAGGCCAATTTGGCAATAAAGGACCCGCTGCTCAAGGTCAGTACGCAAGGCCATCAGTGGACTGTTGAGGAACTGACGCCGGATGTCAAGATGCTTGCCAAGCGATCATTTGACGTTGGCAAGTCGGCGTTCAAGGTCGCCAACTGCGTTGCGTGCCACAAGCTCAATGGCGAAGGCGTCGAATTCGCCCCGGATCTTGCCAAGCTGGATGCCAAGCTAGGCGCTCTCGATATCCTGGTCGATATTCTTGAACCATCCAAACGAATCAACGAGAAGTACCACTCGTACACATTCACGCTTACCTCCGGCCGCATCATTACGGGCCTGATTGTTGCAGAGACGCCGGATTCGTATCAGGTACTCGACAACCCGCTTGCCAAGGGAAAGCCGCTGATCATCAAGAAAGGCGACGTTGACGAGCGCGTGAAGTCACCGATTTCGTTGATGCCCAAAGGGCTGCTCGATCGCCTCTCGCGCGAAGAAGTGCTCGACCTTGTTGCCTACCTGGTGGCCCGGGGCAACCGCGAACACCCCATCTTTATGCGCGCGCACCATGGCCATCATGGCGGAAAAGACAAATAACCGTGCCGAAGGGCGACGGAGTGAGGGACGGTTGGGCATCAGAGCCTGGTCTACGGGGATTCCCTGAGCTGGGGTATTATTCCCAATGCCCGAGAACGGCTTACTGTCCACGCGCGTTGGCCTGGGGTGATGGTGAGCGCCCTGAAGGCGCCTTTTTTTTCGATGTCGCCGGCGTGGCCCAATCGAGTGTCGTCGATGGGGTTCATCTGGACGTGGACCAACATTCTCTCCTCGGTCATGCCCTGGCCGGCGTCGTGAGACCACTGTTGCAAGAAAAGAGTAATTGAGATTCCACCCGTGCTTGGAACATCTACCTACGGTGAAAGCGCCATGACGCCGAAGTACATCCGAATGGTTCATCGGTTATTAAAGACACGATAGGCCCGTGGCCCATGGGGAAGGACGCAATAACCATGATTCGATTCGCTTCTCTCTTGTTGCCATCAATCTCCGTTCTGCTCGCGTTAGCCGCCGAGAGCCCTGGGCAAGCCAAGCTCGGCAGCTGGGCGCCATGGAAAAAATCGGTGACGACACATGTGCAAGAACCGGGCAACTTGCCTCGGCAAGCCGAGCCGGTCGAACTTGAACTGCGGTTCGAGGGCACGACCGGCGAGCGGTTGGGGAAAGAACTCCGCGTGGTCGACCTTGTGACGGAACGCGAGGTGCCCGCACAGCTTCACGCGGCGACACCGGAAAAGTCAGGCGTCATCGCCCGGCTCACGTTTCTGGCGGATCTCAAGCCCAAAGAAACCCGGGCCTTTCGCATCTACTACGACAACCCCCAGGCCGAGAAGCCCTCGTACAAGACCGATCTGACCACCGCACCGGTGACGGGATTCGAGAAGATTGAGCCGCCGCGCCCGTTCGGGTTAACGGTGCAGAACGAGCAGGTGCGAGCCGACTTTCATCCCCGCTCCGGCCAGCTCGGCAAGCTGGCGTTTCTCAAGGGAACCGGCAAACTGCTGACCTTCGTGGGAGGCGACCTCGACTCCAAGGTACACTGGGGGCCGGACCTGCGTAATCGCAATCGGCTCTTCGACCCGCCCAGGAAAGGACTCGACCGCGGCTGGGAATACACCCATTACTGGGATCCGCCGCCGCAGTCGAGTGTCGAACTAGGTCCGGTGCGATTCCGGTTGAAACGCTGGGGGCCTTTCACGCACAACAAGGAAGTCTTTTGCTCCGTCACCTACACGATGTATGCCCGGCAACCTTACCTTGTGGTCGATACGGAGATGAAGACGCTGGCGGACTACGAGGTCGAATTTCTCCGCGATGACGAGTTCGGCTTCAAGTTCGGTTTCAATCAGTCGCTCTGGAAAGAGAAAAGCGGCAAGATCAAAGGCTGGGACCTGCGCAAGCTGATCCCGATCGGCAGCGTCGTGCATGGCGCCAAGGTGGAGGCCAACGGCATCATCGAACTGGAACCTGATTGCCCCTGGATCACCTTCTACCACGACGAGACGGCCGAGGCCGTGGCGACGATTCATACCCAGTATCACAACACGGCGGTCGGCAAGGTCAAAATGGACCCGCCCATGTCGTTCATCCACGTCAACGGCCCCGCGCACAACTACTGGGGACGAGTGCTGGCAGGAAAACTGCACCGCCTGCCGCAGGCGCAGTTGCCCAAGGGCTGCGAATGGCGCACGCAATCCGTGATCCTGTTCCACCAATACGACGGCAAAGGTGAGCCGACGACACTGAATCGCTACGAAGACCTGTTCCGTCATCCCTTGAAAATTGCCCTGGACAAGAAATGAGGGAGAACCATGCGGGAATACGCGCTTGCATTCGCCCTCCTGGTCATCCTATCTCCTGGTCTGATCGGACAACCGCCAGCGACGAAATCGTCTGCCGCGCGATTTACCGATGTCACGGCAACATCGGGGCTGAAGCTCAATGTCGAACACCGTCCCGGCCGGCCAGAATATGGCACGCAGATGCCACACGGTGTGGCCATCGAAGATTTCGACGGCGATGGTTTGCCTGACATCCTCTTCGTGTGTTTCGGCCCGCCTTATGTGGCACTATATCGCAATCTGGGCGACCTTCGCTTTGCCGACATTACCAAGGACTCCGGACTGGAGACCTTCCAGGGCTGGGGCACAGGCGTTTGTGTGGGCGACTTTGATCGTGACGGGATTCTGGACATCTACATCACCTCGGTTGAGTTTGAGAAAGGCAACCGCAAGGCAACCCCGAAAGGGAAGGAGAGCCGCCTGTACAAGGGGTTGGGAAAGGGAAAATTCAAAGACGTTAGTAAGGAAGCGGGCGTTCTGCTCGACCGTCCGGCTCGCTGCTGCGCCTGGTCCGATATCGATGGCGACGGCTGGCTGGATCTGTTCGTCGCCTGCCCGTATGGTGCGAATGTGCTGTACCGCAACAACCGTGACGGCACCTTCACCGACATCACGGAATCGGCCGGCGTCGCCCTCCCGGACCGCGCCAGCCTGGGCTGCACTTTTGGCGACATCGACGGCGATGGTCTGGACGACCTGTTCGTCACTAGCCTGTATTCCCAGTCGAGCGCTTTATTCAAGAACCTGGGAGGCGGAAAGTTCCGGGATATTACCAAGGAAGCGGGCCTGGACCGCAAGGCCTCCGCCGTCGCCTGCGTGTTCGCGGATGTGTTCAATCGAGGCCGGCTTGACCTCTTCGTGACCACGGATTCCTGGCTCGGCGGCGTCAATAGCACCGAGGAACAACTGCGCAAAAAAGGGAGCACCGTCGAGCCCAACCTGCTCTACCGGAACGAGGGGAACGGCAAGTTCTCCATCGCGGCTGTCGAAACCCTGAAGCACAAGGCCCTGTCCCACGATGCCGTTCTGGAGGATTTCGACCATGATGGCCTGGTGGATATCTACGTCGGCGTGGACGCCATTCCCACGGGCAACAAGTTCGCTACTCACAAAGGGGGAAACCCTCTCTGGACCCGTTCCCTCACCCAACCCTCTCCCTCAGGGAGAGGGCAGGGTGCGGCGTGGCAAGAAGTCGGCAAAGCCTGGGGCGTGAGTCACGAGGCCAATTGCGTGTGCGTCGCCGCCGCCGATTTCGATAACGACGGCGATCTAGATTTGCTGCTCGTTAATTTTTACACCAATGCCGTGCTCTATCGCAACAACACCAACGACAGGAACTGGCTCCGCGTCAAGGCCGTTGGATCGAAGAGCAACCTGGATGGCATCGGGACGCAAGTATCGGTGTTCAAGGTATCTGGCGACAAGAAAGAACTCGTCGGCTTCCGCCAGATTCAGTCCGGCTCCGGCTACTGCCGCTGCTCGCCGCTGGAGGCTCATTTCGGCCTGGGAAAGGCACCCGAAGCTGAATACCTGGTCGAGGCAGTCTTCCCTGCGACCAGAACACGTGTGATCAGGAAGGGAATCAGACCCGGCCAGCGTATCGTGATCCGCGAGGCGGAAGGGCTTCCCTAAAAGAAATTGCCGGCGCCGACACCGGTCACTATGAGGTGACTCGAAAAGACACCAAACCGCGCGGCGAGATTTAAGATCGGCCAACATCAAGCAGGAAACCGTCCTGCAAGTGTATCCCATCCTGATTGCGACACTGGGCCTGATCCTGGCGACAAAGTCTGTCGCACAGGAAAAGCCGCGGCTTTCAATCCTCGACACTCACGTTCATTTCTTCGATCCCCTCACGCCGACGGCGCCGCCGCGGCCGAAGGACGGTAAGCAGCTCCAGCGTCCCATCCTTCCCGCGGATTTGAAAAAGCTCGCGGCGCCGCATGGCGTTGTCGGCTTCCTCATCGTCGAGGCGAGTCCCATTCTTGAAGATAATCAATGGTGGCTCGATTTGGCCGCTGCCGATCCCTTCATCGTCGGAGTCATCGGACGTCTCGACCCCGCGTCGGTAGATTTCGAGAAAAACCTGCGCCGTTTCGCCAAGAATCCGCTGTACCGCGGAATCCGCATCTCGCACAACGAGCTGAAGGCGGTTGAAAGGGAATCTTGTCGACCGACTCAAGGAAATGATCGATCTTACCCTGGCCCTGGATGTGAACGTCGGGCCGGACCTGGCGGCGGATGTCGCAACCCTTGCGTTGAAACTACCGAAGCTGCGCATTGTCATCAACCATGCCGCCAACTTGCGCGTCGACGGCAAGACGCCGCCGCAGTGGCCCGAACGGCCAGCCTCGTGCTCATGAGTCTGATGTCCTCCAAGGCCGGCTGCACTCTGCGTCACCTCTCGCATGTCGCCTTGTCGTTTGTCGCGGACTGTGTCCGTAGCGGCACCCCGAGGCGATGAGCCACGGAATTTTTTTTGTAATACCTCGTATTACACTTGCCGCCGCTCGCAGTAGGTATTATAAAATAATACCATTGCCCAATTAGGTATTACTTTGTCTTACCAAGACGGGACATCTTGGCAGTCCGCCATCTTGTAGGAGTCTCGACATGACACCGCGACCGCAGGCCCGGCACCGCCGGGCGTTCACGCTAATCGAATTATTGGTCGTCATCGCCATCATCGCCATCCTGATCGGCTTGCTCATTCCCGCCATCCAGAAAGTTCGGAGCGCCGCCGCTCGGATGAGCAGCCAGAACAACCTCAAGCAGTTGGGCCTTGCTCTGCATTCCTACGAGAGCGCCACCCGCAGGCTGCCCGGGATGCTCCCGGCCGGGGTGAGCAATGCCACCTCGTTCGGCTACTCCGTCCACGCGCAGTTGCTGCCGTACATTGAGCAGGAGAACCTCGGCAAGAGGTTCGACACGAAGCAGCCGCTCTTCGTCGGCACCTTCCCCGGCCCGACGTTCGCGCTCAACCCAGCGATGGCCTCGGCGGCAGGGACGGTGGTCCAGACTTTCCTCTGCCCCGGCGACGGCCAGGAGCCGCTGTTCACTGTAAACTCTGGCGGCGGCACCCACGCCGGGACGAACTACGTCGTGAACCTCGGGACGGGGCTGGCCGGCCCCGGTTCGTCGTCCCCGAACGGTTACGACCCTCGGTTCCCCACGGACGGCATGTTCTTCTACGGCCCCGGCCTGCGGTTCGCCGACATCTCCGACGGCACGTCGAACACCATGTTCATGTCCCAGTGCCTCCTCGGGTTGAACCAAAACCTGACGAAGCCGTTCTCCTCCCTTACCCCTGAAGAGAGGCGGCGACAGACCGCCAGCATCTCGGGCCGGGGGCTGTACACCGGGCCGACTGGGGCCAACCCCGGATACGGGGCCAGCCCACCCCTCGGCCCCAACGACTATCTGTCGGCGACTTCCTGGCGCGGCAACCGGGGCGGCTCCTGGATCTGGGGCAACGCCAGCGTCAACGGCTTCACCGCCGCCCTGCCGCCCAACGCCACGGTGCCGGACTCGTCGGCCCACGGCCTGGGTTTTCTCAGCGCCCGGAGCAACTTCTCCGGCGGAGTGTGCGTCTGCTTCGGCGATGGCAGCGTCCGCTTCGTCCTCGACTCCATCAGCATCACCACCTGGCGTGCGCTCGCCACTTGTGCGGGCGGCGAGGTCATCAACGGTAACGACTTCTAACCCCAAACGGAGAACCATCACCATGAGCGTCTTGCTCTTGTCCGTCCTGTTTGCAGCCGATCCCGCCGCGACTGAAACTTGGCCCGGCTTCCGGGGCGACGGGACCAGTAGCACTGTCGTCAAGAACCTTCCGCTCAAGTGGTCGCCGACCGAGAACGTGGCGTGGCGTACCCCGCTGCCGGGGTACGGTCAGTCGTCGCCGGTCGTGTGGAAGGACCGCGTGTTCGTCACCGCCATCGACGGGGCGGAAAAGGAGAAACTGTTCGTCGTCGCCGTGGACCTGAAGTCGGGCAAGGCGGCATGGAGGAAGGAGTTCGCTGCCAGCCGGAAGGGGAAGAACAACCCGATGATGAGCCGGGCGGCGCCGACACCGGTCGTGGACAAGGATGCGGTCTACGCCTTTTTCGAGTCAGGCGACGTTATTGCCCTGGATCACGCCGGCGAAGTGAAATGGAATCGCTCGCTGTCGAAGGACTACGGAGCGTTCAAGAACAATCACGGCGTCGGCAGTTCTCCGGCCCAGACCGAAAAGGCCGTGGTAATCCTGATTGACGACCTCGGCCCATCGTACCTCGTGGCGCTCGACAAGGCGACCGGCAAGAACATATGGAAGGCCGACCGGGCGAGCCGCGCGTCGTGGACTTCGCCCGTCGTCTGCACCCTCAACGACAAGCCAACCGTCCTTGTCAGCAGCAGCGGCTCGCTGACCGCCTACGACGCGGCCACTGGAAAAGAACTCGCCACGCTCGAAGGGCTGGTAGGTAACAACATTCCATCCCCGGTCGTGCTGGGTGACGTGATCGTTCTCGGGGCCGGCGAGAACCGGATGAAGCCGGACCTCGCCGCGTCCGCGAAGTCGAACGGCTGTCTGCGGCTGGTCGTGAAGGGCGAGGAGACCTCGTTCGAGCGAGTGTGGGACGGGAAGAAGGCGATCGCGCACCACGCCAGCCCGCTCGTCCTCAAGGGCCACGCCTACTTCGTCACCAAGACCGGCATCGTCCACTGCGTCGATCTCAAGACCGGCGAGGAGAAGTACGCCGAACGGCTCGACAACCAGTGCTGGGCCACTCCGGTCGGGGCCGGCGATCATGTCTACTTCTTCGGCAAGGACGGCGTGACCACCGTTTTGAAAGCCGGTCCGGACTTCGACAAGGTGGCGTCCAACCGCTTCTGGTCCGCCGCCGACTTCGCCAAGCGCCGCGACGAAGCGAAGGAGAAGGCCGCCGCGACCCTGCCGAAGCCGCCCGAGGGCAAGGGGCCGGGCGGTGGTCCGCCGCTCCCGAAGGAAGAACTCGAAGCGATCCGCTATTCGGCGGTCGGCGATGTCGTCTACGGCGTGGCGGTGGTGGACGGCACGTTCGTCGTCCGCACCGGCACCGAACTCATCTGCGTCCAAAAACCCAAGGCCAAGAAGTGACACCGGGGAGATACTCAATGAGACTGGCATATCGACTTTCGCTGCTGGCGCTGGTCGGGGTCGCCCTGACCGGCGCGACCGCCTGCAACCGCTCGGGCGCGGTGGCCACTCGCGAAGACAAGACCTCCGGCGAGAAGCCGAGGAAGGCGATGTCGGTTCGCCCGTTCGCGCGGCTGTTCGTCCAGGATCTGGACACGTGTTCGCTCCGGTGGGCCGACCTGAAAGTCAGCGAGAAGGACGAGTTCACGCTGGGCGAACTGGCCGCCGTCGAAGGGCTCAAGAAACTCAACCCGGCGAAGCAGAAGCTCGTCCAGATGGCCGATAGCGGCGGGCTGGTGTGCGTCGGCGTGCGTGACGACGAGGACGGCAAGGCTGAGAGCGGCTGGGTGCTGGTCCGCTCCGGCGTCGGCTACATCGACCACGGCGACCACGGCCACTGGACGTTCAAGAAGAAGCCCGAGGTGATCGACAGCCGCCTGGACAAGAGTCAGGGCAACCCGGCGCACCTCTATCGCTACGACGGGCGCTTCTTCCTGGCCAACGACAAGCTCAACGGCTACACGCGCATCGACCCCAAGGAGTACGAGGACGGGAGCAAGGGCAAACCGCGCTTCCTCGTCGGCGGCGGTAACCACATTACGCTGGCCGTCGTGGACGACAAAGTCGGCTACTCGGCCTGGATCGACGGGGGAGGGCCGAACAAGGGCCGCGTCGATGTCACGCCGGTAACGACTTCGGAGAAGAGCGAACCGAAGTACTCCTTCAACCTGCCAACTGGCAGCATCCACGGAGCCATCGCCAATTCGGGCAGAGTGTTCTTCGCGCCGTCGGACGGGATCTGCTATGTCGAGGTCGACACCGCCCTGAGGCTCAAGGCAGACGACGTGAAGGTCAACTACATCTCCCTCGGCAAGGACGGTGAAAAGGCGCGCCGCACCGGGGCGTTCGTCAACCACAGCCACCACGTTCTGTTCGTCACCGGCAAGGAGGCGACCAGCGCCCTCGTCCTGCTCGACGCGAAGAAGGCCGAGCCGAAGCCGATCTCCTTGGCGCTGGGCGTGAAGAAAGGAACCCGGGCGGTCACGCCGCGCGTCGCCGTCACGTCCGAGGGCAAGGCGTATGCGTTCATCTTTCACGACCACGCCAAGGGCGTCGATGTCGAGGACGCCCTGGAGATCATCGCACTAGACCCCAACTGCGACGGCGACTGCTCCGACGCCAAGGTGGTCAAGACTCTGAAGGTCGGCAAGAGCGCCGTGGAGGGTCACTTCGGCCATCACGACATGGCATTCGACGCCGAGAGGCAGTTCGGGATCTTCACCAACCCCGGCGACGGCACCATCTCGGTGCTGTCTCTCAAGACGCTCGAAGTCGTCACCACGTTCAACGTCGGCGGCACCCCAGCCGCCCTCGTCGCGCTCGGCGGCGCGGAGACCAACGACTGACGTGCCGCGGACGGCGACCGCTCAAACCGTTTGGACCTTGCCGTGATCGTCGCAGTGGTCGCCGTGTGGGTGATGCAAGTGGCCGGCGACCAGGTAATCGACGTGGTCGCCGAGCGGTACTGCTTCGTGGCCGCAGCCGGGGCCGTGGCGGTGGGCCTTGTCGTGAGCGCCGCAGTCGTGGCTCGGCGTACCTTCCACACTCCCGCTTCCAGGGTGAGCGCTTGTTCTTGCACTGGCAGGTGAAACCGTTCGGCGATCTTTCCGTCGGAGAGAAGGAATGTCGGAATGTCGGCGTCCGCGGGCGGGATGAGTCGCCCACGCTCGACAAGGCGGAGGTTCTCTTCAAGGCGGGCCAAGCAACCTTCTGCCTCTTTGCGGTCGGTGGTCTTGAGGGAAGCGTGGAGCTTCTTGCCGCCGATGCGAAAGACAATGCGAAACCGGTCAGACCGGAGCTTAAGCGATGCCATCGTTGCCTTTCGGATGCATGGTAAATCCGGCGGATCGCCGGGTTAAGCGATGCAAAGGCAACGCATCATCCTGGTTGTCCCCAATTTGTCCCCAAATGGGTCTAAAAGAGGGGTTTGAAATGCAAAAGGACTTACGCCTGTTCGACGTAAGTCCTTGAGCCACTTGAATGCCGGAGACAGGACTTGAACCTGCACTCCCATTACAGGAACCAGGCCCTCAACTTTATCGGCGGCATTTTGAGCAAACGCCATTTGCCCTGAGAAAACACTGCTAAAACCGCTTTCTACAAGGTCTTGCGGAAAACGCCATCTCCATTCCAGTCCTCGCTGCTACCCAACAAATCGCCTCATTCCGCAAGATTTCTGTGGAGAAATTGTGGAGATTTTTCAACCCATGTTGAAAGGTCGTCATGCTTCCCTCCGCACCACCACGAACCACGCCTTCGGCCCGGCCTCGCTGAAGCTGAAATCCTTCAAATCGGGCCGGACCTCGAACCGGGTCGGCTCGATGCTCTCGACGGTCCACCGCTCGGCAAAGACGTCCCGGATTTCCTTAGCTGACACTCTTCGAGGCCCCTGGGTTCCCGGCTCCTCATCGCTGAAGCACAGTAGGAACAGCCTGCCGCCCGGCTTCAGGACCGACGCCAACCCTTCGACATATTGCCGCCGATCATCGTCGGAAAAAACGTGGAACAACCCGCTATCAAGCACGTTGTCGAAACGCTCCGACCAGTCCTTCAAGATCAAAGCATCCATCACGAGGAACGTCGCCGTCACGCCCCGCTCCGTTGCCTTCTGCTTCGCTCGCTTGATTGGCTCGGCCAGGAAGTCGATGCCCGTGACCGTGAGGCCCCGGCTGGCGAAGTATAAGGCATTGTCGCCCGTGCCGCAACCAGCATCCAAGAGCGACCCCGTGATCTGGTCGGCCACGTCGATGAATGCCTTCTGCGGCCTGCCAATATCCCAGGGAGGCTGACTGGAATAAAGTGATTCAAAGGTGCTTTGTCAGG
>Ga0194128_10002402_pt1 | contig 30380 bp, 26 predicted proteins | sample TA2KigCa65mmetaG_FD_148650 | JGI IMG/M metagenome (GOLD analysis project Ga0194128, IMG submission 148650) | Freshwater microbial communities from Lake Tanganyika, Tanzania - TA2015037 Kigoma Deep Cast 65m | ecosystem: Environmental > Aquatic > Freshwater > Lake | place: Tanzania: Lake...
TGCCTGGTCGAGTTCGACCGTAGCGATCACGATCTAGCGCGACCGCCATTCCGCAAACACTCCGCGCCGTCCTGTCGCGGTGAGCCGCATCGGCTCCCGACGCCCGAACTGCGCCCATTCGAGACCGCTTTGCGCGCGCGCCACCTCGGCGTCTGCGCGGATGGAGATCCAAAATGAACCGCAAGCACGTCGCCTATCCCGGCCGCATCGTCATGGTCGGCTTCGGCTCGATCGGCCAGGGCGTCCTGCCGCTGATCCTGCGCCATGTCGACATGCCGCGCGAGAACATCGTCATCGTCACCGCCGAGGAGCGCGGCCGCGAAGTCGCGGCCGAGTTCGGCGTCGACTTCCGCGTGGCGCCGCTGACCCGGGCGAACTATCGCGACATCCTCGCGCCGCTGCTGCGCCGGGGCGACTTTTTGCTCAACCTGTCGGTCGACGTGTCGTCGGTCGCACTCATCGAGCTCGCCCAGGAGCTGGGTGCCTTCTACCTCGACACCTGCATCGAGCCCTGGGCCGGCGGCTACACCGATCCCGCGCTGACTCCGTCGCAGCGCTCGAACTACGCGCTGCGCGAGAGCGCGCTGGCATTGGCGCCGCGCTTCGCCGGCGGCCCGACTGCCGTGCTGACCCATGGCGCCAACCCGGGCCTCGTCTCGCACTTCGTCAAGCAGGCGCTGCTCGACATCGCCAAGGACACCGGTCTTGTGGTTCGCACGCCGCGCGACCGCGTCGGCTGGGCGCTGCTTGCGCGCGACCTGGGCATCAAGGTGATGCACATCGCCGAGCGCGACACCCAGGCCGCCGCGGCACCCAAGCGTCCGGGCGAGTTCGTCAACACCTGGTCGGTCGACGGCTTCGTCGGCGAGGGCTCGCAGCCCTCCGAGCTCGGCTGGGGCACGCATGAGCGTCACTTCCCGGACGATGCGCGCCGGCACGGCTTCGGCTGCGACGCGGCCATCTACCTGATGCGCCCGGGTGCGGCGACGCGCGTGCGGAGCTGGACGCCGATGGAGGGGCCGTATCACGGCTTCCTCGTGACCCACAACGAGTCGATCTCGATCGCCGACTACTATTCGCTGGTCGAGGGCGGCACGCTGCGCTACCGGCCGACCGTCCACTACGCCTACCACCCGTGCGACGACGCGGTGCTGTCGCTGCACGAGCTGGCCGGCAAGAACTGGGCGCTGCAGGCCAACAAGCGGCTGATGATGGCCGAGATCGCCAAGGGCGTGGACGAGCTCGGCGTGCTGCTGATGGGCCACGCCAAGGGCGCCTACTGGTACGGCTCGCGGCTGTCGATCGACGAAGCGCGCCGGCTGGCGCCGCACAACAACGCGACCAGCCTCCAGGTCACGGCGGCGGTGCTCGCCGGGCTGATCTGGGCGATCGAGAACCCGCGTGCCGGCATCGTCGAGGCGGACGGCATGGATCACGCCCGCATCCTCGACATCTGCAGGACCTATCTCGGCGAGGTGGTCGGCGCCTATTCCGACTGGACCCCGCTCGAGGGCCGCGGCGCCTTGTTCCGTGAGGCGGTCGACGCCGCCGATCCCTGGCAGTTCAAGAATTTCCGCGTCGCCTGAAGCACGCAGGCGAGAGGAGTGCACTGACGATGACCAAGAAGATCGAGAAATTCCTCGCCGAGCGACGACCGGCGACGCCCTGCCTCGTCATGGACCTCGATGCGGTCGCCGACAACTACCGGCGGCTGCGCGCGGCCGTGCCGCGCGCCGGCATCTATTACGCCGTCAAGGCCAACCCGGCGCCCGAGGTGCTGGGCGTGCTGGCGAAGCTCGGCTCGTCCTTCGACACGGCGAGCCTGAACGAGATCGACATGGTGCTGGCCACGGGTGCCGGCGCCGAGCGCATCTCCTACGGCAACACGATCAAGAAGAAGGCCGACATCGCGGCCGCCTTCCAGCGCGGCGTGCGGCTCTACGCCTTCGACGCCGATGCCGAGCTCGGCAAGATCGCGGATGCAGCACCTGGATCGCGCGTGTTCTGCCGTATCTTCACCTCCGGTGCGGGGGCAGAATGGCCGCTGTCGCGCAAGTTCGGCTGCGATCTGCCGATGGCGAGGAAGCTGCTGATCGCCGCCGCCAAGCGCGACGTCGTGCCCCATGGCGTGTCGTTCCATGTCGGCTCGCAGCAGCGCGACCCGGCGCAGTGGGATGCCGCCATCGCCGAGGCGGCCTGGCTGTTCCGCGAATGCGAGGAGCAGGGTGTGGCGTTGTCGATGCTCAACATCGGTGGCGGCTTCCCGACGCGTCTGCGCCGCACGGTGCCGGGCCTGCAGGCCTATGGCGCGGCGATCGAGGACAGCCTGCACCGGCATTTCGGCAACCGGATCCCCGACGTCATCGTCGAGCCGGGTCGCCAGATGGTCGGCAGCGCCGGCGTGATCCAGACCGAGGTGGTGCTGATCGCGCAGAAGTCGGAGGACGACCGCAAGCGCTGGGTCTATCTCGACATCGGCAAGTTCGGCGGCCTCGCCGAGACGATGGAGGAGGCGATCCAGTACCCGATCGTGTCGGGACGCAACGGCGCGCCGATGCCGGTCGTGCTGGCCGGGCCGACCTGCGATTCGGCCGACATCCTCTACGAGAAGGCCGACTACCGCCTGCCGGAGGATCTCGCGATCGGCGACAAGCTCGAGATCCGCGCGGCCGGCGCCTACACGACCAGCTATTCGACCGTCGGATTCAACGGCTTCGAACCGTTGAAGACGCACTTCGTCTGAGCAGGAGGGAATAAAGCATGGTCACGCTCGTTGACGAGCGCGACGAACACGCGCCGGCGGTCGAGCGTCTGCTCGACGTCGCTTTCGGCGAGGCGCGCTGGCACAAGACGTGCCAGCGCCTGCGCGACGGCAGGTCTCCGCTGCGGGGCCTGAGCCAGGTCGCCCTCGCTGGCGATGCGCTGGTCGGCACCGTCCGTCTGTGGCCGGTGCTGGCCGGGCGCCGCCGTGCGCTGCTTCTCGGGCCGCTCGCCGTCGATCCGGCGCACCGTGACACAGGCATCGGCTCCAAGCTGATGGACGAAGCGTTGCGCCGGGCCGCGGCAGCGGGCGAGGCGAACGTGCTGCTGGTCGGCGATCCCGAATACTACCGCCGCTTCGGCTTCCGCCAGGACGCGACCAGCGGGCTATGGCTGCCCGGCCCCGTCGAGCGCAAGCGCTTCCAGGCGAAGGCACTCAGGGGCAGGGGGCTGAAAAGCGTCAGCGGGCCGGTGCTGGCGATGGCGGCGTAAGTGCTTCCACTTGCTTCGTAGGGGCTCAGCATGCTGAGCCCCTACAGGCCCATCTTCGTGAGTGCGACGCAGCATGAGCGCGAACCGCATGAGTGCAAGGTCCACGCAGTGATCGTGAATGACGGGTTTTCCCGTATGTCGTGCAAACTCGTGTGGGCTCCTAAGCAGACTCCGTCGGAATCCACCACTCCTCGCCGCGCACGGTGGTCACGTATTCCGGCCAGCGGAAGTGGACCGGCGCCTTGAAGCGCCGGGGCAGCAGCGGCGGCAGCCAGGTCTTGCCGCCGATGCCGCCGCCGGTGCGCTCCTTGAACTCGTCGCGGCAGCGCTTGAGGCCTTCGGGATCGGTGAAGAGATCGATCAGCGTCGCGCCGACGCAGCGCGCCGCCGTCTCCCACAAGGGGTCGATCGCCGGCGGATAGCCGCCCAGCGCGTTGCGCGGCCAGTCGGGATAGCGGTAGCCGGGCTTGGGCGGACGCAGCATGGCGCGGCCGACATAGAGGCGCACGGTCGGCGCGTGCCAAGTGTATTCGACGTAGTCGTCGCTCGTGTAGTTCTTCTGCCAGGGCGGCAGGCTGGCGCGCAGCGCGGCCTCGGCCTTCTCCGGCGTGGTCAGCCGGCTGACCTCGGGCATGAACGGGTTCGCCATGGGCCGCATGCCCAGATTCTTCTGGATGCGCCGTGCGAAAACCTTGGCCTTCTCCGGGAATTGGGGCGGGCCGACCATTTCGAGATTGCGATAGGTGATGTCGGCAAGCGCGCGGTTGGGCAGGCCCGGCCGTGTCTTGGTGACCCAGTGCCTTGTCACCGTGCAATGCGTGATCTTGGCGACCTGCTCGGCGTTCTGATCGAGGATCCCGAACACCTTCTCCATCATGTCGAGCGTCGGCGCGCGGCAGGCGTACTGGATCTGCGCGATGTTGGGCGCGAGATTGTCGGCGGTCGCCTGGCCGCCCACGAGTATCGCCTCGTTGAGAGTCCACGAACCGTGATGCGGCAGCATCGACTCCTTGGTGTACTTCGTCGTCGTGTACATCAGGCAGAGCGCGTCATTGGCGCCCGGCGCGCGCGACACGGAATGCGAGTTCTGCGTGCCCTCGCGCGCGAGCGCGCCGACCCAGCTCTCCGGGCTCTCGCACTCGAAACTGTAGATGGCGCTCCAATAGGCGCCGCAATGGGTGTCGAGCAGGCAGGTGTTGGCGAGCGCCGGCAGCGAGGTCGGGTGGAAGCTGATCGCGGCGTCAAGATCGTCATAGTAGCCGTGCGCGGCGTGCACGGGCTTGGAGCCGCACATCTTCTCGGCCGGCTCGCCGAAGAACTTGATGCGGCCCTTGATGCCGTGGCGCGCCATCGCATGCTTGGCCGCGAGCATGCCGCCGAGCGCGCCGAGGCCGAGCGCGGAATGCGGATCGGTATGGCCGGCCGCCCATTTGTGCAGGCCTTCGCGCGGCTTGCGGCGCGGCACGGCCGCCTGGCTGGTGCCGGGCACGGCGTCGTACTCGGCATAGGCGCCGAGCGTCGGCCCGCCCTTGCCCCAGGTCGCGCAGAACGCGGTCGGCATGCCGGCCGAGCCGGCCTCGACCTTGAAGCCCTCGCGCTTCAGCACGTCGACATACCACGCCGCCGACTTGTACTCGCGCCAGGACGGCTCGGCGAAGTCCCAGATCGTCTTGTGCCACTTGGACAGGCGCGAATGGTTGGCCGCGACCCAGGCGAGCGCGGTCTTCTGTGCGGGCTTCATGCGAGGGGCTCCGATGGTGAAACGTCAGGTCGTGCCGGTGCCGAGCCTGGCCCGGCGCGCGCGCAACGCGAGCTCGGCGCTGAGCAGGATGAGCGTCATCAGAATCAGCGCCACGGCGACGACCGCGATGGTCGGGTCGAGGTTTTCCTGGATGCCGTTCCACATCATGCGCGGCAGCGTGAAGATCGTGCGGCTGGCGATGAACAGCACGACGATCAGCTCGTCCCAGGAATGGACGAAGGCGAAGATCGCGCCCGAGAGGATGCCGGGCATGATGTTGGGCAGAATGACCATGCGGATGGTCTGGCCGAGATTGGCGCCCAGGTTGCGCGCGGCCTGCTCGAGCCGCGGATCGAAATTGGCGAGCGAGGCGGACACCGTGATCACGACATAGGGCACGCCGGTCACGGCGTGCGCCGCGATCACGCCCGTGTAGCTGCCGAGCAGGCGCAGGTCGACGTAGAACTTGTAGAGGCCGAGCGCGTAGATGATCGTGGGGATGATGATCGGCACGAGCATCAGCGTGCGCACCGCCTCGGACAGCTTCGACGTGATGCGCCAGCAGCCGACCGCGCACAGCGTGCCCGCGACGACCGCGATCGCGGTCGAGGACACCGCGATCACCACCGACTGCCAGATCGAGCGCAGCCAGGCCTCGCTGGTGAACAAATTGATCCAGTGACGCAGCGACAGGCCCTCCTGCGGCAGCGACAGGAAGCGCGTGTCGGTCAGCGACACGGGGAAGACCACGACGAGGGGCAGGACGAGGAAGCTCAAGACCATCCAGGCGAGGGCCGGCATCACACCGAAGCGGCGGTCGATGGTCATCTCAGCCCGCCCCGAACAGGCGCTTCAGGTTGACGAAGCGGCCGAGCACGGCCATCAGCACGAAGACGAAGATCATCAAGGTCGAGGCGAGCATGGTGCCGAGGCCCCAGCGCAAGGTTTCGTTGATCTGGACCGCGATGTATTCGGCGATCATGAACACCTTGCCGCCGCCGAGGATGGCCGGCGTCACGTAGAAACCGGTCGAGAAGATGAAGACCAGCACGCCCGCGCCGACGATGCCGGGCAGGCTCAAGGGCAGGAAGACGCGCAGGAAGGCCTGGATCGGCGTGGCGCCGAGGCCGCGAGAGGCCGCGACCAGGCGCTGGTCGATGCCGCGCATATTGGCGTAGAGCGGCAGGATCGCGAACGGCACCATGTAATGGATCATGCCGATGATCACGCCCAGCTCGTTGCGCACCAGCGCCAGCGGCTCGGCCAGGAAGCCGGCGCCGATCAGCAGATTGTTGACGATGCCCTCGCCGCGCAGCAGCGTGACCCAGGCAAAGGCGCGCACCAGCACGGAGATCCAGAACGGCACCAGCACGAAGAAGATCATCCAGCGCTGCACGCGCTCGGAGGAGTGCACCATCACGTAAGCGACGATGTAGGCGAGCACCATCGATACGCCGGTGGTGATCAGGCTGATGCGCAAGGTCACGGTGAGCATGCGCTGCACCGATGCGCTGGTGAACAGCCGCTCGTAATTGTCGAGACCGAGCGACGGCTCGGTCACGCTGATCCACAGCACCTTGACGAGCGGATAGAGATAGAAGGCGGCCATCAGCACGACGGACGGCAGGATGAGCAGCCAGTAGACGTGCTGGTGGAGGGCGCGCGGGCGCCGTGCCGGCGCGGCCTCGATCGTCGCGGCGGTGGCGGCAGTCATGAGAAAGGTGACGCTAGATCATGTTGGGCAGGGACCCCCCACCCAACCCTCCCCCGCAAGGGGGGACGGCTTACTTTCGCGACGACCCCCACATCTTTCCCTCCCCCCTTGCGGGGGAGGGTCGGGGTGGGGGGTGACCGCCGCGAGACTCGTGACCAGACGGGCGAGGCGCTCGGCCTCATCACGACGAGATCAGGTCGAGGAACTCCTGGGTCGCCTGCGCCTGGTTCTTGCCGTACCACTCGCCGTCATAGACGCACTGCACGCGCGCGTTCTCCGGCGTCATCGGATCGAACTTCTTCCACTCCGGCGGCACCAGCGCGGCCGCCTGCGGATTGGCCGGCCCGTTGCCGAAGAACTTGAGCAGCTCGACCTGCGGGCCCGGATCCTGCATCGAACGCAGCAGGTGCTGGGCCGTCTTGCCGGCCGGATTGTTCTTGAGAATGACGAAGATGCCGGGCTGCAGGATGCCCTGGTTCCAGGTGAAGTCGAACTTGCCCTTGCCTTCGTCGAACAGGACCTTGGCGCGCGTGTTCCAGATCAGGCCCATGACGGCCTCGCCCGTGCGCATGATCTGCTCGCTCTCGGAGCCGTTGTTCCAATAGACGGCGTCCTTCTTGAGCTCGCCGATCTTCTTGAGCGCGCGCTTGAGGTCGATCGGGTAGACCTTATCGGCCGGCACGCCGTCGGCCATGATGGCGGCGTCGAGCATCGCCGGCACATCGCGCCGGAGCATGCGCTTGCCCGGATACTTCTTGAGGTCCCAGAAGTCGGCCCAGGTCTTGGGCGGGTTGTCCTTGAACTTCTCGGCGTTGTAGATGATCAGCGAGCTGAAGCTGTAGGCGGCCGCGCCATGGGTATAGGCGAAGCCCTTGGGCGGCAGCATGTTCTTGTCGACGATCGAGTAGTCGATCGGCTCGAGCAGGCCGCGGTTGCCCAGCTCGATCGAAGTGCCCGCGCTCGAATCGCAGATGTCCCAGGTCGGCTTGCCGGATTCGGCCTGGGTGCGGATCTTGCCGGCCGACGGGCCCGACGTGTCCTGCACGACCTTGATGCCCGGGTTCTTCTTCTCGAAGGGCTCGCCGTAGAAGCGGCCGAAGGCGGTCGATGCCATGCCGCCCCAGTTGACCATCACGACTTCCTTGGCCTGGGCGTGCGCCTCGGGGATCGAACCGAGTGCCGTGCCGGCGAGGCCGAGTGCGGCGCCCAATTTGAGGAACTGGCGGCGATCGATCTGGCCCCGGGCGTGCTTCTCGTGCAAGAGCTGGATCAGATCGGCATGGAAACTCTGCGATTCGTGCATCTCTGCCTCTCCTGTTCGGGTCGGTTATCCGTCTTGGACTCCGTGATATCTTCCCGGGCCTGCTGCTCCCAGGCAAGCGGATTCGGTCGCGCCCGCGGAACGCGCATCGGCAGGCGGAATGGCCGGCAGCGCCGGCACGTCAATCCAAGGAGCAGCGATGATTCACGCGGATCTGGTGCTTCAAAGCGGCCGCATCGCGACGCTCGACCCGCGCCGTCCCGAGGTTTCGGCGCTCGCCGCCTGGGGCGGCCGCATCGTGGCGCTCGGGACCGATGACGAGATCGCCCGCTGGATCGGGCGGCAAACCGAGGTGATCGACCTGGCCGATCGCCGCGCGGTGCCGGGCCTCGTCGATTCCCATTGTCATCCCGACGGTCATGCCGCGCGCATCGCGAACTGGCACGAGGTCGATCCGGCTCATGTCGGCAGCCGCGACGAGCTGCTGAAGCTGATCGACAAGGCGACCCGCGCGGCCAGGCCCGGTGCGTGGTTCGCGGGATATCGCCTGAACGAGCGCCGCTCGGGCGGCTATCCGAGCTTGGCCGAGCTCGACCGCGCGGCCAACGGGCGTCCGCTCTTCATTCTGCGCACGGACGGGCATATCGGTCTCGCCAACAGTGCCGCTTTCAAGCTGTGCGACGTGACGCGCGACACGCCCGATCCGCCCTTCGGTCGCTTCGACCATGATCCCGCGACCGGCGAGCTTACCGGCCTGGTGCGCGAGACGGCCGCTCATCTCTTCCTCGAGGAGGTGCATCGGCACGACACGGTCGAGGATGTCGCCGCCGGCCTCGAGCGCGTGTTCCAGCAATACCTGTCGCACGGCATCACCAGCCTGCACAATTCGCTGACCTCGTCGCGCGCGATCCAGGCCTACCAGATCATGCGCGCGACCGGCCGGCTGCATCTGCGCGTCGGCGTCATCCTCAGCGGCCGCGAGCGCGGCCTGATCGAGTCGGCGATCCGCGCAGGCATCCGCACCGGCTTCGGCGACGAGTGGGTGCGCGTGGTCGGCGCCGAGTGGTGCCCGGATTGCAGCACCAGCGGCCGCACGGCCGCCTATTACGAGCCCTATGTCGGCGCGCCCGTGCTGGGCGAGCCGCCCGACAACACGGGCATGCTGCTCTACGAGGCGGAGGATCTGAAGGCGCGCGTCACCGAGGCGCACAAGGCGGGGTTGATCGTGTGTCTCGACGGCGTCGGCGACCGCGGCATCGACTTCTGCCTCGACATGTTCGAAGCGGCACTCGCCGCCCATCCGGTCGCCGATCACCGCATGCGCGTCGAGCATTGCTGCTACGTGACGCCCAAGCAGCAGGCGCGCCTCAAGAAGCTCGGCGTGATCGACTCCTCCGCGACCGGTTTCATGTACGATCTGGGCGAGGCCTATGCGGCCAATCGCGGCGCGGCCGCCATGCGCTGGATGTGGCCGCATCGCACGCTGCTCGATGAGGGGGTCGTCGTCGCCGGCCATTCCGACGCCGCGGTCTGCCAGATCAACCCGTGGGTGGCGCTCTACGCCATGGTCAACCGCAAGAGCGAGACCGGCGTCGCGCTTGGCGCCGAGGAGGCCGTCACGATCGAGGAAGCGCTGCGCTGCTACGCGATCACCGGCGCCTATCTCGGCCGCGAGGAAGCGATCAAGGGCACGCTCGAGATCGGCAAGCTCGCCGACGTCGCCGTGCTCGATCGCGACGTGCTGTCGATTCCGTCCGAGGAGATCCGCGAGGTGCGCGCGGATGTGACGATCGTCGGCGGCGCGGTGAAGTATCGGCGATAGCGCGAGGCGACGCTGCGGGGAGCACATGGGCGAGGCCAAACGCCGAAGGCTCGCAGAGCAAAAGCTGCTCGCTGCCAGACCTATGCGTGCTTCGGCAGCGGAGCATGATCTTGGTTCCAGTCTCAGCGACCAGGAACGCGCAGCGACTCTGGCTCTCTCGCAGGCTGCGCGACAGGCGACACGCGAGAGTCTGAGAAGCGCTCGGTCAGCGTCCGGAGCGGAACGGATCGGCTTTGTCCAGATGATCGCGCAGGGCAGCGCCTTCGGTTTCGAGCATCACATCAAGAAGTGCATGGAATCGAGTCCGGAAAACCGGAAGGCGTTCGAAACGGTGGCGTGCAAGGCCGGTTGCCATTTCTGCTGCCACGTCAATGTCGCTGCGACGATTCCGGAGGCAATCTTCGTCGCGGGGGCGATCAGGCAGAAGGACATGAAGGACGCGGAGGCGGCTGTCAAGGCGACGGCCCCCTGCATCGCCAATTTGGACAACGCCAGGCGGCAGGCGAAGAGGATTCCCTGTCCCATGCTTCAGAACGGACTGTGCTCCATCTACCCGTTTCGCCCGATGGCATGCCGGTCCCACGTTTCCATGAATGCCGACGAGTGCAGGGACGATCTGGAGTCGATGGCCTCGACCGGTTCTGGACGACCGATCACGACATTGGGTGTCCCGCGCACCATCGCGCGCGCCCTTCACCACGGCGTCGCCCAAGTGTGCGGACGAAAAAATTCAAGGATGCACAATCGAACTGACGGCGGCCGTGAACCTCCTGCTCAGCGACGCCGCGGCCGTAGAGCGATGGCTCGAGGGCGAAAAGGTGTTCGAGCCGCTTTGAGCGGGACGCTCCGGGATTCCCTGCTCATTTTTGATCTTGGAGGGGCTGTGACGGATCGTTCGAGGGACTTCATCAGCAGCGCGAATGGTCCCTTGCCCAGCCGCGCACGCAACCCGTCCTGGGCACGGCGCCACAAGCGGAAAAGGGGGGAAAAGGGGACATTCATCTTTTTCTAAAAAGATGAATGTCCCCTTTTGTCTTTGTCCCTTTTTCTAAAAAGATGAATGTCCCCTTTTGTCGGAAAGGTAAAAAGATGAATGTCCCCTTTTGTCCTTCGAGCCGCTTTGAGCGGGACGCTCCGGGATTCCCTGCTCATTTTTGATCTTGAAGGGCTGTGACGGATCGTTCGAGGGACCGCATCAGCAGGCCGAAAGGCTCCGCGCCCAGCCGCGCACGCAACCCGTCCTGGGCACGGCGCCACAATGACAGACCATTGCGGTAGGCGGCGCGGCCGGCTGCCGTCGCGCGCACCGCGCGCGCGCGTCGATCGCGTCCGGGGCCAATGGCGACCAGCCGGGCGGCAGCGACCGGCTTGAGGTTACGCACCAGCGTCGTGCGGTCGAGGTCGAGTGCGGCAGCGAGAGTTGTCACCGTCGGCGGCTCGCCGCGCTGGCGCTCGAGTGCGACCGCCATGCCGATCAGGCTGAACTGCGCGATCGTCAGGCCGGTCGGCCCAAGCGCGTCCTCATAGAAGGCGGAGATGCGCCGGCTCGCCTCGCGGATGCGGAAACAGGCGCAGACCTCGCGCCCGTCCGGCGCCGGGGCGGGATAGACGTCCTTCAGATGCTTGCGTTCCCGTGGCGCGGCCATATAGTGTATATACACGTATTCAGCCAAACATACCACGGAGCCCGGACATGTCGATAGCGCCCTTGGCAGGACTTGCGCGCGCGGTCGGCGAGATCCCGATCGAAAAGCTGCGCGAGTATTCGGGCATCGAGCTGTTCCGCGCCATGATGGCGGGCGAGCTGCCGTCGGCGCCGATCGCCGCCACCCTGGGCTTCTGGCTGCAGGAGGCCGAGCCCGGCCGCGTCGTGTTCGCCGCGGTGCCGGAGAAGCGCCACTACAACCCGATCGGCAGCGTCCATGGCGGCTTCGCCGCCACACTGCTCGACAGCGCCATGAGCTGCGCCGTGCACTCGCAGCTCGCCAAGGGGTTCGGCTACACGACGCTTGAATTCAAGATCAACCTGGTGCGACCGATCACCGACAAGACCGGGCCGATCACCTGCGAGGGAAAGTCGCTCGCCGTTGGCAAGCGCATCGGCACGTCGGAGGGCCGCATCATCGACGCCGCGGGCAAGCTCTACGCCCACGGCACGGCGACCTGCTTGATCTTCGAGATCTGATTCGGCTCAGGCGACCGAGCCGATCCTGAGCTGCCACGGCGAGATGCGCGCGGTCACGAGCAGCCCGTTCTCGACCCAGCAATCCACGGCAAGCCGTCGTTTGATCTCGTCCTCGTCCTCGGCTGGGACGATCAGCAGGACGTCGCGCGAGCCTTCGAGCGGACCCACCAGCAGGAAGAACCCTTGAGCCGCCAGCGCGTTCATGAAATCGGCGTGGCCGCGCCAGTCTTCCTGCTGCTCCATCGGCACGGCGTCGTTCCACTTGGGCCCGCGCGAGCGGATGACGGCGAAGACGCGCGGCATCTCGCTTACCTGTCGTCGCGCACCACCACCGAGGCGTCGGGATCCCAGGCGAGCCAGACGCCGAGGCCTTCCTCGGGCTCGACGCGCGCGCGCCAGGTCGGCTGGCTGACATTCATGTCGCCGAGCGCGGTGCCGACCAGGAAGTGGAACTCGTTGCCGCGATAGCTCCAGCTCTTGATCGTGCCGGCGATGCGGTTGACGGCGTCGGTCGGCTCGGCGGTCGAGATGCGGATCTTGGCTGGGCGCAGCGCCACCAGCACTCTGGCCTCTGCCGGCCTGGCGCCGGCCTGGCGGAAACTAGAGCCGCCGGCGCGGTAGGCAAAGCCGTCGCCCGAGGCTTCACCCGCTTCTGCCGCGAGGAAGTTGCTCTCGCCCAGGAAGTCGGCGATGAAATGGCTGACCGGCCGGTCATAGAGCTCGCGCGGCTTGCCCTTCTGCACGATCTTTCCGTTGCGGATGATGGCGATCTCGTCCGACATGGAGAGCGCCTCCTCCTGGTCGTGCGTGACGTAGATGAAAGTCGTGCCGACGCGCCGGTGCAGCGCGCGCAGCTCCCACTGCAGGCCGGCGCGCAGCTTCTTGTCGAGGGCCGACAGCGGCTCGTCGAGCAGGAGGATGTCCGGCTCGAAGACCAGCGCGCGCGCCAGCGCCACGCGCTGCTGCTGGCCGCCCGAGAGCTGGCGCGGCAGCCGGTCGGCCAGCGTGCCGAGCTGCACGAGATCGAGCGCGGCTTTGACCTTTTCGGCCTTCTCGGCCGCGGGCCGGCCACGCACGGTCAGCGGAAAGGCGACGTTGTCGGCGACCGTCAGGTGCGGGAACAGCGCATAGCCCTGGAACACCATGCCGAAATTGCGCTTCTCCGGCGGCAGATGGGTGATCGGCCGTCCGTCGACCCGGATCTCGCCGGCGCTCGGCTCGACGAAGCCCGCGATGCTCATCAGCACGGTCGTCTTGCCCGAGCCCGAGGGCCCGAGCAGTGTCAGGAACTGGCCGCGCTCGATGGTCATCGACACGTCGTCGACCGCGGCCAGCTTGCCGTAGTACTTGCTGATGTTGTGCAGCGACAATGTGTGCGCGACGGCCATGGCGCCGACCTTAACGACACGGAGGCGCCAGGGTCAAGGCGACGGGCCGGTATGCCGCCATCGCATGATGACGTCTTGGGCATTTCCGATATAGTGGCGCCCTCATTTTCCCTGCCTCCGCGGAGCGCCCGTGTATTTCGACAGCCGACTCTGGGCTTTCACGTCAGGCCTGCGCGACCGGATCGCCGGCGCGGTGCTGATCGGCCTGCTCTCGACGGTCGCCGGCATCGCGCGCCTCGCGCTCCTCGGCTGGCTGATCGCGGCCGCCATCGAGGGCAAGCCGCTGGACGTGCTGGTCGAGCTCGCCGTGGCCGTTGCGGCGGTCATGGGTCTGCGCGCGCTGCTCGACTATTGGCGCGCGCTGATCGCCGACCGCACCGCCATGGCGGTGCAGCTCAAGCTGCGCACGCGGCTCTACGATCACCTGATGGCGCTGGGACCGGCCTACCTCGCCGGCGCGCGCACCGGCGACCTGCTTGTCACGGTCACCGACGCGATCGAGCAGCTCCATACCTATTTCGGCCGCTACCTGCCGCAGCTCTTCGTGGCGCTGGTGACGCCGATCGGCATCTTCGCCTTTCTCGCCTGGCTCGACCTGCCGGTGGCGCTCGTCATGCTGGTGGCCGCCATGGTGGCGCTGTTCGCGCCGAGCGCGCTCCACCGCACGAGCCAGAAGAGCGCGGTCGAGCGGTCGCGCGCGCACAAGGATTTTTCCGCCGAGTTCCTCGACTCGCTCCAGGGCCTGGCGACCCTCAAGGCGTTCGGCCAGAGCGAGGCGCGCGGCCGCGAGATCGGCGAGAAGGCGCGCAATCTCTATCGCGCCACCCAATGGGTCGTGGCGACCAGCGTGGCGACGCGCGGCGTGACGGACACGGCGGTGGCGCTGGGCGCGGCCGGTGCGCTGGCGCTCGGCGCCTATCGCGTGCTCGATGGGTCCCTCGCCTTCTCCACGCTCGTCGTCGTGCTGATGCTCGGCGTCGAGGTGTTCCGTCCCTTCCGCGAGCTGCGCGACCTGCTGCATACGGGCATGCTCGGCCAGGCCGCGGCGGAAGCCATGCTTGGCCTGCTGGCGCGCACGCCCGCCATCGAGGATGCGCAGAGCGCGTCGTCGAATGAACGGTCCCTGGCGCCGACCATCGCATTCGAGAAGGTGACTTTCGCCTATGCCGGCGGCCGCGGCGCGGCGCACCGCGATCTCGATTTCAAGGTTGCGGCCGGCGAACGCGTGGCGCTGGTCGGACCGAGCGGCTCCGGCAAGTCGACCGTGCTCAAGCTGCTGCTGCGTTTCCATGATCCGCAGACGGGTCGCGTGCTGGTCGGGGGCGAGGATGTGCGCAGCCTCGGCTTCGCCGCGCTGCGCCGGCACATCGCCGTGGTCGGCCAGGACACCTATCTCTTCCACGGCACGGTCGAGGACAATCTGCGCGTCGCCAAGCCCGAGGCGAGCTGGGACGAGATCGAGCGCGCGGTCGCTGCCGCCAATGCACGCGAGTTCATCGGTCGTTTGCCCCAGGGTTACCAGACCGTCATCGGCGAGCGCGGCCTCAAGCTGTCGGGCGGCCAGCGCCAGCGCATCGCCATTGCACGGGCCCTGTTGCGCGACGCACCGATCCTGGTGCTCGACGAGGCGCTCAGCTCGGTCGATGCCGAGAACGAGGCGATCATCCAAGACGCGCTCGACCGGCTGATGCAGGGTCGCACCACGCTGATCTTCGCCCATCGCCTGTCGAGCGTGATCGGCAGCGACCGCATTCTCGTGCTGGATCATGGCCGCGTCGTCGAGTCCGGCAAGCACGGCGAGCTGATGGCGGCGCGCGGACCCTATTGGGAGCTGATGCGCGAGCAGGCGCGCGGCGACGACCGCATGACCGCCCAGACCATCGGCGCAACACCCGCCGACGCCGATGCAGTTCCTCCCGATACCCAACCGGCTGCGGCACCCGACGAGGCGGCCGATTCGGTGCTCAAGCCGGCCAAAATCGGCTGGCTGCGCGTGCTGGGAGATCTGCTCGGCCTCGTCCGGCCGTGGCGCGGCGTGCTCGGCGTGGTTCTCGGCCTGGGCATCGCCCGCGTCGTCGCTTTCGTCGGTGTCGGTGTCTTGGGCGCCCTGGTCATCCCCGCGCTCAAGGCCGGCTCGCCGCTCCAGGGCCTGGTCATCGCGCTGATCGTGCTGGCGCCGATCGCCGGCCTCGTTCATTGGCTCGAATCCTGGCTGGCGCACGACGTCGCCTATCGCCTGCTGGCCGAGATGCGCATCCAGCTCTACGAGAAGCTGGATCGGCTGGCGCCCGCCTATCTGCTGCGCCGCCGCACCGGTGACCTCGTGGCGCTCGCCGCCCACGACGTCGAGCTCGTCGAGTACTTCTTTGCGCATACGCTCGCGCCGGCCTTCGTCGCCGTGCTGGTGCCGACCGCCGTGCTGGCAGCTCTTGCGTGGCTTCATCCCTGGCTCGCCGTGACCTTGCTGCCCTTCCTGCTCTATGCCGCCGTGGCGCCGGTCCTTTTGCGCCGGCGCATCGACGAGCTGGGTGCCGCCAGCCGGCGCGCGTCGGGCCGGCTCACCGCCCATGCGGTCGACACGATCCAGGGTGTGGGCGAGATCGCCGCCTTCCAGCTCGAGACCCGCCGGCGCGACGACATGGTGACGCTGGTCAAGGAAGCGGGACGGCTGCGCCTCAAGTTCCTCGCCGATCTGGCGCGCCAGTCCGTGGTCCTGGATTTGCTGACCACCTTGGGCGCGCTCGCCGTCGTCATCGTCGGCGCAATGCTCGCCGGGCAGGGCAGCCTCAACCCGACCATGCTGCCGCTCGCGGCGCTGATCGCCATGTCGGCCTTCCTGCCCGTGTCCGAGATCGCCCAGGTCGGACGCCAGCTCGCCGACACGCTGGGAGCCGCCGAGCGCCTCAGCGCCGTCCATGACGAGCCCGTGCCGATCACCGACGGCAGCCTGTCGGCAGTGCCGGCGCCAGTGGGCGTTGCGGCGGTGGCGCTCGATCATGTCGCATTCAGCTATCCCGGCCTCAAGCGCCGCGTGCTGGACGACGTCACCTTCGCCGTTCCCGCCGGAACGACGACGGCCATCGTCGGTCCGTCCGGAGCCGGCAAGACGACGATCGCCCATCTGCTGCTGCGCTTCTGGGATCCGCACCAGGGCGTCGTGCGCTTTTCCGGCATCGACGCGCGCGAGCTGACGCTCGACGCGCTGCGCCGGCAGATCAGCCTGGTGGCGCAGGACACCTATCTTTTCAATGCAGACCTCGCCACCAACATCCGCATGGCCAAGCCGGAGTCGAACGACGAGGAGCTGCAGCGCGCCATCCAGCGCGCGGCGCTCGCCGATTTCGTCGCTGGTCTGCCCCAGGGGCTCGCGACGCCGGTCGGCGAGCGCGGGCTGCAGCTTTCGGGCGGCCAGCGCCAGCGCGTCGCGATCGCGCGGGCGCTGCTCAAGGACTCGCCGATCCTCGTGCTCGACGAGGCGACCTCGCATCTCGATGCGCTGAGCGAGCGCGCCGTGCGCCATGCGCTCGACGAGCTGAAGCGCGACCGCACGACCATTGTCATCGCGCACCGGCTGTCGACCATACGCGACGCGCAGCAGATCGTCGTGCTCGACGGCGGCGGCGTCCGCGAGTCCGGCAGCCACGCTGCGCTGCTGGCCGCCGGCGGCCTCTACGCCAGGCTGGTCGCCCGCCAGTCCGACGCCGTGCGCGCGGCCGAGTGACAGCCATGTCGGCCCTTAAAGCCGGCCAGGCCGGTCGCATCGACGAGCTGTTCGCACCCTGGACAGTGTCCGGCCAGCCCGGCGCAACGCTCGCCGTGCTGCGTGCAGGCGAGGTCGTGCTTCAGCGCTGCTACGGTCTTGCCAATATCGAGCACGGCGTCGCGATCCGGCCGGAGACGCGCTTCCACATCGCGTCGATCACCAAGACCTTCGTCGGCGCGTCCTGCGTGCTGCTGCACCGCGAGGGCAAGCTCTCGATCGACGACCCGGTGACCAAGCACATTCCCGAGCTCAAGCTGTCGGCGCCGCTGTCCGTGCGCCAGCTCTTGAACATGATCTCGGGTCTGCGCGATTCGATGGAATCGATGTCGCTGCGCGGTGTGCTCGTGCGCTATCCGCGCTCGGGCCAGGATCTGCTCGATCTCGTCTTCAATCAGCGCACGCTCAGCTATCCGACGGCCGAGCGCTACGTCTACACCAACATCAACTTCAACCTGCTGTCGCTCATCATCGAGCGCATCAGCGGCCGGAGCTTCGTCGATTTCGTCACCGAGCGCATCTGGCAGCCGCTCGGCATGTCGTCGACGCTCTTGCGCGACAGCAACGCGATGATCGTGCCAGACCTGGCCGACGCCTACATCCCGCGTGACGGCAAGATGGAGAAGGGCGTCTGGGCCTTCGGCCTGTCGGGCGCCGGCGGCTTCGTCAGCAATCTGCCGGACCTGCTGCGCTGGCAGGCAGCCTTCCGCGCCGGCGCCATCGGCAACGTCAAGATGCTCGACCTGATGAGCGAGCGCGGCCGCCTCAAGGACGGACGGCTGGTCAACTACGGCCTCGGCCTCGGCGTGCGGCGGCATCGCGGCGTGACCGTGCTGTGCCATGGCGGCGCCTTGCCCGGCTATCGCGCCATGTTCGCGCGCGTGCCCGAACGCGACTTCGGTCTCGTGCTCATGTGCAATCGCGACGACGCCGACCCCTACACGCGCATGCAGCAGATCATCGACATCGCGCTGGAGGGCGAGCTGCCGGAGCCCGAGCTGGTCACCGGCGCGCGCACCCGCCTCGCGCAGGTGACGATACCGGCCAAGGTTCTCGACGGTCTCGATGGCCGCTATCTCGACCGGGCGTCGGGCGAGGTCATCGAGCTCAAGTTCAACCGCGCGAATGCGACGATCGAGGGCGACAAGATGGGCTTCGCGCTGGCCCTCCGGCCAAGCGGGCCCGACACATTCAAGGATCCGTGGCCGAACTTCGATACCACCATGCGGATCGAGGCGCTGCCGACCGGACGCGCCCGGCTGCATGTCGATTTCGGCGGCCAGACCGGTACCTTCGAACGCGTCGATGCCTACGCGCCCGCGGCCGACGATCTCGCCACGGCGGCCGGCACCTACCACGCCGCCGATCTGCGCTCGGGTGCCGAGGCCATGGTGCGTTCAGGCAGGCTCGTGCTGCGCTTCGGATCGGACTTCCATGGCGAGTCCGAGCTGACGCTCGAGCCCTTGGCGCGCGACATGTTCCTGGCGCGGCGCGAGACCGGCGGCTTCAAGCATCACTACGCCGTGCGCTTCCGGCGCGACCAGGGTCGCGTTGCCGGCTTTCTCGTCAGCTCGGACCGGCTCAAGGACACGCGCTTCGACAGGGCCTAGACCGCGGTCGTCCCCCATTGAATCGCATCGGCGATTCAATGGGGGACGTGAATCGCGGTCTCGCTTTATGATTCGAGAACGGGATTCACGTTTCAGATTGAAGCAGCGCTTCGATCTGAAACGACCCCGTTCTGGTTTTCCCTCCCCCGCCGGAGGTGGGGGAGGCTAGGGTGGGAGCATCTGTCTGCGCGGGGACCGCGGCATGATCGCAGAGCATTCGATCGGCAAATTCGACTACATCATCGTCGGCGCGGGAACAGCCGGCTGCGTGCTGGCCAACCGGCTGAGCGCCGATCCGGCGAAGCGCGTGCTGCTGCTCGAGGCGGGCGGGCGCGACGACTACATCTGGGTACACATCCCCGTCGGCTACCTCTACACCATGAACAACCCGCGCACCGATTGGTGCCTCAGGACCGAGCCGGAGCCGGGGCTGAACGGCCGCGCCATCAACTATCCGCGCGGCAAGGTGTTGGGCGGCTGCTCCGCCATCAACGGCATGATCTACATGCGCGGCCAGGCGCGCGACTACGACCACTGGCGCCAGCTCGGCAATGCCGGCTGGTCGTGGGACGACGTGCTGCCCTATTTCCGGCGCTCCGAGGATTTCGCGCATGGCGCCGACGAGCTGCATGGTGCCGGCGGCGAGTGGCGCGTCGAGGACACGCGGCTCAGGTGGGAGATCCTCGACGCTTTCCGCGCCGCGGCCGCCGAGTGCGGCATACCCAACACCGACGATTTCAACCGCGGCAACAACGAGGGCTTCGGCTACTTCCAGGTCAACCAGAAGAACGGCATCCGCTGGACCACGGCCAAGGCGTTCCTGACGCCGGTCATGAACCGGCGCAACCTGGCGATCGTCACTCACGCCCAGGTCCGGCGTGTCCTGTTCGCCGGCCGGCGCGCGGTCGGCGTCGAGTTCGCCGAGCATGGCTGGCCGCGCAGTGCGACTGCCGCGGGCGAGGTGATCCTGGCTGCCGGAGCCGTCGCCTCGCCGCAGCTCCTGCAGATTTCCGGCGTCGGGCCGGCGTCACTGCTCGCCGAGCACAGTATCCCGGTCGTCCACGACCTCGCCGGCGTCGGCGAGAACCTTCAGGATCATTTGCAGCTTCGCCTGATCTTCAAGGTCAGCAACACGAGGACGCTCAACGAGCGCGCCAACAACTGGCTCGGCAAGGCCGGCATGGCGCTCGAGTACGGCCTCTTCCGTCGCGGCCCCTTGACCATGGCGCCGAGCCAGCTCGGCGGCTTCGCCAAGAGCGATGCCGGCCGCGAGACGCCGAACCTCGAATACCATGTGCAGCCCTTGAGCCTCGACCGGTTCGGCGAACCCCTGCACCCGTTCCCGGCCTTCACCGCCTCGGTGTGCAACCTCAGGCCGGAGAGCCGCGGCCATATCCGCATCAAGTCGCCCGACCCGACGGCGGCGCCGGCGATACGGCCGAACTATCTCGCGCAGGAGGCCGACCGGCGCGTCGCGGTCGACGCGATCAAGCTGACGCGCCGCATCGCCGCCGCCTCGGCCATGCAGCCCTTCGAGCCCGAGGAGTTCAAGCCGGGCGCCGTGGTCGCCAGCGACGCCGATCTGGCGCGCGCCGCCGGCGACATCGGCACGACGATTTTCCATCCGGTCGGCACCTGCAAGATGGGCCAGGACAAGATGGCCGTGGTCGACGACCGCTTGCGCGTGCGCGGGCTCGAACGCCTGCGCGTGATCGATGCCTCGATCATGCCGACGATCACGTCGGGCAACACCAACTCGCCGGCCGTGATGATCGCCGAGAAGGGTGCCGACATGATCCGTGAGGATGCGCGCTGAGCGGCAGACGGCTGCCCCATCCATCGGCTATCATGGCTGGACGGAGGTTCCATGGATGCACCCTTTCAGACCGTTGATCGCTCGGCGCCGGTACCTCCGGTCGCCGATCGCCTGGAGCCCTATCTCGCCGACCTGGACCGCCCGGTCGGCGAAGCGGTCGGGCTGCCGAGCTGGATCTATTTCGATCCCGCCGTGTTCGAGGCCGAGCGCAAGACGATCTTCTCCAAGGTCTGGATCGGCATCGCCTATGAGAGCGACGTGGCCGAGCCGGGCGACGTGGCGACCGCCGACTATGCCGGCTGGCGCTTCATCGTCACGCGTGCCGAGGATGGCGAGGTGCGCGTCTTCTACAATCTGTGCCGGCACCGCGGCATGGCCGTGCTCGACGGGCCGCGCCATCAGCAGCGCACGCTGTCCTGCCCGTGGCACATGTGGAGCTACGATCTCAAAGGCCGCCTGATCGGCACGCCCAACATCGGCGGCACCGGCGTCCACACAACGCCCGGCATCGAGCGCGGCGAGCTCGGGCTCGTGCCGGTACGCACCGGGCGCTGGATGGGCGTCATCTTCGTCAACATCGACGGCAAGGCGCCGCCGCTCGCCGAATACCTCAAGCCGACCACCGACCGGCTCCGGGCCTTCGACCTGTCGCTCGCGCGCGAGTCCGACGAGCGGTTCGAAACCCATTTCGCGGGCAACTGGAAGCTCGCGATCGAAGGCGGCGTCGAGGACTACCACATCCCCTTCGTGCACAAGCAGCTCGGCCCTTCCGGCGATTTCACCGGCGAAGGCTGCGACACCTATGTCGGCATTGCGTGCCGGCGCAGCATGGACATTGCGGCGGTGCGCTACGCCGCGACGGATGCACCGAAAGAAGGCGCGCCGCTGCCGCTCTTCCCGCATTTCGCCGGCGGTGGCTCGGCCGAAGCGTCAGTCATTCTCTCGACCCTGCCGGCGACGCTGGTCGCCGCGGTCACCGACCATGTCGTTGTTTCCATCTTCATTCCCGAAAGCCCGGAGCGGACCCGTGTGCGCCGGCGCTTCCGCTTCGTCGGCGATGCGGCGACCGATGCGGCGCATGCGGCGGCGCGGCGGCGCATGCGCGACGCCTGGGCCGTGGTGACCGACCAGGACGGGCCGATCATCGAGCGCATGCAGCTCCAGGCGCCGCTGCGCGACGAGGTCGGCACGCGCCCGCGCTTCTCGCCCTATTGGGAGCCGGCCGTGCATCACTTCCAGAAGGTGATCGCGGCGCGGCTGACCGAGGCAGCTTAGCCCGCGCTCTCCTGGCGCTTCGCCTGCACGAAGCGCACCAACATCGCGGCCAGCGTCAGCAGGATCAGAATGGTGGCGACGGCCGCCACCGCCGGGTTGATGTTGTCCTGGATGCCATCCCAGATCTTGCGCGGCAGGGTGTAGACGTTGCGGCTGGTGACGAACAGGTTGACGACCAGCTCGTCCCAGGAGGTGACGAAGGCAAAGACCGCGCCGGCCGCGACGCCGGGCATGGCCGCCGGCACGATCACCATGCGCAGCGTTTGCCACAGATTGGCGCCGAGATTGCGCGCGGCCTGCTCGAGACGAAGATCTACGTTGGCGAGTGCCGCGGAGACCGTGATCACCACATAGGGCATGCCCTTCATGGTGTGCGCCGCAATCAGGCCGAGATGCGTGTCGATCAGCCCGAACTGCACCCAGGCCTGGTAGAAGCCGAGGGCATGCACGATCGCCGGCACGATCATTGGCGCGAGCATCAACATCCGGATCGCTTCGCTCGCCCTCGTCGACACGCGCCAGCAGCCGATGGCGGTGGCGGTTCCCAGAGCGACCGCCAGCGCGGTCGAGCTGAGGCCGACGATCAGGCTGTCGCGGATGCTCCTCAGCCAGATCGGATCGGTGATCAGCGCATCGTAGTGGCGCAGCGACCACACGCCGCTCGGCAGCGACAGATAGCGCTGCGGCGTGAACGACACCGGCACCACCATGGTCACGGGCAGCACGAGGAACAGCAGTGCCAGCCAGGTGCCGAACACGGTCGGTCGAATGCCGGCACTGGTGCGCTCGTAAAGACTCACGTCACCGAATTCCGAAAACGCGCCGCAGATCGACGATGCGCGCCATCACGGCCAGGATCAGGAACACCGTGATCAGCAGGGTCGAGGCGAGCATGGTGCCCACGCCCCAGTTCAGCGTGTCGGTGATCTGCAGCGCGATGTACTCGGCGATCATGATGGTCTTGCCGCCGCCCAGGAGCGCCGGCGTGATGTAGAAGCCGAGCGAGAAGATGAAGACGAGGATGGATGCGCTGATGATGCCGGGCAGGCTGAGCGGCAGGTAGACCCGCCAGAAGGCGCCCCACGGCGTGGCGCCGAGCCCGCGCGCGGCCGGCACCAGGCGCGGATCGATGCCCTTCATGTTGGCGTAGAGCGGCAGCACGGCGTAGGGGATCATGTAGTGGACCATGCCCAGCACGACGCCGAACTCGTTGCGCACCAGCGGCAGCGGCTCGCTGATCCAGCCCCAGCCCATCAGCGCCGTGTTGACCACGCCGCGGCTCTGAAGCAGCGTCAGCCAGGCAAACGCGCGGATCAACACGGAGAGCCAGAAGCACAGCAGCACGAAGAACAGGATCCATGCTTCGTGCGTCTTGCGCACATGGAGTGCGGTATAGGCGACGAGATAGCCGACGGCGAGCGAGATGATCGTGGTGATCAGACAGACGCGCGCAGTGGTCGCGAGGATGCGCTGGATGCCCGAGCTGGTGAACAACAGCGCGAAATTGCCGAGGCCGGGGCGCGGCACGGTCACGCTGATCCACAGCACCTTGGCGAGCGGATAGAGATAGAACAGCGCCAGCGCGGCGAGCGGTACGAGAACGAGAATCCAATAGGCCCGCGCCGTCCGCTCGGTGCCGTCCAGCGCCCAGTTCATCTTCCCCCTCGCTTCCGCGCGAACTGCCGCATCATCGCCGAGACTAAGCCGCAACCGATGCCGGGCCAACGGTCGATTGCGCGCGCCGGCCAGCGGGCGCGGGGGCTGGTCAGCGGCTGCGGCGGAGGTCTATGATCCGCAGCAAAGCCGACGATTGGGGCCGCCAGAAACCGATGATGGCCGACGACAAGGAGACGACGACATGACCAGGATCCAGACATTCGCCGAGGACTGCATCGAATTGCTGCGCGAGCGCACCGAGGGCAAGCTGGTCGAGCGCCGCAGCTTTCTCGCGGCACTCGCGGTGCTCGGCGTGTCGCCCGCGCTCTTCCGGCTGACCCCTGCCGCAGCCCAGGCCAAGGAGATCGTGGTGGTCAATTGGGGCGGCGATGCGGTCGGCGCCATGACCAAGGCCTGGGCGGAACCCTTCGTGAAGCAGCCGGGCGCGCCCAAGGTGGTGGTCGACGGTTCGGGCCCGTCCTCGGCCAAGATCAAGGCGATGGTCGAGAGCGGCAAGGTCACCTGGGACGTGGTCGACCGCAATCTGATCGCCGCCCTCGAGCTCGGCCGGCAGAACCTGCTCGAGAAGATCGACTACTCGATCGTCGACAAGAGCAAGGTGCGCGCGGCGCATGCCGGCGAATGGGGGGTCGGCAGCTACATCTACGGCAACGTGCTGACCTACCAGACCGACGCGTTCGGCGGCCGCAAGCCGTCGACCTGGAAGGATTTCTGGAACCTCAAGGATTTCCCGGGCAAGCGTGCGCTGCGCAAGCACATCGACGGCCAGCTCGAGGCGGCGCTGATGGCCGACGGCGTTCCGGCCGACAAGCTCTATCCGATCGACGTCAAGCGCGCGCTCGCCAAGATCAAGTCGATCAAGCAGCACACCGTGTTCTGGGCGACGGGTGCCGAGAGCCAGCAGCTCTTCCGCGACAAGGAAGTCGTCATGGGCGGGTTGTGGAACACGCGCGCGTCGGTGGCGCGCGAGGAATCCAAGGGCAAGGTCGACTTCACCTTCAACGAGGGCAATGCCTGGGTCGGCGCATGGCTGGTGCCGAAGGGCAATCCCGCCGGCAAGGACGTCTTCAAGTTCATCGCCTCCTCGCAGGACCCGGCCGGCCAGGTCGAGCTCTTCAAGATGCTCGGCAACGGCCCGGTCAACCCGGCAGCGGCGGCGATGGTGCCGGCCGATCTCAAGGTCATCGATCCGGGCAGCCCGGAAAACTACGCCAAGCAGGTCCCGGCCGACGCCGAGTGGTACGCCGCCAACAGCGCGACCGTGCTCAACCAGTACCTCGAGGCGATTTCGTAATTTGCACGCTCGGGATTCCATCTTCCCTCCCCCCTTTGCGGGGGAGGGCGGGGTGGGGGGTCGTGCAGCGGCATTGATTTAAGCAAATGACCATTCTCGGCATCGATCGCATCACCTACGGTGTCGACGATCTCGCCGCGTGCAAACGCTTCTTCCTCGATTGGGGGCTGAAGCTGGTGCACGAGGCGCCCGACGGTCTCGATTTCGAATCGCTCAATGGCTGCCAGGTCTGGATCCGGCCGCAGGACGATCCGGGACTGCCAGCGGCCTTCGAAAAGGGACCGACCTTGCGCGAGGTGGTCTGGGGCGTCGAAAGCAAGGCCGATCTCGATCAAGTCGCGCGTGCCGCACCGAATGTCCAGTCATCGGCCGATGGTTTGCGCGGTGCCGATCCCAACGGTCTCGGCATCGCGTTCCGCGTGACGCAGAAGCGTGCAATCGACATTAGGGGCGTGCCGACCAACACCTGGGACAAGGCGGCGCGTGTCGATGCCGCCAGCACCTTCTACGCGCGCGCCGAGCCGGTCGAAGTCGGACATATCGTCTGCTTCACGGACAAGCTCGCTGCGACCAGCGATTTCTACCAGCGCATCGGCTTCCGCATGTCGGACTTCTATCCGGGGCGCGGCCATTTCCTGCGTTGCGCGCCGGCAGGCGGGCACCACGATCTCTTCCTGCTTCAGCTGCCGACCGCTCAGCGCGGGCTGAACCACGTCGCATTCACCGTGCGCGACATCCACGAGGTGTTCGGCGGCGGGCTGCACATATCGCGCTGCGGCTGGGAAACCCAGGTCGGGCCCGGCCGCCACCCGATCTCGTCGGCCTATTTCTGGTACGTCAAATGCCCGGCCGGCGGGCTGGTCGAATACTTCGCCGACGAGGACGTGCTGACCGAGAATTGGCAGCCGCGCGAATGGCAGCCCGGCCCCGACGTCTTCGCCGAATGGGCGATCGACGGCGGCATCGACGGCAAGACGCGGCGCCAGCATCTCGGCGCCGCACCGCCCAAGACCCATGCGGGTGCGCGCAGCTAGAGCCGCCTAGGACCCACTTTCCCAGAAGCGTGACTCGCGTCATCCGGTGGTTCCCCTCACCCTACCCTCTCCCCCAGGGAGAGGGTTACCTGACGTCGCGCCAATTCGCCCCTCTCCTTGGGGGAGAGGGTGGCGCGAAGCGCCGGGTGAGGGGAAGCGCCTGTAGCAGGCAGATTTGATTCCAAGTACTAGCTCGGCCAAAGCTCGCCATAGTCGGGCGCCACCGTTGCGCCGCCGGAGGCAGCCGACCGGACCATCGCTTCGAGCACCGCGACGTTGCGCGCGGCCTCGATGCCGTCGACCGCAACACGTCCCTTTCCCGCGCAGGCATCCGCCCAGCGCTCGAGCTGAAGCTTGAGCGTGTCGACATGGGGAACCGCGATCTCGTCGATGGCGCCGTCGACGGCGATGCGGCGCATGGTCGGCCGCTTCTCCGGCGTCTCCGGTGCGGTGGCGACAAGCTCGATCCGCGCGTTCTGGCCTTCGACGTGAAAGCTGTGGGCATAGGGCGCCGCGTAGAGGCAGGTCAGCGTCGCGGTCAGGCCCGAGGCGAAAGTGATGAGCGCGCTCGCCGTGTCGTCCATCTCGATCGCGACGGCACGGCGGGCGAAGGCGGCGTTCACGCCGGCGACACGCCCGAACAATCCGTGCAGCCAGTCGATGACATGCACGCCGAGCGCGGTCATGGCGCCGCCGGGGCATTCCCGGCGCGAGGCACGCCAGTGGTCGCGCGTGAAGCCCTGGGCCTCCGGCGTGGAGAATTCGGCGCGCACGTGAAGCAGCGTGCCGCAATCGCCGCGCTCGATGGCCGAGGCCAGCAACCCATACTGCGCCAGCAGCCGGCGGTTATGACCGACGGCCAGGGTGACGCTGCGCTCGCGGCAGGTGCGCAAAGCCGCGGCGGCCTCGCTCACTCGCAGCGCGATCGGTTTCTCGACCAGGACATGCTTGCTGGCCGCGGCTGCTGCGATGACCTGTCCTGCGTGCAGGCTGTGAGGGGTTGCCAGCACAACGGCCTCGATCACCGGATCAGCCAGCATGGATTCGAAGCTGTCGTGGATGCGGCAGGGGAAACGGCTGCTGAATTGTCCGCACTGGTTGCGGTCCGGCGACCAGCAGGCCGCGATCGCCACGCGGCCGCGCGTGCGTTCCGCCGCCGCGGCGAGCTCGCGGCCCCACCAGCCGAGACCGATGAAGCCGGCGCGCATGGCCCTAGTTTAGCCGCTCTTGGGTGGCGAAGGCCTCGGCGATCTCGCGGCCGGTCGCATACCAGACGTCGGAGTAGTTGCGCGTGAAGGCGATGAAGTCGCGCAGGATCGCCATGCGCATCGGCCGGCCGGTCACCTGCGGGTGCATGACCAGCACGTAGATGCCGCCCCATTCGCGGATCATCTTGAACTCGTCCTGCCAGATGCCGAGCACGTGGGCGGACGGAAAGATCGGCTTGGGGAAGCGCAGATGGCTGGTGCCGTAGTTCCAGTCGTCCATCGAGGGATGCTCGGGCAGCTCGATCGGACCGCGCCGCCCGTCGCGCAGGATGTGGCGATAGGGATGCACGTCGTCCTTGAAGCAGGAGTTGTAGAGGAAGCCGCGCGCGGTGAGCTGCTCGAGCAGGAAATGGCAGGATTCGCTGCCCGGCGGCCGATATCCCACGGGCCGCACGCCGAAATGGCGCTTCATGGCGTCCAGGCCCCGATCCAATTCCTCAATGATCTGATCCGGTTTGTCCGGATCGGGCCAGTAATGCATGTAGCCGTGATGCGCCAGCTCGTGGCCGTCGTTGAGCAGCATCTCGACCTTGTCGCGGTGGTTGTCGACGGTCCAGCCCGGCGTGAAGAAGGTCGCCTTGAGCTCCTCGCGCTTCAGGAGCTCGAGGATTTTCACGATGCCGACCTTGGCGCCGTAGCGGCCTTGCGAGAGCGTCGCCAGCAGCTCGCGGTTCTTCGGCTCTTTGGCGATCCACAGCGACTCCGCGTCGAAGTCGAAGGTGAAGCACACCGCGCAGCGCGCGCCATTGGGCCAGCGCATTGGCTTGCTGTCCGGTTCCGCCGTCTGCCAACGCTCCGCCATGTCTTTCCCCCGATCAGGAAAGCCGCCAGTATGGTGCTCACTCAGGACGAGATCAACGTCGCGGGCTGAACCGGTGAGGATTCACAGCATGGCCAAGAGCAAGGCGATCGACCACCGCACCATCCCCATCTTCGACGAGCTGACCTGGCCGGACGTCGCCCAAGCCGTGATCGCCAAGTCGCCGGTCATCGTGCCCTTGGGTGCCACCGAGCAGCACGGGCCGCATCTGCCGCTCGGCGCCGATACCTGCCAGGGCATCGACATTTCGCGCCGCGCCGCCGCGCTGCTGCACGCCGAGGGCATCAAGCTCGTGGTCGGCCCGGCGATCCCGTTCGGCCCGCCGCCCTTCCTCAGCGAATCGCCCAGGTCCTACCCGGGCACGATCGCGGTCAGCAACGACACGCTGCGCGCCGTCACCCACGATGTCTGCCAATCGCTGATCGACCACGGGTTCCGGCGTATCTATCTGCTGCTCGCCAATGTCGAGAGCGAGTACGCCATGCACATCGTCGCCAAGGAGCTGACCGAGCGAACACCCGCCAACATCGTGACGCTCAACTGGCTGATCGGCATCAGGCCCGGCTACAAGGGGCTCTTGCGCTCGACCAAGCCACAGGGCCACGGCGGCGAGGGCGAGACGGCGCGCATGCTGGCGACCGCGCCGCACCTCGTGCGCATGAAGCATGCGCGGCCCTACCATCCGCGCCTGCCGGCCCAGCCCGAGGTCTATGGCGATTTCCTGCCCTATTTCGGCGGCGCCATCGGCCGCTACCGCTACGACAATGACGAGTTCGCCGGCTTCAAGGACGGCATCACGGGCGATCCCCAGCTCGCCACGGTCGAGACCGGCGAGAAGACCTACAAGCTGATCGCGGAGTGGGTCGCCGCCGCAATCCGGCATGACACGAACAAGGCACGCGGGAGGCGGAGATAGAGAAACGCCTCATACCGAGCCTGGCGAAGCATGAGGCCGACGGTGCCAGACACGGCCTAGATCAATTTGCGCTTGGGTCCTGTGGCCAGACCATCGTCCTTCGACGGGCTCAGGACGAGGGAAACTACTTGATCACCCTCTCCTCGACCACGAAGGTCGCGATCGCGCCGACGAAGTTTTCGGCATCGGCAACCAGCTTCTTGGTGTGCTCGGAGTGGTACATCTCCTCCATCGACTCCGTGTCGGCGAACCACAGCTCGACGAAGCCGTCCGGAGTCTGCGTGAGGATGGTGTCGCGCAGCGGATCGTCCTTGTGCTCGTTGCGCACGGAAAAGCGCACGAACTGCTCGGTCACGTTCAGCACCAGCCGCTTGACCGCGGGATGGGATGCCAAGAGCGGCGCGTGCACATTGGTCCAATAGTCGGCGAACTGCTGGTGCGTCGTGCCGGGCTTGCGCGTCATCACGGTGATGCGCTTGATCATCACAGCACCCCGTACTTGTCGTAGACTTCTTTGAGCTTGGCGCCGCGCAGCAGCTCGTCGCGCGTGGCGTTCTCGCTGGTCACCTTCTTGAAGGCGCGCGCCAGCGTCTCCTCCTCGATCTTGCGCGGGATCACCACGACGCCGTCGACGTCGCCGAAGACGAGATCGCCCGGCTCGATGCGCACGCCGGTCACGACGACCGGGCAGTCGATGTCGGCGACCTTGCCGCGCCCCTTGCTGTCGAGCGGCCCGATGCCGCCGTGGAACACCGGGAACTGCATCTTGCGGATGAGCCGCACGTCGCGCACGAAGCCGTCGGTCACGGCACCGACCGCGCCACGCGCGCGGGACGCGGTGGTCAGCAATTCGCCCCAGGGCGAGATGCGGTTGGAGCCGGCGCAGCTGAACACCATGACGTCGTTGGGCTTCAGATCGTCGATGATCTTGATCTCGAGCTCATAGGGGTTCTCGCCCTCGCGGACATGGAACACCTCGCGGAAGAGGCCGGTGCGCGCGATGCCGGCCAGCACGAGGTTGTCGTCGAGCGGCCGGATCTTCGGCGTCATCGCCTGGTCCATGTAGCCGAGCTCGTCCATCACGTCGGACAGCACGGCCGTGTAGAGCTTGGTTTTGAGCTCGGAGAAGAAATTGGCGTCGCCGCGCTTGACCATCCGTGCATCCTCCCGTGGTGATAGGCTGATCATCCTAAATCATAGGATTATTGACAACAAATTTTGGCCTTCCTAAAGTCGCCGCCATGAAGGCGGTGATCACCGACCATCACTATCACGATATCAAGAGCGCCGAGCGCGTCATCGCCGATGCCGGCATCGACCTCGTGATCGGCCAGTGCCACACCGAGGACGACGCCATCCGGCTCGGGCGCGATGCCGATGCGGTGATCAATCAGCACTGTCCGATCACCGATCGCGTGCTGGCGTCCTGGCCGCTCTGCCGCGGTGTCGTGCATTTCGGCAAGGGCGTGGACAACATCGACGTCGACGCCGCGACCCGGCGCGGCATCTGGGTCACCAATGTGCGCGACGCCAATTGGGACGAGGTG
>Ga0194128_10002408_pt1 | contig 30357 bp, 22 predicted proteins | sample TA2KigCa65mmetaG_FD_148650 | JGI IMG/M metagenome (GOLD analysis project Ga0194128, IMG submission 148650) | Freshwater microbial communities from Lake Tanganyika, Tanzania - TA2015037 Kigoma Deep Cast 65m | ecosystem: Environmental > Aquatic > Freshwater > Lake | place: Tanzania: Lake...
CTGTACCGGAGTGCCCACATCCTGGGCATGGAGATTCCCTACACGGTGGACGAAATCGTTCAGGCCACGAAGGACACGGTGGCATCCACGGGCCTCGCGTCGTGTTACGTGCGTCCGCTGGCGTACTACGGATACGGTGAGATGGGCCTGAACACCCTGCCGTGCAAAGTCGACGTGGCCATCGCCTGTTGGCCCTGGGGCGCCTACTTGGGCGACGACGCTCTCACCAAGGGCGTGCGCATGAAGATCTCGTCGTGGACCCGTCACGATCACAACACCATGCCGCCGGCCGCCAAGACCGTCGGGAACTACGTGAATTCGTCGCTCGCCAAGGTGGAGGCGCTGAAAGCCGGCTACGACGAGGCCATCATGTTGGCGCCCAACGGCTTGGTCGCCGAGTGCACCGGGGAAAACATCTTTTGCTCGCGCAACGGTGTGGTGCTCACCCCACCGCTGTCGGCGGGGGCGTTGGAAGGCATCACGCAGAACTCGGTGATGGAGATCGGTCGCGAACTGGGCATCGACATTCGCGTGGACAACATCGCCCGCAGTGATTTGTACATCGCCGACGAGATCTTCGTGTGCGGCACCGCCGCCGAAGTGAGTGCGGTGAAATCGGTCGATGATCGTTCGGTGCCGGCCCCCGGCCCGGCCACCACCGCGATCGGTCAGATGTACGCGCGCGTGGTGCGGGGCCAAGAGGCCAAGTATTCGCACTGGTGCGAACTGGTCGGGTAACCCGGCGCCACGTCGTCCCCGTTTTCCGGGTGCCAAAGGCCCGCGTCGGGGCACTCGAAGGAGCGAGGATGGGGTCAGCGGGCGTGATCGCGGCGACGAGCCGCCATGCCGGCCAGGCACTCGAAGGCCAGACGGTGCGCCACGTTGACGGTCAACTCGCTCACGTCGTAAGCCGGCGCCACCTCGACGATGTCGACTCCGACGACGTCGTGTTCGACGCACAACGTGCGCACCATGCGCAACAGGTCGCACGACTGGATCCCACCCGGTTCGGGGGTGCCCGTACCCGGAGCAAAGGCCGGATCCAGGCTGTCGACGTCGATCGAGATGTACAGGTGGTCCGCCGCGGCGAGTGCCTCGCGCACCGCGTCATCCATGACCGCCTTGAAGCCACGGTTCCAGATCTCGTCCATGGTGTGCCACCGCATGCCTTGCTGGCCCATCCAGTCGAACAATTCCTTGGGTGGCCAGTAGCCCCGCAGACCCACCTGCACGAAGTTCGGTCCGGGTATGGCACCCGACTCGATCAGCCGGCGCATTGGCGTTCCATGACTCGCCAGGTTGCCCTCGATGATGTCGGCGGTGTCAGCGTGCGCGTCGAAGTGGACCATGCCGACCTTGCCGAAGCCCTTCACCTCGGCCACGGCCGTGGCGGCGGGCCAGGTGATGCTGTGGTCGCCGCCGAGAACGATGGGCACGATCCCGCGCGACGCCACCTCTTTCACGCGGGTTTTGATGTTGGCGTGGCTACGGGCGGTGTCGGCGTGCGGGCAGTAGGCATCACCGAAATCGACGACCTCCAACCAATCGAAGATCTCGATACCGAGATCCATGTGATACGTGCCGGATTCGTACGGCTGTGAACGAATCGCGCGCGGGCCGAAGCGTGCGCCGGGTCGATTCGTGGTGGCGATGTCGAAGGGCGCACCGACGATGGCCACCTGCGGTTTCCACTCGTCGAGCATTTCGGGATCGGGAAGGAACGGACGTTGACCGAAAGTGGACAGACCGCCGAACCCGTAACCGAGCTCCAGTTGCTCGCGCATGCCGCGGGAGAGGTCGCGCCGGGGATCGGTCATGCGCGCACCCTACCGACGCGCACCGGATCGAACGTCGGCGATGGACGGCGGTCGTCTCTCATCGCCCCGAAACGCAAGAGAACCCCGAGGGTGCTGCCGGTTTCCCAGCGCTCCGCTCGGGGCGTCTCCCGTTCGAGAATCCACCAGTAGGCGATCTGAGGTTGTTACCCTTCGTTCGCTCACTTGATTCGCCCGTCGGAGTTGCCCCCGGCGGGCGAATTGCCATTTCCGGCCCCGACGAATGGTTGCCCTGTCGTCGAACCCGGACCTCCCCTTCGGTTGCCCGTCGGATCGGAGTGGACCCTCTCCCGTGATGAGGACTCGTCGAGTCGTGGTGGTGTCTCCGGGTTTCCCCAGTTTCACCTCCGACGAGATCGCCGCACCCTCACCGTGGTGGCACAACTGTGCACGACATGTTTCCGCAGGTCAAGGGGTTTTCTCGTACTCACAGGCTTATCCACCGAGTTCTTCGCTTGTGCACATGGTCGTCGGGTTTATGCACCCCTCTTCCACAGAGATGTCCACAGAAAACGGCGCTCTGAACGACCGGCACGTTGACTCGTGAGTCCTGAGCCGGTTGACTGATGGGTGATGAACGTCGTGACTGCTCCCCGCATCGCCATCGCTGTCGCGTCGATCGTCATTATTCGGTAGCGCACGGGCTCGTTCTCGTGCGCAGTCAGCCGCCTCCGAGGCGGCTTTTCTGTTTCTCGGGAACGACTCACGGCGCGACGATCCACCACACGACGAAAAAGTGACGGAACCAACATGAACAACATGATCGAAGTCTTCGACACCACCCTGCGCGACGGTTTGCAGGTCGAGGGCGTCTCCGCATCGGTGCAGGACAAACTGCGCATCGCGGAGCAGTTGGATTTTCTCGGTGTGCACTTCATCGAGGGAGGGTGGCCGGGGGCCAACCCCAAGGACATCGAGTTTTTTGCGCGGGCCGCCAAAGAATTGACGCTCACCTCGAGCACGCTCGTGGCCTTCGGCTCCACCCGGCGCCCGAAAGGCAAGGTCGACGATGACGCCACGTTGCGTCACCTCATCGATGCGAACACCAGCGCGGTGTGCATCGTGGCCAAGAGTTGGGACTACCACGTCCTCAACGCGCTGCAGACCACCCTCGACGAGGGTGTCGCAATGATCGCCGACTCGGTCGAGTATCTGCACGGACACGGCCGCCGTGTGTTGGTGGACATGGAGCATTTCTTCGATGGCTTCAAACGCAACGAGGAGTTCGCTCTGCGCGCGTTGGAAGCCGCCGTCGTGAAGGGTGCCAGTCACCTCGTGCTGTGCGACACCAACGGCGGCAGCCTGCCCCACGAGGTGCAGGAGATCGTCGCATCGGTGAAGCGTCACGTGGGTGACGATGTGATCATCGGTATTCACTGCCATGACGACACCGGCTGCGCCGTGGCCAACAGCATGGCCGCCGTGCTCAGTGGTGCACGCCACGTGCAGGGAACGCTGAACGGTCTCGGCGAGCGCACGGGTAACACGAACCTCACGACGGTCATCCCGAACCTGCAGTTGAAGTTGGGCTACGAATGTCTTCCCGAGGGACGCCTCGAGCGCATAACGGCGGTCAGCAACCATGTTGCCGAAGTGTTGAACCGTCCGCTCAACCCCCAGGCCCCGTACGTGGGCTCGGGGGCGTTCGCGCACAAGGCCGGACTGCACGTCAGTGCCATCGCTCGTGCGAAGGACGCCTACGAGCACGTCGACCCGGAATCGGTGGGTAATGGCACTCGTTTCGTGGTCAGTGAAATGGCCGGTAAGGCCACCATCGCCATCAAGGCCGAGGAACTCGGTCTGACCATGGATGGTCCGGCAGTGAACCAGGTGATCGACGACCTGAAGCGACTCGAGCACGAGGGCTATCACTTCGAAGCCGCCGACGCGTCACTCGAATTGTTGATGCGCCGTGCCGCCGGCTGGGAGCAGCCCTACTTCCGCGTCGAGAGCATGCGCGTGATCACCGACGAGTCCGCCACCGGTGCGTTCACCACCGAAGCGACAGTGAAGGTTTGGGTCGGTCCGGCAGGGTCAGTCGCGCGCCACGTGCACACAGCCGAGGGCAACGGTCCCGTGAACGCCATCGACACCGCTTTGCGGGCCGCCGTATCACAGGCCCATCCGGGTGTCGATCGCATCCACCTGACCGACTACAAGGTCCGCATCCTCGATGGCGGCTCGGCCACCGGGGCAGTCACCCGCGTTCTGATCGACGCGACCGATGGCGAGCGGTCGTGGACCACCATCGGCGTCAGCCCCAACATCATCGAGGCGTCGTGGCGAGCCCTCGAGGAGTCGTTGGTGTACGGACTCCTGCACGCCGGGGCCTGAGCGAATACGGTAGGGACGATGTCGGCTCCCAAATTCGCTCCCACCCCGGTCCTCGACGAGGTTCGCACGTACTCGTCACCTGAGGTTGTTCCGGCGTCGTGGGTGAACGATCGACCGACCGACATCGAGGGTTGCCAACCGGCTGGGGAGCGTTTGGGTTACCAGGGGCCGGATCAGGGATACGGCTTGATGTTGGCCAACCGCATGCGTCATCGTTTGCAACTCGTCGGTGGACCATCGGCCGATGACGCCGTACGGGGTTGTTTGAACATCGCTCTGCGACGCGCCTCGATGTTCGGGCGTGCGCCAGTGGTTCACGATCTCACCATCGCTTTCACCATGTGGGGCTTCTTCGACGCAAACCCACCGCACGAATTGGTCGCGCGTCGGGCCGAATTGTTCGATGGAGTCGGCAATGTTCATCACTACAAGGAAGGTCGCGCGATCGCCGATCTGGTACCCGAAGCCACGTTGCGCATGACACCAGCCGCGGTGGCCGCCGCCAGCCCGGTGGCTTGGCGAACATTGACCGGAGCCTGAGATCTCATCGTCGCGTCGTGAGTCGTAACCTAGGGGCGTGACCAACTACCGCGCCCCCCTCGCCGACATCGACTTCGTCCTCAACCGCGTCTGCGGCCTCGATCGGATCCTGCAACTGCCGGGCTTTCTCGACGTGGACTCGTCGGTCGTTCGTGACCTGTTGGAGGAGGCAGCGCGTTTCATGGAGGACAAGATCGCCCCGTTGAACAAGATCGGCGATCAGTTCGGCGTGCGGTTGAACGCCGATCACTCGGTCACCACGGCCCCCGGGTTCGCCGACGCGTATCAGCACTACGTGGCGGCCGGTTGGGGAGCCGTTCCTTTCGAGACCGGTTTCGGTGGCGGAGGTTTTCCCTGGGTGGTGGGCATCGCCTTGCAAGAGATTCTCACCGCTTCGAACATGGCTTTTTCCATGTGCCCGTTGCTCACCCAGGGTGCTATCGACGCGATTCTTCACCACGGTGATGATGCACAGAAGATGACCTACCTGCCCAAGATGATCACTGGTGAGTGGTCGGGCACCATGAATCTCACCGAACCGGATGCCGGTAGCGACGTGGGTGCGGTGCGCACCAAGGCCGAGAGGAACGCCGATGGCTCGTACCGGATCTCGGGCACCAAGATTTACATCTCGTTCGGCGAGCACGACATGGCCGACAACATCGTGCACTTGGTGCTGGCCCGCACACCCGATGCTCCTGCGGGTACCAAGGGCATCTCGTGCTTCATCGTCCCCAAGTTCCTCGTGAACAGTGACGGGACGATCGGATGCAAGAACGACATCACGTGCATGTCGGTCGAACACAAGTTGGGTATCCACGCCAGCCCGACGTGCGTTCTGTCCTTCGGAGACAACGGTGGTGCCACCGGTTACCTCATCGGCGAGGAGAACCGTGGAATGCAGTACATGTTCACCATGATGAATCAGGCCCGTCTGTCGGTCGGTTTGCAGGGTCTCGCGCTGGGTGACCGTGCGTACCAGCAGGCTCTGCAATACGCCCGGGACCGCCGTCAGGGGCGCGCCCCCGGCGCACCAGCGGGCGAATCGTCACCGATCATCGATCATCCCGACGTGAAGCGGATGTTGATGACGATCAAGACCACCAACGAGGCACTGCGTCGCTTGACGTACTGGAATGCCGCCTGCCTCGATGTGGCCAAGCATCACCCCGACGCCAGCGAGCGAGAGTTCGCCGCCGACCTGGCCGCTTTGTTGACGCCCATGTCGAAGGGCTGGGGGACCGACATGGCGGTCGAGCTCACCGGCATCGCCGTGCAGATTCACGGCGGCATGGGTTTCGTCGAGGAGACCGGTGTCGCTCAGCATTACCGAGATGCCCGCATCACCACCATCTACGAGGGAACGAACGGCATTCAGGCCATCGACCTCGTGGGTCGAAAGTTGGGAATGCAGGGTGGTGCGGTGGTGAAGCGTCATCTCGACTCGATCGACTCCTTGGTCACCAAGTTGGCGGCTTACCCACAGTTGTCGGCGGTGCGATCGGCTCTGGCCACCACGTTGGCTGCGTGTCGTGAGGCCACCGACTGGTTGGCCCGACACGGCGGTAATCACCTGGATTTGTTGTCGGGTGCGACCCCTTACCTGCGGCTCATCAGCGTGTTGACGGGGGGTTTCCTTCTGGCCGAGTCGGCCGTGATCGCCCGCGACAACGGACTCGACGAGGCGGTGGTGGCCGAGCGTCTGGCGTCGGCGCGCTTCTTCTGCGAGCAGTTGATGCCGGTCGCCGATGGCTTGGTTCCATCGATCACGGGCGATTCCGAATTGTTGATGTCGTCGATTTGATCGTCGACCACTGTTCGCGTCCTGACGCCAACGACCGACCGCAGCAAACGTCGAACGTCCGGTTCGGCGACGGTCAGACGTCGAGCGCGTGGGCCCGCAGGGCGTCCAGATCGCAGAACTCGAGGGCCATCACGTGGGTGGCGGCCAGCACCACCCGCGGTGCCACACCGGCCTCGAAAGCCTCTTGCCAACGCGACGCGCAGAGACACCACTGGTCGCCGGCCTTCAGACCCGGAAATCCGTACTGGGGCATCGGCGTGCTGAGATCGTTGCCCGCCCGTTTGCTGAACGACAAGAAGTCGTCGGTCATCACGGCGCACACCACGTGGACGCCGGGGTCGTCACCGCGCGATTCACAGCATCCGGTTCGGTAGTAGCCGGTCATCGGATCGAAGGAGCAAGGAACGAGTTCGGTACCGAGAACGTTGCGCTGCACGATCGCTCTCCGCTCAGGACACGGCCACGTCGAACAACGAGCCGATGAGATAGGTGACGCCACAGGCGACGATCAGGATGACCACCTGGCGAAGGCTGCTCCACCACACCTTCTTCTCGGCTGAACGTCCGATGATCGCTCCCACCGAGGCGGCGGCGGCAACGCCGATGGCGATCGATGCGATCTTGGCCCCGTTCCCCGATCCGAGGTACCAAGGAATCACGGGCAGTAGCGCACCGGCGATGAAACAGAGCAACGACAGAACCGCGGCCTTCCACGCCGAGGGCAACACGTCGGGGTCGACCCCCAGTTCCTCACGGGCGTGCACCGCCAAAGCAGCGTCCGGGCGCCGCATCACGTCGGCGGCAGCCGCAGCGGCCCGCTCCGGTTCGATGCCGTGACTTTCGTACATCTTGGCGAGTTCCATCGTTTCGGCCGCAGTGTTCATGTGAAGTTCGCGGCGCTCGATGTCGATCTCGCGGGTGATGAGTTCGTTCTGTGCCGACACCGACACCCACTCGCCAGCGGCCATGCTGGCGGCACCGGCAATGGCGCCGGCGATGCCGGCCAGACGCACGACGTTGGAGTCCACGCCACTCCCGGCGAAGCCGATAACCAACGACACGTTCGAGACCAAGCCGTCACTGATGCCAAAGACAGCGGCGCGGACCAATCCGCCGGACACCGACCGGTGACCGGGGTGTTGTTCGCGGGGAACGCTGAATGCATGCCGGGCCATGAGAGTGACGCTAGTGCCGCGGATAGCGAGCGTTAGCGTACGAGGAACATGACTGATGTCGCCTCCCCTCGTTTCCGCTTCGCGCCATCGCCCACCGGCTTTTTCCACGTGGGCGGGGCCCGAACCGCCCTGTACAACTGGGCATTGGCCAAGCGAACCGGAGGCACCTTCGTCCTGCGAATCGAGGACACCGACGAGGCCCGTAACAAGCCCGAGTGGACCCAGGGCATCATCGACGCCCTGGCCTGGATCGGGGTGAGGAGCGACGACCCGACGTTCGAGGGTCCGTACTTCCAGAGCAGTTACGCCGATGAGCACACCGCGGCGGCCCATCGCTTGTTCGCCGAGGGTCGCGCCTATTACTGCGATCTGACGACGGAGCAGATCCAAGAGCGTTCCAAGCAGAACAGTAAGCCGGGTTACGACGGGTACTCGCGCGATCGCGGTCTCGAACCCGGTCCTGGTCGCGTGTTGCGCTTTCGGGTACCCGAGGGCACGACGGTCGTCGACGATCTGGTGCGTGGACGGGTGGAATTCGCCCACGAGACCATCGAGGATTTCGTGTTGTTGCGTGGTAACGGTTCGCCGATGTTCTTGCTGGCCAACGTGGTCGACGACGTGTCGATGCGTGTGAGTCATGTGGTGCGGGCCGAGGAACACCTGCCCAACACGCCGAAGCAGCAGATGTTGTGGCAGGCGCTGGGTCACGGTGCGCCGGTGTGGGCTCACGTGCCCGTTCTGGTGAACGAGCAGCGCAAAAAGCTCTCGAAGAGGCGCGACAAGGTGGCACTCGAACAATTCCGCGACGAGGGTTATCTGTCCGAGGCCATGGTGAACTACCTCATGACGCTCGGTTGGGCACCTCACGGCGACGAAGAGATCGTGCCGTGGTCGCGCATCGAAGCCGAGTTCAGCCTGGAGGACGTGAATCATTCACCGGCGTTCTTCGATCCGAAGAAACTGGCGGCCTTCAACGGTGAATACATCCGGGCCATGTCACTCGAGCAATTCGTCGAGGCTTGCGCGCCTTTTCTGACGAGAGATGTTCCGTGGCCCGCCGAACGATTCGACACCACCGTGTTCCGAGCGATCGCCCCATTGGCCCAGACCCGTATGGTCACCCTGAACGAGATCGTCGCGTTGGTCGATTTTTTCTTCCTCGACGTTCCGATCATCGACGAGTCAGCGTGGTCGAAGACGTTCGGCGGAGCCGAGTCGGTCGAGATGCTGGACGACGCAATTGCCGCGTTCGTATCGATTTCTGATTGGACGGCGGAGATCTTGAAGACGTCGTTGGAGTCCGCCGGTGCGGCGCGCGGTTTGCGTTTGGGCAAGGCGCAGGCACCGGTGCGAGTGGCCGTGACGGGTCGTACCGTGGGCCCTCCGCTGTTCGAGTCTCTCGTGCTGTTGGGTCGCGACAAGACCATGGCCCGTTTGCGGGCGGCGTCGGAGCGAGCCCGCTGAACCACGACGACTTGCCCGAGGAGGTCGGTTCGACGGCCGACGCGACGCCGCCGAGCCTTTCGCGTCTATCCCTTTTACGTCGGCGCTATTTGCATTCGCCCCGCTGGTGGAGAGCCGGGGGGTGGCGGCGCTTTCTCGGCGTGATCACCTGCGTGGTCGCAGTGGCGTTCATGTACCTCGTGATCACGTTGGCTCAGGTCTGGTGGGTCGGGCGAGATCATGGTGGTGGGCGAGCCGATGCCATCGTGGTGATGGGTGCGGCGCAATACGACGGTCGACCATCTCGGCAACTCGAGGCACGCCTGGATCAGGCACTTCGGCTTTGGGAACGAGGAGCGGCCCCGGTGGTTATCGTCACCGGCGGCAACCAGCCCGGTGATCGGTTCACCGAGGCGTTCACCTCATCGCAGTATCTACAGGAGCGGGGGGTGCCTGCGAGCGCGATCCTGTCCGAAGACACCGGCACGTCGTCGTGGGAGTCGTTGCAGAACGTGGCCGAACTGGCGAATCGACACGGCATCGGTTCGGTGATCCTGGTGAGCGACCCGTTCCACAGTTTGCGTATCAAGCTGATGGTCGAGGAGTTGGGTTTGCGAGCCGACACCTCGTCCACTCGATCGAGTCCGGTTCGGGGATTCGCCGCCTTCAAGAAACACGTGCAGGAAGCAGGCGGTGTGGCGCTGGGCCGAGTGTTGGGGTTCGAGCGAACGGAATCCTTGTTGGGCTAGGTGGCGGTCGAACCCTTCACCACTACAATTTCGCTATCCAGTGCGGTGCTCTGTGGGGAGTGGTGTAACTGGCAACACAGCAGATTCTGGTTCTGTTATTCAGGGTTCGATTCCTTGCTCCCCAGCCAAAGTTTCGTCGCACCGACACCCGCGTTGGGCTAAGGTCGGCCATCGTTCGGAAGCGAGCGAAAAAGGGGGATTCATGGACCGTCGTCATTTCTTGCGGGCCGGTATTTTGGCCACCGGGGCCAGTGCCGCCATTCCGAGCGCCGTGTTCGCGTCGCCGTCGCGTCGGCGCGACGTGGCAGTGCCCGGCGAGAGCCCGTATGGGCCGTTGTCGGATACGCCCGACGAGAACGGTCTGTTGTTGCCGGCCGGGTTCACCTCGCGCATCGTGGCCATCGGCGGCGATCCCGTAGGCGACACCGGATACAACTGGCACCCGTTCCCCGATGGCGCCGCCACCTTCGACGACGGCGAGGGCGGCTACTACTACGTGTGCAACAGCGAGGTCTTCGAGTTCATGGCACCGGCCTCTGGGGGCGTGTCGGCCATTCACTTCGGGCCCGACGGTGAGATCCTCGACGCTTATCGCATCCTCGAGGGCAGCAACTCCAACTGCGCCGGCGGCCCGACCCCGTGGGGCACCTGGCTGAGCGGCGAGGAGAACTTCGTCGGGACGGGCCGGATCTGGGAGTGCGATCCCTCCGGGGCCAAGGAAGCGGTGGCGCACACCGCCATGGGTTTGTGGGCCCACGAGGCTGCCGCGGTCGACCCCGTGAACCAGACGGTCTACATGACCGAGGACAACGGCGCGGGACGCTTCTACCGCTATACGCCGACCGCGTATCCCGATCTGTCGTCGGGAGTGTTGGAAGCGTGCATCGTCGACTCCGAAGGAGGTGTCACGTGGGGTGCAGTGGCTGATCCGTCGGGCGCTTCGATGCCGACGCGCGACCAGGTTGCTGCGGCGACCATCTTCCCTGGCAACGAGGGCTGCTGGTATCACGAGGGCAAGGTGTTCTTCACGACCAAGAGTGATCACGCGGTGCACGAGATCGACATCGCAACGCAGAGGTACTCGCTCGTGTGGAAGGGTGACCCCGATGGTTTGGGCACCGAAGGCGCGGTGTTGTCGCACGTCGACAACATCACCGTGGACTCGGGCTCGGGCGATCTGATCGTTGCCGAGGATGGTGGCAACATGGAGTTGTGCATCATCACTCCCGAGGGGGCAGTCGCACCGTTCGTTCGTGTGGTGGCGGCCGGACACGAGGCGTCGGAGATGACCGGCCCGGTCTTCAGCCCTAATCGCGACCGTCTGTACTTCTCCTCGCAACGCGGACCGAGCACGCGTGATCTCGCCGAGGTGATCCCCGGCTTCGCCGCGGTCGAAGCCATCGGCGCCTCCGGCAAACAGGCCGGCATCACCTTCGAGATCAGCGGCCCGTTCCGCGGAGCGATCGTGCCCGAGGTGGTGACGACGGAGGCACCGGTTGTAGTGGCGGCACCCACCACCACATTGGCCAACGTGGCGCCCACCGACGCATCGGATGACGAGTCGGACGGTGGTGGCGGTGGAGCGGGCTTGGCGATTGGTGCCGGCGTGGTTGTCGCCGCGGCGATCGGTGGGGCCGTTGCCTTCCGCAAACGACGTATGCAGGGTTCGCACGACTCCGCCAACGGCTGAAGGCCGGTTGGTCGCTCTCGACTACACAGGTAGCGTCAAGGGCGCTACAGGCTCCCATCGTCTAGTGGCCTAGGACACCACCCTCTCAAGGTGGCGGCACGGGTTCGAATCCCGTTGGGAGTGCCACTGCGAACGGTCCCCAATCGGGCGAAATTCAGGAACGCGAAGTGAGCCTGCGGGATCGAACCGCCAGCTCGATACAAGCGACGGCGCCGATGACCGCGCCGATCGATCCGACGATGAGGCCGATTTGCGGTTGGACCGAAATGTCGAACATGTCGTCGGCTGACTCGTCGGAAATCGAACTGACGTTGACGAAGTCGTAGACGTACACCGCGGCGGCGATCAGCGATGACACCGCACCCCATGCCAACGTCGCGAATGGCGACCGTCCGCTCGAATCGCGACGCTCGGCGACGAAGACCAGTATCAGCGCCAGTCCGGCGGTGAGAGCCGTGATGATTCCGTCTCCGTCCGTGCCGCTCACGGTGAAGAACAGGACCCTGGCCCACGGCATGAACGATCCGACCACGGCAACCCCGAGGGCGATCTTGGCGACCAATTCCGTCTTGGGAATCATGCGAGGCGTGACGCGATACGTCGTCGACTCAGAAGGCGGAGTCAGGGGAGGCGGCGTGAGGGGAGGCGGCGGGGGTCCAGACTCCGGATCCGACGGGTGCTGGGGAGTCGTTGAGTTGTCGCTCATCCCGACCAATGTAGGCGAGAGTTCAGCCCAGTCGATCCGCCCGTTGCGGGCTGAGGTCCGCGGGATGCAAACCCCTAGTGTGGGGTCATGTCACGGGGGATGATCGCGGTTCCTGCTGGTAAGCGCGTGTACGGCATGCAGCTTCCCATTCAGGCACAAAGCTCTTATTTCGTCGCCGACTGGGAAAAGACGGCCGGCCCCAAGGAATTGGCCCGTCTCGCCACGGCGTGTGACGAGAGTGGTTACGCCTACGTCGGGGTGTGCGATCACGTGAGCCTGCCCGAGTCCGTCGTCGGTGGCATGGGCACGCACTGGGCCGATCCCATCTCCACCCTCGGTTGGATCGCCGGCTTCACGTCGAATGTCGGTCTGCTCACGCACGTGTACGTGTTGCCGTACCGCCACCCGCGCGTGGCCGCCAAGCAGTTCGCCACCCTCGACCACCTCAGTGAGGGTCGTGCTCTCGTCGGTATCGGTGCCGGCCACGTGCAGGCCGAATTCGAGTTGTTGGGTGTCGACTTCCACGCGCGGGGCAAAGCACTCGACAGCGGCATCCCGCAGTTGGCCGCGGCACTCGAGAACGAGTTCGTCGAGGGCTTCGGGGCACGACCGTTGCCGGCGCAGTCGCCGCGTCCGCCCATCTGGGTGGCTGGTTCGAGCCCGGCGGCCATCAAGCGGGCTGCGCGCTTGGCTGATGGTTGGCTCCCGCAGGGTCCGTCCAACGCCGAGATGGTGGGCATCCTGCGTGACGAGATGGTGCGCGTCGGTCGCAACGTGACGAACATGATGATCGGACACATCACGCCGTTTCTCTACGTGGGGACACCGTCGTTCGACGTGGGCGAGGCCACGCTCAGCGGCAGTGCCCAGTCCATCGCCGAACGCCTTCTCGCCGGCACCGCCGACGGCGTGAACCAACTGCAGGTGCGCTTCAAGGCGCGCAGCTGCGACGAACTGTGTGATCAGATTCGTACCTTCGCCGCCGACGTGGCCCCGCTCGTCACCACCATCTGAAAATCGAATCTCGACCATCCCGGAGACCGAACATGCTCACCAATCTCGACGACTATCCGATCCACCAAACCAGTGAGCCCATACGCCACGCGGCCACCAGTGACCGCAACTTCTACGACCGCTACTACTTCAACGGCTTCAACCACGACGGAACCGTGATGTTCGTCTGCGGTTTGGGTGTGTATCCGAACCTCGGAGTCATCGACGCGTATCTGCTGGTCTTCCACGAGGGACAGCACCGCGTGGTGCGCGCCTCCGGTGCACTCGACGCCGCCGATCGCATGAACCCCGGTGTGGGCCCCATCAGCGTCGAGGTCATCGAACCGTTGAAGAAACTGCGCGTTCGCTGCGTCGACAACGAATGGGGTATCACCATCGACGCCACTTGGACCGGTGCCATGCCGGCGTTCGAGGAACCGCGCCACTACATCCGCGAGAACGGCCGGGTCATCTTCGACACCTGTCGTTTGGCGCAGACCGGTGGTTGGGACGGAACCCTCGCCGCGGGCGGGAAGTCGTTCACATTGGATTCCAAGTCTTGGTGGGGCACGCGCGACCGTTCGTGGGGCGTGCGTCCGGTGGGCGAGAGCGAGCCGGCCGGCATTCGCGCCAGTAATCCGTTCAGTTGGTTCTGGATCTACACGCCCATCCGATTCGAGGACCACTCGATGATGATCATCATGCAGGAGAATCCCGACGGCAGTCGCGTGATGGAAGAGGCCGTGCGCATCTGGCCCGACGGTCGCATCGATCACCTCGGCCGCCCCGAGCACGACCTGCAGTACCGCAAGGGTTCGCGTTTCTCGACCGGTGGCGAGATTCGCGTGGTGGCCGACGACGGCCACGTGACCACCTTCGACATCGAGCCGTTGTTGCCCGTTCATATCGGAGTCGGCACCGGCTACGGATACGACGCCGATTGGCGTCACGGCATGTGGCAGGGCCCTTTGGTGGTGCAGAACTTCGAGTTGGACACCACCAGCCCCGAGGGGGCGATGCGCCTGTTCGGCATCGTCGACAACTCGGCCCGCTTTTCGTACACCGACCGCGACGGCAAGCGCCACCGTGGTTTTGGCCTCTACGAGAACATGGCCATCGGCCCGCACCACAAGTACGGCTTCAAAGACATGCTCGACGGATACGAGGGGAACTGAACTATGACCAAGCGCCACATCCAGTTGGGCGACGTTCTGGAGGTGATCGCCGACGCGATCCCGAACGAGCCCGCGCTCATCACCAACGAGGTGAACTTCACCTTCGCGCAACTCGACGAGCGGGTCACCCGGCTCGCCAATCACCTCCGCTCCATCGGTGTCCGTCGTGGTGAGCACGTGGGCGTGCACGCTCAGAACTGTCACGAGTGGGTCGAGGCCTTCTACGCCTGCGCCAAGATCAGCGCGGTTCCGGTGAACGTGAACTATCGCTACGTCGAGGCCGAGTTGCGTTACCTGTACGACAACGCCGATTGCGTGGCCGTCATCGCCGCCCCCGAATACGTGGATGCCGTGAACGACGTCCGTGACGCGCTCCCGAATCTGCGAAACCTGGTCGTGATGGGCGACGAGTACGAGGCGGCCCTGGCGTCGGCGTCGTCCGAACGCGACTTCGAGGGTCGTTCGCCCGACGACACGTACATCCTCTACACCGGTGGCACCACCGGCATGCCCAAGGGCGTGATGTGGCGCCACGAGGACGTGATTCTCGGTGCCATGAACTCGGCGCGCGGCAACCGCCCCATCGAGCGGGTCGAACAGTTGGGCGAGGAAGCGGCGGCGTCCGGTTTTCGCGCGCGATTGATGTCCATCGGACCGATGATGCACGGCGGCGGTCAGTGGATCATGGGAAACGCGCACACGTCAGGTGGTTGTTTCGTTTTGTACACCAAGAAGCGCTTCGATGCCATGGACGTGTGGCGCCTGGTGTCGGACGCGGTCGTCACGTCGGTGTCCACCATCGGTGATGCCATGGCCCGACCCTTGGCCGAGGCGCTGTTGGTCGACCCGCGCCCCGAGGTGGATCTGACGATGTTGTTCGCCATCGGGAATGGTGGCGCGCCGCTGTCGGCCGGTGTGCGCGAGCAGATCCGCGCGGCGTTGCCCAACGTGGCGATCCTCGACAGTTTCGGTGCGTCGGAAACCGGGGCCGCCGGAGCACGGACCGACGATGGCACCGCCATCTCGTCGCCTCGGTTCACCGTTGGTGCCGACACCACCGTGCTCAGCGAGGACGGTCGCGTGTGCGCCGTGGGCGAGGTGGGCAAGTTGGCTCGCAGTGGCAACATCCCGCTCGGCTATTACAAGGACCCCGAGAAGACCGCGGCCACCTTCCGTACCTTCGACGGTCAGCGTTGGGTGATCCCGGGCGACTTCGCTCAGATCGAACCCGACGGGCAGATCACCTTGCTCGGTCGTGGATCGGTGTGCATCAACAGTGGTGGCGAGAAGATCTACCCCGAGGAAGTGGAAGCGGCGTTGAAGCAGCATCCGGCGGTTTTCGACGCCACGGTCGTCGGAACACCCAACCAACGGTGGGGCGAGCAGGTGACGGCCCTGGTGCAGTTGCGCGAGGGCACGCCGGCCACCACCGACGAGATCGTGGCGTTCAGTCGCACCCTGGTGGCCGACTACAAGAGTCCCAAGGCGGTGTTGTTCGTGGACCAGATCGTGCGCACTCCGGTGGGCAAGGCCGACTACCAGTGGGCCAAGGCCGAAGCGCTGCGCTTGTTGGCCTGACGCTCAGCTGGAGATCACGTCGAAGCCCATCGACAACGCCACCGGAATCTGTGACGCGTCGAAGGTGACGAACGACAACGGGCGTGGCAGCCGATCGGCGGCGGCCAGATGGATGGCGTCGCTCATGTGCACGGGTTGCTCGCGAGCGATGTTCGACGCGTGGTCGAGACACATCTGATCGACGGGCACGATGGCCACGTGATCCCACAGCAAACGCAGGGCGTCCTCGATGTCGTTCTGCAACACCGGCTCTTCGGTGAGGCGGGGGATGAGGGTCAACGCCTCGGCCAGTGCCACGGCGCTCGCGCACCAATCTGTGTCGCGTTCCAATGCGTCGTGCACCACGGCACGACCGGGGCCTTCAATGACGGCACTCACCAAGGCCGAGGAGTCGAGGTAGACCGTCATCGAATCTCGCGCAGCAGACGGTCGATGCGATTGGCCGCCCGCACCGGCACCGGGTCGCTCGGTCGGAACGGACTCCGACGACGCGGAGCCACCACCAAACCGCGGGCGACGAGGTCGCTGAGACGGGCTTGGCCCTCGGGCGCGCCGAGCGGACCCAGTTGCGCCACGGGACGACCACCAATGGTGACCACCATGTGCTCGCCCGATCCGGCCCGGCGCACCGCGGCGGCCACGTCGATGCGCAGCTGTCGGATTCCGATCTCGGCCATGGGGTCAACTTAGTCCAGGGGACGGCCGAAGGTGTACACAACGGTACACAAGACGATTTGTGCCGCTGGGGGACCGGACGACAGGCTGTCCCCATGAACTTTGCATTCTCCGAAGAACAAGAAGAACTCCGTAAGACCGTGCGCGCGTTCCTCGAGGCCAAGAGCCCCGAGACCGCCGTCCGCGAGCAGATGGAGACCGAGGCCGGTTTCGACACCGCCGTGTGGTCCCAGATGGGCGAGCAGATGGGTCTGCAGGGCCTGCACATCCCCGAGGAGTACGGCGGATCGGGCTACAGCTACGTCGAGTTGGGGGTGGTGTTGGAAGAGATGGGTCGCTCCCTGCTGTGCGCTCCGTACTTCGCCACCGTCGTCTTGGCCGCCAACACCCTCATCCACTCGGGTGACGAGGCCGCCAAGAAGAAGTACCTCCCGGGTATCGCCTCGGGCGAGACCATCGCGACGCTGGCCTACACCGAGCCCTCGGGCAAGTGGGACGAGAGCGGCATCACCATGCAGGCCTCGGGTAGCGGTTCGTCGTTCACCCTGTCGGGCACCAAGATGTTCGTGCTCGACGGTCACACCGCGAACCTCATCATCGTGGCCGCCAAGACCGGCAAGGGCACCAGCCTGTTCGCCGTCGACGGCAACGCCGCCGGTCTCACCCGCACCGCTCTGAGCACCATGGACCAGACCCGCAAGCAGGCCAAGCTCGAGTTCAACAACACCCCGGCTGAGTTGATCGGTGCCGAGGGCAACGGCTGGAACGTGTTGAACACCGTGCTCGACCTGGCCGCTGTGGGCCTGGCCGCCGAGCAGGTGGGCGGCGCCCAGAAGGTGCTGGAAATGGCCGTGGAGTACGCCAAGGTGCGCGTGCAGTTTGGTCGCCCCATCGGCTCGTTCCAGGCCATCAAGCACAAGTGCGCCGACATGTTGCTGGAAGTGGAGTCGGCCAAGTCGGCCGCGTACTACGGCATGTGGTGCGCCAGCGAGATGAACGAGGAGTTGGCCTCTGTCGCCTCGCTCGCCAAGGCCTACTGCTCGGAGGCGTACTTCCACGCCACGGCCGAGAACATCCAGATCCACGGTGGCATCGGCTTCACCTGGGAGCACCCGGCGCACCTGTACTTCAAGCGTGCCAAGTCGAGCGAACTGCTCTTCGGTGACCCCACCTACCACCGCGAGTTGCTGGCTCAGCGCATCGGCATCTGACCCCGCCAACTCCCTGTCCAACTGGGCGGGTTTCGTGACGCTCCGGCGCGCGAAACCCGCCCAGTTCGCGTTTCCGGTCTGTGACCAACGCCCAACCAGCCGAGCTAGAACGTTGTGCTACAGTCGGAGATAGCCCGCAGGGGCGGGCGTTCGTCCTTCGATTTTGGAGTGCCCCAATGTTCAAGAATCTTCGTCGGTCCTTGCTCGGATTCGCGGTGGTCGCAGCATCTGTCGCGGTGGTACCCGTGGCCTCGAGCGTGGCGACTGCCGCCGACGGTACCATCGACTCCACCAACTGGGCTCCGCTCACCGGGGGACTCGGTAAGTTCGCCAAGGCATTCTCGGAGGGTGGTACCACCTTGGAGTTCAGTTCCGCGGGTGGGCACGTCGATTCGTCGGGCCGCCTTCTGATCATCGGAAACGTTGGAACCTACGGAGCACAGACGCCAGCCCTTGTCCGTATGACTACCGCCGGAGTCCTTGATACGTCCTTCGATGGAAACGGTTTGAAGGTTCTGTCCAACTGGAACTCGACGACATCCACCTATATCAACGAGGTGCGCACGTCGGGTTCGTCCATTTATCTCCTCGGAGGGGCCGGAAACGGCTACTTCATGGGAGACAAGCCCGTGATTCTGAAGATCGACGAAAGTGGATCAGTCGACACTTCGTGGGGGTCCAGCGGATGGGTCGTGGCATCCGAGGCCGCGCAGATGGTCTCGACGATGGGCTCGTTCTACATCGGCGTGAGCGACATCTACATCTTGGGCTATCGACAGAACAGTGGCGAAGCAGTCGTTCACAAGTTCAGTACTTCCACCGGACTGCCGACCAACATGGGTATCACCAGTCAGAACTACATGACGATCCCCACTTCCACCTGGTCGAACTCGGGTTTTTGGCACGCCGGAATCTTCCCGGCCAGTGGAGGCAAGGTGGTCATCTACACCACGGCCATGGCGAGCAGCCAGGGCGTGACCAGCAAGCTGTATCGCTTCGACGTGTCCATGTCGTCCGCTCAGCTCGACACTTCGTACGGGACCAGCGGCGTCCTCCAACTCGCGATCCCGGTCTACTTCATTTTCCCTCCGCAGCAGAACAACAGTGGAATTCTGCTCGTTGCCGCGGAACGTGACGACACCAACGGCCACTGGGTGAAGATGGCTCAGTTGCACGGGGACGGAACCTTGGACACGACATGGGGTTCGTCGGGCTATACGACGATCCCCAGTTTCGAGGCCTGGGGTATGGGAAAGATCGCGAAGTTGAGTGACGGCTCTTTCGTTCTCAAAGGTTCCATCCCTCCGCTGCAGGGCAACTATGGCTCGCGTGGCAGCCTGCTCAAGTTCACCTCGAGCGGCGCGATCGACACTTCCTTCGATTCTGACGGAATCGTCACGCCCGATTCGCGGTGCGATCTCTTCGGAGCCTTTGTCCCGATCTCGAGCGGGAACTTCTATCAACTCGGTATCGGTACGGACTACGTCTACAACCCCAACTTCCAGCAGGTGGACGTAGTTCGGGTGCTCAAGTGGGCAACCGGCGGACTCGCGGCGAGTAGTTGCACGGGCCAACCCCCGACGCCGGGAATCACACCCAGTAGCGCGACGATCAGCGGAACCGTGAACGTGGCGATTACTCCTAACTCGGCCCCGGTGTTGAGCAATTATCTGTCGACGCCGACGTTCGCGTTGAGTCAGTACTCGGCGGCCTTGCCAGCTGGTTTGACCTTCAATGCTCAAACTGGCGTCATCTCGGGAACACCGACCGCCACAAGTTCTGCTTACGTCTCGTTTGACGTCAGTAATGGAGCTCAGAGCGCCTCCTACTCCGTGAACTTCAACATCACTTCGGGTAGCGGCGGTGGAAGCGGCGGCGGTATCCCGAGCGTCATTCCGTTGCCTGCTAGCACGTGGGGGGCAGACTGTTCGAGCGCAACGAACAAGTCCTTCACCGGCTTCACCACGACCCCTTCGAACTCGTTCGACTTCCTGCTGGGGGGTTGCATGGGTACGGGCACCAACGTGTACATCGGCATCCAAAGTGCGGGTGTGGGAGTGCAGACCAATGTGAGCGGCACTTGGGGTAGTACCAACCCGCCGACAATTCGAAGCACGATGCCAACGAAGAACGACTTGACCTCGTATCAGCGCACTGGATCGATTTCCGGAATCAAACTGTTGTTCAACGCCACTGGCCCGCACACTGTGTATGTCGCCAACGACGCGTGTTACAACAGCTTGCCGGCTTCGACGACCCCGATCTCGGCCTGTTCAGCATCGGACGTCACCACGTTTTCGTTCTCCATCTCAGTGGCCGGTGGCGGCGGCGGTGGTGGCAGCGGTCCTGGCTCGTGCACCGCGGGAGCCGAGACCATCGTGGGAACGTCTCCGGGCGTCGACACGACGTTCGGTGGTGGATGGCAGGAAATTGCCCCCGCCTCGGCCACCGAAGGCTCCTACGGCGGAATCGTGAAGACTTCGGACAATGCACTCTTGGTCGTCAATGGTGTTTCAGCCCCGAGTGGCGGAACGTTGCAATTGCGCAAATTCGATCTGAATGGCTCGCCCGTGGCGGGTTTCGGTCAGTCGGGTGTGCTCGACGTCGATGTCTCGTCTGGTGCGGAGAGCTCTGTGACAGTTCGTGGAGTCTCAGTGGGGCCCGATGGTGACGTGACCGTCAATGGCATCTACCTGGTGGGCTCGAGCGTGTCGCAGAACCACTTCGTTCTCAAACTCACCTCGACGGGCGCGGTCGACACGTCGTTCGATCCGGCCGGAGTGGCGGGCGTTGTCGACTTCCAAAGCAACACGTCGGTGATGCGCACCGCGACTTTGAAGAACGGATCGGTTCTGATCGTCAAGTCGAACCCCAATGGAATTATCAAGTACGACGCCACGGGTGCGGTTGTGGCTGGATTCGCCGGGTCGGGCACTCTCTCCCTGTTGAGCTCGACCGTGGTGATCGCGCCCACCAGCGATGGGGGATTCTTCACTCAGACGGCGATGGGTGACGTGGTCATCTCGCGTTATGACGGTTCTGGAGTGCTCACCTCGTGGGCGGGCGCCGGGACCAAGACGCTTGGCGACCCGAACGCCAGTGATGCCACCGGCGGCATGAAGTTGACTAGCTCGGGTCTATTGGTGGCCTACGGCACGTCGACTTCGTCGGGTGGAACGCCCGCGTACACCTGGAAGGTGACCAAGCTCGACACGACGACTGGAGCCGAGGCCACCTTCGGCACCGGGGGCACGGTGGCGACCACCTGGAGCAAGGGTCGTGCGACCGGCATCGAGGAATTGTCTGATGGCAGCATCGCGGTCTCGGGTGTGCTGTTCGACACCTTCGGCCCGACTGCGGCGATGATCAAGCTCACGGCTGCCGGCGAGATCGCGTCGGCGTTTTCCTCTGGTCCCGCGGCGTTCCTCCATGGATCGTGCTCGCTTTCGTTGTCGACGGGCGGCACCATTGCGTACGGAGGAATCGTTCCCGTGGCCGACGGAAAGTTCGTCGCGTTGATGTCGAAGTTCGTGATGAGTGCCATGCCGGTGAAGGCGACCCTGGTTCGACTCGACTTCGGGTTGTCCGGATCGGGCAACGGTTCGGGTGGAGGCTCGGGCGGCAGCTCGACTCCGACATTGGTGAACTCGTCCAACCAATCGTTGCTCGAGCGTGATCCGGGTTCAGAAGGCATGATCATCAACGGTCAGTCGGTCACGATCGAGACCACGCGTGTGGAAATCACGGCGGCCCGCACTCCGGCGTCGCAGCGCACCCCGGCCCAAGTGGCGGCGATTCAGGCCGCTGGCCAAGCACTGCTGCAGGAGTTCCTGGCGTCGTTGCCGGCGGGTGCGGTGACCAACGTCGCCGTCGTGAACACCACGACGGGCGCGGTGATGCGCAACCTGGTGTTCGATGCCAACGGCAATTCGTTGGACGTTCCGGTGGAGGACATCGTGATCCTCGACGGTCCGTCCATCTCGCTGATGATCGGTTCGAACAACGCCAACATCACTTCTGACGGCAAGTACCAGGTTGGTGCCGGTGGAGTCATCGGTGTGGTTGGCTCGGGTCTCGGTGCCAGTGCGCCGGGTGAGTTGGTGGTCATGTCGACCCCGACCCTTATCGGCAACTTCACCACGTCGGCCACCGGTGATGTCAGTAAGTCCGCACAGTTGCCGGGTTCGATCGGCGTGGGCGATCACACCTTGGTGGTGGCCACGGGCACCACCTACGTGGTGATGGGTCTGCGCGTGGTGCCCTCGGCACTGCCCTCCACCGGTCTGACCGATGGCACCGGTCGTACGGTGGTGATTGCGTTGTTCACCATGGTGTTCGCCGCGGTGTTGGTGCGCTCGCGCCGCCTCGCCCTGCTGCCCCGCTGACCCACTCAACCGAAACAACAACTGCTCACCTGGTGGAACTGGTGGCATGAACGACCAGTTTCTGGTCGTTCATGCCACCAGTTCCTTCACAGTTTCTTCCTCCCACAAGCCACTTTCGAAAGGTTCCCGAGTCATGAAGCGTGTTCTCGTCGTCGTCGCCCTGTTGGCCACGTCGCTCGCGTCGGTGTTGCCAAGTGCGTCACCGGTCGCTGCCACCGCACCCACCGTTCTGGAGGTGGTCGGAGTGCCGGCGTCGTTTGGTACGAACGCCGCGGGATTTTGCGCCATCACGCAGACTGGCTCGAACAAGGAGCTCTACTGCTGGGGAGTGAACTTCAGCGGTCGTTTCGGATTCGGGAACAGCGACTCCCGGTCGTATCCCACCAAGGTGGCGGCGAATCCGACGTCGGGTTTCACCAACACCAACGTCACTGCCGTGGCAGTCGGCGGGGGGTCGATGTGCGCCATCGAGAGTGGCGTGATCTTCTGCTCGGGCACCAACACCTCGAATCAGCTCGGTGACGGAACCAGCGTGAGCAAGACCGTCATGACCAAGGTGGCCAACAACACGGTTGCATCGCCCCCGGTCATCAACTCCGGATTCTCGAAGGTGGCCGTGACGAGCGCGGGAGCCTGCGCTCTGAAGCAGTCGATGATGTACTGCTGGGGCAACGATCAGTACGGCCTGATGGCCGACGGAGGCATCACTGGGGGATCGAACGTTCCGGTGATGGCGGCCGACGCCACCCCGTTCATCAACGGTGCGATCACCGAAATCGGAATGAGCGGCAAGCACGGTTGCCTCCTCCGCGACATGGGTCAAGCGAACGACCGCAAGATCTATTGCTGGGGAATGACGGTCTCGTCGGCGGTGGGTGGTGCTCCGACTTACGACATCAACAACAACCTGCTGGCTCCTACCTTGGTTCCTTCCGCCGGTGATTTCACGAACGGGAACGTGAGCACGTTCGCTCTGGGCGAGGAGAACACGTGCGTGGTCGATTCCGGGGTCGTGCGTTGCTTCGGTGCCAACAACGGCGGGATCTCGTCTCCGGGCGGTTCGCCCGGCCCCGTGTGGCCGCCCGTCGCCATTCCGAACACCTCTGATTTCACCAACACCGGCGTGACCAAGGTCGTGAACGGCTCCACGAGCGCGTGCGCTCTGAAGTCGAGTGCGTTGTATTGCTGGGGATCCGACTTCTCGGGAACCCTCGGCGACGGCGGAACCGCCAATGCGGGCCAGTCGGCAGTCAAGGTGGCGGCCGCCAACGGGTTCACGAACACGGCCGTCACCAGTTTCGCTCTGGCGGGTCAGACCGCTTGCGCTGTCGACTCCGGTGACTTGTACTGCTGGGGCGCATGGGGATCCCAAGTTGTTGGCCTCACTGCCAACGGTCTCACGACGGACTCGTTCGCCCCGACCGCCGTGGTGTGGCCGGTTGCGCCCACTCTCACTTCTAGCCCGGGCACCGTCAGCCCCTCCGGAGGTTCGCTGACGGTCACAGGAACCGGTTTCACCGGAACATCGTCGGTCGACATCGGTGGAACCACTGCGACCTTCACGGTCACCAACGACGGCTCGATCAACATTACGGTTCCGGCACTCAGCGCCGGTTCGTACACGATCACCATCACCACTCCGGGTGGCGTGATCACCCAAGCATTGACCATCGGTAGTGCTCCCACCACCACGGTGGGCTCTGGACCCACCACCACGGTGGGCTCTGGACCCACCACCACGGTGGCCGTCGGCGTGAACGCGCCGCAGTTGGTGAATTCCTCGAATCAGTCTCAACTCACCCAGACGCCGGGTGCGGTCACCGTGATCGTCAACGGTTCACCGGTGAGCGCCACCATCAACACGGTGGGTGCTACCGCCGCTACCGCCGCGGCCACTCCGCCGGCTCAGCGCACTCCCACTCAGATCGCCGAGATTCAGGCGGCGGGTGCGGCCCTGTTGACCGCGTTCCAGACCAGCCTTCCCCAAGGCGCCACTTCCAACGTGTCCGTGTCGAACACGGCCACCGGTGCGGTGATGCGTGGTTTGGCTCAAGACGCCAGCGGCAACGCGGTGGACGTGCCGGTGGAGGATGTCCTGCTGCTCACCACGTCGTCGTCGGCATTGCTGTTGGCCGGAGTGAACGCGGCCAACGCCGCGGCCAGCCTGTCGGCCACCGGTGTGTTGGAAATCGGACCGGGTGGCATCATCAACGTGGCCGGTTCCGGTCTTCCCGCCTCGGGAGCGGCCGAACTGGTCGTCATGTCGACACCGCGCTTGTTGAAGTCCTTCACGGCCGGCGCCGACGGCACGTTTGCCGATCGGGCGGCGTTGCCGTCCGACCTGGCGGCGGGCAACCACACCGTGGTATTGGCCGGCTCGGGCATCTACATGGCGGTGGGCATCACCGTCGAGGCGGCCACCTTGCCCACCACCGGTTCGAGCTCGTCGGGCCTGGCCCTGATGGCTCTGTTGGTGATGGTGTTGGCCGTGGTGGTGGTGCGCTCGCGCCGCATCACGTTGCTTCCCCGCTGACCCACTCAGCCGACCCAACAACTGCGCACCTGCCACCAGTCCCACCAGGTGAGCACAAGTAGTCTGACCACGTGATCTGGTTGTTCTCGTTGGTGGCGGCGGTGTCGGTGTTCCTGATCGCCGCGCTCACGGTCGGGCGCGAGGCCCGGCGCCTCGACGCCGTGGCTCCCCGGGCCGTCTACGAGATCGAACAGGCCGTCGACTTCGTGGCCGCCTTGCTCCCTGAGTCCACCCAGGCCCGCCTCACCCCTGAGGAACTGAACCAACTCCTCGTGATGCACCTCAACTGGCTGCACGGTAAGGGCCTGATGCCCGAGCGCGCCGTGGATCAGCGCCAGACCATCGACACGCCGGTGATCATCGCCGAGGACACCCTGATCGGCTACCTGTTGGGCGAATCCGAGCGGGTCGGCATCGAGATGCTGGAAGACGTCGACGTCGTGGCGGTCACCGAGGCCCACCTGACCTATTTCGACGCCATCGGAGCGGTCGGCCCCACAGCAAGCCCAGAGTGACGAGCACACCGAGTATTCCGGCGATGGTGCCCGGGGTGACCCAGCCAGGTCGGTAACGCCACTCGATCACGTGCGGTCCGGGTTCCACTCGCACACCCAGATACAGGCCGTCGACCGTCAGCAGTTCCGAACGCTCGCCGTCCACCGAGACGCTCCACCCGGGCAACGCTTGGCGCGGGACCGTCACCACGGACTGCCGGTCGAGGTCCACCTCAGTACGCAGATGCTCGGGGGTCAAGACCCGCAGATCGACGGGTCGGGGATCGCACTCGGAATCGCACGTCAGGACCGCCGAGGCTCGATCCACGATGGCTGTATTCGTGAAGGTCGATGCACTCTCTCGCAGGGCGTCGGGGGCCGCCCGCGAGGTGGTGGCGGCAGCCAGATAGGCCCAGGCCGGAGCCACCCAGGCCGGGTTCTCCCACACGCTGAAGCGATCGTCGGTGACCGCCGGCCCATCCCAGCCGGGCACGAGCACCGCGGGGTCGTCGGTGGCATCCAACAGCACCCACCGCACGCCCAGCCGGGCCATTTGGGTCGGGTCGAGCGGTGCGGACAGTGCGTTGCGCAGCGGCAGGTCGTAGGCCGGAGCGACGGCGAACCGTCGCAACGACGCGGCCCACCGCGTGGTCACCTGGACACCGCCGTCGTAGCCGTCGACGGAGGCGATGTCGAACAGCGCGTTGGCGTTCGGTCGCAGGGCGGGCACCAGATAGTCGGCCGTCCCAGCATCGTCGGTGAGGGCGATGGTGTAGCCATCGGTGGACTCGAGGAAGTCGGTGGTGCCCGTCCCCATGTGTTCGGCGGCCACTGACGACCGGACGTCGTCGACGATCGACGCCCGGTCGAGCAACAACAACTCCAGCCCCAACAACGCCAGCATCGCGATCGCGACACGTCGGCGCGTCGACGATTCGACTCGTCGTGCGGCCCACATCGACACCACCACCAAGAGCGCGGCCAGAGCCCACGCCACCCGAGTGGTCCCGTCACCGCTCCGCAACGGAAGCACAACCATGGCTGTCGACGACGCGCACACCGCACCCACGACGCCGAGCAGCACACGGCGCGACGGCCCCTCTCGCAACGCGTCGATTCCCGCTCCCACGAACACCGCGACGATGATCGACACTACGATGAGCCATCGCGTGCTCACCCGACCCTGGTCGAAGCCGGGCAGATACTCGAAGGCCGCTCGGAACACCGGGGTGCGCGGGCCCAGCGACCACACCAGTCCGAGGGCCGCCACCACGAGGAGGGGAACGCTCCACGAGCGCGACAGGTTGCGTCGCACGGCCCCTAGGACCCCCGCGAGCGCGAGCAGGCCGGCCACCACACCCAGGTAGGCGATGGATTCGAAAGCGCCGGCGAACACGTCGGAGCGATCGATCGTGACACTGCCGAGGAACACCTGCATCACGTGGCGCACTTGCAAGATGAGCGAACCGTTGTTCACGGTGTCGATGTCGCGGCCACTGGCGAACTGACCGTCACGGGAGGCAGCGAGGGCCGCCAGGAGCGTGAGGGCACACGTGAGTGCACTCGTGGCCACCGCCACGCCAATGGAGCGCAAGGCCCGCCACCGGTTCGCGTCGCGCCACACGAGAGCCACGACGAAGACCGCGGCGGTGAAGGCCAACTCGTAGGTCATCTGTGGATGCCCGCTGAGGATCGCCATGGACACGACGGTCGACAACAGGCCGACGTATCGCCATCGTTCGGGGTGTGCGATCACCATGTGTGCGAACGCCAAAACCCAGGGCAACCAGGCGATCACCATGATCTGCTCGAGTTGGATCGACTTCGTCACGGTGGCTCCGCCCATGACGCAGATCAGACCCACGGCGGTGGCACCGAGGCGCGAAAATCCCAGTCGACGACCGAAGAACGTGGCCCCCACTCCCAGGATCAGCACGTGCACCGCGGCGAGAAGGTTCACGGCCCGCGTCGGTTGGAAAGCGTAAGAAAGCCAACGCAACGGCGAGAGCGCTCCCGACTGCGGATTGCCGAGGTGGGGCACTCCGGCGAAGATACGGTCGTTCAACAACGGCAGCCGCCAATCGACGAACGCCTTCTTGCCCACAGCCCAATTCGGTGCGGCGTAGGCACTGGTGTCGAAAGAGACAACGTGATGACCGGGCCACCAGAAATGGCGGGTGACCCACGCGCTGGCGACGAGGACAACGAGATAGGGAAGGGCCCGACGCCTCATGATGGTTCGACGGACTGATCCACCTTGCGAATGCGCCGACCCTCGCCCACACCGTGGCGGATGTAGTGCAACAAGGGGTGGGCCCCGCCGGACGCCACGTCCTTGTAGCGAGTGAGATACCAGACGGCATCGAAGGCCGGTCCGGGCTGACGTCCCTCGCTTGTTCCGTAGAGGAAGTAGTGGGTCGCGGGGTCCCAGCCGGCCGCGGCCACGTCGGGATGTCGCTCGAGATACCACTGGGCGTCGAAGTACTCGCTGGCGTGGATCTCGTGGATGGCGCGCTTCTGGTCGCGCATCTCGGAGAACTTCAAGCGCAGGATCAATCGAACCCGTCGCGCGAGACCCTTCAAACGTCGCGCGTTTCGCGCCGACACGCGACCGGCTACAGCACCGCGCACTCGTCGGGAGATTGCCGACGGACGTTTCTCCTCGCGGCGCACGAAGACCTCGAGGATCTCCTTGTCGGGCGGATGAGTGTGGAACGTGCCCACGAAGCGGATGGGCATGGTCGGAGGCTCGAACTCGTAGCCGTAGATCCCGAAGTACTCGGTGAAGAACTCGTCGACCTTCTTGAGCGAACCGTTCGTGGCCACCCCGCCGTGGATCTGGTGAAAGGTGGCTTCTCCGAGCAGCAGGGTGGGCACCGTGTCGGGAGCTTCGCAGGCCCGGCGCCACATGTCGAGATTCACCAGTCCGCCGCCGGCCGAGGTGAACCGGCGTTCGTAGCCGCCCAGTTCGTCCCACAATTTGCGCCACATGAACAGGCTGTTGCTCTCCGACACTGGGTCGAACCAGGTGGGTCCGGAGGATTCGTCGAAGACCGACACGGTGAAGAGGTTGTAACCGTTGTCGAGCCAGCCGCTCTCGTCGAGTAGGCGATCCTCGGCGGCCTGGTCGTATCCCTCGAGGGCCGACTCTCGTTGGAATTTGGGGCCGAGATAGCGACCGCGCGAACCCACGACTGCGCGCTCGTCGAACATCAGCGCATGGCGAGCATTACGTAAGAGGCCGGGTGACGCGATTCGGGCACCGTCGATATACGCACCGATGATGTCCCCCTTGGCCAACGAGGCGCCGTGATTGATGGCCGCCACCGGGCTGTGGGTGGGATTCTCCATGCGGACGACGCGGAGATTCAGGCCGAGGTCGGCGAACTGCTTCGCGGTGGGCGGTATTCGCGATCCGTTGTCGACCAGTATCACCTCGTAGTCGTCACGGCTCATCCCGCGTTGGTGGGCGGGAGAGAGTGATCGGAGCGTTCGGGGGATCTCCCGCGTCATGTTGTAACTGATGACGATCACGGAGACGAAAGGATTCATCGTCGACAAACCTCACGGAGATCGGGGCGAGCCAACAGTACGCGAATTCGGTCCAGACCATGTGTCATGTCGCGCGAGTCGCGGCGCTTGCGGACGATCTTCAGGATCTTCTTCATCGCCGTAGCGCGGGCGTCGATCTTGCCGGTGCGCTCGACGATGCTTCGAGGCACCTCGATCATGTTGTCGATGGCGTCGTCGATGATGGTGTCGAAGTTGTCCCACAGGACGTTGTTGGTGGGGTCGAGCCCGAGCACCATCAGGCTGCCGGTGGGTTCGGTGTCCACCGGCAGGACGATCAGGTCGGGGCGGTGACGTTCGAGGATGGGAATGATCTTCCAGATGTCACCGGCCCAGTAACGGGACTGGCGGACTCTCTCGCCCTGCAGCGGATGGGCCGGATAGATGTCGTCGACGATCACCACGGAGCCCGGGTGGCAGAAGCGCTCCATGTTCATGAAGTCCTTCAACGCGAACTCGATCTGGTGCATTCCGTCGATGTAGCAGAGGTCGATGGCCCTCATGGGGGACGTGTCGGCGAGTCGGAAGAAGTCGTCGCTGGTGGTGAGGCTCACCGCATGGTGGGACGGCAACGCCTGCGACAACTGTGGCGCGGGATCGATGCCGAGTGCGGGACAGGCGGCCAACTTCAGGCTGGCTCCGTATTCCACACCGATTTCGGTGTAGAAGCGCGGTCGCACGTGTTGGTGGAGGTCGATCAGAAACTGGTAGCAGTCGAGGGTGCCGGCCCCGTGTTCCACCTCGTCGGGCACCCCGGGAGGAAAGGAGTTCTGGACCGGTGTGGCCAGAGCCAAGGTGAGGTCGGGTGGGTGGATTTCGGCTGAAGCTCCGAAGCAGAACGACGTCAGGGTCTCGAAAGACGGTCCGAACGGACTCGTCCACAGGTGGGTGCGGGCGGAGCCCACGGGGCTCCAACCGGTCACCGGAACACCGGCCACGATCAAGACCCCGTCGAAGGAGAGGCTGGGCCGAAATCGGTCGAGGGTGTCCATGTTGGGCCGGGTGTCGGGTCCGAACACGATCACGTCGAAACTCGAACTCGGCAGCGTGACCTCGTCCGGGTGGGCCAATTGAACGACCGTCTCGACTCCGGTAAACACCGTCGCGTAATCGGGACCCGATCCGCTCCCGACCAGCAACACCTCGAGTCTCCTCGGCGAACGGAAGTGGGATTGATTGATGACGTTCGTCTTGAGCGCGACCCGCAGATTGTCAAGTGAGGAGATGAAATTCACGATGGGTCCTCGCCAACCTTGCTCAGGACGCCCATTCTAGGTGGGGGTGCCTCGGCGACTCAGACCAACAACGGCAACTGGTCGAGGGGGTAACACGACGGGGCGAAGAACCACGCCTCGATCGCGTAGCGGGGCTTGGTCATGCCCGGCAAAGTGGAGGTGCGATGCAGATTCATCTCGTCGAAGACGATGGCGTCGCCGGCCTTGAAATGCAGATGGGCGGGCTCGCCTC
>Ga0194128_10002411_pt1 | contig 30337 bp, 27 predicted proteins | sample TA2KigCa65mmetaG_FD_148650 | JGI IMG/M metagenome (GOLD analysis project Ga0194128, IMG submission 148650) | Freshwater microbial communities from Lake Tanganyika, Tanzania - TA2015037 Kigoma Deep Cast 65m | ecosystem: Environmental > Aquatic > Freshwater > Lake | place: Tanzania: Lake...
GCCTGCTGACCGGCCAGGAATCCAAGATTTCGCTCGGCAAGCGCGCGAAATAGCGCTGTACCGCGCGTGCCATCTTGCAATTCCGACGGGTTTTGGCCATGTCAGGGCAAGTAGGGGTTGTTTTCGGGGGGTCACTCGATGAAGAAGTCACGTTCAGTCAAGCTCGTGCTCTTGGGTGGCGCGGCCATCACGCTCGCGGCGTGCGGCGATGACGCCCCTCCGAACGACGCCAAGTTCTTTTCGAGCGTGGAGGAGTGCTCTGTCGTCTATGACGCGGCGGCTTGCGCCGAGGCCGCGGCCGAGACACAGAAGATCTCGGACCAGGAGGCGCCCCTCTATGCGCGGAAGGAGGAGTGCGAGGCCGAGTTTGGCGTCGGCAGTTGCGAGACGCGCCAGACGACAAGTGGTGGCAGCATCTTCATGCCAATGCTCATGGGCTACATGATGGGCAACATGTTGAGCGGCAACCGGTTCAACCAGCCGGTCTATCGGGGGCCGAACAACGAGGCGATGATGCCGCGCAATGGCCGCTTGTTTAACGTCGGCTCATTCGCGGGCGCCGGCAAGTCCAGTTTCCAACAGGCCACGCAATTCAGCCGCATCGAGCGGGGTGGCTTCGGCTCAACCTCCAAGTCGTTCCGCGTCGGCGGCTGAGCCGCTTGCAGCGTCTCTCTTCGACGCCGCGCCCGGACTGGCGCTCGCACGTCGAGCGCGAGCTCGGCTTCCGTTTTCACACGATCGACGGTGCGCCCTATTGGGACGAGACCGCCTGCTATCACTTCAGCGCCGCCGAGATCGACGCTATCGAAGATGCGACCGGCGAGCTCGAGCAGATGACGCTTGCACTGGTCGATCGCGTGGTGAGCGCGGGCGAGCAGGCCTATCAGCGCCTGCGCATCGCGCCCGAGGCGTGGGAGGCGATCGAGCGAAGCTGGAAGGCCGGCGAGAGGAACCTCTATGGCCGCTTCGACCTTGGCTATGACGGCAAGGGCCCGCCGAAACTGCTCGAATACAATGCCGACACACCGACCGCGCTGTTCGAGGCCGCGGTCGTGCAGTGGGACTGGCTCGAGACGCTGCACCCGAAAGATGATCAGTTCAACTCGATCCACGAGCGCCTGATCGAGGCCTGGAAGAATTTCGGGCTCAAGCGCGAGCGCGTCTATTTCTCGGGCGTGAAGGATCACGCCGAGGATCAGGGCACGCTCGATTATTTGCGCGACACCGCGATCCAGGCGGGCCTCCAGACCGAGACCCTCGCGGTCGAGGACATCGGCTGGGACGGGCGCGACTTCCGCGATCTCGACGAGCGGCCGATCAAGGCGATCTTCAAGCTCTACCCCTGGGAGTGGCTGGTGACCGAGCCTTTCGGCATTCACCTGCTTGGTGGCGCCGCCAGGGTGATCGAGCCGCCCTGGAAGATGGTGCTCTCCAACAAGGCGATGCTGGCGCTTCTGTGGGAGATGGCGCCGGGGCACCCGAATTTGCTGGAGACCACGCTCGTCCCTGGCAAGCTCGAGGGCAAATCGGTGCGGAAGCCGATCTACAGCCGCGAGGGCGCCAATATCCAGGTTCTCGAAGCCGGCCAAGTGATCAGCGAGACCGAGGGCCAATACGGCGCCGAGGGTTTCGTCTACCAGGCGCACACGCCGATGCCGGATTTTGATGGCAATTATCCGGTGCTCGGCTCATGGGTGGTGGCGAGCCAGTCGGCCGGCCTCGGCATTCGCGAGGACGCGACCGCCATCACGCGCGACAGCAGCCGCTTCGTCCCACATTTTTTCGACTAGGCCCAACAACGCCGCGAGGAGACGGCAACCATGATCACCTGGGAGAGCCTTGGCAGTTTCCTGGTCTATTTCGGTGTCGCCTTGGGCGCGGAGATCGTGTTCATCGCGCTCTATTTGGCGATCACGCCGCACAAGGAGGTGAAGCTCATCCGCGAGGGCAATGTCGCGGCCTCGGTCAGCCTCGCGGGCGCCGTGATCGGCTTCACCCTGCCGCTCGCGAGCGTGATCATCCACAGCGTATCGCTGATCGACATGGTGATCTGGAGCGCGATTGCCCTCGTTGTTCAAGTCATCGTGTTCTTCGTCGCGAACCTTGTCCTGCGCGGCCTCTCCAAGAAGATCGAGGCGGGCAACAACGCCGCCGGCGTCACGGTCGCGGCCGCCTCGCTCGCCATCGGCATCGTGAATGCGGCGAGCATGAGTTACTGAGGGCCACGCCCTCTGGGGCCTTCCGATGGCCGAGCGGCGCCCCTTGAGCGAAGCCGAGCGGCTGGACTGGCTGCGCCTGAGCCGGAGTGAGAATGTCGGCCCGATCACCTTCTTCGCGCTGATTGAGCGCTTCGGCGGCGCGACCCGCGCATTGGAGGCCCTGCCCGAGCTTGCGCGGCGCGGCGGGCGGGGCCGCGCGATCCGCATTGAAACGAAAGCGAACGCGGAACGTGAGCTCGCCGCAATCGACCGGGTCGGCGCCCGCCTGATCGCGCGTGATGAGCCCGCTTACCCCGAGGCCCTCGCCGCTGTCAGCGACGCACCGCCGCTCCTCATCGTGCGGGGTGATGCGCAGCTTCTTGCCAAGGCGATGATCGCGATGGTCGGCGCGCGCAATGCCTCGGCCAATGGCATGCGGCTCGCCGCCATGCTCGCGGGCGCGCTTGGCAAGGCCGATCTCGTGGTCACGTCAGGCCTCGCCCGCGGCATCGATGGCGCGGCGCACAAGGGCGCGCTCGACACCGGCACGGTCGCGGTCGTGGCGGGCGGCGTCGACGTGGTCTACCCGCCCGAGCACGCCGCCCTGACCGAAGATATCGCCGCCCACGGCGCCATCGTCTCCGAGATGCCGCCCGGCACCGAGCCCCAGGCGCGTCATTTCCCGCGCCGCAACCGCATCATCTCCGGCCTGTCGCGGGGCGTGATCGTGGTCGAGGCGGCGCCGCAATCGGGCTCGCTGATCACCGCGCGCTTCGCGCTGGAGCAGGGCCGCGAGGTGTTTGCGGTGCCGGGCTCGCCCCTCGACCCGCGCGCCCGGGGGCCTAATGACCTCATCCGGCAGGGCGCGACCCTGACCGAGTCCGCCGCCGACGTGCTCGAGGTTCTGGCCCGCGCTCATGGGCCGGTGGGGCAAAAACACAAAAAAATTGTGGGATTTGAGGAGCCCCGCGGGGCCCCGCCGGACGATGCCGAACTGGCCCGCGCGAGGGCAAATCTTCTTGGTTTATTAAATACTTCGCCGGTACCGGTGGATGAGCTTATCCGGCTCAGCCGGTTGACACCCGCGCTTGTGGTCACCATTTTGCTGGAGCTTGAGCTGGCCGGCCGCCTCGAACGGCACCCGGGCGGCAAGGTTTCGTTAGCCATTCCGACGGACTTATAGGCCGCCCAACAACCAGCGAATCCGTTCGATCGTGACCAAAGCCCTCGTCGTTGTGGAATCGCCCACCAAGGCGGCCACCATCAATCGCTATCTGGGTCCGGACTATACGGTGCTCGCATCGTATGGGCACATCCGCGACCTGCCGCCGAAGGATGGCTCGGTTCGGCCCGAGCGCGACTTCGACATGGACTGGGAGATCTCCGAGGGCTCCGAGAAGAACATCCGGGCCATCGGCCAAGCGCTGAAAGGGGCGGACGCGCTCTACCTCGCGACCGACCCGGACCGCGAGGGCGAGGCGATCTCCTGGCACGTCTTTGACGAGCTTGGCCGACGGAAGCTCTTGGACAAGATCAAGGTCAAGCGGGTCGTCTTCCACGAGGTGACCAAGGGCGCGGTGCTCGACGCCATCGCCCATCCGCGCGCGCTCGACGCCCATTTGATCGACGCCTATCGCGCCCGCCGCGCGCTCGACTATCTGGTCGGCTTCACGCTTTCGCCGGTGCTGTGGCGCAAGCTTCCGGGCGCGCGCTCGGCCGGTCGCGTCCAATCGGTCGCGCTGCGCCTCATCTGCGATCGCGAGGCCGAGATCGAGGCGTTCCGCGCGCGCGAGTATTGGACCGTCGACACCGAGTTCGAGACGGCCAAGGGCGAGCGCTTCACCGCGCGCCTCACGCAGATCAAGGGCCAGAAGCTCGACAAGTTCGACCTCGACAACGCGGAAAAGGCCGAGGCCGCCAAGGCCGCAATCGAGGCGCAAGGCTTCTCGGTCAAGTCGGTCGAGGGGAAGCGCATAAGGCGCAACTCGGCGCCGCCCTTCACCACCTCGACCTTGCAGCAGGAAGCTTCGCGCAAGCTTGGCTTCGCCGCGCGGCGCACGATGAAGATCGCGCAGGAGCTCTATGAGGGCATCGCTCTCAATGGCGAGCGCGTCGGCCTCATCACATATATGCGGACCGACAGCGTGCAGCTCTCGCGCACTGCGCTCGATGACGCGCGCGGCGTGATCGCGACCGATTATGGCCGCCACTACATGCCCGAGAGCGCGCGGCAATATCGCTCGACCGCGAAGAACGCGCAGGAAGCGCATGAGGCGATTCGCCCGACCGCGCTGTCGCGCCGGCCGGGCCAGATGTCACACAGCCTGTCGCCCGATCAGGCTCGCCTTTACGAGCTGATCTGGAAGCGCACGCTGGCCTCCCAAATGGTCAGCGCCGAGTTCGACCAAGTGGTCGCCGAGATCGAAGCGCCGGACGGCTCGGTCTCCTTGCGCGCGGTCGGCTCGACGCTTGTGTTCGACGGCTTCCTCCGGCTCTATCAGGAAGGCCGCGACGATGACGGCGATGACGACGAGAACCGCCGTTTGCCGCCGCTCAAGATGGGTGACGCGCTGACCCGTGGCCCGGTCACGACCGCGCAGCACTTCACCGAGCCGCCGCCGCGCTATAGCGAGGCGAGCCTCGTGAAGAAGCTCGAGGAGCTCGGCATCGGCCGGCCCTCGACCTACGCCTCGATCATCTCGGTGCTGCAGGACCGCAATTATGTGCGGCTCGACAAGAAGCGCTTCATCCCGGAGGACCGTGGCCGCATCGTCACGTCGTTCCTGGAGAACTTCTTCAAGCGCTATGTCGAATACGGCTTCACCGCGGCGCTCGAGGATCAGCTCGATCAGATCTCGGCCGGATCGCTTGGCTGGCGCGAGGTGCTCACCGATTTCTGGCAGGACTTCAAGGCCGCCGTCGAAGGCACGGGGCACCTGCGCGTCAAGGATGTGCTCGACGCGCTCGACACCGCGCTCGGGCCGCATCTGTTTCCCCCGCTGGCCGACGGCTCGGACCCGCGCCACTGCAAGGCCTGCAATGAGGGCCGTCTGAGCTTGAAGCTCGGCCGCTTCGGCCCCTTCATCGGCTGCTCGCGCTACCCCGAATGCCGCTTCACGCGGCCGCTCATCTCGGAAAGCGGCAATGGCACCGAGGCGGTGGACGCCGGCCCGAAGGAGCTTGGGCTCGACCCGGCAACCGGGCTCAAGATCAGCCTGCGCAAGGGGCCCTATGGCGTCTATGTACAGCTCGGCGAGGCCGGCACGGAGAAGGGAGCCGAAAAGCCGAAGCGGGTCTCGCTTCCGCGCGGCATGCCGGCCGATCAGGTGGATCTCGAGCGCGCCCAAGGCTTGCTCTCGCTGCCGCGTGAGATCGGCAAGCACCCGGAGACCGGGCATCCGATCCTGGCCGGCATCGGCCGCTTCGGCCCCTATGTGAAGCACGAGAAAACGTATAAGTCGCTCCAGAAGGACGACGACGTGCTGACGGTCGGACTCAACCGCGCGGTCAGCCTGCTAGCCGATTCGGCGCAGCGCGGCTCCAAGGTGCTGCGCGAGGTTGGCCCGCACCCCGAAGGCGGCGAACCGATCGTGGTCAAGGAGGGGCGCTATGGCCCCTATTTGCAACACAAGCGCGTCATGGCGACCGTGCCGCGCGGCACCGACCCGATGACACTCGCGCTCGACCAGGCCGTCACGATTCTGGCCGCCAAGGCCGCGAAGCCCTCGGGCCGCGGTGGCAGGGGCAAGGCACGCGCGGGTGCGGCCAAGAGGGCCGAGGGCGAGGCGGCGACCCAAGCCAAGGCCAAGGCGCCGCGCAAAGCGGCCAAGGGCGGCGCGAAGAAGGCTTCCGCCAAGGCCGGTGGCGCGGCGGCACCGAAGCGCGGATCCAGGCGACGAGCGGCGGCAGCCTCTGAGCCCGGCGCTGATTCGCCCGAGCCCGACGCGTGAAATCCTCGCGAGGCGGGCAGCGCCGGCTCCCCTCGCGGGACGATCTCCTCCGTTACATCGACGAGACGCCGGGCCGTGTCGGCAAGCGCGAGCTCGCGCGCGCCTTCGGCCTCAAGGGGGATGAGCGCGTCGAGTTGAAGCGTCTGTTGCGCGAGCTGAAGGACGAGGGCGTCGTGCGTCCCACGGGAAAACGCGGCGTCGCGAGCGCGACCGTGTTGCCCTCGACCTGCGTCATCGAGATCGACGACATCGACGTCGATGGCGAGCTGCGTGGCCGGCCGGCCGATTGGCGCGGCGAAACCGAGCCGCCCACCATCATCGTGCAGCCGACCGCGCGCGGCGTGCCGGCCTTGGGCGTGGGCGACCGGGCGCTCGCGCGCCTGCAGCGCACGCCCGAGGGCGCCTACGAGGCAAGCGTCATTCGCCTGCTCGAAGGCGGCCCCGAGCAGATGCTCGGGCGCTTCGAGAAGACCAAGGACGGTGGGCTCATTCGCCCGACCGACCGGCGCGCGCGCCATGCGCTGTGCGTCGCCGCGGGCGACACCGGTGACGCGGTCGACGGCGATATCGTGCTGGCCGATCGCCTGCCAGCAGGGCGCAGCATCGAAGAGCGTGCCCGTGTGCGCGAGCGGCTTGGGCCGTTCGGTGCGCCAAGCGCGCTCAGCCTGATCGCGATCCACACCCATGGCCTGCCGACGCGCTTTTCCGAGGCGGCGCTCGTCGAGGCGCGGGCGGCAAGGCCGGTCGATCTCGGCGAGCGCACCGATTTGCGCGACGTGGCGCTCGTCACCATCGATGGCGAGGACGCGCGTGATTTCGATGACGCGGTGTTCGCCGAGCCCGACCGCGACCCCGAGAATCCCGGCGGGCATCATGTCGTGGTCGCGATCGCCGACGTCGCGCACTATGTGCGCGCCGCCCAGCCGCTCGACAATGACGCGCGGGCGCGCGGCAACTCGGTCTACTTTCCCGATCGCGTCGTGCCGATGCTACCCGAGGCGCTCTCGAACGATCTCTGCTCGCTCAAGCCGGGCGAACCGCGGGCGTGTCTCGCGGTCCATCTCTGGCTCGACGCCGAGGGCAAGAAGCGGCGCCATCAGTTCGTGCGCGGTTTGATGAGGAGCCGCGCGCGCCTGACCTACACGCAGGTGCAGTTCGCGGCCGATGGCCACGCCGATGCGGCGACCGAGCCGCTCCGAGAAACCGTGATCGCGCCGCTCTATGCCGCGTTCCACGCGCTCTGGAAGGCGCGGCGCAGGCGCGGCACGCTCGAGCTCGATCTGCCCGAGCGCAAGGTCTACTTCGCCAAGGACGGCTCGATCGCCCGGATCGCGCCGGCGCCGCGCTATGACAGCCACCGGCTGATCGAGGAGATGATGATCGCCGCCAATGTCGCGGCGGCCGAGACGCTCGAAGCCAAGAGCGCGCCCTGCATGTATCGCGTTCATGATCGCCCCGACGCCGCGAAGCTCGAAAACCTGCGCGGCTTCCTGCGCGAGATCGGGGTCAAGCCGCCGAAGCGCGAGGCCATGACGCCGCACGCCTTCAACGAGGTGCTGGCGCGCGCGGCGGAGAGCGAGAACGGCCATCTGGTCAATCTGATGATCCTCAGGAGTCAGGCGCAGGCCGAGTACAACCCGCGCAATTACGGCCACTTCGGCCTCGGGCTGAAGCGCTATGCACACTTCACCTCGCCGATCCGCCGCTATGCCGACCTCCTGGTCCACCGGGCGCTGATCGGCGCGCTGGGTTTCGGCGATGACGGCATCGGGCCTGACGCCGCTCCCGCCTTCGCCAAGCTCGGCCAGCACATTTCGGCCACCGAGCGGCGCGCGCAAGTGGCCGAGCGCGACGCGCTTGACCGTTTCGCGACCGCCTATCTGGCCGATCGGGTCGGCGCGAGCTTCGAGGGGCGCATCGAGGGCGTCACCCGCTTCGGCGTGTTCGTGACCCTCGATGAGACCGGCGCGAGCGGTATCGTGCCGGTCAGCACGCTCGGCTATGGCCGCGCCCGCCACGACCCCGAGCGCCACACGCTCGATATCGACGGCAAGCGGCTTCGCCTCGGCTCGCGGGTGTCGGTCGAGCTCGCCGAGGCCGATGTGGTGACGGGCGGGCTGGTGCTCTCGCTTACCGCGATCGATGGCGAGCCCTATGAATCGATCGCCGCGCCCGACCGCACCGGGCGCAGCCCTCCCTTCCGCCACCAGCGCCGTCGTACGCGATAGTCACGAGGGCTCTGTTGTCCGGCGCATAGAGCGGCTACCCTCCCGCGTCGCTGGCGAGGACCGACCGTGCGTGAATTGAGACCAACCGAGGCACAGATCGAATGGCTGAGTCGTGGGCTCGAGGAGCCCGGCGGCAAACTGCCGCTGTTTGACGGCCTCGGCCGAGCGATCGACGCGCGCACCATCAAGGCCTGTTTGAAGGCCGGTTGGGCAGAGCCGTGGCGACGCAACCCGGTCAAGCCCGACTGGCTCGTCTGCCGGCTGACCGAAGCCGGACGCGCCGCGCTCGCGCTCGCCCGCGCCGACACCGAAAGCATCAACGCCGCCGCGCCCCATTGACCACCGACAGCGCCACCTTGCCGGAGACCGAGACGCGCCCGACCACGCTGCGCGCGATCATCTGCGTCATCATCGCGGTGACGTTCTTCGGCCTCGCTTATGGTTACTCGCTGCCGGTGCTCTCCCTCATCATGGAACGCGAGGGCCTGAGTTCGACTCTCATCGGCCTCAACACCGCGACCAGCTCCGCCGCGGTGCTAGTGTTCGGGCCGTTCGTGCCCCGCCTGCTGGTGCGCTTTGGCCTTCGAATACCGATCTTCGTATCGATCATCGTTTCGACCGCGCTGATCGTCCCGATCGCGTTCACTGAGCCGCTTTACGCATGGTTTCCGCTGCGCTTCGTCCTGGGCGGAGCGATTTTCATCGCGCTGATCGCAACCGACATCTGGGTCACGCAGGGCGCAAGCGCCAAGACGCGCGGACGCCTCGTGGCAATCTACGGCGCCGCGGTTGCCGGCGGGGTAGCGGCCGGCCCCTTGCTCGTGTCGTTCACGGGTGCCGAGGGCTACGCCCCCTTCTGGACCGCGGGCGGGCTGCTCGCCTTTTCGACCATCCCCATGCTGCTGGCCTTTGGGCCATCGCCCCACATGTCGCGCTCCGCGCGCCCGCCGCTCCTGCGCTTCATCAGCGTGGTGCCGGTCGCGACGGTTGCGGTAATCATCTTTGGCGTGATGGACGCCTCGATCCTTGCGCTCCTGCCGATCTATGGCGTGCGCGAAGGCATGACCGACGAGGCCTCGGTCAAGCTCGTCTCAATCGTGCTGGGCGGATCGGTCGTCCTGCAATTGCCGATCGGCTATCTGGCGGACCGTTTTCCCAAGCAAGCCGTGCTGTTCGGACTCGGGCTGGTCGGGGCCGCGGCAGCCGCGATCTATCCGGCGGTGTTCCACACCATCCCGGCCCTCTTCATCTGCCTCTTCGTGCTCGGCGGCTGCGTTACCGGGCTCTATGTGGTCAGTCTGGCGATTCTGGGCGACCGGTTCAGCGGCGGGGCGTTGGCCGCCGCGGTTACACTCTTTACCATGATGCTGTCGGCCGGCACGACCACGGGGCCGGTCCTGTCGGGCATCGCCATGCAGGCCTACGACCCCCATGGTCTGCCGGCGACGATCTCGGGTGCCATGCTAATGGTACCCATTGTCGGCTTGGTTACATGGATGGTCTGGCTTGGCCGTGGCCGCAAACTGTGACAGGCGCAGCTTGACACTAGAACGACGAAGGCTATTGTCGCGCCCAATCCACGGTTCATAGCGCGGTAGGCGGTCATGGCTAAACCGACCAATATCCTGATCAAACTCGTCAGCACGGCGGGCACCGGTTACTTCTATACGACCCGGAAGAACCCGAAGACCCAGACCGAGAAGGCGACGGCGCGCAAATACGACCCGATCGTGCGCAAGCACGTCGAGTTCAAGGAAGGCAAGATCAAATAACGCCGCTACAGGCCGCCCGCGGGGAGCGCTCGTGCGGCCCCCGCCTGCTTCTCGCGGCAGCTCCCCCAGCCGATAGATCGAAGACGTGACCCTCGGCCATAGCACGCGGCTGATCGCGGTCGCATTTGCGCTGGCCGGGGCATTCGGCTTGGCGTCCCAGCCCTCCTGGGCGGAGCCGACTCAAGGGTGGAAGTCCTATATTGAGCGTGATTACCAGGCCGCTGAGAAACACTGGCGCACCGATGTCGCGCGGGGCGACCCGAACGGCGCGTTTGGCCTCGCTATCCTTGCAGAGCGGGCCGGCGACGCAAAGGGCGCGACCGAATGGTATGAGAAGGCCGCGCTCGGCGGCGTGCCGAGCGCCCAGGTGCTGACCGGCCAGCGCTATGCCGAGGGGGTCGGCGTCGAGCGTAACCCGGTGCGGGCTTATGCCTGGTTTGCGCGCGCAATGGCGGCCGGAGTCCCGAACGCCGAGAAGCTGCGGGATCGGCTTGCCGCCACGATGACACCGAGCCAGATCAAGGAAGCAGACGCCCTCGCCGAAACCCTGGCGAAGCCTTGAGCCTCACGCGGCTGCGGACACCACCGTCGCCAAGACCACCCGATTGCGTCCCTCGCGCTTCGCGCGGTAGAGCGCGTCGTCGGCCTGCTTGATCAGGGTGTCGACCGAATCCGCCTTGCCGTTGTCGAGCGTGACGCCGAGGCTGATGGTCACGGGGATCGGATCGTTGTTGCCGTTGAGCGCGATCAGCTTGTCGGCGACGGCGCGTCGCAGACGTTCGGCGACGGAGAGCGCGACGGACTGCTCGGCCGAGGGCAGCACCACGATGAACTCCTCACCGCCAAGGCGCGCAACCACGTCGCCGGCACGGAGGTTGCCGCCCAGCCGATGCGCGACTTCCTTCAGAACGAGGTCGCCTGAATCATGGCCGAAGGTGTCATTGACCGCCTTGAAGTGGTCGATGTCGACCATGATGAGCGCGATCGGCGAGGCATCGGGCCGGCGATGGGCGCGCAGCTGCTCGATGTGGCGCAGAATATAGCGTCGGTTGAACAGGCCGGTGAGCGCATCCGTATGGGCCTGGCTGACGCTTTCGGTGTAGGCGCCGCGCAGACGATCGCGATAGCGATGATAGCGCGCCTGAATCTTCACCCGCGCCAGCAGCTCGGATGGATCGGCCGGTTTAATCAGATAGTCATTGGCGCCGAGCTCGAGTGCCTTCGGCAGGCGGGCGACGTCGCCCTGATCGGCCAGAAGGAGCACGGCACAGAACCGCGTCGCTTCATTGGAACGCAGCTGTGCCGCGATGCGGAGCGCATCGTGGTCGGCCAGATAGAGATCGAGGATCACGATATCGGGGGTCGAGGCGGCGATGCGGGCGACGAGATCGGCTTCGCCCTCCGCGGCGATCGGCGTTGTGACCAGCTCGTTCGGCAAGGTCGCGCATACCTCGGCCGCATCTGAGGCATCGTCGGTCACGACGCTGACCTTGAGCCCGTCCATGAGCTCGGCGTCTTCGAGGTTGGTAGCCCCGGTCTCGACACCAAGCTCGCGCGAGGTCTCCTCGCGGAGCTTCAATTCGTCCAGCACCATTTTCAGCCGCAGCAGGGAGCGCAGGCGCGAGAACAGTGCCTCGTCCTGGATCGGCTTGGTGAGGAAATCATCGGCGCCGGCCTCGAGCCCGCGCACCCGGTCTTCCTGCTCGCTCAGGGCCATGACCATGATGATCGGAATATGGGCGGTCTCAGGCGACTTCCTGAGCCGCCGGCACACCTCGAAGCCATCCATGCCCGGCATCATGATATCGAGCAGCACGATGTCAGGTCGCTCGGCTTGCACCTTGTCGAGTGCTTCCTGGCCACTCTGAGCAGTGACGACCTCGTAATACTCCGCGGCCAATTTCGCCTCGAGCAGGCGAACATTGACGAGAATGTCATCGACCACTAGGACCTGAGCGGACAACGTCTCCCTCCCGGCTCCGGATACGGGCGGTTAGGGCACCGCCGGCACAAGAGCCCGCGCACCCCCTTCTTTTAACAGAACCTAGGTCCGACTAATTAACGCACCATGAATGAGGCCCTCGACCCGCATGTTCACGGCCAGCTCGAGCGGCTGGCCCTCAGGCCGAAACGGCCCCTCGTCGTGTGCGACGCCGATGAGGTGCTGTTCGCCTTCATCGAAGGCTTCGAGCAGTTCCTGCACCGCTATGAGCACTACTTCATTTGGCGCGCCTACCAGCTGGCCGGCAATATCCGCAAGCGTGGTACGGCCTTTCCGGTCGACGAGCAGGAGGTCCAGACCCTGCTCGCGCGGTATTGGGATGAGACGGTGGAGGCCATGCCGCTGATCCCCGGGGCCGCGGCGGCCCTGGATACGCTGGCGCGGCGGGCTGATATCGTGATCCTGACCAATGTGCCCCTCGAACACCATGAGGGGCGCACCCGATCATTGGGCCGCCATCGGATGCCCTACCCGACCGTAGCCAATATCGGCCCCAAGGGCCCGGCGCTGCGCTGGCTGCACGAGCGCACGCACGCCCCGGTCTTCTTCATCGACGACAGCCCGCGCCACCACCGCTCCGTGGCACAAGCGGCGGAGGCGGTGATCCGTCTTCATTTCGTGGGTGATCGGCGCCTCGCCGGCCTGCTCGCGACCGCTGAGGACAGCCACTATCGCACCGACACCTGGGCCGCCGCCCGCGCCGTCATCGAGGCCGAGCTCGACCGCGCCGGACACTGAACCGCGGCCGTTCAGCAGCGCGGCTCGGGCAGAGCCTCGAACTCGCTGAGCGTCGCGCGCACGACGAAGCTGCCATAGTCGAGATCGAACCAGGCCGCGACGCCACCGGCATTGACCAGCGAGCCGACCTCGAACATCGGCTCGGCGTCGTTCGGCTCGAGCGCGAAATAGCCGGCGCGGTTGGTCCAGAACCGCTCGGTCTCGTTGGATTTGCTCCCCGGCTTCGGGCGCTCGACCGGCGCGCCAAAAAATGTCGAGACGTGGAACGCGCCATCGGCCGATGAGCCGTCGAACAAGAAACCCTCGAAGTTTGTCTTGCCCGCGGCCATGGCGGCCAGCGCACGCTGCGAATAGGTGGACGGAAACATGGTGCCGGCAGGCAGCTTGAAATCGCGCCGCTCGGGTGTCCCGAAATGCGCGACACCGGTTCCGTCGGGCATCAGCTCGGCAACACCCTCCAAATCCTCACTGATCACGCCATCGGCAAACTGGCGCATCTTGAACCGCATGGTGCGGCCGTCGCGTGTCTCACTCGACGAGAAGACCAGAGCCGCGACACTGGGCTGGCCCTCGGCCATCGCGAGTTGCATGCGCACATGCTGATTGACCTGATAGCCCTCGCAGGTCTCGGCCCACTCGAAATAGACCGCGCCCCGTGCCCCGACGATGCCGCTGGCCGAGCGGGCCTGCAGCAGGTCGAGCACGTAGATGCCGCGATGGGGCGTGATGCCGGTTTCGGCCGCGCGCGCGTCATCCGCGTCAAGCTGGGCGAGCCCGAGCGCCACGATCAGCGCAGCGACCGGCGCACGCGCGCTCGCTTGTGCCCGGCCGAACATCAGATAGATTGCGCGCGCCGCGGCGGAGGCCGCGCGCTGATAAGGGGAGACGAACATGAAAAAGAAGCCGGTCCTCCTGATCACGCGGAGAATGCCGCCCATGGTGCACGAACGGGCGCGGCGAGACTATGACGCCCGGCTCAACCTGGATGACACCTTGTACGATTCCGCCGCCCTGGTAAAGGCCGCCTCCGGCGCCGACGCCCTGCTGATCTGCCCGAGTGACAAGATGACGCCCGAGCTTGTCGACCAATTGCCTGCCAGCCTCAAGATCATCGCCTGTTTCACCGCCGGCTATGACCACGTGAATGTTGAGGCGATCAAAGCACGCGGCCTGACCCTGACCAACGCGCCAGACCGGCTGACCGAGGCAACCGCCGACATCACCTTCCTCCTGCTGCTCGGCGCCGCCCGGAGAGCCGGCGAGGGCGAGGCCCTGATGCGCAGGCAGGGCGGCTGGAGTGGTTGGCACACCCTGTTCATGGCCGGCACCGATGTCAGCGGCAAGCGGCTCGGCATCGTCGGCATGGGCCGCATCGGGCGCGCGGTTGCCAAGCGGGCCCGCGCCTTCAACATGACCGTGCACTACCACAACCGCACGCGCCTGAGCCCGGACCAGGAGGCCGGCGCCGTGTTTCACCCGACGCTCGAGAGCCTGCTTCCGGTCTCCGACTTCCTCTCGCTCAACTGCCCCCTCACGGCCGAGACCAAGGGCGTGCTCGATGCCCGGCGCATTGCCCTTCTGCCCGATGGCGCGATCGTCGTGAACACGGCGCGCGGCGATGTCGTGGATGACGCAGCCCTGATCGCGGCGCTCAAGTCAGGCAAGCTCGCGGCGGCGGGGCTCGACGTCTATACCGGTGAGCCGGCCAAGATCAGCCCGGAATACCCGAAGCTACCGAACACCTTCCTGCTGCCCCATCTCGGTAGCGCGACGCTCGAAACCCGCACCGGCATGGGCATGAACGCCCTCGACAACCTCGATGCCTTTTTCGCCGGCCGCACCCCGCCGAATCTGGTCGTTTGAGCAGGTTCGACCCGGCAAATTTTGCCCCAGTGACAAGTTGGTGGCCGCCAAGCGCTTGACACAGCAAGCGTGACGGCTGGCACAGCCGTTGCACCGTGCTCCCTAAAGGATCCCCGCCCGGACTCATGGCCGCAGCGGGTGGAGGGGGAGCAACCGCAATGCAGCTCGCTTTTTCGGTTAGAGAGACGGCCTCGCCTTTGGGCCTTCAGCTGAGCCAGGTGGTCGACCGCTTCCTGCAGTCGGCGCGGGGCAAGGGCGTGCTGATCAGCGACGCCGACCGGGCGACGCTCGAGGCCCTGATGTCCGTCGCCAGCGAAACGGAAGAGCGCCTGAGCAACCAGGCCCGCCGCATCATGCTGCTCGAGACATTGAGCCTGACGGACGAGCTGAGCGGGCTCTTGAACCGCCGTGGCTTCGAGCGCGAGATGCGCCGGCAATTGGCCTTGGCCCGCCGCCATGAAGAGGGCGGTGTGATCGCCCTGATCGATCTTGAGGACTTCCGCTCGATCAATAACGTCTATGGCACCGCCGGCGGCGATGCGGTGCTTGGCGCGGTCGGGCGCACCCTCGCCGGCCTCGTCCGCGAGACCGACGTGTCGGCGCGCATCGCCGCGGATCAGTTCGTCATTGCGCTCGGGCGCTGCGAGCCCCGCGGCGCGATCGTGCGCGTCGGACAGATCGAGCGCGGCCTAAACAACATCTCCGTGCCCTTTGGCGGTTACCGGGTGCCTGTCGGCTGCAATGTCGGCGTCACCTGCTACGACCAGTGCGACGAGTTCGACGGGCTGATGCATCGGCTCGACACCGCGATCGAGATGCGCAAGCGCCACCGCCGCCAGGGCCCGGCCGCGCACATGTCGGTGAAGGAAGGCTCAGCCGCCTAGGCTTAGTTTCGAGGTCTTGAAGGTATACGCGCCTCCAAGGCTCCTACATCGAACGTACGATCATCGCCGGTTTGCTCTGACAACGATTCCCGAGGCTCAGCCTTTGGAATACAGATTTCGCAGATAGACCGGCGCGAAGCCAAGCTCGCCCCACCGGAGATAGGCCGGACCCTGCCGATCCGCCTCTGGCACCTCGATGTCCGAAACGAAGCTGTGCGCCCCTGCCTTTGCCGCGGCCGATAAGAGCGCCGCAGTCACGGTCTGGTCGTCGTCATAACAGGGCGCCATCACGCCCGGTATTGGGGCATCGATTCCCAGCCAGGCCCAGCCGTCGTCGCCAAGAAAAAGGCTGCGTGTCATGACGACCGGTGCGCCCTTCACACCGCCTTCGCGGCGCAATGCATGGATCCATCCCTTGCGGCCGATCAAAGTGTGCAGCCAGTCACCGACGATGGGGGGCATCCCATAGCATTTGAGCAGGAAGGCGCTCCACTCCGCCGCGTTGTCGGCGGTAACCCGCTCGCAATTCTTGCCAAGCGATTCGCAAAGATCGGCGTTCACGTTATGCGACACCACCCTGTCCCAGGCGCCTGCACTTTGATAACCGCGCGCCTGGAGCAAAGAACCCAGGTCACGCGGTTCGGCCTCGCCAACCACCATGATCCAGTGCTTGCCGCCACCCCTTGCATCATAGAATTGCTGTATCGAAGCCATGGCCATGTCGTCGAAAGGAGCCGGGCAGCCCAGCGTTAGCACCATGTTGAAGTGACTGAACGGGATCTTGCTCCGCACCATGGCGAGCGGACCCTGCCACTGCGTCGCAAGACCCAACGCCTCTGCGACGTGGCTCGGCGCAGCAGAGAAGATATCCATCCAATTGCGCGTATCGACGTTCTCGCCTCTGACCGCGAGCTCACGTGGGGTCAATGTCTGGGCTGGCATGATCTCGGCTTCAATTGTGGGTCACACCCGGGAATACGTTGGGCAGGGTCAAATTGGATTTCAGCCAAACGAAAGCGTGATTGCCTGTGACTGGCTCTGCCACGACGCCACCGGATACTCCATGCCATTGCGCTGTCCGGCCCTGTCGGGGGCATTCGACATGCCCGCGCGGCGCGCTGGTTTCCGCCGCGCGCGGCCTCTATGCTCCGGCCACCTCATTTGGCCGGAGCTACACATGAACGGCGGACAAGCGCTCGTCGCCACCCTTCTCTCCCATGACCTGGACGCGGGCTTCTGCCTGCCGGGCGAGAGTTACCTCGAGGTGCTCGAGGCGCTGCGTCTCGCCAAGGACCGCTTCCGCCTCATCAACACGCGTCATGAATCCGGCGCGAGCTTCGCCGCCTGCGCCTATGGCCGGCTCACGGGCAAGCCCGGCATCGCCTTCGTGACCCGCGGGCCGGGTGCCACCAACGCCTCGATCGGCGTTCACACCGCACGGCAGGATTCGGCGCCCATGGTGCTGTTCGTCGGCCAGGTGCCGGTTTCTGAGCTCGGCCGCGAGGCGTTTCAGGAGATCGACTATCGCCGCATGTTCGGCGATCTGGCGAAAGCCGTGTTCGAGCCGACGACGGCCTCGGCGGTCGCGGCGGACACCGCGGCGGCACTGGCGCTCGCAGCCGAGGGTCGGCCTGGTCCGGTGATCGTCTCCCTGCCCGAGGATGTGACCGAGGGTGAGGCCGGCGCGGTTGCGATCCCAAGCTCGAATCCTCGGCGCGCGGTGATGCCCGGTGCCGTGGCGCTCGACCGCGCGGCCGCGGCGCTCAAGGCCGCCAAGGCGCCGCTCATCATCGCGGGCGAGCAGGTCGGCTTCGAGCAGGCAAGTGATGCGCTGGTCCAGCTCGCCGAGCGCTTGGGTGCCGGCGTCGTCGTCGCGTTTCGCCGCCAGGGCACGATGCCGACCGATCACGACGCCTATCTCGGCCATGTCGGCCTGGCGCTGCCGCCCTATCAGCAGGCGCTGTTCAAGGAGGTCGACGTCGTGCTCGCGCTCGGCAGCCGGCTCGACGGCGCGACCACGCTCGATTTCTCGCTGTTCCGCCCCGATCAGACCGTGATTCAGGTCTTCCCCGACGCCGAGGTCGTGGCACGGAGCGGCGCGAGCATCGACCTCGTTGGCGATGTGCGCCCGACGGTGGACGCGCTCCTGTCGCGATTGGAAGGCCCGCCCTCCAATGCCCGCCTCGCCTGGCGCGCGGCGCATCGCGGACAAGCCGTGGCGTACCTCACGCCCAATCCAGGCGATGCGCTCGGCCGGGTCGACATGACCGCCGTGATGAGAGTGCTGGGCGAGCGCCTGCCGGCCGATGCGACCATCACCAACGACGCCGGCAATTTCTCGACCTGGGTGCACCGCTATCTGCCGTTCCGCCACGCGACGAGCCAGGCGGCGCCGACCTGTGGCGCGATGGGCTTCAGCGTTGCAGGCGCGGTCGGCGCGGCGGTGGCGCGGCCGGGCAAGACCGTGGTCTCGATGGTCGGCGATGGCGGCTTCCTGATGACCGGTCAGGAGCTGATCACCGCGATCGAGCACGATCTGCCGATCAAGGTGATCGTCTACGACAACGCGGCCTATGGCACGATCGCGATGCATCAGCAACGCCGCTTCGGCCCCGGCCACCACCACGCGATTCACATGAAGAGCCCGGATTTTGCCGGGGCCGCGCGCGCCTGGGGCGCTTTTGCGGCAACCGTCGAAGAGACCGCCGCCTTCGCGCCCGCGCTCGAGGCGGCGCTCGCGCACAAGGGCCCCGCGCTCATCCACCTGAAGACCGATTTGCGCGACCTCGCCGCCTCGGGCCTCAAGCTCTCGGCCTGAGAACGCGCCACTCGTGCTGTGAGCAGCGCCACACTCCGCTTCGTCGAGCGGCTGAAGGACATCGACGCCGCGGCGTGGGACGCCTGCGCCGGCGCCGACAATCCGTTCGTGCGCCATGCCTTCCTGAACGCGCTGGAGGAGAGCGGCTCGGCCGTGCCCGATTCTGGCTGGCTGCCGCGCCACCTGGTTCTGAACGACGAGGCTGGACGGCTGATCGGCGCGCTGCCGATGTATGCCAAGGGCAATTCACTCGGCGAATATGTCTTCGACCATGGCTGGGCCGAGGCCTTTGAGCGCGCCGGCGGGCGCTATTACCCGAAGCTCCTCGTCGGTGTGCCGTTCACCCCTGTGCCGGGGCCGCGCCTGTTGTCGCGGCCCGACGAGAACGTCGATGCCGTGAGAAGCGCGCTGATCGACGGCGCGATCGCGCTCGCCGAGACTTCTTCACTCTCCTCAATCCATGTGAACTTCCTGGGCAACGACGAAGCAACGTTCCTGAGCGAGCGCGGGCTCCTGCGTCGCACCGGCCTCCAGTTCCACTGGCGCAATGACGGCTATGGATGCTTCGAGGATTTCCTCGAGACACTGTCATCGCGCAAGCGCAAGCAAATCCGCCGCGAGCGGCGCGAGGCGCTTGCCGCGGGGCTCACCATCCGCGTGCTCGGCGGCGCCGACATCAAGGAGCGGCACTGGGATGCCTTCTTCGACTTCTATCAGGACACCGGCAGCCGCAAGTGGGGCTCGCCCTATCTCACACGCCGGTTCTTCAGCCTGCTCGGCGAGCGCATGGCCGATGACATCGTGCTCATCTTCGCTGAGCGCGGGTCCAAGCCGATCGCCGGCGCGCTGAATCTAAAAGGAAGTGACGCACTGTTCGGGCGCAATTGGGGCGCGCTCGAATATTACCCGTTCCTTCACTTCGAGCTCTGCTACTACCAGGCGATCGACTATGCGATTGCGGCGAAGCTCGCGCGGGTCGAGGCCGGCGCGCAGGGCGAACACAAGCTGATGCGCGGCTATTTGCCGGTGCCGACCTATAGCGCGCATTGGATCGCGCATGAGGGGTTACGCCGCGCGATTGAGAGCTTCCTCGCACGCGAGACACCCTTTGTGGTGAACGAGATCGAGGCGCTCGCCGAGCACGCGCCGTTTAAGATGGTGGAGTAAGGCTGCGCTCGTTGCGGCAGCATTCTTCGACCATCATCCTTCGGCCGCTTCTCGTGCCGTCATGGCCCGGCCGAGGCTTGCCGAGGACCGGGCCATCCATGGTCAGGGCGGAGTACGCTGCACGATGGATGGCCCGGTCGGCGAAGCGCCGCCGGGCCATGACGGAAAAAAGAGCGTCACGCCCCCTTGGGCTTCGGCGGATACCAGTAGAGCGGCTCGGGCCGCACCCAATCCGGCCGCCGGTAAATGACCTCGATCGTGGTCTTGACCAAGGGCTCGGTCTCGAAATAGCAGAACTCGGCGCCGAGCCAATGCCCCGCCATCACCGGCTTGAAACCGCGCGCGGCGAACTGCCGGTGCGCCTCGGCCCAGTCCATCCCCATGTCCTTGAGGTAGACGCCGACATGGTGGATGCCCTCGCCATGCTCCTCCAGGAACTCGTGATAGATGCTCGGGCCTTCGAGCGGCTGGATGATTTCCCAGTTGAGCGCGCCGGTCCAGGCGAGCGCGATGCGCATGGTGTAGTTGCCGGGCTGACCGCGAAAGGTGCGGTTGCTCAGGTTCGGCGGCTCATATTGGTTGACCCACCAGGGGCCGATGCCGAGCTTGTCGGCATAGGTGCGCACCAGCGTATCGAGGTCGCGCGTGACGATGCAGACCTGCCCGGTCTCCGGGAACAGGCTGTTGGGCAGATAGGTGTCTTTGTAGTCGGTCATGGCACGAGGCTGCGGCAAAGCGCGCCGCAGATCAAGCGAGCCGTTTGCCGCGATCCCAGGCCGTGACGATCTCGCCCGCTTTCCGCCGCGTCGCGCAGGTGCGCGCGGGCTCGACCTCGCCATCCACGCGGGAGGGGAACAGCACCTCGATGAACGGGTCGGGCCCGCTGTGGCTGACGACGAATCCACGCGCCACCGTCTGCTCGTGTTCGACCATCTCCTTCAGCTCGTGCACCGGCTCGAAGCAGCAATCGACGGCATCAAGCAGCGCGACCCAGGCCTCAAGCGGACGTGTCCTGAAGAGCGCCGCCACCTCGGCGATCAGCGTATCCTGCGGCATGGCCTCCCACTGGCGCGCGATCCAGTCCGTACGTCCGACCGCGTTGCAGAAATTGGCCCAGAACTTGTCCTCGAGCGCGCCGAGGGAGACGAAGCGGCCATCGGCGGTCTCGTAGATCTGGTAGAACGCGGCGCCGCCCGAAAGAAATCCTTCGCCGCGGCGTACCTCGTGTCCCGGCCGTGTGGCGCCGGTCAGCGCCCATTGGCTCCAGGGCAGCGGACTCTCCGCGATCGAACAATCGATCTGGCAGCCCTCGCCCGTGCCACCCTTCCGGTCACGCCCGACGATGGCGGCGATGATGCTGAGCGCGGCGTGCATGCCGCTCGAATAGTCGGCCACCATGGGAAACGCGGCGTAGGGCCGCGCCGCGCTGCCGCTCAAGCTGAGCGTGCCGAACAGCGCCATGTAGTTGATGTCATGCCCGCCCTTGAGCCGATAGGGGCCGCTCAGGCCCCAGCCGGAGAGCGAACAGCGGATGAGGCGCGCATTGAGCGCCTTTAGCCGCGCGTCGGAAAAACCTAAGCGGTCCAGCACGCCCGGCCGATAGGATTCGAGGAATACGTCGGCGCGCTTGACGAGCGCTTCGAGATCGGCCTTGCCGGCGTCCGACTTCAGGTCGAGCTCCACGACCGACTTGCCGCGGTTGATCACCTTGTACCAGGCGGAGATGCCGTCCCGATCCAGAGGCCCGATCTTCCGCATCGGCTCGCCGCCCGGCGGCTCGATGCGAATGACGTCGGCGCCGAGGTCGGCCAGCATCAGCGAGGCATAGGGCCCCGGCGCGTATTGCGATAGATCGAGGACCCGCACGCCCTCAAGGAAGCGGAAGGGCATGGCGCTCTAAAAGGCCAAGCGCGCAATGCTCCCTCTCCCCTTGTGGGAGAGGGAGGGACCCGTCGCGCGTGGGGCGCGCGCGATCATGCGCGACCCATGCCGACGGGAGGGTGAGGGGTAAGGCGAGGGCGACATGATCGACGTGTTCAATGCGCGACCTGACCCTTCACCCGCCGCTTCGCGGCGACCTCTCCCACAAGGGGAGAGGTGACATGAGACGCCGGGCACGGACCCAGCCTAGCGCACGTATTCAGGCACCTTGGGCTTGCCGCCCTTGGGCGCGCCTTCATCGGGCGGTGGGAAGCTGAAATCGAGCGCATCGTCCTTGAGGTCGACCCTCACCCGGCCGCCCTTGGCGAGTTTGCCGAACAGAAGCTCATCGGCGAGCGCCTTCTTGATGTGCTCCTGGATGACGCGGGCGAGCGGCCGTGCGCCATAAGCCTTGTCATAACCCTTCTCGGCGAGCCAGCGGCGGGCGGCATCGGTCAGCTCGATCTCGACATTGCGGTCGGCGAGCTGCGCCTCGAGCTGCATGATGAACTTGTCGACCACGCGCTCCACGATCTCGAGGCCGAGGCCCTTGAACGCAATGGTCGCGTCCAGCCGGTTGCGGAACTCAGGCGTGAACATGCGCTTGATCGCCTCCTGATCGTCGCCCTCGCGCTCGGACCGGCCGAAGCCGATGGCGGGCTTGGCGAGCTCGGACGCGCCCGCGTTCGTGGTCATGATCAGGATGACGTTGCGGAAATCGACCTTCTTGCCGTTGTGGTCGGTGAGCTTGCCGTAGTCCATCACCTGCAGGAGGATGTTGAAGAGATCGGGATGCGCCTTCTCGATCTCATCCAACAGCAACACCGCGTGCGGATGCTGGTCGATCGAATCGGTGAGCAACCCGCCCTGGTCGAAGCCGACATAGCCGGGCGGTGCGCCGATCAGCCGTGAGACCGAATGACGCTCCATATACTCCGACATGTCGAAGCGGATGAGCTCGACGCCAAGCACGTTCGCGAGCTGGCGCGCGACCTCGGTCTTGCCGACGCCGGTTGGGCCGGAGAACAAATAGCAGCCGAGCGGCTTCTCGGGCTCGCGAAGCCCCGCGCGCCCCATCTTCACCGCGGTCGCGACCGCCTTGATCGCGTCGTCCTGGCCGAACACGACGCGCTTCAGATCCTCCTCCAGGCGCTCGAGCGCTGCCTTGTCGCCGCGGCTCACGCTCTTCTGCGGGATGCGCGCGATCTTGGCGACGATCTCCTCGACCTCCTTGACGCCGATCACCTTCTTGCGCTTGCTTTCGACCTTCAGCATCTGCGCGGCGCCGACCTCGTCGATCACGTCGATCGCCTTGTCCGGCAGCTTGCGGTCGTTGATGTACTGCGCGGACAGCTCGACCGCCGTGCGAATCGCCTCCTGGGTGTAGCGCACGCCATGATGCTTCTCGTAATAGGGCGCGATGCCGCGCAGGATCTTCACCGCATCCTCGACGCAAGGCTCGTTGATGTCGATCTTCTGGAAGCGGCGCACCAGCGCGCGGTCCTTCTCGAAATAATTGCGATATTCCTTGTAGGTGGTCGAGCCGATGCAACGCAGCGAGCCCGACTGCAGCGCCGGCTTCAGCAAGTTCGAGGCGTCCATCGCGCCGCCCGAGGTCGCGCCGGCACCGATCACCGTGTGGATCTCGTCGATGAACAGGATCGCCTTGTCCTGCGCCTCGATCTCGGCCAACACGGCCTTGATGCGCTCCTCGAAATCGCCGCGATAGCGCGTGCCGGCCAGGAGCGCGCCCATGTCGAGCGCATAGATCGTCGCGTCCTTCAGGATTTCGGGCACCTCGCCTTCGATGATGCGACGCGCGAGGCCCTCCGCGATCGCGGTCTTGCCGACGCCCGGGTCGCCCACATAGAGCGGGTTGTTCTTGGTGCGGCGGCAGAGAATCTGAATCGTGCGCTCGACCTCGGCGTCACGTCCGATAAGCGGATCGATCTTGCCGTCGCGCGCCTTCTTGTTGAGGTTGACGCAATAGGTGGCGAGCGCCTCCTGGCCCTGCTTCACCACCTTCTCAGCCTGCGCGCCCTCGTCCGCGCCGCTGACCGGCTGGCTGCCGGTGCGGCCGGGCACCTTGGCGATGCGGTGCGAGATGTAGTTCACCGCATCGAAGCGCGTCATGTCCTGCTCCTGCAGGAAGAAGACGGCGTGGGACTCGCGCTCGGAGAACAGCGCGACGATCACGTTCGCCCCGGTTGCCTCGTTGCGCCCGGAGGACTGCACGTGCAGCACAGCGCGCTGGATCACCCGCTGGAAGCCGTTGGTCGGCTTCGCGTCGGTGAGGTGCGGCAGGACGAGCGACTTCAGCTCGTTGTTGATGAAGGTGATCAGGTCGTTCTTCAGCCGCTCGATATCGACCCCGCAAGCCTTGAGCACGGGGATCGCGTCGGAATCGTCGGTCAGCGCGAGCAGCAGATGCTCGAGCGTGGCGAACTCGTGGCGGCGCTCGGTCGCAAAGCCGAGCGCACGGTGGAGCGATTTTTCGAGATTCGGCGAGAGCATCGGTCAGCTCACTCCTTTTCCATGGTGCACTGCAGCGGGTGCTCGTGGCGGCGCGCGAAATCGCACACCTGGGTCACCTTGGCTTCAGCCACTTCATAGGGGTACACGCCGCACACACCCACGCCCCTGCGATGGACGTGCAGCATGATCTGGGTGGCCTCTTCCTGGCTCTTCGAGAAAAAGCGCATGAGCACCACGACGACGAACTCCATCGGCGTGTAGTCGTCATTCAGGAGCAGCACCTTGTACATCGACGGCTTCTTGGTCTTCGGTTTGACCGCCGTCACGATGCCGGTCTGCCGGCGCGTATCGCCTTCCTTCCGATCGTCGCTCATGAACTGCGCTGAGGCCGCTTCCCACTCACCCGCGTCGCACGGAGTCTAACACAACCCGGCTTCCCGCGCGCGCCGTGCACCCGGGTGCCAGAGGCTACACAATATGGGTGAACGAAGCGGCCACGGAAAGCGGTGAGCTTAAGAAATAGAACGGATCCGAAACGGCGACCCTGTGGCCGCCGTCACATCGTGCGGCGCGGCCGAAAGAGTTCAGCCGACGATCTCGGTCTCGGCGAAGAAGAAGCGGATTTCCTGGGCCGCGTTCTCGGCCGAATCCGAACCGTGCACCGAATTGGCCTCGACCGATTCCGCGAAGTCCTTGCGGATCGTGCCGGGCGCGGCATTGGCGGGGTTGGTGGCGCCCATGATCTCGCGATTGCGCGCGACCGCGTTTTCGCCCTCGAGCACCTGCACGACCACCGGCCCCGAGATCATGAACTTGCAAAGATCGCCGTAGAACGGCCGCGCCTTGTGCACCGCATAGAACGCCTGGGCCTGCTCGAGCGTCAGGCGCAGGCGCTTCTGCGCGATGATGCGCAGGCCCCCCTTCTCGAAGCGAGCGTTCACCTCGCCGGTCAGGTTGCGCCGGGTCGCATCCGGCTTGATGATGGAAAGCGTGCGCTCAACGGCCATGGCGGCTCATCCCTCGATCGATTTGGCTGCGGTCTTATAGGGGGAAGGCGCGCCGCCGGCAACGGCGGGGTTCGTGTCGGTAGGCTCTGCCCTCATGCTTCGACAAGCTCAGCATGAGGGCCAATGTCACGGCCTCGTCCTGAGCCTGTCGAGGGACGACTGACCGGAATCCGCTTTCAGCCCTTCTTCTCCCAGCGGCCGCTGTCGCTCTGCTGGTAGTAGGTGACCGCGTGGCCCTCGGCCTTGCGCGCCTTCCAGCGCATGTGCGCGGCCTCGACCGCCGCCTCATCACCGCCGTCGAACATGTCGAGACAGCGAGCGAAGGTGCCAAGGTGCCCCGGCTCGACGCCGTCGACCAGCACCAGGACATCGGCGCCATTCGGGTTCTCCGCCGCGGCCGTGAGGAAAATCGGCTGGCGCTCGGCCTTGCCATCCTTCGCGCTGCCATGGGGCAGGAAGGAGGCAGGGTCGTAGGTCCAGAGTGTCGCGTCGAGCGAAGCCACACGCTCGGCCGAGCCCGCCATGACGACCGCGCGATGGCCGCCCTCGACCACCTTCTCGAGCAGGCGCGGCAGCGCCTTTTCGAGCGGCGTCGCGGTCAGATGATAGAAGCCGATCTCGGTCACTTCGCCTCGTAATGGTCGTGCACCAGTCGGTCCAGGAGCCGCACGCCATAGCCGGACGCGCCCTTCGGCACGGTCGGGTTGTCGCCGTTCTTCATCCAGGCCATGCCGGCGATGTCGAGATGCGCCCAGGGCACGTCATTGACGAAGCGCTGCAGGAACGCCGCCGCCGTGATGCTGCCGGCTTCGCGGCCCTTGCCGACGTTCTTCATGTCGGCGATGTCGGAGTTGATGTCCTTGTCGTACTTGTCGCCCAAGGGCATGCGCCAAACGTGCTCGTCGACCGCCTTGCCCGCCGCGATCAGCCGCGTCGCGAGCTCGTCATTGTTCGCGAACAGGCCGGCTTGATAGGTGCCGAGCGAGACCACGATCGCGCCCGTGAGGGTCGCGAGATCGACGATGAACTTCGGCTTGAAGTGCGACTGGGCGTACCAGAGCACGTCCGAGAGCACCAGGCGCCCTTCCGCGTCGGTGTTGATCACTTCGATCGTCTGGCCCGACATCGAGGTGACGACGTCACCCGGGCGCTGGGCGTTGCCGTCCGGCATGTTCTCGACCAGGCCAACCAGGCCGACCACGTTGCACTTGGCCTTGCGCCCGGCGAGCGCTTTCATGAGCCCGATCACCGTGCCGGCACCGGCCATGTCGTATTTCATCTCCTCCATGCCGGCCGCTGGCTTGATGGAGATGCCGCCGGTATCGAAGGTGACGCCCTTGCCGACGAAGCACACCGGCTGCTGGTCGAAGCCGTCGGGCGCGCCATTCCAGCGCATGATCGCGATCTGCGATTCGCGCACGCTGCCCTGGCCGACGCCCAGGAGCGCGTTCATGCCAAGCTCCTTCATGCGCGCTTCGCCCATGATCTCGACGTCGATGCCGATGGCGGAAAGCCCGCGGACGTCTGCGGCGATCGTCTCCGGGTGCTTCACATTGCCGGGCTCCGAGACCAGGTCGCGGGAGAAGAAGACGCCATCCGCGATTTTGTCGAGCGGCTGATAGGCCGCACGCGCAGCGCCGGCGTCGGCCGACATGATGGTGAGCTCGGTGAGCGTCGGCTTGTCCTCTTCCTTTTGCTTGGTGTGGTACTTGTCGAAGCGATAGCTCGCGAGCCGCGCACCATAGGCGATCGCGGCTGCCATGCGCCCGACCGGGAGTGGCGCGCCATCGATCGCATCGACGACGATGGCCGCGACCTTGTCACCCGCCTTGTTGAGTGCGCCGATCAGGCTGCCGCCGATTCCCTCGAGTCGGAGCGTATCGATCTCGGATGCCTTGCCGAGGCCGACGATGATGATCCGGTCCAGCGTGAGACCGGGCGGCGCGACCAGCGCCAGTTGCTGGTTCTTCTTGCCCTTGAACCGGCCGGTTGCGATGGCGCGCGACAGCGCCCCGCTGGTCCGTCCGTCCAGCATCTGGGCGGAAGGCGTCAGCACGCGCTCTTCCAGCACGCCGACCACGATGGTTCCCTGGCTCGGCACCGCAATGCCGGAAAACTCGATCTTCATTCAGGCCTCCGCATTCCCCTCAGGCGGCGCGACCCGGCCGATTCGCGGCCAGATTGCGCGCCACAAGCTATAACCAACCGGCCTCCCGCCGTGAAGCGATTCCGCAGTGCGTCAAAGACTGGCGCAGCGGGCGCCGGCCGGTATACTCGATTCGTGCGACGCTATCAGACCTATCTCATTCGCCAGATTTTGGGTCCCTTCCTCCTGATCACCGCCGGCTTGACCGCGGTGATATGGCTGTCGCAATCGCTCAATTTCCTCGATCTGATCGTCAATCGCGGGCTCTCGCTCGCGACTTTCCTCTATCTGGGCGTGCTGCTGATGCCCTCTTTCCTGGGCGTCATCCTGCCAATCGCGCTCTTTTGTACCCTGATTTTCGTTTGCAACCGGTTGACGCTCGATTCCGAGCTGGTGTCCTTTCGCGCGGCCGGTCTCGGGCCCTGGCGCCTGGCCACCCCGATCATGAAGATCGCTCTTGCGGTCGTGGTGGTTGTCTACGCCATCAATCTCTATTTTTCGCCGCTCAGCTACCGCTCATTCCGTGAGAGTCAGTTCGTCATCCAGGGCGACTATTCCTCCGTGCTGCTGCAGGAGGGCGTTTTCACCCCCATGGGCAAGGACATGACAATCTACGTCCGCGCCAGCGGGTCCGAGGGCACGCTGCTCGGCATTCTGGTGCACGACACCCGGAATGCGGCACGGCCGGTGACCATGATGGCTGAGCAGGGCGCGCTGGTGCGCACCGAGGATGGCCCGCGCTTTGTCATGCTCAAGGGCAACCGGCAGGAGATCGATCGCGACCGGGGGCAGCTTTCACTTCTCTATTTCGACCGCTACGCCCTCGATATCGGCCAATTGGCGGAAGACCAGGGTGACCGCTTTCGGACCGCGCGCGAGCGCTATCTGGACGAGCTCCTGAACCCCGGCCCGGGCGAGGACGACCAGAAGAACCGCGGCAAGTTCCTGGCCGAAGCGCACCAGCGCCTGGCCTCGCCCTGGTACGCCGTCGCGCTCACCTTGATCGGCCTCGCCGCCCTGCTCTCGGGTGAGCACAATCGGCGTGGCTATTGGAAGCGAGTCGTCGCCGCCATCGGTGCGGCCTTCGCCTTCGAGGCCGTCGCGCTCGCCCTGGTCAACATCGTGGCAAAGAACCCGCCGCTGGCGACGCTGCTGTACCTCAATCTTGCGATCGGGATCATCGTGCCGAGCCTCGTGCTCTCGGGTGTCCGCTTCTGGCCGCGGCGGCGCAGCCGGCCCTCGGGCCCCGAAGCCCAGGCCGCGGCCTGAACCCGGCGATGCGACTCTCCTCGACCCTCTCGCTCTATATCAGCCGCCAGTTCCTGGTCTGGCTCGGCATCGTTTTCGCCCTTTTTGTGGTGACAGCCTTCATTTTCGACGCGGTCGAGCTCCTGCGTCGCGCCTCAGGCGCCAATCGGGAGAGCGCCACGTTCATGGTGCTGATCGAGATGGCGGTGCTCAGAATGCCCTTCATCGCGTCGAAGGTGCTGCCCTTCGCCGCCCTGATCGGCGCGATCCTCACGCTGACCCGCATGACCCGGACGCAGGAATTGGTCGTGACGCGCGCGGCGGGTGTGTCGGTCTGGCAGTTCCTGCTGCCGGCGCTCGCAATCTCGTTTCTGCTCGGCGCCTTCGCGGTGACCGTCTTCAATCCGTTTGCGGCCGCCATGGTGTCGCGCTTCGAGCAGATGGAGGCACGCTATCTGCAGGGCAAGTCAAGCCTGCTCGCCCTGTCCGACACCGGGATCTGGCTCAGGCAGAGCGATGGCGAGCGGCCAACCGTGATCCACGCCCGCCGGCTCGACAAGGAGACCCTCACTCTTCACGATGTGATCATCTTCCAATATGAGAAGGACGACCAATTCGTCCGCCGGATCGACGCCCGGGAAGCCAAGCTGAGCGAGGGCTATTGGCAGATCCCGAACGCGCTGATGACCGGGCCGGACCAACCGGCCGCGACCGCCACGGACTATAGGCTCGCAACCGAGCTAAGCCTCGAGCAAATCGAAAACAGCTTCGCGCCGCCAGAGACCCTGTCCTTCTGGGCTCTGCCCGAGTTCATCAAGGTTCTGGAGGACTCGGGCTTCTCCTCGGTCAGGCACCGACAATATTGGCATGCCACGCTAGCGATTCCTCTCCTGCTATGCGCCATGGTAATGATCGGCGCGACGTTCTCGCTCCGGCTCAACCGACGTGGCGGCGTATGGCTTCTCGTGGTCGCCGGCATCATGACCGGCTTCATGCTCTACTTTGTGTCCGATCTGGTACTTGCGCTCGGACTCTCCGGCAAGATACCACCTTGGCTCGCGGCGTGGGCGCCGAGCGGAGTCTTCATGCTGATCGGCATCGCGAGTCTCTTCCACCTCGAGGACGGATGAACCCGTGATCTCCTGGCGTGCCCTCCTCATCGGCCTTGGTGCGGTCGGTTCCCTGACCGTGGGCCTCGCGCTCGCCGCCGACGACATCGGCAGCACACTCGGCTTCAAGAGCGGCGAGCCGGTGCTGCTGACCGCAAATAGTCTGGAGCGCGACGATGAGCGCGGGCTGGTCACGGCGACCGGCGATGTCGAGCTCTCGCAGGTCGAGCACATCGTGATCGCCGACACGATCGTCTACAATGAACGGACTAATCTGGTGACGGCGCGCGGCAATGTCACCATGCTTGAGCCATCGGGCAATGTCGTGTTCGCGGACTCGCTCGAGCTGAAGGACGACCTCAGGGACGGCGCGATCGAAGCGTTTCGTGCCAAGCTGACCGATGGAGCCCGGATCGCGGCCTCGAGCGCCGAGCGGCGCAATGGCAACCGGACGACCATGCGCAACGTCGTCTATTCCCGCTGCGAGCTGTGTCCGGTTGACCGCGAGCGTGCGCCCCTCTGGCAAGTCAAGGCCAAGGAGGTCGTGCATGACGAGGTGTCACACGACATCGCCTATTATGACGCCTGGCTCGAGTTTTTCGGCGTGCCGATGCTCTATACACCGTATTTCGAGCACGCCGACCCGACGGTGAAGCGCCGAAGCGGCTTCCTCTTTCCCTCCTACGGCAATTCGACAACGCTCGGCTACTCCATCACGACGCCCTATTACCTCGTGCTCGAGCCCTGGCGCGATCTGACCATCGAGCCGACCTACACCACCAACGAGGGCCCGGTGCTGGGCCTGCAATATC
>Ga0194128_10002413_pt1 | contig 30321 bp, 21 predicted proteins | sample TA2KigCa65mmetaG_FD_148650 | JGI IMG/M metagenome (GOLD analysis project Ga0194128, IMG submission 148650) | Freshwater microbial communities from Lake Tanganyika, Tanzania - TA2015037 Kigoma Deep Cast 65m | ecosystem: Environmental > Aquatic > Freshwater > Lake | place: Tanzania: Lake...
AGCTGGACGTACTTGACGGCTGCAAGGAACTGAAACTCTGCACCGGATACAAGCACGGAGGCACGCTCTACAAGGACATGCCGTCGGATCTCGATGTGTTGAGCAATTGTGAACCGGTCTATCAACGGATGAAAGGTTGGACCACATCCACGACCGGAGCTACGACCTACAAGCAACTGCCGTCGGAAGCGAAGCGCTATCTGGCCCGCATCGAAGAGTTGGCGCAATGCCCGATCGACATGATCTCGACCGGGTCCAAGCGGGCGGAGACGATCGTGCTCCGCAATCCGTTGGACTGTTCCCGCCGCCGTCCAAAACGCCGGTGAAACCAGTCAATGGTCATTCGTCATTCGATGATGATAGGATGACCCCTCCCGTGAACTTGGGTGGCAGTTTTCATCGTCGTGAAGAGTTTAGGCTCTTCAGGGATCGCGTCGAGAGGCAGGAATTGTGAGGAGCGATCTGCAGGATGTTCAAAAAGGCCTTCCGGCAAGGCCACAGGAAGTCCGGCGACCGAGGCGTACGTTATTGGGTACGTCGCAGGGAGACGGACGACCGAGAACGACGCCGGAAGCCTTTTTCAACATCCTGGTTGTGAGCCGGTAGCTCAGTCGGTAGAGCATCGCCCTTTTAAGGCGAGGGCCCTGGGTTCGAGTCCCAGCCGGCTCACCACACATCCCACGTTCATTCGCCTCTGTTGCCTCTTGCGCCAGTGCGCGCCTCACTGGTGATGAAGATTGCCTCAGGAAGTGCCTCCCTTCTCGGTGGCCATCCGCTGTCTGACTCACTACAACTGCTTTCCTCGCTTGAAGTTCATGCCTGACCGTCTGCTATGGCATGTCTGTTGCTAGTACTGCTCATAGGATGGATGAGCTGAGGAGGAGAACTGTGCGATGACACACGTTCATCAGTGTGATCGGTGCGGCGGAACGATGGTCGGAGTCTACGACGACGTGGCGAGTCCTGACGACACAGGGAAGGACGTGATCGGGCGCCGTTGTGTGAATTGCGGAGACTATGTGGATGCGCTGGTGCTGCGGAATCGGGGAATGCAACAGGGAGGAGCGTGCATTCCCGTCCGTTCGATGAAGGAGCGAGCCCCGATGCATCGGATGCCGCCGCTTTCCATCCAGCGCCGGCGCGCAGTGGCGTGAAGGTGGGGAGGCAAGCGACTCTAGCTGACAGGCCCTAGAACGCTTTGTCACTCCCTCTTCAGGCAACTGTGAGGGAGGTGTCCTCAACCCACCTCATGCCCTGCGGCTCATTCCCTGAAGAGCCTCACCGGGACCTTGTGTCCTTTAATCCTCGCCCGCCCGAGCACATCGATGATCTTCGCGGCCATCCCTTCCGGCACCTCGACGAGTGAAAAGCGGTCGAGGACTTCGATGCCGCCGAGAGTCTTGGAATTGATCCTCGCTTCGTTGGCGATGGCGCCGACGAGATCGCCGGGCTTGATGCCGGAGGACCAACCGGCGCCGATGTAGATCCGTGCCATCCCTGCCATCCGTCCCCCGCGGACTGGTTTCGAAGGCGTGCCACGATCACGGTCGTTTGGCCGTCCTCCCGGTGGCGGCATGGGACGCATGCTCCGATTGAAGTCCGGCCGTCTTACCGGCACGGCGGGAATGTCTTCCTCAACCCGGTCTCCTCCCTGTGCCTGAAAGACGAGTTTCATTGCGGCAGCGGCGAGCGTGAATGGATCGCTCGATGCGGCCATCGCTTCGGCGACGCCTCGGAACTCACCGATGTCGTCCGCCTGCATCGCGTCCTGCACAGCAGCCCTCGTCCGTTCGAGCCGTTTGGCCAGCAGATCAGCCACCGATGGAACGGGCGCCACCGTCACCTTTGCTTTGGTGATCTGTTCGATGCTGCGCAGGAGCCGCTCCTCGCGCGGATCGAGAATCGTGATGGCTGCGCCTTCGCGTCCGGCCCGGCCGGTTCGCCCGATACGATGGACATAGACCTCCGCCGACGAGGGCAACTCAAAATTGATCACGTGGGACACACTGGGGATGTCCAGCCCACGGGCGGCCACGTCGGTGGCCACAAGCAGCTCCGTCTGTCCGGTGCGGAAGGACTGCATGACGCGATCGCGTTGGGGCTGGCTCATGCCGCCGTGAATCGCCTCGGCCCGATGCCCTCGGCTGTTGAGCATGGCTGTGACCTCGTCGACTTCCACGCGTGTGCGGCAAAACACCAGGGCGGATTTCGATCCGGCCATGTCCAAGACGCGGGCCAAGGCCGCGCTGCGGTAGGGTTTGGTGACGACGTAGGCTGTCTGCTGGACGCGTGGGGCGGTCCCGGCTTTGACCGGCTCTTTGGCGATGGCGATTTCAACCGGCTGCTTGAGATGCCGGTGGGCGATCGACTTGATACGCGGCGGCATGGTCGCGGAAAAGAGGGCCGTTTGTTTCGTCGCCGGCGTCTGTTCGAGAATCGCGTCGAGATCGTCGGCGAATCCCATATCGAGCATCTCGTCAGCCTCGTCCAGCACGACGACCTGCACCTGCGCCAGCTTCAGGGTCTGGCGGCGAATATGATCGAGGGCGCGGCCCGGCGTGGCCACGACGACATCGACCCCGCGTCTGAGCGCCTGGAACTGGGGCCCGATGGCTTGACCTCCATACACGGCCAAGACACTCGTGCGGAGTTCCTTCCCATATCGCTGCACCGCCTCGCTGACTTGGATGGCCAACTCGCGGGTCGGGACAAGAATCAAGGCCGCGGGACGCACCTTCGCACCCTGTGCGATGCGTTGCAGCAGGGGCAACGTGAAGGCCGCGGTTTTACCGGTGCCGGTCGCCGCCTGGCCTAAGACATCTTTTCCGGCCAGCAACGGCGGGATTGCTTCTCGCTGAATCGGCGTCGGCTCTTCATAGCCCAGTTGATCCAAGGTCGCGAGCAGTCTTGCTTCCAGACCTAGCGAAGCAAAGCCGGGAGAAAAACCATGCGCGGAGGGAACGGCTGACGATGGGGGCACTTCAGATTTCATAGGTGGTAGTAAGCCCTGTTGTGATTCGTCTTCCCGGCAACCGATTGCCGGTCCGGATGAGGAATAGACCGCATTCTACGTGTTTGAGGTAGCCTGGGTCTATCCCACCGTGTGTGATGGAGTTTCGCAACTTTTCAGCGGTGGTTTCCTGTGCAAGCGAGTCGAGATCCGGTTCCTGATTTCTGGTCCCACCCTTGCTTTCTCCCTCATCCCATATGCTGAGAGGGGTAAAACTGTGGCACAATGCAGCAGATGGATTGGTCTGCCGTAGCAATTTGGGGCAACGCATCGCTGGAGAATGCTTATGACTGAAGAATGGGGCGCGATTCTCGTGGTCGACGACGATGCGGACATGCGGGAACTGGCTCACGACATGTTGAAAGATCGTGGCCATCAGGTAGTGGTGGCCGGGAGTGGAGAGGAGGCGCTCAAACGGCTGGTGGAGGAAGACCATGCCGTTGTCCTGACAGATCTCCGCATGAAAGGCATGCAAGGGCTCGAATTGCTGGCTCAGATCAAGCGAGACCATCCCGAGATCAACGTGATTCTGATGACGGCATTCGGATCGGTGGAGACCGCAGTTGAAGCGATGAAACACGGAGCCAGCGATTATCTCACCAAGCCGGTCAAAAAAGACGAGTTGATTCGCGTCGTGGAGCGGGTCATCCGGGAAGCCTCGTTGAGACGGGAGGTGAGCCGGCTCAGGAAGGAAGTGCATAAGGAATACAGCTTTCATCACATCCTGGGGAAGAGCAAAGCCATTCAGGCGGTCTTCGATCTGATCCGCCGGGTGGCCGACAGCCCGACCAACGTCCTCATCACGGGAGAAAGCGGCACCGGCAAGGAACTGGTGGCGAAAGCCATTCACTACAACAGCAACCGCAAGGAGGCACCGTTCGTCCCCGTCAATTGCGCAGCGATTCCGGAACAGCTGTTGGAAAGTGAGCTGTTCGGCCACATGCGCGGCGCCTTTACCGACGCCAAGGTGGACAAGCGGGGGTTGTTCGAGGAAGCGCAGAAGGGAACGCTGTTTCTGGACGAAATCAGCGAGCTGCCGCTCATGCTGCAAGCCAAGATCCTGCGCGCGATTCAGGAAAAAGAAATCCGTCGGGTCGGGGCGACCAGGCCGATTTCGGTCGACGTGCGGATCATCGCGGCGACCAACCTCAATCTCAATGAAGAAGTGACACACAAACGGTTCCGGGAAGACCTGTATTACCGGCTCAACGTGATCGAGCTGAAACTGCCGCCCCTGCGCGACCGGCGGGAGGATATTCCGCTACTCGTGGAGGCCTTCGTGAAGAAATGCGGGGAGGGCAGCGGGAAAATGGTCAAGGGCGTGAGCGAGGCAGCCTTGGCGATGCTGATCGATTATTCCTGGCCCGGCAACGTCCGCGAGCTGGAAAACGTCATCGAACGGGCCGTCACGCTCAGCCGGAGCGAGAAGATCTCCCCCGACGATTTGCCGGCGGCAGTCCAGGGGGCGCGCGGCGACCGGCGGGTGCTGGACGAAGCGGCCGAGAAAAGTTTGCCGTTGCACGAGATCGAGAAAGAATACATCAAGAAGATTCTCGACAAGACCGGCGGCAACAAATACCAGGCTGCTCATGCCCTTGGCATCGACCGCAAGACCCTGTATCGTAAACTCGCCGAGATCGAAGGCACGCCCCATCAGGAAGAATAACCGTACACCCGGCGGTTCGGCTCGGCCGGGAGCAATTGCATGAACGCGTTACCGCTTGCCAGGCAGGCTTCGCCCTGGGCGATTCCACTGCTTACCGTCGCCATCTTTCTGTTCGACTATGCCACGCCGGTCGGCGTCGCGGGGTCGATGTTGTACGTCATCCCGCTGCTGCTGACCTACTTCACGTCAGTGACTCGACGCGGACGTGATCCTCTCTATTTCAGCCTGATCGCCTCTTCACTCCTGTGGGTCAATTTGTTTCTCAAGCCTGCGGGCCTCCCGATCACCTACGGCGCGTTCAACCGGGTTTTGGGCATGTGCGTCCTGTGGGCGGTGGCGGTGGCGGTGCTCAACTTCAAGCGGATGCAACAGGAGATTGCGGACACAGCAGCGGCTAAGAAGCAGAGCACGCACGACTTACAGGCAGAGCAGGTCGAGCGAGCCCATGCTGAGGCGCTCATGATGGCGGCCCAAGAGGCGCGGGCCCACGCGGATGTGGCGTCGTTAGGGGCTGCCGTAGGAAAGCGGGAAGCGGAAGAAAAGCTTGTGATCAGCCAGCAGAGGCTGAAAGGCGTGATTGAGTCCGCAATGGACGCGATCATCACGGTGGATGAGGATCAGAGGATTGTGATGTTTAACCGGGCGGCCGAAGAGATGTTCGGGGTGTCTCCAGCGGATTCGATGGGGCAGCCGCTTGAGCAATTTCTGCCCGCGCGGTTTCGCGACGCGCATCGGCACCATGTGCAAGGGTTCGGGCAATCCGGTGTGACGAGCCGAAAGATGGGCAAACTGGGCACAGTGATGGGGATCCGTACTAACGGCGAAGAGTTCCCGATCGAGGCCGCGATTTCACACAACAGCGTAGACGGCAGGAAGTTTTACACCGTGATCCTTCGAGATATCAGCGAGCGGAAAAAGCTCGAAGAACAGTTGCGCCGAACCGAGCGGGTGGCCGAGCTCGGCACGTTGGCTTCCGGGATGGCACATGAAATCGGGACGCCGATGAACGTCATTCTGGGCCGCGCGGAATATCTGATGGACCGCGTCAAGGACGAGCCGACCAAGAAGGGCCTTCAGACAATCATCGCGCAGGTCGAGCGCATTACCAGGGTCATGAATCAATTGCTCGCGTTTGCCCGGCGTAAACCTCCAGAACGGGGTCCGCTCCAGCTACAAGACATCGTTGAAAACGGCCTGGAGCTGTTTCGGGAGCGGATTGAAAAGAGCCGTGTGACCGTGGAGCCGGTGTTGGACAAGGCCTGTCCGAAGGTACTGGCCGATGGGGATCAAATGAGCCAGGTCGTCATCAATCTGGTGATGAATGCCCTCCACGCCATGCCGGACGGCGGGACCTTGCGCATCGGATTGGCGCAGGAGCACGGCAAGGTGATGCTCACGGTGGCCGATACGGGCCACGGCATCCCGCACGAGGATCTGCCGAGAATCTTCGAACCGTTCTTCACGACGAAAGAATTCGGCAAGGGAACCGGTCTCGGACTCACCGTGGTCAAGGGGATCATCGACGAACATCAGGGGACGATCACGGTCGACAGCGAAGTGGGCAAGGGCACGACGTTCACGGTCTTGCTTCCGAAGAGCGTATAGTTATGTGGCGTATAGCCTATGGCACGAAAAAGGACAGGAGTTCCGGAGCTTCTCCCCGCTTGTGCCACTTGCTATATGCCATAAGCTATTTGCTCCCGTCTCTCTGTGGCATCCCACCCCAGTGTAGCCCTTCCCGGTTGTGGTTTTTCTCTCCATTGCGATCATGTACCGCTAGGCGCGTACAGCGAATCATTGGGAAATACGGCCATTTGTCAGCCGTTCAACCGGCATGTCCCTTGCCATGATGAGATGTCGAGGGCCTAGAACAAGAACAGGACCGCCGGAGATGACCACTGTGACCAAGGGCAAGGCTGCTGTCGTGCTGATTGTCGAGGACGACCGGGAAATGCTCAGCCTGCTCTGTGATGAATTCTGGAGCGCCGCGTATCAATTGCGGCAAGCCAGGGACGGGGACGAGGCGTTTCGGATGGTGCTGCAGTCCGTGCCCGACCTGATCTTGACGGATCTCCGTATGCCGGCCGGCGGGGCTGACTATGTCAGCCGGTTGCGTACCGTCGCGCCCCGCTGCCCCATTATCGTGATGACCGCGTTCGGCGATGCCAAATGCAAGCACGACGTGTTGCAAGCGGGTGCCAGCGCCTACTTCGACAAGCCGGTGCGGATCTCAGAATTGAAGCTGCGCGTGGAGCAGCTGTTGAATCTCGACGGTGGAGCAGCGGGCGCATAAGAGCTATGGGTTTATAGTATGAACTGGAAGAAAGAATTGACTGGTTCGCTTGCCTTGTTCTTTCTCGCGCGATATGCCATTAGCCATCAGCCATATGCTCTTCATTCCAAGGAGTGAGATGGCTGGATCTCCAGACGAGCCCATAGCCCCACCGTTCAGTGACCCGATTCTGATGGCCAGGCTTGAAGCCATTCAACAGATCGCCGGAGGCCTGACCGAACGGGTTGCGGTCATGGATCGCCATTTCAATGTGATCTATGCGAACGAATCGGCTTGGTCGTCCGCTGCCGTCAGAAATTCCGATGGACGTCGGGCCAAGTGCTACGAAGCGTTCGCTCACCAAGCCAATCCCTGCGGGACCTGTCCCGCGATGAAGGTGTTTGAATCGCCCGAGGTTCAAAGCATGGCCTGCTCGGTTGATGGAGACGGTACCGCCTGCGGGATGCGTCAGGCGTCTCCCTTGGTGTTGAGCCAGGGTGACGTCGGCTCGATGCTGGTGTTGTTCAAGGACGAACAGCTTCAGCCGGTATCGAAGGAGAATTTGGTCGAAGTCGAGCACCAGCCTCCGGCAGTACGGGAGTCGCTGGGCGAGTTGATCGGCCGGAGTCCGGCCATGCAGCAGCTCTTCGACATGGTCGCCTTGGTGGCGGAGAGTTCGGCCACCGTGCTGATTCAGGGGGAGAGCGGAACGGGCAAAGAACTGCTGGCCAAGACGATTCACGCCTTGAGTGGGCGGAAAGACAAGCCGTTCATCGTCGTCGATTGCGGCGCTCTGCCTGAAACGCTGCTTGAAAGCGAATTGTTCGGTCATGTGAAAGGCGCTTTCACGGGGGCGGTGGCCAACAAACAAGGGCTTTTCCAAGAGGCCAATGGCGGCACGATCTTTCTGGACGAGATCGCCGACACGGCGCCGGTTTTTCAGGCCAAACTGTTGCGTGTGCTGCAGGAAGGGGAGATCAAGCCTGTCGGCGGGACCAAGACCATCACCGTCGATGTCCGCATTATTTCCGCGACGAATCAAGATCTCACGGAGCTGGTCAATGCGGGATCGTTCCGCCGGGACCTCTATTATCGACTCGCAGTGTTGCCGCTGTATCTCCCACCGTTGCGGGATCGGCGGGAGGATATTCCCTTGCTGGCGGAACAGTTCATCGCCCGGTCATGCACGCGGCACCATCAGGCGCTTCGGCAGTTGTCCGGCCAAGCCATGCGAGCCTTGAGTCAGGCCCCGTGGCCGGGCAATGTCCGGGAGTTGCAACACTACATCGAGCGGGCCGTCGTCACGACGACCGGTCCCACGATTGCGTGCGAGGATCTGATCGCATCGCGCCACATGGCCGAGGAAACCGACTTGCGTTCGGCGACACGCGACGCAGTGGCCCAAGCCGAGCGCACTCGCATTGTCGAGGCCCTCAAGATGACCGGTGGCAACCGGGCGAGAGCGGCCAAACTGCTCAAGATTAGCCGGGCAGGCCTCTACAACAAGCTTCGTGCGTATCGCATTGAATAGGATCTGTTTGCCCCTTTCCACCTCCTTCCAAAGTCACAAGCGTCCAACTCTCTGGATGATCTAAGCCAATGAAATCCTGAGCAACAGCTCGTCCGCATGCCGGAACTGTCTACTCGTATAGATTTTCAGACCAGTGCGACAATAACTGAGAAATCCTCCATCACCGCTCCCATCAACGTAATCCTTCACTTCGATCATGGTCGGCTTCCCGCGCACAAATATTGCTCAATCCCATAGTACATCGACACTGGATAACCAAGAACGGGCCAGAGTTTATTTCAACCATAAGAGGTGGTCATCATGGCAAACGGGGTTGCAACGCACGCGGGGAAAGTACCGGACACGAGGGAGGCGAGGTGGTACCACAACATGACGCCTCTGACGGTCGGCTGGTTGGGAATGTTGGGTATTGGAATTTTCTGGGTCCTCTTTCAGCGCACCTTTGGGTATTCACACGGTTTGGACTCGATGACCCCGGAGTTCGAATCGGTGTTCATGGGGCTGTTTCGGTTTAATATTGTGGCCAACGCCATCTTCTTCTCCATCTCTATCGGATGGATCTGGGCGACGCGGGACAAGAACTTGGCCAACTTGGACCCCAGGCTGGAGTTAAAGAGATATTTTTACTGGCTGAACTGGCTGGTGCTCTACATCTGGGGCGTGTACTACGCGGGCAGCTACACGCTGGAGCAGGATGCGGCGTGGCACCAGGTGATCATCCGGGACACGAGCTTCACGGCGAGCCACATTGTGGCGTTCTACGGAAGCTTCCCCTTGTACATCACGTGCGGCGTGTCCAGCTATCTCTATGCGCAGACGCGGTTGCCGCTGTACGCGCAGGCGACATCGTTCCCGTTAGTGGCGGCGGTGGTGGGCCCGATGATGATTCTGCCAAACGTCGGTCTCAATGAGTGGGGCCATGCGTTCTGGTTTGTGGATGAGTTGTTTTCCGCCCCGTTGCACTGGGGCTTTGTGACGTTGGGCTGGTGCGGGTTGTTCGGGGCGGCGGGTGGCGTGGCCGCGCAGATCGTCAGCCGGATGTCGAATCTGGCCGACGTGATCTGGAATGGCGCATCGAAAGACATTCTCGATCCGTTTTCAAAGCAGGTGGGTACCGAAGCGAAAACAGGGTACTGAAGACTGCAGTGCATAGATACTAAGTTCGTACTGTCAGATCGCTGCTGCCATGGGTCTGACGCGAGGCCCGGCACCTCTTAAGCGAGGTGCCGGGCCAAGTTATTTCTGTCTCTGTCTTGGGTCACGTCAGTGGGTGTCGTTCTTCCTCCGTTTTCTTCCCAACCTCGCCTCCGGTACCAGGCATTGCAGAACGACTACGGACAACATGATCGGGTGTCCCTTTTCACCCGTTGCTTCTCCGATAAGCGTCCAGCAATCGAGACAACGTAAGTGAATGAAATGTGAGTGTTCGAGCGAATGCTCCTCTGCGACAGAGGTGGCTCCGGTTGGTTGGACAGTATCGGCCCATTCTTAAGTGGCGCCTGGCGGATAGCTGACTACGCGGCGGTCTGCCGTGTCGTCAGATGGTCATAGTACACCTGGTCCGGCGTCTGGCCGTCAAGGGCCTGATGCGGCCGGGTCTCGTTGTAGAACGTCAGATAGCGTGCCAATCCCTGGTGCGCGGCCTCGACGGTGTCGTACGCGTGCAAATAGACCTCCTCGTATTTGATGCTCTTCCAGAGGCGCTCCACGAATACGTTGTCCCGCCAGCACCCTTTCCCGTCCATGCTGATCTGAATACCATGCTGGGTCAGCAACCCCGTGAACTCTTGGCTCGTGAACTGGCACCCTTGATCGGTGTTGAAGATCTCGGGGCAGCCATACTGCGTGATCGCCTCCCGTACGGCCTCGAGACAGAAGTCCGTCGTCAGCGTATTGGACAACCGCCACGCCAAGACCCGGCGACTCGCCCAGTCCAGGATGGCGAACAAATACACGAAGCCGCGCTTCATGGGAATATACGTGATATCTGCCGCCCAGACGTGATTGGGACGACGGATCGTGAGATCGCGGAGGAGATACGGATAGAGGGTGTGGGCCGGATGCCGCCGACTGAGATGCGGTTTCCGATACAGGGCCTCAATCCCCATGCGGCGCATCAGGGTGGCCACCTGGCGTCGGCCAATGGCACGGCCCTCCTGCCGTAAGAGATCGCGCAGCATCCGCGCTCCGGCAAAGGGATACTGGAGATGCAACTCGTCAATCCGGCGCATCACCGCCAGCGTAGTCTCGGAGACCGGCGTCGGCTGGTAGTAGGCGGTCGAGCGGGCCAGCTGCAGCAGCTGGCATTGGCGCACAATCGGTAAGGGATGCGTGGGATCGATCATGGCTTTGCGCTCCGCAAGCCCGCCTTGGTGAGCGCCCCGGCTAAAAAATCATTCTCCAGCGCCAGTTGGCCGATCTTGGCGTGGAGCGTCTTGAGATCCGGCGCGTCGGTCGGAGGCGGCGTCCCGCCAAACGCGTCTACCGCCCGCGCCAGTAATTGCTGCTTCCATTCCGTGATCTGCGTCGGATGCACCTGAAACTGCTCGGCTAAGTCGGCCAGCGTCTTGTCGCCTTTGACGGCCGCCAACGCCACCTGGGCCTTGAAGGTCGCTCCGTGATTCCGTCTCGTTCTCTTCATCGCCTTGCTCCTCTGGTTCGCCACCCCTCGGTGACATGGGTGAAGCCAGGCTACCACTTACCACACTGTCCGAATTTCCAGAGCCCCCTCTGCCATCACGGGCATCGAGGTTTGAGACGGCGCTGAACAGCCATGCAGGATGCGCAAAAAGGCCGTCCAGCAAGGCCGCAGCGAGCGAAGAGGCGAATCGTACTCTGTGCCGTACGTTGAGTCTCTGAGTGATGCGAGAACGCCGCTGGCGGTCTTTTTCCGTATCCTGCTAAGCCAGCGGAAGATCGGCTTTCGTGCGAACAAGGTCGCCACGGTTTCTGGTGGCGACCGTATCGCCTCGATCAATTGGCTAGAGTGCCGGACCTCCAACACCCCATTTCTGAAAATAACGCTCAGGTGGGCACCTCAATCTGCCAGGTGAAGATTCACCGGATATGCACGTTCTCCTGCTGCCGCCATGCAAAGTCTCGCGGATCTCGCCGCGCAAGATTTCCGGCTACAGGCAGTCCGGCGAGGAAAAGCCGAAGACGCAAGATCTTGAGACAACTCGCGCCTCGACATTGCCCCATCTTGCCCCAGTTTCCACAGAGACCATTGTCCAAGATACTAGACAGTTCTAACTGCAGGATTTGTTTACTGCTTCAATCGGAGAGCCTGGAAGGCTGTGTTTGTCTGTAGACGAATTCCCCAAGCGTTGATGTGACGATTCCTACCGGGACATCGTTCGAACTCATTGTCACCACAGAACAATTGATTCAGAACGCCATGCGGTCTGTGCGCGGCACGGTGCTTGCGCAAGTGAAGGCTCGTTGGTGAGGGTCTGGGTGATTTTGGACCGGCCTCCGAATGACCCATTCCTTCGCAAGAAGGAACCCTTCACCAGCTCTTAACCCTCCAAGGCATGTAGGCCGGATGTGAATCGGAGACCGGTTTTCTCTAAGCCATGAACAGAAACATCGCGAGGACATACCTAGGAGGAGCCCATGATGCAGTGTCAACCATTTCGCCCGCAGAAAGCGGGCTCAGCGGGAGGAGGCCGAGTATGAAGTCCGTTCAATGTGAATCACGCAACCGGCACCGAAGGGGCGGGACAGCGCTGATGCTCCACAGCCTGTTGTTCGCAGGCAGTCTGATGGCGGCCCCGTTGGGGCTGGCGGCGGATCAGCACAGTCAACACGGCAGCGCGGACCAGCAGCCGCAGGCGGAAAAGGTGATCTATCGGGAAGGAGGGCCCATCCTTCACGATCGCATGATGGAGGAAGTCAAGCGGCAGCAAGAACTCGTCGGGAAGAAGGGCGGGTACAGCTCAGGGGCCGACAGCCATATGATGCAGCAGGGTGTCTTGCTGGTGGCGGAGGATCCGGGCAAGGTGGCCGTTGCCAGCGGATCTCGCTGTCCGGCGAATGTTCCTGTGAAGGAGTACCACGTTTCGGCAATCAACGTCGAAATCACGTTGAGTCGGTTCCTCGACTTTTTCCCCGGCTATATGTACGTGCTGAACGAGAATCTTGATAAGGCACGGGGCGAGGAAACTGCGAATAGAGAGGCACGAGACAAAGATGGCGACTACGGCGCCGTCTCGAACGGATTGCAGGGCGACATCATTCAACCGCTCGTCATCCGGGCGAACCAGGGCGATTGCCTCAAGCTGACCCTTCATAATCAGATCAGCGACGAGCCGACGAATCTGGTCATCAACGGATCGTCCATGGTCGTGAGTGCCACCGGCAAGCCAGCGACCCCCTCGAACCCGGAGACCACGGTGGCTGCCGGCAAAGAGCAAAGTTTCGAATGGTACATCAAGCCGGATACCCAGGAAGGCGCTCGTTTTTTCCGTTCGCACGCGTCGCGCGAGCAATTCAATCTGGGCTTGATCGGCATGCTTGTTGTGGAGCCTCGCGGGTCTCGCTATCTCAGCCCGTTCGACGGCAAGCCGATGGCAAGCGGCTGGGAAGCCATGATCGAAGATCCGAACGGCGCGGACTTCCGTGAATTCGCCATTTTCTACCACGAGGCCGGCGACGAGGCCTTCCGGATTCTGAACAAGAAGGGCGAGATGTTGCCGCAGCGCGACCCCCACACCGATTCCTATCGTCCCGGCGCGCGGCTCTTGAACTATCGCAGCGAGCCGCACGGCACACGCATTGAGCTTCAAGCCCACATGGGCTTCTATGGCGATGAATCCATGGCTTATGGGTCCTACACGTTCGGCGATCCGGCGACGACGATTCCCCGGTCGTATCTCGGTGATCCGGCCAAATTCAGGATGGCGGGCGGGTCAGAAATCGTGCACTCGCACCATCTCCACGGGGGATCCATTCGGTGGGCGCGCCAGCCGGGCAATAGCAATCTGGATTTTGCCGTGTCGAAGAACGGACCGGTGAAGTTCCCGCCGATCAGCGATCCTTCGGACCGATTGGATGTGCAGTCCATAGGGCCGACAGAGGTCTATGACCAGGTGATCGAGGGCGGGTCCGGCGGGCTGCAAGCGCTGGCCGGTGAGTTCGTGTTCCATTGCCACATCCCGCAGCATTATGTGACGGGCATGTGGGGCTTCTGGCGCGTGTACAACACGTTGCAAACGCCAGGGTCACAGACTGACGTGATGAAGCCGCTGGTGGAGCTACCCGACCGGGTCGGGAAGACGAAGTCAGGCACCTCCAGCGACAAACTCGTCGGAACGACAGTCGATTGGTACGGCGGCAAGAAGTATGAGATCACGAAAGACAAGACTGACTGGAAAGCCCAGCCGGCCAAGGTCTCCATCAAGGATTGGGTCGAGATGATGGTTCCGCCGCAAGGCAGGCCCGGCAAGAAGAACACGGAGAAAGAGCAGACCTTGGCCTACGATGCGACCGTCAATGACTGGGCATGGGACGGAACGAAGGCGCTCAGTGAACCAGAAACTACGTACGAGTGGGTCAACTACAAATCAACGACACCCGGCAAGCGGCAGGACATTCTCTTCGATCCACGAACCGGCAAACTGGCCTGGCCGTGGTTGCGGCCGCACTTGGGCCGGCGTGTGCCGTTTGCGCCCAGCCATAGCGGAGCACCGTGGCTGGAGCCGATCCATCGACGCGACGACGGCAGCAATTCCACCGAGCCGGCGAGGCCGGGCGAACAGGGGCCATGGAGTCTCTGCCCGGAGGGTGCGCCGCTCAAGTACTTCAACATCCACGCGATCACCCTGCCGATCACGTTGAAGAAGGCGACGGCGAAGACGCCGGCGATCGTGGATCCGGACGGCTTGCTCTACGTGCTGCACGAGGAGGAGGCGGAGGTTCGGAAGAATCATGCCAAGCAGATCCCGCTGGTGATCCGTGGGAACGTGCAGGACTGTATCGACGTGGTCTATAAGAGTGAGTTGAAAGACGACGCGCGGCAAGGATTCTCCAGCAAGACGAACCTGCACCCGCACATGTTCCAGTTCGATACACAAGCGTCCGACGGGCCCATCATCGGCTTCTCGTACGAGATGTCGTTGCGGCCCTTCACGATTCTGAAGGACGAGCATCCCGGTAAGGGCATGCCTGTGCCGATGAACACGACGATCGAGGCCGAGGCAGCCAAAGGCGCAAGCAGCATCACGGTCAAGGATGCCTCGCGCTATCATGTCAAGACGGAACTGGGTGTGGGCATGGACGAAGTGGGCCGGTTCGAGTCGGCCCGGATCAGCAAGATCGACGGCAACACGATCACGTTCGAACGGCCGCTCAAGTACGCCCATAAGAAGGGCGAGATCGTGTCGGTCGAATGGATCCGTGAACGGTGGTACGTGGACGCCGATTTCGGCACCACGTTCTGGCATGACCATGTGTTTGGACTGGACGGCTGGGGCCATGGCCTCTTCTCGACGTTCATCGCCGAGCCGCCACGATCCACCTATCATGATCCGGTGACGGGGAAAGAGCTGCGCAGTGGTCCGGTGGCCGATATTCACACCACGGAGCCGGTCTCTGCCCATATTCACGGCTCGTTCCGCGAGATCGTGACACAGGTCATGGACTCGAATCCCAGGACAGCAGAGTTGATTACGACCGACAATCCGCAGGCGAAAGTCGGGGCGATTTCTGTGGATGGGACGCCCTCCGCGGTCTATCCGGCTAAACTTAATCTGTCGCCGATGAAGTTCCTGAACGGCGGCGAAGCGACGACGGGAAGCGGTTACAACATGCGTGTAGAGCCGCTCTCCGTGCGATTGGCCAACAATCCGGATCCATCGCAGCTGTTCAGCAGCCGGATTCATGGAGATCCCGAAACACCGATGTTGAAGGCCTATCTCGGTGATCCCATTGTGGTCCGGCTCATCGAAGGCTCGGCCAATGAAGTGCATTCCTGGCACGTCAGCGGCCACTGGTTTCCGATGGAACGGTACAGCAAGAACTCAATCCCACGCAGCACGTTACACGTGGTGATCGGTGAGCGATACGACGCGGCCATTCCGGCCGCAGGCGGACCGCAGCAGATGGCCGGCGATTATCTCTACTACAGCGGTCGGGCGTCCCACTTCGCGGAAGGCAGCTGGGGGATCTTCCGGATTCTGGACAACGCGGACGCGACCTTGAAGCCGCTGCCGGGACGGGAGACGATTCCGCAGTCGGCCAAGTCCGTCTGTCCGGCCGATGCGCCGGTGAAGAGCTTCAACGTGGCCGCCATCGACAAGGCGATCCGCTACAACAAGGGGACGCCCGGGGCGATGGAGGTCGATCTGGAGCGGAAGATGGTGCTCGGCAACGAGGTCGGGAAGATGTACGTGCTCGAAGGCGAAAAGACCAAGGTCGCCTCCGGCAGTCTCGAACCGAGCCCGTTGACGCTGCACGTCAACGTGGGCGATTGCATCAAGGTCAACTTGAAAAATGAAATGGCCAAGGATCGGGCCGGTTTCCACGTGGACAATCTGGCCTTTGATCCGAAGGAATCCATGGGCATCAATGCCGGCAACAATCCCGGCGACCAGACAGTCGCGCCGGGGCAAAGCCGGACCTACACGTTCTACGCCCATCCGGAGTTCGGGGAAAACGCGGCACTGATTCAGGATTGGGGGAACGTGATCGAGAATCCACGGAACGGTCTCTTTGGGGCGATCATCATCGGCCCGAAGGGATCGCAATACCGTGATCCGGTGAGCGGTGAAGATCTGGCCCAGAGGAGCTCCTGGAAGGCCGATGTCTTCGTGGATCGGACCGTGCCAGGGAATGAGAGGCGGCAAAATTACCGCTCGTTCGCACTCTTGTTCCAGGATGAAGACAACATCATCGGCACCAGCTTCATGCCGTACATCCAAAAAGTGGCCGGCGTGACGGCGGTGAATTATCGATCGGAGCCGACCGATTACCGGACCGAGAAGGGTTGTGCCTACAGTGAGGTGTTCGCCTGCGTCAAGGCAGGGGATCAGCCGGTGACGCCGACCATTGCGGCGCACGTCGGCGATCCGGTCGTGATCCATGTGTTGGGCGCGTTCAGCGAGCAGGTCCAGCTGTTCAGCGTCTCGGGTCATGAGTGGAAACATGAACCCTATCTGAGCGGCGCGGATCTCGTCAGCACCATGGAATTCGGCGGGTCCGAAGTCTTCAACGCGTGGTTGCATGGTGGGGCAGGAGGGCCCAACGGGATCCCAGGCGACTATCTCTGGCTGAACCAGCGTCCGGGCTATCTCGACGCCGGACATTGGGGGATGGTGAAGGTCCTGGACCGCAACAGTCGGACGATCCTGCCGCTCGATGGGCAGGCTCCGGCATCACAGCGGGCTGAAGACCAGCTTCCCGCGCAGTCCATACCGGTGTCGATGAAGGCCGACTAAGGGCGATCGGAGACACGGGTACACGGGACGGGGGAATCCGGCTGGTGAGGGCCGGGTTCCCCCGTTCGTTTGTGAAGTGAAGCCTTGTCTTATGGACGACAAAAGCGGTACGGTATAGAACCAACACTATGGCCAGGCTTCGGCGATGCATATGTTCCCCGTGGCTCATCGCCTGGCTGGCCGCGATATTCATTGGAGGAACAGTTCCGCAAGCCGCGGCGCTTGATTTTTCCGCCGAACGGGTCGTAAAACGTGGAAAGTCCGTGGTGACGGCCCACGTCAATGCCAAGGACGACCGCTGGCGCTTCGAGTTCACACAGCCGCAGGGGGGCGCCAGTATCATCATTGTGCGGGTGGACCACGGGACCTCGTGGCTTATCTTGTCGAAACGGCGGCAATACATGGAAGTGCCCATCACAAGCGACCATCGGTTGGTGGTGAGCGAGGGGATGGAGGGGGAAGTCTCACGAGAACTCGTGGGTGAAGAAACGTTGAACGGGTTTCCCACCGAACTCTTCGAGGTGACCGTCAAAGAGGACAGTGACACGCGGCAATATTATCGGTGGGTGACCAAAGCGCAACGATTTCCACTGAAAACGGTGAGCAAGCAAGGAGAATGGTCGGAGGAATTCAGACGGGTGATCTTTACCGAGCAGTCCCCGTTTTTGTTCGAGCTCCCTCGGCGATTGGATCCGGCCACTCCACCGGCAAACATGCAGCCGACATCGAATCATCAGTGACGCAGGAGGGATTGCCATGAAACGGATGATCGTAGCAGGACTCACGCTCACAGCATGGGCGCACATGGTCATGGCGGGTGCTCTCCAAACGGATGCCTGGGCATACCAATCGGAGACTGTGACCAATGGGGCGACGTTGCAAGGCACGATCACGTTCACGGGAACCGTGCCGGCCCCGAAGAGCTTCGAGATGCGTCGCTATTATGACCGTGACTATTGCGCGGTGCTTTCCGATGGAAAGGGACATCGTCTCCTGAAGGAGGTCAATGTCGGCTCGGACGGCGGGCTCAAGGACGTGGTGGTTGTCGTGGAAGGGATTGAGAAAGGCAAACCGTTCACCTTCACCGACGCAGAAGTGGAAGCGAGTCTGTGCCAGTTTATGCCGTTTGTGACCGTGGTCAGCGACAAGCGCCGGGTGACGGTCTTTAATCGAGATCCGGTGTCTCACGACATCCAAGGGTATGCCTACGATCAATCCGGGGTCGATATCGTCATGCATCGGCCGGCGCTGCATGTGAGCGGGACGACCGATATCGTGCAGCTGGTGAAGGGGCGGAAAGTGTTTACCATGCAATGTGGGATGCACCCCTACATGCAAAATTGGGGATACGCCATCGACAATCCCTACTACGCCGTAACGGGGCCCGATGGTTCATTCACCATCGGTGATCTTCCGGCAGGTACCTATCACATCAAGGCTTGGCATCCGATCCTGGGCGTCCAGGAGCGGGATGTGACGGTGAAGTCGAGCGAGACCGCCAAGCTCGACCTGCTCTTCGAAGCGAAGTGACGAGAGAGTGATGCCGCGCCTTCACTCCATCGTGGTTGCTCTGTTGCTCGGAGTTCTCTCGCCCGGAACCGCCAATGCGGGATCGCCCAAGGCGATCCAGGAGCAGGGTCAGGCGATGGTGCGGGACGCTGAGGACATGGTGGCGCACGGCGGCATGGGCGATGGAAAAGCCATCGTGCACCATTGCGCCGAAGTGGCCAAGCAGGCCCAGGCCATTCTCAAGGTCCTGCCGCCTGCCGATGAACATGGCAAAGAGGCCGCGCCGCACTTGGAAGATGCCATCAAGTATTGCAAGCGAGTAGCGGAGATGGGCGACAAGGTCGATCCCGGCGCCAGCTTGAATCCCGCCGTCAAAGCCCGCGCCGCCGTGCGGGAAGCGATGAAACATCTCGCCGCCATGAAAGACGGCGGGGCATAGCAGGCGTTGAAAAGGATATGTTCTGCCTGACCACACGTGGTCGTGTCCGTAGAGCTCGGTACGGTCTGAATCACTTTACGGGCAGGAACTGAGGGGATATCGCACCGCCGAACAGGCGTATTGCAAGATTCCATCAGATCTGCTATGAGTTCAGGGTTTTTGACCACTTGAAAATTCCCTAGCCCCGCCTCTATAATAATATCAAACTAACGGCAAGCTAGAGGTAAGGCCGGACTCACTTGGCCTCGAAGGATATCAGCCATACGTAACTTCGCTATGATCCAGCCAATTGCTCTAGATCTGGGCCTTCGCGGTTTTGCACTCAACAACACGAGCGTCTCTATTTGTCTGATGTTGTACCCCTTGATTGATGGGAGGTTGACCGTATGAGTGTTTCAACTACACGGATGTGGTCGTCGAGAATACTTGGATTAACGACCTGCCTGACACTGGCTGGGGTGCTGCCAGCCGCCGCAATCATGTCGCACGATTCACACGTCGCGCAAGGTTCAACGGCGGATGTTGCCACGCCGGTGCATGCGCAGGCTGGTCCGATGCTGATGGATAAAATGTCGAAGGCCGTTGAGCAGATCGAACGGCAGGTGCAGACGAAAGGCCCATTTCAAGGGGCCAGCGCCCATGCGATGCAGCAGGGTGTTCTGCTCGTGGCTGAAGACCCGGACAAGGTGAAGGTGACGCAGGGCAGCCGGTGCCCGGCGTATGCGCCCGTCCGCGCCTATGACGTCACGGCGATAAACATCGAAATTACCGTCAATCGGTTTGGCGATTTTTATCCGGGCTACATGTATGCGCTCACCGAAAATGTCGCAGGCGTCCGTGAGGAAGAAGCCAAGAACAAGACGGCCCGCGAAAGTGACGACGTGACGTTTGCCGAAGGGGCGGTATCGAACGGGTTGCAGGGCGACCTGATTCAGCCGTTGGTCATCCGGGCAAACCAGGGCGATTGCCTGAAGCTCACCCTTCGTAACCAGATCGATGGTGAGCCGACGAACATGATCATTAATGGGTCGCAAATGTTAGTGGCTCGCACCGGTAAACCGGCGACAGCCAACAATCCTGATGCGTTGGTGGCAGCGGGGAAAACCGGCGAATTCGAATGGTATATCCAGCCTGATAAGCAGGTGGGTGGTCTCGCCTTTCACAGCCATGCCTCGCGCGAGCAGTACTCGTTGGGCTTGCTGGGTTCGCTTGTCGTTGAGCCGCAAGGCTCTCGCTTCCTGAGCCCGTTTACCGGCGAAGACATGAAGAGCGGCTGGGAAGCCATGATCGATGTGGCGAAGGGATCGGACTTCCGCGAATTCGTCATTTTCTATCATGAGGCGGGTGACGAGACGTTCCGTTTGTTGAATCGCAAGGGCGATATGCTCCCGCAGCGCGATGCCCACACCGATACCTATAGGCCGGCGGCACGGTTGCTTAATTATCGCAGTGAGCCACACGGCACACGGCTGGAGATGCAGGAGCACCTGGTCGGATTTGCCGATGAATCACAGGGCTATGGGTCCTATACGTTCGGCGATCCCGCCACCACGATTCCGCGTTCCTATTTAGGCGATCCCGCCACGTTCCGGATGGTCGGCGGATCTGAGATCGTCCATTCACACCATCTTCATGGTGGGTCGATCCGTTGGGCCAGACAACCCGGCACGAGCAAGCTGGACCCGACCTTGTCGAAGACCGGTCCCGTGAAGTTCCCGCTGATCAATGACGTGTCGGACCGGTTGGACGTGCAGTCCATCGGCCCGTCGGAGATTTACGATGAAGTGACTGAGGGAGGATCCGGCGGATTGCAGGCATTGGCCGGTGAATTCGTCTTCCACTGCCATATCCCGCAACACTATGTGACCGGCATGTGGGGGTTCTGGCGGGTATACAACACGTTGCAGGCCCCAGGGTTTCAGACCGATGTCATGAAAGCGTTGGTGGAATTACCGGACCGCAAGGGCAAGATCAAGCCCGCCGTCAGTTCAGATAAGCTGGTTGGGACCACTGTCGATTGGTATGGCGGAAAGAAGTGGGAAATTACGAAGGACAAGACTGACTGGAAAGCCAATCCAGTCAAGGTGTCAATCAAGGATTGGGTCGAATACATGCTCCCGCCGCAGGGATTGCCTGGGAAGTCAGAAGACCAGGTCAAGCAGGCCCAGGGGCATGATGCGACGGTGGTGAATTGGAAGTGGGAAGGCACATTGGCGCTCAATGAGCCGGAGACGCCCCACAAGTGGGCCGACTATGTCTCGCCTGCTCCGATGAAGCGCCCACCGATCACCTTTGATCCGCAGACCGGCAAGCTGGCGTTCCCATGGCTGAGACCGCATCTTGGAAAGCGGCCGCCGTTCGCTCCGAACCATGGCGGTGCGCCGTGGCTGGAGCCCTTCCATGTTCGCGAGGACGGGACGAAGAGCACAGAGCCGGCCAGGCCAGGTGAACAGGGCCCATGGAGCTTGTGCCCAGAGAACTCTCCACGGAAGTACTACACGACTCACTCCATTACATTGCCGATCACGCTGAAACCGGCGACGGCCAATTCGGCTGCGCTGGTCGATCCGATCGGCATGATCTATGTGCTGCACGAAGAAGAAGCGGAAGTGCGCAGCAATCCCAAGAAGCAGGTTCCTTTGGTGATTCGCGGCAACGTCTACGATTGTATCGACGTGATTTTCAAAAATGAAATTCCCGATGACGCGCGCACGGGGTGGGCCAATAAGATTAACCTCCACCCACATTTCTTCCAATTTGATACAAGCGCATCGGACGGTCCGACGATCGGATTTTCCTATGACATGTCGTTGCGGGCCTTCACCATGTTGAAGGATCCGGAGCCAGAAAAGGGCATGCCCCTGCCGGCCAATACCGTCCAGACGGCAGATTCCAAGGCGGGGGCGCGCAGCATTACCGTTGCGGACCCGTCAAAGTTCCATGTCAATATTGAGCTGGGCGTCGGCATGGACGATCCGAAATACTTTGAAGTGGCTCGGATCAAGTCCATCAATGAGAAGACGATTACGTTTGATGCGCCATTGAAGTACGCGCACAAGAAGAATGATATCGCCAGCGTGGAGTTTATCCGTGAACGTTGGTATGTCGATGCCGACCTTGGAACTGTGTATTGGCACGACCATGTGTTCGGCACCGATACATGGGGCCATGGCTTGTTCTCGGCGTTCATTACAGAGCCGCCGCGTTCGACGTATCACGATCCGGTGACCGGCAAGGAAATTCGCAGTGGTCCTATTGCGGACATCCACACGCTGGAACCGGTGTCTGCTCATATTCGTGGCAGCTTCCGTGAAGTGATGATGCACATTCAGGACAGCAATGCGCGGGTAGCAGAATTGATCACCACTGATAATCCTCAGGCGAAGATCGGGGCGACTACGGTCGACGGGCCGCCGTCGCATCAATTCCCCGAGAAGATTAACAAGTCGCCGATGTGGTTCCTGAACGGTGGAGAAGCCACCACAGGAAGCAGCTATAGCATGCGTGTAGAGCCGTTGAGCGTGCGGCTCGCCAATAATCCTGACCCGTCGAAGCTCTTTGTGTCGGGAATCCATGGTGATCCAGGTACGCCGCTGTTGCGGGCCTATCTTGGTGATCCCATCTTGGTACGCGCGTTGGTCGGATCGGCCAACGAAGTCCATACATGGCATGTGACCGGCCATTGGTTCCCGATGGAGCGGTACGCGAAAGACGCCATGCCGCGTAGCACGGTCCATCTGGTGATCGGTGAACGCTACGATCCGGCAATCCCAGCGGCGGGTGGGCCGCAGAAGCAGGCGGGTGACTACCTTTACTACAGCGGCCGGGCGTCCCACTTTGCAGAGGGCAGCTGGGGGATCTTCAGGGTCTTCGATGAACTGCAGGGGGACCTGAAGCCCTTGCCGAGTCGCGAGCAGATTCAAAAATCTGCACCGTCAATCTGTCCGGCAGATGCTCCGGTCAAGAGCTTCACTGTCTCGGCTGTGGACCAACAGATCCGGTACCACGATGGAGCGCCGGGCGTGATGGAAGTCGATCTTGAACGGAAGATGGTGTTTGGAAACGAGCAAGGCAAGATGTATGTGCTCGACGGCGATCGTGGGAAAGTCAAGGCTGGTGAATTGACACCGAGCCCGCTGACCTTGCACGTCAACGTCGGAGACTGCGTGAAAATCAACCTTAAGAATGAAATGGCAAAGGAACGAGCCGGGTTCCACGTCGATATGATGGCGTTTGATCCGAAAGAGTCGTTCGGCGCCAATGTTGGCAATAATCCCGGTGATCAGACAATTGGACCGGGCCAGAGCAAGACATACACCTACTATGCTCATCCAGAGTACGGAGAATTGGCAGCTCTCATCCAGGACTGGGGGAACGTTGTGGAGAATCCCCGGAACGGTCTGTTCGGGTCGATCATCATCGGTCCGAAGGGATCTATGTATCGCGACCCTGTGACGGGCGACGATATCACCCTGAAGAGCAGTTGGCGTGCTGATGTGCTGGTCGATCGGACCATCTCTGGAAACGAGAATCGCAAGAACTACCGCGACTTCTCACTGATGTTCCAAGATGAGGACAACATCGTCGGCGTGAGCTTCATGCCCTACATTCAACAGGTCGCGGGTATTACGGCCGTGAACTACCGGTCAGAGCCCACAGCGTGGAGAATGGAGAAGGGCTGTGACGTCTCGGAGATCTTCAGCTGCGTGAAGGCCGGCGAAGTGCCTGCGACTCCGCTGTTACAGGCCCATATCGGGGATCCTGTGGCCATTCACGTGTTGGGTGCATTTAACGAGCAGGTACAGCTGTTCACCATTGATGGTCATGAATGGCCGCATGAACCCTACATGCAAGGTGCGGACCAAGTCAGCACAATGGAGTTCGGTGGGTCGGAGATCATCAATGCGCACCTCACTGGTGGGGCAGGTGGTCCGAACAAGATCGTGGGTGACTACATCTGGAAGAACCAGCGGCCGGCCTTTGCCAACGCCGGTCAGTGGGGCTTATTCAAAGTCCTTCCAATCGGAGACCAGCGCATTAAGTCCTTAATGCCGCAGATTCCGGCAACCAAGACGGCGGAAGGCCTGATGGACGAAGGTATGGTGTCGACGACTTCGTTCACTGCACAGTAGTGTCTCTGATGGCGGTGTCTCCTCTAGGGAGGCACCGCCATTGCGGCCCAGCATTGTGGTAACAATCTTTCACTTCTTTCCCTCTATCCATGACAGCCCGACAATGACGCGCTGCCCTCCACTCCTGGCAATGGGCCTGTTGATCGGATTGATCGGCGCCGGTAGTCCTGTTTCGATTTCAGCGGGTGAAGTCGCCTCCCGCCCGCCCGTAAGTCGGGTTGAGGTGGTGCTTGCCAAGGAATATCGGAATCAAGTGGCCGTGCTGAAGGAGGAATTTGCTCAGGCGGGGATGGCCAACGTCCATTTCCAATTTGCCAACTGGGGACAGCCTCCGCAAAATATTGGGTTAGGGCGGGATGTGCCAGCCGATAAGGCAAGAGAAGCCATTAGGCTCGCGCTCAAGTACAATCTGGGAGTCAGCATCCTGCTCCCAGAACGCTTGTTTCCTCCAAGATTTATTACGATTGCTTCATCTAATTACGATGACACGGTGGAATATCCCATCGATCAGGCTTCGCTTGTCAAACTGCAGGATCCCGACTTGAGCACCGAGGCATTCCACCGCCTCTATCGGGAACTGACTTCCATTCCGCTGGAGCCCAAGGGCCGCAATCTCGGAAGGCCCTATTGATGACGATCAAGGCGGCAAGCATCCGCTGCACGATTCCTGTCATCTACGGGTTCGGCACCAGAGGACTCACGGCATTCTGATCCCGCCCGGGCTGATAGCTCTTCAGCATCTGCATGACCGGCTGCATCAGGCGGGCATCGTCCGCGAGCGGCACTTTGATCCGCACCCCGCGCCCTTCGTTGCGGCCAAGCGACATGATATGGTGCTCGATCATCTCGCCTTGCTTCTCGTCCCGGTAGGTGAAGGTCAGTTGCTTCGCCGGGAACCCGGCCAGCGAGAGGTCCTGATCCGCTTTCCATGTCACCACAATCGATTTCTTGCCGTAGAGTTCCGTCATGATACGGCGGTGAGCCGAAACGAACTCATCGAGAGTCTGCCGGCCGTCCTGACTCTTTCCCGTCACGATATTCATGTGGCCGGAGAGGGCGACAAGACTATGCTCGATCGGCGTCGCAATCGTGACACCGGCTCCATCCGGCATGGGATTACCGAGACGCCAGTCGCCGGGATACCGGACGGAGAATCCGTACCGGGCGTTCGTGTATATTTTCCATCCCTGCTCGTCCGATTCGGACGAAGCCGACAGTGCCGTGTGAGGGCTCACGAAGAACTGCGTCGCCAGAACCAGGAACAGCATCATCTGGATCATCACACCCTCACATCTTCATGATGGCCGATGCGTGTTCTGCGTCATCAGTGAGTGTCGTGCGCAGATCGGGCACAACGGAATCCTATTGTCGCGGCACGTCGATCCGGTGACGCTCCGCCTCTGGTGGCCGTCCGTAGCAGCACCGGCTCACTCTTCCACGATCCTCCGCGCACGACCTTATACCGGCCACTTGCGGGCCCGTGAGGATCACGGTCCGGCATCGTCGCATAATAATCGATCCCGAACCAGTCGTTAACCCACTCGGCGGCATTCCCCGCCATATGGTGGAGGCCATAGGGGCTGCGGCCCTCCTCTCCGTGGTCGACGAAGGCAACAATGGGGATCTCGTGGACGTGATATTGTCCGAAATTCGCGAATTCGGGCGCGGGCGGTTGCTGTCCCCAAGGAAAGAGAAGGCCGCGTTCTCCCCGTGCGGCCTTCTCCCACTCTGCTTCGGTCGGCAGCCGCTTCCCCTGTGCTAGGCAAAACGCAGACGCCTCCGCCCAGGTCACATAGAGTGCCGGCCAGCGGGCCAGGGTCTCCGGCCGTGCCGCATGGACGACGGTCATATGCTCAATTAACTTCCCGACTTCATCCGGGAGAGGATGCTGATGCCGCTGGAGCCACGAGAGATACTCTCCCAGACTCGCTTCGTCGCGGTCGATCTCGAATCGGCCAAGCACGACGCGGCGTTGTGGTTGCTCGGTGTCGTCGTATTGCGTCGCCATGCTGAAGGATCCGCCGCTCGTGCGGGCTGTACCCATGAGAAAGGAGCCTTCTGGAACGCCTACCATCGGGGAACTGCGGGCCAGCGCGGCAATCTGTTCAACCGGGCTGGATTTAGGCGGAGATGCGGCGGTGACAGGCGTCGGCCCTGAACCTATGTACGAGTCAAGGACCACGGCTAACAGGAGCAGATACAGGGCATTGCGGGCTCGGTGCGGCATGACCTTCTGTACCTATCTTGCAGGCTAAGAGTCAATGACTGAGATCGGAATGGCTGATGGTCAAAGGGGAATGTGTACTGAACAGTCACGCGAGGGACGTACCCTCCCTCATTAGCAAGGTATTTTTTCCGTCGAGATCGATTATGATGCTGCGACATGTATATCGCGCTTGTAGCCGTCCATATCCTGGCCGCCATGGTCTGGGTCGGAGGCCTGCTGTTTCTGTCCCTCGTCCTGGCTCCATTGATCCGAAGCCAGACAACCGCGCCGGAATTCATGGCGTTGTTCCGCTCCGCTGCGTTGCGATTTCGAGTCGTCGCCTGGGCAGCCATCGGGATCCTGCTCATCACCGGTCCCATGCTGCTGTCGGAGCGGGGCATCGCGCTGACCGCACCGTCCTCATGGCCGGACCTCGTCCGATTGAAACTTGCACTGGTCGGGGTGCTGCTCGTGCTTACGGTCTTGCACGACCTCGTCTTGGGGCCACGGGTCAGTCACGCCGTCGCCATCCCGGAAGCGTCACGCACGGCCTGGGAGCATCTCATCGTGCGGACCGCCCGCTGGTTGCCGCGGATCTCCCTTCTCCTCGCGTTGGCCGTAGTCATCGCGGCGGTGGTGCTGGCGAGGGACTAGCCAGACCCGTTATGGACCATTCCGGTGCGCGACGATTTCAGTACGGTGCGATCGCAGCCCTGCTCTGGGGCGGCCTGCGGGGAGAAATTTCCGTTGCCTTGGCGTGGTCCTTGCCGCCCACAGTCCCTCGTGCAGGGGCTGACGATCAACCGGGTGCTGGGCGGGCCAACGACACCGCAATTGGTGTAGCTGTAGGCATGACCGAAAAGAGAGAAACAGATCATCCATGAAGAGGAGGTATCATGAAAGAACGGTGGCTGACACAGCTGGTTGAACGATTGGTCGAATGGGCCATGAGTTCAGGAATTCGTGTGGCGCTCATCGGTATAGGGATGTTGCTTCTGCTGGCGATCACTCGACAGGTCCTCAAACGTCTCCGGCGCCTGTATGAAGGGGCGCTGCCGAGCCCGGCGGAGTGCAGGCGGGCCGACACGCTCACCCATGTGCTCCGAGACGTGGCGCGGGTCTTCATCGTCGCCGTTGGTACGATGATGGTCCTGTCCGAAATCGGCATTGATCTCAAACCGCTCCTGGCCGCCGCCGGCTTGGGCGGATTGGCGCTCGGGTTCGGCGCGCAGAGTTTGGTGAAAGACGTCATCTCGGGATTCTTTATCCTACTGGAAGATTCCATCGCCGTGGGCGATGTCATCGAGATCGCCGGCGTGAGTGGTGTGGTCGAAGAGGTGAAGCTCCGGACCATCACGCTGCGCGACGCGTCAGGTAGCGTGCACATCGTGCCGAACGGAATCGTGGACCGGGTCAAGAACATGACGAAAGGCTACTCCTATTACGTGTTCGACATCGGGGTTGCGTATCGGGAAGACGTGGATCGCGTGATGGCGGTGCTGGTCGACGTCGCAGCGGAACTCCAGGCCGATCCCGTGTTTACCTCGGACATTCTGGATCCGCTGGAGATGCTCGGCGTCGATCGCTTTGACGATTCTGCCGTGATTATCCGGTGCCGTCTGAAAACCGTGCCTTCTCAGCAATGGCGGATTGGACGCGAGATGAACCGTCGGATTAAGAAGACCTTCGACGCCAAGGGCATCGAGATCCCGTTTCCCCACCGGACGATTTACTGGGGACAGTTGGGGCAAGTACCGGGAGTATTCCCTCAAACCGGCACATAGTCCATGACTCACTCTGGAAAGACTGTCCCTTCGAGCCGGATGACCGAGCCAAGATCAACGAAGGAATTTGCGCAGGCTGAAATTACAGAAGGAGGTAGAAAGCCGCCACAGCTCCAAAGAACTCGGCGGTGTTCTTACCGCTGAGGCTGAACCATGGACCGGCAATCAGCCCGATGTGTTGAGTGAAGTGATACTCCACTGCAGGTGCGATGGAAACGAGATTGCGGTATCCCTTTCCTACAAGTGCCGGCTCGCCGTGTACATCGACCCCCGTTGTTCCGGAAAAGCGGGTGGCATTGATCGTCTGGAATCCGATATCAAGCGCGAGAACCACCTGCCGAGTGAGCGGATATTCTCCTGCGATGATGACGGTGGTCACGGATCCAGGCTCAACACGACCTGCCGTGTTGGACCCTCCGCCGTAGGTATTGAATCCACGTACCGCGACGGGTGAGGAGAAGCCGTAGGATGCATTCAGGCGGTATCTCAGCACATGATCCCCTCTCAGCCGCAGTGTTTTCTGCACTGCGACGCCGAGTGTCGTCCCAAACGAGCCGCCCCCGGTTCCACCCAGATCTGCCGTGGATGGCCCGAGGTCATTATAGCGACCAGTCGGAAAAATTTCTTGAACCCAAAACAGCACATATGGAAGCCATGAATTGTCATCACCTCTCAGGACTTGGAAGCCAAGGTGGAGCGGCAAGTCGCCGACCCCTGAGATAGAGTCACGTGATGAGGAATTCTCAAGCCACTGCGGCGCGATGCCAATATCGATCCGGTCCGTTACACCGTAGATGAAAAACGTTTGTTGAATGATCGTGCGCGACACGGTGGCCGACTGGAGGCGCCAATTGTCATTGTAGAGTCCGCCATAGTGCGTATAAGCAACGTAGGGCTGAACGACCACACGCCCCGGGTCGAGTGTGCGGCCACGCGTCGACAGCAGTGTTCCTGTGAACCAGGGATCGGGAGATTCGTGCGGGTCAATCTCGAAATCGCCGCACCAGGCAGCATCTGATAGGCAGACACATGCGATGAGCACGCACAGAAAGATCGTGAGTCGCGTTCCAACCGGAACAGTGTATTCAAGGTGACTGGGCATGGCCACGAAGTCGTGTTTTCTTACTGGAAGGACACGATCGAAATAAGATGACCGAAGCGCTGGGAGGCAGGAGATCGAGAGCGTACACCATTCTAGGTATGGTGTAATAGGCGTGTAGGCACAACCTTGTTATGCGTACTTGGACAGTATTGTGGCAGGCCCGGCAGGTTACGCTGTACTACTCCTTCTCTGGGTTCCTCCATCTCTATCCGAGGTGAATTTATAGAAAAAATCATAAATAGTCGTTATATTGCAGTACCTTATCGAGTATACCAAATTGTTAGTAACTCGTTAGTAGCTATTTTCTGCCTAGGTTGAAAATAATTTCAGACTTTCTGAACTCACAGTCAGGCATTAAAAAACCCACCAAAGCAGTGTATCTGGTGGGTTGCATTCTTTGTGGAAACTGATTAGTGACTAGTAGGTGTACTAGATTTAATCAAGGCAGATTCCAATCTGCCTGATGCTTTGAGTTTTGCAACCCATTTAGGCGATAGGCCACGACCGGTCCAAGTCTCGGCATGATTTTCAGGGTTACGGTACTTCGGTGCAACTTTGCCACGAGGACCGGTCTTTTTACTTGCCTTACGTGCCCTAGAAGTCTTTGCTTTGGCAGGTTTACCTGCATTGAGTGCTTTGGTGATATCGGATGCTAAGAGTCCTGCATCTTTTGCCAATTGAACAATCTTTGCAAGAACTTTAGCGTGTGCCGTTGCTTTGAGTGCTTGTTCTTTCTTTGCAAGTGCTTCTTGCTGTTTTTTGAGTACTGCTAATCGTGCCGCGATAGTTTTCATGATATTAATCCCCCCGGGAAATTTGCGAGTAGCCATATTCGACTAATTTCGAATCTTAGGCATAATAAATTTTCACCTTTTTGTTTAGTTTATCTCCTCTAAATAGAATATTCATAAACTAACATAATATTCACCATTATTATAGCCACCATTCGTTCATATGTTCGTTCCCAAATTGTTCTGAAACGAATGGTGGGTAACCCCTTTACTTAAGAGTTTCGCTTGCCCCTACACGCTCCCGACAGTTTCTTGACAAGAAATTGTCTTTATGCCAAATTTTATCTGGCTTTAGGTCCCGGAAATTCTTCTCGTGCGACGGCAGTGCGAGACCTACGTACTCGTGGTGCTGGGATTCGTAAGAGTGCCCCACAACTTCAGATTAGGTGTGGGACCGTGTATAAGGTATTAGGAAGCACGGCGTAGGTTACGGTATACTTGCCG
>Ga0194128_10002414_pt1 | contig 30312 bp, 27 predicted proteins | sample TA2KigCa65mmetaG_FD_148650 | JGI IMG/M metagenome (GOLD analysis project Ga0194128, IMG submission 148650) | Freshwater microbial communities from Lake Tanganyika, Tanzania - TA2015037 Kigoma Deep Cast 65m | ecosystem: Environmental > Aquatic > Freshwater > Lake | place: Tanzania: Lake...
GGCCGCGTGCGCGCGGCGCCGCACGACGTCGGCGAGCGCGGCGATGAAGTCGGGATGGTCGTTGACCGCCGCCGCGCGGTGGAGCGTGATGCCGGCGGCCTCGGCGGTGGCGCGCGCCTCGACGTCGAGGTCGTACAGCACCTCGACGTGATCGCACACGAAGCCCGCGGGCGCCACGACCACGTGCGTCTCTCGCGACGCCGCGAGCTCCTGCAACACCTCGTTGACGTCGGGCTCGAGCCAGCGGTCGGTCGGCGCGCCGCTGCGGCTCTGGTACGCGACCGAGATGCGCCGGTGCCCGAGCCGCGTGGCCACCGCGTGCGCGATCGCATTCAGCTCGCTGACGTACGGCGCCTCGTCCGCCATCGCGACCGGGATGCTGTGCGCGGTGAACACCACCGGCGTGCGCGCACGGACCGGCGCCGGCACGTCGTCGAGCGCCGCGCGCGCACGCGCCGCGACCGCGTCGAGGTAGCCGGGATGCGCGAACCACGGCTCGGCGAAGTCCACGTCCGGCGCGCCCGGCGTGCGCGCGCGCGCGGCGGCCACGTCGGCCTTGTAGCGGTCCCACGACGCTTCGCACCGCAGCGCGGAGAGGATCACGCCGATCACCCGGCGGTGGCCGCGCGCGGCCATGTCGGCCAGCGTCTCGTGCAGGAACGGATGCCAGTTCCGCATGCCGACGTAGACGGGCCACGGCGTGCCCTGCGCGGCGAGCGTGTCGCGCAAGGCGGTCGCCTGCGCCCGGGTGAGCTCGTTGAGCGGTGACCGGCCCCCCGGCATCTGCTCGTAGTGATGCGCGACGTCCTCGAGGCGCGCCGCCGGAATGCGGCGGCCGCGCGTGACGTTCTCGAGGAACCGCCTGATCTCTTCGGGCTTCGTGGGCCCGCCGAACGCGATCAGCAGCACCGCGTCGTACGGCATGGCGCTCAGCGGCGGTCGGAGAGCTCGTGGACGATGTCCACCAGCGCCTTCACGTGCTCGACGGGCGTGTCCTTGTGGATGCCGTGCCCGAGGTTGAAGATGTGCCCCGGCCGCCCGCCGGCGGCGTCGAGGACGGCCTGGGCGCGCTTCCTTATATATACGGGCTCCGCCAGGAGCACGGCCGGGTCGAGGTTCCCCTGCACCGCCACGTCGTGGCCGACCGCGTGCCAGCCCGCGGCGAGGTCCACGCGCCAGTCGAGCCCGATGACGTCGCCGCCCGCCTCGCGCAGCAGCGGCAGCAGCGCGGCGGTGCCGGTGCCGAAGTGGATCGCGGGGATCCCCGGCGTCACCTTCGAGAAGAGCGCCTTCATGTGCGGCAGCACGAACGTGCGGTAGTCCGCGGGCGCGAGCGCGCCGATCCAGGAGTCGAAGACCTGCACCGCCTCCGCGCCGGCGGCGATCTGGCCGTTGAGATAGCGCGCGGTCGCGTCGGTCAGAAGCTCCATCAGCCGGTGCCACGCGGCCGGCGCGGTGTACATGAGGCGCTTCACGTGGAGGTAGTCGCGCGAGGCGCCGCCTTCCACCATGTACGACGCGACCGTGAACGGCGCGCCCGCGAAGCCCACGAGCGGCACGCGGCCGGCGAGCGCCTTGCGCACGCGGCCGACCGTGTCGAACACGAAGCCGAGCGCGCTCGCCACGTCCGGCGTGGGAAGCTTCGCGACGTCGGCGTCGGTGCGCACGGGCCGCGCGATCACCGGCCCCTCGCCCGCGCCGAACGTGAGGCCGACGCCGAGCGGCTCGACGATCAGCAGGATGTCGGCGAAGAGGATCGCGGCGTCGACACCGAGCTTGTCGACGGGCTGCAGCGTGACGTCCGCGGCGGCCTCGGAGTTCTTGCAGAGCTCGAGGAACGTGTGGCGCGCGCGGATCGCGCGGTACTCCGCCATGTAGCGCCCGGCCTGGCGCATGAGCCAGATCGGCGTGAAATCCGTGCGCTCACGACGGGCGGCGCGCAGGAGCGGGGCGGTCGCTGACACCGAAAAAGTGTATCATCCGCCCTGCTATGGCATACATCGCAGGCAAGTCCGCGTTCCTCCAGATCCTCAAGCAAGAAGGCGTCTCCGTGATGTTCGGCAACCCCGGCACCACGGAGCTCCCGTTGATGGACGGCCTCGCGCGCGAGCCCGGCATCAAGTACGTGCTCGCGCTGCAGGAAGCCGTCGCCGTCTCGATGGCCGACGGCTACGCGCAGGCCACGGGCGGCATCGGCGCCGTGAACGTCCACGTCTCGCCGGGCCTCGGCAACGCGATGGGCATGCTCTACGACGCGTTCAAGGCCGGCTCGCCGCTGCTCCTCACCGCCGGCCAGCACGACCAGTGCTTCACGGTGACCGAGCCGATCCTCTGGTCCGAGCTGGTGCCGCTCGCCACGCCGTACGTGAAGTGGGCGACCGAGATCCATCGCCTCGACGACCTGCCGCGCATCGTGCACCGCGCGTGCAAGACCGCGCTCGCGCACCAGCGCGGCCCCGTCTTCCTCTCGCTGCCGGTCGACGTGCTGAACGACGTGCGCGACATCGACCTCGGCACGCCCACGCGCATCGCGAGCGGCCTGCGCGGCGACCTCGCGGCGGTGAAGGAAGCGGCGAGGATGCTCGCGAAGGCGGACAAGCCGCTCATCGTCGCGGGCGACGCGGTGTCGCACGGTGACGCGCTCGCCGAGCTCATCGAGCTCGCGGAGCTCGTCGGCGCGCCGGTGATGGGCGAGTGCGTGGGGAGCACGTGCAGCTTCCCGTTCACGCATCCGCTCTACGCGGGCCCGATGCCGCGCCTCGGCCCGCAGATCCGCGCCGCGCTCATGCGGCACGACCTCGTGCTGTCGGTCGGCGCCGACCTCTTCACGCTCTCGCTCCCCGACGACGTCGACCCGATGCCCGAGGGCGGCGTGCCGGTGATCCACATCGACGTCGACCCGTGGGAGCTCGGCAAGAACTACCCGGCGGCGGTCGCGATCCACGGCGACCCGAAGGGCACGCTCCCGGACCTCTGCGAGGAGTTCCGCAAGGCGACGGGCAAGACGGGCCACAAGGACGCCGCGAAGCGCCGCGAGACCGTCGGCGCCGCGCACGCGAAGGCGCGCGAGGAGCTGGAGAAGAAGGCGCTCGCGGATGCGATGGCGGTGCCGATCTCGCCGCTCTCGCTCGTGCACGCGGTGGCCAGGGCGGCGCCGAAGGACGCGGTGATCGTCGACGAGTCGATCTCCTCCGCGCAGGGCGTGCGCAACTTCTTCGGCTGCGCGGACGCGAAGAGCTTCTTCGGGCTGCGCGGCGGCGGCATCGGCTGGGGCCTGCCCGCCGCGATCGGCGTGAAGCTCGGGCTGCCGAACCGGCCCGTGATCGCGCTGGTCGGCGACGGCAGCGCGATGTACACGAACCAGGCGCTGTGGACGGCGGCGCGCGACGGCGTCGCGGTCGTGTACGTGATCTTCAACAACGCCTCGTACCGCATCCTCAAGCAGCGCACGCACGCCCTCAAGGGCTACTCGATGGAGGACGACGTGTACGTGGGCATGGACCTGCAGCCCCACATCGACTACATCGGCATGGCGAAGTCGTTCGGCGTGCCCGGCGAGCGCATCGAGAAGACGGCGGACGTCGGCGCCGCGATGAAGCGCGCGCTCGGCAGCGGCGGCCCGTACCTGATCGACGTGAAGATCGACCCGACGTTCAAGTAGCCGCGGCCGTGCGGGCACGAGTGGTTGGGGGTTCGAGCACCGCCGGCACCAGCCGAGGGACCCGCGCGATACGCTCATAACGAATAGCGGGCCCTCCGGCCCGGTGCTACGCTTCCTGTAGATCCGCAGAGAGGAGGCGGCCACGAGATGGAGAACACGATCAGCTTTCGCGCCGTCATCTTCAAGAGCGGCGATGCGTGGATCGGCCAGTGCCTCGAGCACGATATCGCGGCGCAGGCCACGACGGCGAAGGAGCTTACCTATCAGCTTGAACGAGCCGTCGTAGGCCACATCGTCATCGCGCACGAGAACGGCATGACGCCCTTCGAGAACGTGAAGCCCGCGCCGTCACGTTACTGGAAGATGTTCGAGCAAGGGCTGAAGGTCGAGGCGCCGACGGACCATCGGTTCGTGGTCAGCGGCCACCCGTCGCCGCCGATCCCGGAGATCCGCCTGTCCGATCCGGTCGCTGAGCACGTCTAGGATTGGCCTACCCGTTCGGGCCAGCGCTTACCCTCCGACAGTTCATCGAGAAGGCCAAGCACCACGGAGCGACACTCCGTCGGAATCCCGCGATCACTGAATCTCCCACCGGCCCGATACGCTTTGCGTACCTGTGGATCGACAAATCGCGATTCGTCCCGCTTCCGGACATCATCGAGGGCTTCGAGGGCTTCGGCGATGAACCGCAGTAAGGGGGCCGGTCCATGGCCGATCGCCTGAAAGGGAAGGTCGCCGTCGTCGCGGGCGCGGGCTCGCGCGGGCCCGGGCTCGGCAACGGCAAGGCGGCGGCCATTCTCTTCGCGCGCGAGGGCGCCCGCGTGCTCTGCGTGGACCACATGAAAGAACGCGCGGAGGAGACCGTCGGGCTCATCCGCGCGGAGGGCTTCACCGCCGAAGCGTTCGCCGCCGACGTCACGCGCGCGACGGACTGTGACGCGATGATCGCCGCCGCCGTCGACCGCTGGGGCGGCCTCGACATCCTCCACAACAACGTGGGCATTGAGTCCCGCAACACGCTGGTCGATACCACCGAAGAGGAGTGGGACCGCGTGATGGCCGTCGACGCGAAGGCCATGTTCCTCGCCACCAAGGCCGCGGTGCCGGCGATGGAGCGTCGCGGTGGCGGGTCGATCATCTGCGTGTCGTCGGTGTCGGCGATGCGCGGGAGCAACCGTACCGCGTACGGCGCCGCCAAGGCGGCGATCATCGGCCTCGTGCGCTCGGCGGCGGTGCAGCTCGGGCCGAAGGGCATCCGGGTGAACGCGATCGCGCCGGGCATGGTGTGGACGCCGATGGTGGAGAGCCTCGGCCCCGAGGCGCGGGAGCGGCGGCGCAAGGCCTCCGCGCTCCAGACGGAAGGCACCGGCTGGGACGTCGCGTGGGGCGCCGTCTACCTCGCCAGCGACGAATCGCGGTGGGTCACGGGCCAAACCTTAGTGATAGATGCCGGGGTGACGATCAAATGAAGTTCGGGATCCATATCGGCCACATGGGCGGTCCGCTGAGCGAGATGCGCAAGCTGTGGAAGTTCGCCGACGCGAAGGGCTTCGACTGGTTCTCCGTGTCGGACCACTTCCAGGAGTCGCCGCCGCGCGACGGCGAGATGGACTGCTACGAGGCGATCGCGACGCTCACCGCGGCGGCCATGGACACCACGAAGATCCGGCTCGGCAGCGGCGTGTACTGCGTGGTCTATCGCAACCCCGGGCTGCTCGCGAAGTCGCTGAGCACGATCGACCACCTGTCGAACGGCCGCGTGGAGTGCGGGCTCGGCGCCGGCTGGCACGGCATCGAGGCCCAGGCCTATGGCTATCCGTGGCCGACCATCGGGCCGCGCGAGGACATGCTCGAGGAGTACGCGCAGATCATGCGGATGCTGCTCGACCCCGAGCAGCGGCGCACGGACTTCCAGGGCAAGCACTTCACGATCGCCAACGCGCCGAACAATCCCAAGCCGCTGCAGCCGCGCATCCCGATCTGGATCGGCGGACGCGGCGAGAAGCGCACGCTGCGCGCGGCCGCGAGGTTCGCGGACGGCTGGAACGGCGCCTACGTCGGCCCCGCGGAGTGGAAGCACAAGGGTGAGGTGCTCGACAAGTGGTGCGAGGTCGAGCAGCGCGACCCGAAGACCATCATGCGCACGGTGAACCTCGGCTTCTATCTGGGTACCGATGCGAAGGGCATCGCCCGCGCGGAGGAGAAGTTCCAGGCGCACTTCGGCGGCCGGACGGACGACCGCGCGGAGCGCACCGGCTATCTGCGGGGCAACGTCAAGGACGCGCGCGTGATGGTGGAGGAGTTCAAGGCGCTCGGCTGCATGCGGCTGTGCATCGCGTTCCGCGAGGGTCCCTACGACTGGGACGCGCTCGAGGCGTTCGCCTCGGAGATCGTCGCCAAAGGCTGAGGAGGCCCCATGAGCGCGCTGCCCATGGAGAGCTGGATCTTCCTGATCGTCGCCGCCGTGCTGGTCGTGCTCTTCATCGGCACGTTCAACCGCCTCGTGGGTCTGCGCCAGCGCGCGCGGGCCGCGTGGTCGGACATCGACGCGCACCTGAAGCGGCGGGCGGACCTCGTCGGCAACCTCGTCGAGACCGTGAAGGGCTACGCCACCCACGAAGAGCGCACGCTCGGCGAGGTCACGAAATGGCGCGGCGCGACCGCGGCCGCGCGCGACCCGCAGGCGGCCGCCGCCGCCGACACCGGGCTGACCGCCGCATTGCGCGGGCTCTTCGCGGTGGCCGAGGCGTATCCCGACCTCAAGGCGGACACGAGCTTCCTCGGCCTGCAGTCGCAGCTCAGCGACATCGAGAACGACGCGCTCAGCGCGCGGCGCTACTACAACGCGGTCGTGCGCGACTACAACACCGCGCTGGAGAGCTTCCCGTCGAGCCTCGTCGCCACCCTCGGATCGTTCCGCGCCCAGCGCTTCTTCACGCTGGACGAGCCCGCGGAGCGCCGCCCGCCACGCGTCTCGTTCGAGCGCTGAGCCCGCGCGCGCCGCGGCGACCGCCGCCTCGCCGGCGAACGTGCTCCACCCGAGCTGGCTGATTCCGGGCGCGCTCCTCCTCCTCGCCGGCGCCGTCTGGCTGGCGCGGCGCAGCGATGCGGCGGTCGCCCCCGTGTACGCGCCCCCCGCCGGGCTGCGCGCCGGCGAAGCCGGCGTCGTGATCGACGGCCACGTGCACACCGAGGACGTCGTCGCCTCGGTCGTCGACCTCGCGGTGCGCGGCTACCTGACGCTGGAGCCGGTGAGCGGCGATGTCATGGTGCGCGTCGCGCGGCCGTGGCTGCACGACCGCGACATCCGCGTCTTCGAGACCGTGCTGCTCGCGCACGTCTTCACCGACGGCGTGCACAGCGTCCGGCTCTCCGCGCTGCGCGGCGCCGGCTACGCGCCGGAGTCCATCAAGGACGCGCTCTCGCACGACCTCGCGGCGCTCGGCTACTTCGCGGCGGGGCCGCGCGCGGTGCGCCGCATCGGCCGCGTGGTCACGATCGGCGCGGTCGCGCTCTGGGCGCAGGTGGCGTGGAACCACGGCGCCGGGGTGTCTGCGTTCGCCGCGGGCGCCGCGACGGGCCTCGGGCTGTGGCTGCTCGTCGGCCAGCTCGCGCGCGGCGGCCTGACGGCGGAGGGCGTGCGGGCGCGGCGTCAGCTCCAGGGGCTCAAGGAGTACCTCGCCCGCGTCGACAAGCCGCGACTCGAGGCGCTGCCGGCCGGGACCCTCGACGAGCACCTGCCGTGGGCGATCGCGCTCGGCGTCACGGAGGCCTGGCTGGCGCGCTGAGCACCGCCGCGCGGAGGCGGGGAGGCGCGGCGCTAGGAGGCGTCCGGCGTGCGCGTCGCGAACGGATGCCCGCTCGGCGCATCCGGCGCGGAGGCGCTCGCCGACATCCGCTCGACGTGCGGGATCTTCGCGAGGCGGCTCTTCGACGAGTTCCAGAGCGCGCACAGCGCGAGGAAGTCGTCACTGACCGACTGGCGCAGCACCACGGGCAGCATGATGACGTCGAGCACCTCCACCGGCGCGCTGGCCGCCGCGGCGGCGGGCGCGGTCGCCGCGGGCGGCGGGACCACGATGCGACGGCGGGCCGCCCAGCCCCACGACAGCACGCCGAGCACCCGGCCCGCCCAGATCACGAGGGGGTGAGGCCCGTCTTCGAGCGCGAGCGCGACCACGTCGAACTCCTGCATCACCATCGCGATGTTGGAGGTCATCGTGCGCATCGGCTTGTCCCAGAACCCGGCCGGCGTGCCCGTGGAGCGGCCGAAGTACGCGGCCTTCGCATCCCACGAGACGCCGTTCGCGATGTTGTTCCGCACGCGGGCGTGCGGACTCTCCGGCTGCTTCATGCGGAAGAGCGGGGAGTTGGCGTTCTCGTTGTCGATCGCCCAGCCGTTGAGGTTCACGTCGGGCGCCGCGCCGGTGGCGGACCAGAACGGCGTCATCGGTGCGGCGGGCTGGCTGGGCGCGACGCGAGCACGCTGGCGCGGCCGATGGATCTGCATCAGCCCGACCAGCACGCCGCCCGTCACCGCAGCCGGCTTGAACTCGAGCACGATGGACCCGCCGACGCGGTTCGGTCCGAGGTCGGTGGGGAGGAGCGGCGCGAGCTCCTTCACCACGAACGTGCCGCCCGCGGCGTGATACTCCGTCAGGACGGACTACCAGGCGAAGTTCAGCGTGCCCGAGAGCGCGTAGCCGGAGCGCGACGGCGAGACGTCGCCGGTGGCGTCGACCGCCAGCGAGAGGCGGTCGGTGAGCCGCCCGAGCACGCGCGCGCCGACCTCCACCCGATCGCGCGCGACCTCCACGCCCTGCACCGTGAAGCTCGGGCCGGTCGTGGCGGCGAAGCGCGCGTCCCGGCGCGGCGCCGGGTCGAGCAGCTCGCGCGTGTAGCGCACGCGCGCCTCCGGCACGAGCGTGCCGGCGAAGCCCGTGGCCACGCGGGCGCCCGCGCGCAGCTCGACGGACGCGCCGAGCGAGTCGAATTCGCCGCGGCCGACGTTCAGGTTCGCGCCGCCCGCGTCCTCCTCGGTGAAGCGTCCGAACCACAGGTGGCGGTGCGTGACGCCGGCTGCGGGCCGGAGATACGCACGCCCGAGCGGCAGCGTGCGCCCCGCCTCCACGCCGGTGGCGACGCTGTGTGCGTGCCCGGTGGAGTTCGCCGACGCGCCGAACGTCCCGAACGTGATCAGGCGCCGCGCGCGGTAGTCGTCGAACGCGTAGGCGACGAGCCCGTCGACCTCGACGAGGCCGGCGTCCCAGCGGGCGTACGCGCCGACCTGGTAGGTGTCGAACCCGAGCCGATCGCGCAGCGTGTCGACGGTCGCCCACGTGTGCCCGTAGCCGGCGCTGAGGCCGCCGCGCACGGTCTCGCTGAGCGTCACGTCGACCCCGCCCGCCGTGCCGACGATCGTGTAGTCGAGGCCGAGCGTCGCGCCGTCGCCGTCGAGGGTGCCGTCCGCGCCGTAGGCGCTCACCCACCACGCGCCCGGGCCCCACGGGTCGCGCGATTGCTCCGCCGACACGCTCGCCAGCCCGTCAGCGCCCTCGTAGCCGCCGTCGCGCCCGCTGCCGAGCGTGGCGGCCGTCGGATAGCGCGTGTCGCCGACGAGCGCGCCGGCGCTCGCCCGGCGCGGGCCGGCGCCGACGCCCCGCGCCGCCGAGAAGCGGTCGCGAAGCAGGCCGAGATACCGCTCGCCCGCCAGCAGCGACACCGTCTGCGCGCTTGCGTGGCTCTCGCCGCTCAGCGCGCGCAGCGCCCCCGACACCGCGCCGCTCGGGAGCGCGGTCAGCGCGTCGACCATCTCGCCCAGCTCGCCCGTCGCGCTCAGCGCCAGGACGTCGAGCGCCGCCCCCACGTTGCGCTCGGTGCCGGTGGCACCGAACGACGCGTACGTCCGGTCGTTGCGCGTGAGGATGAGCGTGACCTCGTTGGCGTCGTAGATCAGCCCCGGGGTCAGGAAGGCGAGCGACGAGGTCACCGAGCCGAACGTGCCGATGATGCCGCCGGTCGCGCTGAGGATGCGGTAGCCCGTGCGGCGCCGATACTCGCCGACCGCCGGCACCACGCGCACGGACGCGCCGTTCAGCGTCGCCGTACCGCTCACGAGGATGAGGTCGGCTTCCCCGGCGGCATTCACCTCGACCTCGTAGCTCGCGCCGGAGGCGAACGTGAGCGGGCCGTTCACGCGCAGGGTCCCGATCGAGTTCCCCGGCGCGACGGTGCCGCCCGTCAGCGTCAGCGCGCCGAACACCCCGCTCCCGCCCACCGTGCCGCTGCTCGTCACCGCGCCCGCGGTCCCGTTGTTCACGAAGGTGCCGGCGTTCGTGATCGCGCCGCTCAGGGTGCCGCCGTTGCCCAAGGTCGCGCCCGATGCGACAGCCACCGGCGACACCAGCGATCCCGCCACGGTCAGCGTGCCGGAGGAGACCGTGGTCGTGCCCGTGAACGTGTTCGCGCCGCTGAGCGTGAACGTGCCGGTCCCGCTCTTGGTGAGCCCGCCCGTGCCGCTCAGCACGCCGGAGAACGTCGTGCTCGTGTTGTCGCCGCCCGCCGTCAGCGTCCCCGCGCCCAGCGTGACCGCGCCGCCCCCGGCCAGCGAGCCGATCGCCTGCGAGAACCCGTTGAGAGCGAGCGTGGCGCCGGACGACACCGTGACCGCGCTGTTCGGCGAGAACGCGTTCGTGGCGCCGGCCGCCAGGGTGCCGGTGCTCACGGTCGTGGCGCCGGAATAGGTGTTCGTCCCGGAGAGCGTGAGCGTTCCGGTCCCGGTCTTCGTCAACGCGCCCGTCCCCGTGAGCCCGCCGGAGAGGCTCGCGTTGAAGCCGTTGGTGTCGACCGTGCCGCCGCCCGTTCCCAGGCTGAGCGCCGACGTGAACGCCAGGTCGGCGGTGTTGACGAGCAGCGTGCCGCCGGTGAACGTCGGCGTTGCGGTCCCCGCGCAGTTCAGCGCGCCGGCGGAGTTCGCAATGAAGATGCCGCCGCTCGCCAGGAAGCCGCTGACGGTGCCCCCCATCGGATTGCCGCAGAGCCCGATCGCCGCGGGGTCGTTGCCGGCGCCGATCGTGCCGATCGACGTGAGCGACCCGTCGGAGCCGACGCTGAAGATCTGCACGCGATCGAGCGCGCCGGTGTCGGTCGTGTACACGAACGTGCCGTTCGGGTTGATGCCGATCCCGACCGTCTGCTGGGCGCCGCCGCTCGTGATCGTCGTGATGAGGGCGTTGGTGGTCGCGTTGAAGATCGACACGACGCCCGTGCTCTGGCTGGTGACGTAGAACCGCGTCCCGTCGGGGCTGACTATCACCTTCCGCGCGCCCGTCGATCCCGTGCCCACGGTGGCGAGGAGAGTGAAGGTGCTGGCGTCGTACACCCGCACGTTGTTGTCGCTGAAGTCCGTGACGTAGACACGCGTCCCTGCCGGGTTGATCGTGATGCCGACCGGCTGGGACCCGGCCGCGATGTTGGCGACCAGCGTGTGGTTGGTCGTCTCGAACACCCGCAGCCTGTCGTCGCCCTGGCTGACCACGAAGAGGCGCGCGCCGTCCGGGCTCACCACCAGCTCGCGGACCGGAGTGCTGGTGATCGTGCCGGCCAGGCTCAGCAGGCCGGTGCGCGGATCGACGTTGAGGATGGAGATGGTGCCGCCCCCCATGTTGCCGACGTACAGCCGCTGACCGTTCGGCGTCAGCGCCAGCCCGCGCGGGGTGTCGCCGACGGTGAACGTCTGCACGACCGTGTTCGTACGCGTGTCGATGACGCTCACGGTGCCGGCGGCGACGGCGTTGGCGACGTACACGAACGCCTGGTCCGCGCGCACCGTCGCTTCGACGGGCGTGCTGAACCCGGTGATCGTCGTCACCGCGGTCAGGGTGCCGTCCGCGTTGGTCCGGTACACCGACACCGTGCCCGCCGTGTTGTTGGGGACGTACATCAGGAGATCCGCCTGGGCCACCGCGGGCGCGTGCGACCAGAGCAACAGGACGGCGGCGACCATGCCGGCAAGCGACCAGGGAAGCCACGAGGGACGAACGGCGACGATCTGGCGGTTCGAAGATCGGATCACCGCGGAATCATAGCCGGAATGCCCGGCCCGGCCAAGGGTGTGAGGCGTGCGGGCCGCGCTTGCACGGTCCCGACCCCCGCGCTACCGTCGGAGCCCCGGGAGGACATCGATGGCCGAAGGCACTCAGCTCATTCGCGGTCTCGAAGGCGTCGTCGCCGCCGAGACCAGGCTCTGCGACCTCGACGGCGCCAACGGCCGTCTCGCGTACGGCGGCTACGACATCGCGGACCTCGCGAAGCAGGCGACGTTCGAGGAGGTCTGCTACCTCCTCTGGAAGGGCGCGCTGCCGACGCGCGGCCAGTACGACGACATGGTGGTCTCGCTCATGGCGGCGCGCGAGATCCCGCCGCAGATCATCGACGCGTTCCGGCTCATGCCGAAGGACACCGATCCCAACCGGCCGTTCCAGGCCGCGATCGCGATGCTCGGCATGTGGGACCCGGACGCCAACGACAACTCCCCCGCGGCGAACCAGCGGAAGGCGGTGCGTCTCACCGCGCAGCTCGCGACGTGCGTGGCCGCGCACCACCGGATTCGCAGCGGTCAGGAGCCAATAGCGCCCGCGCCCGATCTGTCGCACGCCGCGAACTTCCTCTACATGCTCACCGGCAAGCGCCAGGGCACGGCGGCGGTGAAGGCGTTCGACGCGAGCCTCACGCTCTACGCCGAGCACGAGCTCAACGCGTCGACGTTCACCACCCGCGTGATCACCTCGACCAACGCCGACATGCACTCGGCGGTCGCGGGCGGGCACGGCGCGCTGAAGGGCCCGCTGCACGGCGGCGCCGGCGAAGCGGTCATGCGCACGCTGATGGAGATCGGCGAGGTCGCCAACGTCGACGCGTTCGCCGAGAAGGCGCTGGCGGAGAAGCGCCGGCTCATGGGCTTCGGGCATCGCGTGTACACCGCGGGCGATCCGCGCGCCGCGATCCTGAAGGGCATGGCGGAAGAGGCGTGCCGGCAGTCCGGGCAGTTCAAGTGGTACGAGATGGCGGTGAAGCTGAACGACCGCATCAACGCGGCGAAGAAGCTGATCCCGAACGTCGACTTCTACTCCGCGCCGCTCTTCTACTCGCTCGGCATCCCGGTCGACATCTTCACGCCGGTCATCGCGATCTCGCGCATCGCGGGGTGGACCGCGAACATCATCGAGCAGCACGCCGACAACCGGCTGATTCGCCCGCGCGGCGACTACCTCGGGCCGAAGAACCAGGCGTGGGTGCCGATCGACAAGCGGGGCCAGACCGGGCACGTCGACACGCGACGCTGACGGGTCCCCCCTCGGCGGTGTCAGGTTTTCGGGACATTTCCTGACGATCGACGGGGTGGTAGCGTGAATACCGATGGTGCCCGACGAGCCTGAAGTGACGCTCGACACCCTGCATGGGGATCTCGGCGGACTGCGCGCCGAGATGGGCGGCATGCGCGAGGAGATGCGGGGCATGCGCGTCGAGATGCGCGAGCTGAAGGTCACCATGGTGACGGGGTTCGCCGGCCTGCCGACCAGGGAATCGGGCGACGAGATGGTGCGCTTGCTGCGCGAGAGCAACCGGCTGCAGGAAGAGCGTCTCGCCTCGCTCGCGGACGGCCAGCGCTCGCTCGCCGACGGCCAGCGCTCGCTCGCCGACGGCCAGCGCTCGCTCGCCGACGGCCAGCGCTCGCTCGCGGACGGCCAGCACATCCTGAGCGACAGCGTCCAGGCGCTCGCCGCGGAAATCAGGGCGCTGATCGCACGCATCGACGCGATCATTCGCGGCCGCCGCAACGGGGAACCGCCGGTCTAGTAAGATCGCGGCATGGGCCGCAGCCTCACCAGGAAGCTGATCGAGAGCCATCTCGTCGCCGGCAAGGCCGTCGCGGGCGAGGAGATCGGGCTCCGCGCCGACCAGCTCCTCCTCACCGACACCAACGGCATCCAGTCATGGCTCCAGTTCGAGGCGATGGGCTTCCCGCGCGTGGTACCGCCGCGCGTCGTGACGTATATCGACCACCAGGTGTTCCAGATCGACTCGCGCAACTCCGACGACCATCGGTACATGCAGACGGCCTCGCGCAAGTACGGCGCGGTGTTCTCGAAGCCCGGCAACGGCATCTGCCACCAGGTGCACATGGAGACGTTCTCGAAGCCCGGCGAGTTCCTGCTCGGCAGCGACAGCCACACGCCGCTGTGCGGCGCGGCCGGCATGCTCGCGATCGGCGCCGGCGGCCTCGACGTCGCGGTCGCGATGGGCGGAGGCCCGTACTTCCTGACGATGCCGGCGGTCGTGCGCGTGTGGCTCACCGGCGCGCTGCAACCGTGGGTGACCGCGAAGGACGTGATCCTCGAGCTGCTGCGCCGCTACACGGTGCGCGGCGGGAACGGCAGGATCTTCGAGTACGCGGGGCCCGGCGTGCAGAGCCTGCTCGCCGCGCAGCGCATGACGATCGCGAACATGGGCGCCGAGCTCACGCTCACGACCAGCGTGTTCCCGAGCGACGAGATCACGCGGTCGTTCCTCGCGCGGCTCGGCCGCGGCGACGACTGGCGCCCCGCGCAGGCCGACGACGACGCGGAGTACGACGAGCACGTCGAGCTCGATCTCTCGTCGATCACCCCGCTCGTGGCGCTGCCCGGCTCCCCCGACAAGGTCGTGCCCGTGGAAGAAGTCGCCGGCACGGCGATCGAGCAGGTCACGGTCGGCTCGTGCACGAACGGCTCGTGGCACGACATGTCGCAGGTCACCAACGTGGTGCGCGGCAAGCGCGTGCATCCCTCGGTGTCGTTCGTCATGTTCCCGGGCAGCCACCGCATCCTCTCGACGATGGCGCAGGAGAAGCTGCTTGCCGATCTCATCGCGGCGGGCGTGCTCGTGTCCGAGCCGAGCTGCGGCTCGTGCGCGGGCATCGGCCACGTCCCCGCCGCGGGGACGAAGAGCCTGCGCGCGTTCAACAGGAACTTCGCGGGGCGCAGCGGCGTGAAGGACGACGCGGTCTACCTCTGCTCCTCGCTGGTCGCCGCCGCCTCCGCGCTCACCGGCGTCATCACCGATCCGCGCACGCTCGGGATCGAAGCGCCGGTGACCATGCCGGAGCGGTTCGCCGTCTCCGAGGTCGGCTTCGTGGCCCCGGACGGCGGCGGCGACGTCGTGCGCGGCCCGAACATCAAGCCGGTGCCGCTCGGCGAGCCGGTGGCGGCGTCGCTCGAAGCCCCCGTGCTCCTCAAGCTCGGCGACAAAGTCTCGACCGACGACATCTCTCCCTCGGGCTCGGCGAGCCTGATGTTCCGCTCGAACATCCCCGCGATCTCGGAGTTCTGCTTCCGCAACGTCGACGCGGCGTGGGTCGCGCGCGCGAAGGCGGCCGGGCGCAGCATCATCGTGGGCGGGGACATCTACGGCCAGGGCTCGTCGCGCGAGGTGGCCGCGATCGGGCCGATGTTCCTCGGCGTGCGCGCGGTGATCGTGAAGTCGTTCGCGCGCATCCACCGCGCGAACCTCGTCAACTGGGGCGTCACGCCCCTCACCTTCGCCGATCCCGCCGCCTACGACGGGATCGAGCAGGACGACGTGCTGCGCATCGAGCACGTGCGCGACGAGCTGGCGGCGGGCCTGCCGGTGACGGTCACCAATACGCGCACCGGCGCGTCGTTCAAGACGATGTGCCCGCTGACCCCGCGCGAGCGCGAGATCCTGCTCGCGGGCGGCGTGCTCGCGCACACGAAATCGTTGCAGGCGAGCGCGTGAGCCAGCGAAGGATTCCGGCGGTCTACATGCGCGGCGGCACCAGCCGCTGCCTCGTGTTCCACGAGAAGGACCTGCCGGGGCCCGGCGCCGAGCGCGATCGCATCCTGCTCGCGGCGCTCGGCAGCCCCGACCCGTACGGCCGGCAGCTCGACGGCATCGGCGGCGGGATCTCGTCGCTCTCGAAAGCCTGCATCATCGGCCCGGCCTCGCATCCCGACGCGCAGGTGGACTACACCTTCGCGCAGGTCGAGGTCTCCAAGCCCGTCGTCGACTACAAGGGCAACTGCGGCAACTGCTCGTCGTCGGTGGGGCCGTTCGCGATCGACGAGCGGCTCGTGCCCGCGCGCGAGGGCGTCACCCAGGTCCGCGTGCACAACACCAACACGAAGAAGATCATCGTCGCGCACGTCCCCGTCGAGCACGGCGAGGCCGCGGCCACCGGTGACTTCGCGCTGGCCGGCGTGGCCGGGCTCGGCGCGCGCATCGCGCTCGACTTCCTGGAGCCGGGCGGCGCCGGCACGGGGCGACTGCTGCCGAGCGGCAGCGTGCGCGAGGTGATCGACGGCGTCGAAGCCTCGCTCGTCGACGCGACCAACGCGATGGTGTTCGTGCGCGCGAAAGACCTCGGGCTCACCGGCACCGAGTCGCCGACGGCGATCGACGCGGACCGCGCGCTCACCGCGCGCCTCGAGCGCATCCGCGTGGAGGCCGGCGCGCGCATGGGCCTCACGGGCAGCGCCGCGGTGCCGAAGGTCGCGATGATCGCGCCGCCGACCGCGTTCACGGGCCTCGACGGCGTGGCCTACGGCCCCGACGCCGCGGACGTGATCGGGCGCGTGATGTCGATGGGCAACTGCCATCGCGCCTTCGCGCTGACGGCCGCCATGTGCGTCGCGGTCGCCGCGCGCATCGACGGCACCGTGGTGCACGAGGCCGTGGCGAACCGCACCGGCGACGTGCAGCTCGGGCATCCGTCCGGCGTGCTGCCGATCGCCGCCGCCGTCGGCACGAAGGGCGGCGCGCCGTGGGCCGAGAAGGTCACGGTGTACCGCACGGCCCGGCGCCTCATGGAAGGCTTCGTCCGCGTGCCGTGAGCCTCTACCTCGTCGAAGGCAAGGACGAGGTGCTTCGCCGCCGGGCGCGCGTGCCCGCCGGCCAGGTGGTGGAAGCGTGGCCGGACCTGCAGATCGCCGGCGCGTTCTGGCTCGGTGAAGAGTCCAAGCGCCTGCTCGACGCGGTCGACACACCGCTCACCGCGTCGCTCACGCTGCCCGACGACAGCGTGCCGGTCTACTACGGCCCGCGGCTGTGCGATCTCGAGTCGCTGCCGCGCGAGGAGTCGCTCCGCACGCGCGCGCTCTCCGCGCGGGGGATCGCGGTGGCGTGGATCACGCTCGACCGCTTCGGCGAGCGCGCGTCCTACCAGCCCAGCTCGATGGACGACCCCGTCTTCTACCTGCGCCGGGTGGGCGGCGGCGCCTCGCACACGTGGCGCGTGTTCCGCTCCAGGGCGGAAGCGGCGACGTTCATGCGGGAGTCGTACGGCGACGATCCCGAGGCGGCGGCGTGGGCGGCCGCCCTCGTGTGCGAGGACTTCGAGGACCTGCTTCGCCGCCACGGCGCGGGCTAAGACGCGTGCGCGGCGCGGATCTCTTCGAGGACCGGCAGGAGATACGTCCGGAACTGCGCCGGATGCTCGCTCATGGGGAAGTGCCCGACGCCCTTCATCACCGTGACCTTCGCGCCCTTGATGGCGGCGGCGGTGCGCAGGGTGTCGTCGGGCGTGCACGAGAAGTCGTACTCGCCCGTGAGCAGGTAGAGCGGGCAGCGCGTGGTGTCGATGCCGCCGAGCTTGCCGCGCAGGTCCCCCTCGGCGCGATAGAAGTGGAGGTCGCCGCGGAACACGCCGGGCCCGCCCTGCGCGTAGCCCCACAGCGTCTCCCACCGCGTGGCGCTCGGGCCCTGCGGGGCGATGAGCCCGGCCATGAGCGCGCTGCAGATCTCGCCGCCGTGGATGTCGGGGCGATGCAGCCACGACGTGTCGTCGTACCAGGGCGCCTGGTAGTCGGCGGCCTCGAGCCCGATCAGCGCGCGGAAGCGCTCGGGATGCCGGAGCGCGAGGTGCAGGACGATCTTGCCGCCGATGGAGCAGCCCGCCACGACGGGCTGCGCGAGCTTCAACGCGTCGCAGAACGCGAGGATCGTCTCCACGTAGGCGTCGGTGGTGAGGCGATACTCGCCGTGCTGCCAGCCGACGGGCGGCAGCGACTTGCCGTGCCGCGGCATGTCGAACGCGAGCACGCGGAAGTGCTGCGTGACCTCGGCGTCGTTCAGCAGGTGGCGCCACTGCTTGTTGTCCGCGCCCGCGGTGTGCAGGCACACGAGCGGAATCCCCTGCCCGGCTTCCTCGAAGTAGACGCGCGCGGGCGATCCGCCGAGACGCAGGTGGACGTACCGTCCGGTGACGGGCTCGATATGGCCGGGCGCGGGATCGGCCGGCGCGGCGGCGGGCGCCGCTTCGTCACGCAGCACGTTCAGAACGTCCTGCACGTAGCGCAGGTGCTGGAAGAGGATCACCAGATCCCCTTCGACCAGGGCGTGCCCGGCCTTCGCCATCGCGAAGACGTCGTGATAGCCGGCGTCCGGCACCGGCTCCCAGAGCTTCCGCCACGCCGCGGCCTTCGCGCGGATCGCGAAGCGCCACTCGCGCATGAGGAAGGGGCCGCGCTCCACGCGGTCGACGCGGCCTTCGAGCACGCGGACGAGGTACTGCGTGTCGTCGCTCTGGAGCAGGAAGCTCGCGGTCAAAAAGCGGCCGCGGCGGACGAGGTCGGCATCGGCGTTCACGAGATCGGGCAGGCGTTCGAACATGGCCGGCATCTTAGACGATGGCTCGGCGCGCTGGGGCTGGCGCTCGTCTTCGCCCTCGCCTACCCGTCTCCGGCAAGCGCCGCCTGCCCGCCGATTGCGTCCGGCCTCGCCCAGTTCCTGGACAGCGTCGTGAATCGCAAGGAAGCCCCGGCGGGCTGGACGCGCGAAGCGATGGAGGCCGCCGAGCGCGAGCGCCCGCTCCGCCTCGAGCCATCGAGCGGACCCGCGCCCCTGGCGGTCGAGCTCGTCTGGTACACGTGGCCCGGACCCGAGCACAGCACGGTCACATGGACGTTCGGGGACGGAACGGCGCTGCGGGTCGACGGGTTCACGGACGTCAGCCATACGTACCGGACGGTCGGCCGTCACACGGTCGCCGCCGACGTGGCGCTCGCGGACGGCTCGACGCGGCGCTATACCAGCCACGTGGAGGTCTACGACCCGTTCGCGTTCGAGGCGGAGCTCCAGGGGCGCTGGCACACGATGAGGACGCGCCTCGCCGCCCGCGACGTCCCGGGCGCGCTGGAATGCGTCGCCTGGCAGCGCCGCGCCGACTACGAACGCGCGTGGAGGTTGCTCGGCGCGCCCCTTCAACCGATCGACGACGTCTACAAGGCAATCCGGCGTCGCGAGTGGCGCTCCGGCGTCGCGGTCTACGACATGGTGCGCGGCCGATCGTCATTCGACATCCGGTTCGCGATCGACGTGGACGGCGTGTGGCGGCTGTCGGACTTCTAGGACCGCACGGCTCGCCCGCGCCCGAGCGCATGGACCGGGCGTACGCGGTCGTCCGCGCGTTCGCGCGGTTCTGGGTGTGGTTCTTCTTCAAGCGCATGGGCGCGCGGCATCCCGAGCGCGTGCCGCGCACGGGACCGGTGCTGCTCTGCATCAATCACCCCAACAACTTCATCGACTCGCTCGTGGTGGGCGCCGCGGTGCCGCGCAAGGTACACTACCTCGCAACGGCCGCGCTCTTCCGCAATCCGCTGCTCGGGCGCTTCCTGCTGCGCATGGGCGCGATCCCCGTCTATCGGAAGCAGGACGACCCCGACAGGATGGACAAGAACGCGAGCACGTTCGACGCGTGCTGGCGCGCGCTCGCGGAGGGCCGGCTCGTCGCCATCTATCCCGAGGGCACCACGCACGCGGAAGCGCGCGTGCAGCGCATCAAGACCGGCGCCGCGCGCATCGCGCTCGGGTTCGAGGAGCGCCATCCCGGCGCGCTCACGCTCGTGCCCGTCGGGCTCACCTTCGAGGCGCGCAAGGCGTTCCGTGGCCACGTGCTGGTGTCGTTCGGCCCCCCGGTGCCGGTCAGCCCGTACCTCGACGCGTATCGCGCCGATCCCGTGAAGGCCGTGGACGCGCTCACGGACGCGATCCAGCGGGCGATGGAGACCGAGGTCGTCAACGTCGAGCGGCTCGACGACGCGCGCCTCGTCGCCGCCGTCGAAGAGCTCTACCGCGACGAGCTCGCGCGCGAGCTGCGTGAGTCGCGCGGGCTGGCGCCGAAGGACGTCGACCCCGTCCGGCTCTCGCGCGGCATCGTCGACGCCGTGCGGTGGTTCAAGACGCACGACGCGCCGCGGGTGGAGCTCTTGTGGCAGCGCATCCAGGCGTATCGCGCGCTGCTCGCCGAGCACCGGCTGCGCGACGAGGCCGTGCGCGACTGGCGGCGGCAGCGCCCGTCGCGCGCGCGCGTCAGGCGCGGCTGGGAGGCGGTGGCCGGGTTCCCGATCTTCGTCTACGGCGCGCTCGTGAACGCGCTGCCGTACTACGTGCCCCGGGCGCTCGCCCGCCGGCTCGCGCGCAAGGAGACGGACTACATGACGATCCGGCTGCTCGCCGGCATCGTCGCGGTCCCCCTCTTCTGGGGCCTCGAGACGTGGCTGGTCGCACGGTGGGCGAGCGCGGGCTGGACGGCGCTCTTCGCGCTTTCGCTGCCGGTGTCCGGCCTGATCGCGTACCGTTATCGGGTGGGCGCGCGCCAGTTCCGCGCGGGCCTGCGGATGGCGCGGCTCGGCATCGTGCACGGCCCCGCGCGGGCCCGGCTCGTCGCGGAGCGGCAGGCCATCGTGGACGAGATCGAGCGCGCGAAGCGCGACTACTTCACGGCGACGAGGGGGAGCAGCTTTTGAGCGTGTATCGGCTGGAGGAGATGTCGACGCCGGCGCTGGACGCGCTGGAGCGCGCGCGCACCGCGGTGATCCTCCCCGTCAGCCCGCTCGAGGAGCACGGCCCGCACCTGCCGGTCGGCGTCGACGCCTTCGCGGCGCGCCACTTCGCGAAGGCCGTCGCGGAGCGCCTGGTCGAGCGCCGCCCCGGCTGGTCGGCGGTCATCGCGCCCACGCTGCATCTCGGGTCGTTCACCTTCGAGACGGTGGGCACCGTGAGCGTGCGCCAGCGGGTGGTGCGGGACGCGCTCGTCGACTACGGGCGCTCGTTCGCGCGCGGCGACTTCCGGTGGATCTTCATCGCGAACGGCCACGGCGGGCCCGGCCATCTCGCCGCGCTGGAGGAAGCGTCCGCGATCGTGTCGAAGCGCTACGACATCACGATGGCCTCGCTCACCGGCTACCTCGCGTGGGAGTTCTTTCGCGGGCGCTACCTGCCGAAGATCGAGGCGGCGCTCGGCCGCACGCTGAGCGACGACGAGCGGCGCGCGTTCGCCGAGGACGCGCACGGCGGCTGGTGGGAGACGTCGCTGATGCTGATGCTGCGCCCCGACCTCGTGGCCGACGGCTATCGCGACCTGCCGCCCGCGCGCTACTCGCTGCCCGAGCGCGCGGTGCCGAACTATCCGCTGCGCGGCGCCGGCCAGGGCTACGTCGGCCACCCGGCGCTCGCCGATCCCGTGTTCGCGAAGGCGACGACCGACGTGCTCATGACCGAGGCGATGGAGATCGTCGAAGGCCTGCTCGACGGCCGGCTGCGGCCCGAGGACCGGCGCTCGCCGTTCTACGCGCTGCCGATCTTCCGCACGAACTTCTGGCGCGGTGTCACCGCCGCCGGCGTCGTGGCGGCGGCGGCCGGCGCGGCGTGGCTCGGAGTCCGCCGCCGGCGCTGATCGGTTTTGGCACGTGGCGTGCTGTCCAAAGAGGGAGCGGAGGGACGCCATGAACGAGACCGAGGTCATCGCGCTGTCGTCGATCGCGACCCTGATGGACGAGATCGAGCGCCTGCGGGACCGGCTGGCGCGCGTGGAGCGCGAGAACCGCGCGCTCAACGAGCAGCTCGCGTTCTACCGGCGGCGCGTGGCGGCCTGAACCGCGCCGGGAGAACGCTGCAACGGGCACCCTACGGCGGCGTCACCCGCCAGCCCTTGTCGACGTAGCGGCGGCCGGCGACCTCCGACACCTGCACCACCGCCCGATACGCGCCGCCGGCGGCCTCCGCCGCGTGCGTCCGCGTCTCCACTTCGAGCCGCTCCTCGTCCGGCCCCCCCGCCAGCGCCTCGTGTAAGACGCGGCCGTCGAGCGCCGGCGCGTCCAGGCCGAGCAGAGCGAGCACCGTCGGCGCCACGTCCGCGTTGCCGGCGGGGACCCGGACGGTCACGCCGCGCTTGAACGCCGGGCCCCACGCGAGCATCGTGTTGCGCACGTTCCACGGGCTCATGCTGCCGTGGTCGCTGGTCACCGACGACGCCGCGTCGCCGACGTCGGTGCCCGGCACCCCGAACGCGTTCGGCGCGGAGGTCCACGGAAACGTGAAGAGGATGTCGGCTGCGCGCTCCGCGTTGTCCGCGTGCACGAGCGCGAGCGGCAGCGTGCCTTCGACGCGCCCGCCCGCCGTGAAGACGACCCCGATCCACGGGCGCGACTGGAGGAAGGCGACGATCTTCGCGACGCGATCGAGCGCGCGGCCCTTCACGGAGAGCAGCATCGCCTGGCCGCTGCTCGCGACCACGACGTCGTCGGAGTCGGCGCCGGCCTTCAGGCCCGCGTCGATCAGCTCCCCGGCCACGCGCACGGTGCCCGTGTTCACGCCGAAGCCGTGGTCCGACACGACGAAGACGTTCGTCGGCTCCGCGAGCCCGAGCGCCTCGACCCGCTCCAGGATGCGCGCGATGTGCGCGTCGCCGTTGCGGATCGCCGCGCGCGCCTCGGGCGAGCCCGCGCCGAGGGCGTGCTGGATGTGGTCGGGCTCGGTGATCCAGTTGACGACGACGTCGGGCCGCAGGTCCGGCACGACGTACTCGCGCAGGACCGTCTGCGTCCAGTCGACCACGTTGTCGTAGCGATCGCTCTGTCCGCCTTTGGCAGGCGCGGGCCCGAAGCGCGCGAGCACGGTGACGTTCACCTCCGCCGGGTGCGCGACCAGCGCGCCCGGCTCGAGGTAGCCGTTCACGAGGACGCCCACGCCCTGCCGCGCGTGCGGGTTCAGCAGGAACGCGCTGCCCGTGGAGCCCGAGCTCACCGCGGCGAGCCGCCGGCCGTGCGCGTGCAGGCGCTGCGCGAGCGTCGGCACGAAGAGGAGACGCCCGCCCGTCGCGTCGTCGAGCGCGAGGAGGTTCTTCCAGCTGTCGGTGCCGAACGCGCGGCCGGGGCTCACGGCGGGCACGTACATCTGGTTGCCGACGATGCCGTGCGTGGCGGGCTGCGCGCCGGTGGCGATCGTCGCCGCGTTCACGCGCGTCACGGTCGGGAACACCGCGTGGCTCGCCGCAAAGGTCACGCCCTCACGGCGGAGGCGATCGAGCGTCGGCGTGTCGTCGGGCGTGATGGCATCGGGACGCAGGCCGTCCACGACGAAGACGAGGATCATGCTTCCGTATATCATGCGGGCCCATGACCGCGCCCCTCGTCGACGTCGCCGACGCCGGTGACGGTGTCGCGCGCCTCACGCTCCAACGCCCCGACGCGCTGAACGCGCTCAACCGCCCGCTGACCGGCGCGCTCGAAGACGCGCTCGAGCGGGTCGCGTCGCGTGAGGACATCCGCGTGCTCGTGCTGTTCGGCAGCGGGCGCGCGTTCTGCGCGGGCAACGACATCGCCGAGATGCAGACGATCACGGGCGACGAGGCGGAGGCGCTCGCGCTGCACCAGGCGAAGCTCATGGACCGCTTCTCGCGGCTGCCGCAGGTGACGCTGGCCGCGGTGGACGGCCACGCGCTCGGGGGCGGGTTCATGCTCGCGATCGCGCAGGACCTCCGCATCGCCTCGCATCGCGCGCGGTTCGCGCTGCCGGAAGTCCTGCTCGGGTTCAACCCGGGCTACGGGATCGCGCGCGCGCTCGACGTGCTCGGCGGCGGTGTCGCGCGCGACCTCATGCTGACCGGCCGCACGCTCACGGCCGACGACGCCCTGCGCCTCGGGGTGGTGAGCCGCGTCGTGGCGCCGCCCACGCTCGAGGCGAGCGCGCTCGCGTGGGCGCAGGAGATCGCGAAGGCGCCGCGCGCGGGGCTCGCGGCGACCAAGGCGATCGTGGCCGACATCCGCGCGGGGCTGAAGGGCCGCGAGCCCGAAGCGTACGGCGCGGCGCTGCGCACGAGCCCCGAGGCGCGCGCCCGCATCGACGCGTTCGTCGCCCGCAAGCGGGGGCGCTGAGCCGTGGCGAACATGACGGACTACGCGGCGGCGATGCGCGACTTCCGCCTCGACGTCCCCGCGCGCTTCAACTGGGCGTACGAGACGTTCGACCGCTGGGGCCGCGACCCGGACAAGCTCGCGATGCTCTGGGTGTCGCCCGACGGCCAGCCGCGCCGCTTCACGTTCGCCGAGCTGGGCGAGCGGTCGCGGCGCTTCGCCAACGTCCTCGCCGGCCTCGGCGTGGCGCCCGGCGAGCGCGTGTGCATCATGCTGCCGCGCGTGTGGCAGTTCTGGGAGATCGTGCTCGGCTGCATCCGCGCCCACGCGGTCTCGATGCCCGGCACCACGCTGCTGACGCCGAAGGACATCCGGTACCGCATCGGCGTCAGCGAGGCGAGCGTGGTCATCACGGACGAGGAGAACGCGCCGAAGGTCGACCAGGTGCTCGCCGAGTGCCCGTCGGTGCGGCGGCGCATCGTGGTCGGGCGCGCGGGCGGCGGCTGGCTCGAGTACGAGGCGCTGATGGCGCAGGCGTCCGCGACGCTCGCGCATCCGGGCAACGCGAGCGACGACCCGATGATGATCTACTTCACCTCGGGCACCACCGGCTATCCGAAGATGGTGCTGCACACGCACGCCTCCTATCCGATCGGGCACATCGTCACCGGCACGTTCTGGCTCGACAACACGCCGGGCGACCTGCACTGGACGATCTCCGACACGGGCTGGGCGCAGGTCGCGTGGACGCACTTCTTCGCGCCGTGGAACATGGGCGCGGCGATCTTCGTGTGGGACGCGCGCGGCAAGAAGTTCGAGCCCGCGCACACGCTGGAGATGCTGGAGCGCTTTCCGGTGACGACGTTCTTCGCGCCGCCGACGGCGTACCGCATGTTCGTGCAGGAGCCGCTCGCGAAGTATCGCTTCGCGGCGCTGCGCCACTGCATGGGCGCCGGCGAGGCGGTGAACGCGGAGGTGATCGACGCCTGGCGCGAGGGCACGGGGCATCACATCCACGAGGCGTACGGGCAGACGGAGACGGTGATGCTCGCGGGGACCTACACGTGCACGCCGTGGCGGCCGGGCTCGATGGGGCTCACCGCCCCGGGCCACGTGCTCGGGATCGTGGACGAGGACGGGCAGGAGCTGCCGCGCGGCACCGAGGGCGAGATCGGCGTGCGCGTGCGGCCGCATCGTCCGGTCGGGATGTTCCGCGAGTACTGGCGTAACCCGGAGGCGACCGCGAAGTGCCATCGCGGCGACTGGTACCTCACCGGCGACCGCGCGACGATGGACGAGGACGGCTACCTCTGGTTCATCGGCCGCGCGGACGACGTGATCGGCAGCGCGTCGTACCGGATCGGCCCCTTCGAGGTGGAATCGGCGCTGGTGGAGCACGCGGCCGTCGCGGAGGCGGCGGTGATCGGCAAGCCCGACGCGCTGCGCGGCGAGATCGTGAAAGCGTTCGTCGTGCTCGCGCCGGGGTTCAGCGCCTCCGACGCGCTCGCGGGCGAATTGCAGGAGCACGTGAAGACCGTCACCGCGCCGTACAAGTATCCGCGCGAGATCGAGTTCGTCACCGACCTGCCGAAGACGATCAGCGGAAAGATCCGCCGCACCGAGCTCCGCGACCGCGAGCGCCAGCGCGCACGGTAGCCGTATCGATCATTGGACATTCCCGCGTCGCGGGCGTCGTGGGACGCTCGCGACGGGGTGTTAGACTGTGACCGAGCCCGTCATGTCGAAGATCGTGCTCACGTACGAAGACTTCGCGCAGCTTCCCGACGACGGGAACCGGTACGAGCTGCATGAAGGCGAGCTCTCGGTGACACCTTCGCCGGGTGCGCGCCACCAGCTGGTCATCGGCAACCTCCACCTCATCCTCGCCCCTCACGTCCGCGCATCGGGCCGCGGTGAGATCTTTCTCTCACCGTTCGATTGCATCATGACCAACATCACGGTCGTCGAGCCCGACCTCATCTATCTCGACGAGACGAGGCTCGGGCTCCTGAGCGAGCGCGCGATCGAGGGCGCGCCGACGCTCGCGATCGAGGTCCTCTCGCCCCACTCGATCCGGATCGACCGCCGGCGCAAGCTCGACCTCTACGCGCGGCACGACGTCACCTGGTATTGGATCGTCGATCCCGTCGGCCGCACGATCGACGCGCACCGGCTCGAAGGCGGCGCCTATCGCATCGTCGCCACACTCGAAGGCGAGACGGCCCGCGCGCTGCCGCCCTTCACCGACCTGCCGCTCGATCCCGCCGCCGTCTGGCGGTAGCCCGCCGCGCCCGCTACAGTCGTCTGCGGGAGGACGCCCCATGGCCGACATCGCGATGTACCACGACGGCTCGCGACAGCTCCAGGACACGTACGGCACCCGCAAGCTCGCCGACAAGCTGGTCGAAGTGGTCGCGCGCGTCGAGTTCACCGACGCGGACCGCGCGTTCATCGAGAGCCGGCCGCTGCTCTTCCTCGCGACGGCCGACGCCGCGGGTCATCCCGACTGCTCGTACAAGGGCGGCCGGCCCGGCTTCGTGCGCGTCGTCGCGCCCGACACGCTCGCGTTCCCGAGCTACGACGGCAACGGCATGTTCAAGAGCCTCGGCAACATCCTCGCGAACCCGCACGTCGGCCTGCTGTTCATCGACTTCGAGACACCGAAGCGCCTGCGCGTGAACGGCGTGGCGTCGGTCAGCGCCGACGACCCGCTCGTGCGCGACTTCGTCGGCGCCCAGCTCGTGGTGCGCGTGCGCGCCGAGGCGATCTTTCCCAACTGCCCCCGCTACATCCACAAGATGACGATGGTGGAGGAGTCGCCGTACGCGCCGGCCGAGGGCCACACGCCGCCGGTGCCCGAGTGGAAGACGCGTCCCGTCTTCCGCGAGGTCCTGCCGCCCGACGATCCCGCGCACCGCGCGGGATAGCGCGCGTATGGGCAGCGCGCGCGCCGGCACCGTGGCGGCGCTCTGGCGGTATCCGGTGAAGTCGATGGGCGGCGAGCCCTGCGAGCGGCTCGATCTCGACGCGCGCGGCGTCCGCGGAGATCGCCTGTTCTCGATCAGCAACGCGGAAGGCAAGTTCGGCAGCGGCAAGAGCACCCGGCGGTTCCGGAAGATCGACGGGTTGCTCGCCTTCGACGCCTCGTACGCGGGCGAGACACCCGCGATCACGTTTCCCGACGGCCGCCGGCTGGCGGGCGACGATCCGGCGATCCACGACGCGCTCTCGCACGCCCTCGGCCAGCCGGTGACGCTCGCGCGGGAAGCCGAGATCTCGCATCTCGACGCGGCGCCCGTGCACCTCGTGACCACGGCGGCAATGCGGTGGCTCGGGTCGACGCTACCGGCTTCGTCCATCGACGCGCGTCGCTTCCGCCCGAACCTCGTGATCGATGCGCCGGGCGAGGCGCAGGTCGAGCGCGACTGGATCGGCGCCGTCCTCCGCATCGGCTCGACGACGCTGCGCGTGCTCGAGCCGACCGAGCGCTGCGTGATGGTCGGCATGCCGCAGGCCGGGCTCCCGGACGATCCCGGCATCCTGACGGCGCTCGGCCGCGAGACCGGCGCGGAGTTCGGCGTCTACGCCGCCGTCGTCACCGCCGGGACGATCGCCAGGCACGACGCCGTCGTCGTCGAGCGATAATCGCCACGCATGGGCCACGCGATCTTCAGCGACGAGCATCAGATGCTGCGGCGCTCGATCCGCGCCTTCGTCGAGAAAGAGATCACGCCGCACGTCGCCGCCTGGGAGGACGCGGGACAGATCCCGCGCGAGCTCTGGCGGAAGCTCGGCGCCCTCGGCGTGCTCGGGCTCGAGTTCCCGGCCGAGTACGGCGGTGCCGGCGCCGACTTCCTCGCGAGCGTCGTGCTCGGCGAGGAGATGGCGCGCTGCCGCTCGGGCGGCGTCGCGTTCAGCGTCCTCGTGCACACCGACATGTCCTCGCCCTGGCTCACGCGCTTCGGCACCGCCGCGCAGAAGCGGAAGTACCTGCCGGCGATCGTCCGTGGCGAGACCGTGTGCGCGCTCGGCATCACGGAGCCCGGCACCGGCTCCGACATGGCGGCGCTGACCACGCGCGCGGTGCGCGATGGCGACCAGTACCGGATCACCGGCAACAAGACCTTCATCACCAACGGCGTGTACGGCGATCTCTACTTCGTCGCCGCGCGGACGGGCGCGGGCACCGAGACGCGGCGCCACGAGGGCATCTCGATGTTCCTCGTCGAGCGCGGGCTGCCCGGCTTCACCGTGAGCCGCAAGCTCGACAAGATGGGCATGCGCGCGTCCGACACCGCGGAGCTGAGCTTCCAGGAGTGCCCCGTGCCGGCGGAGAACCTGCTCGGCGTGGAGGGCCGCGGCTTCCAGCAGCTCGCGAGCGGCCTGCAGCGCGAGCGCTTGATGGCCGCCGTGCTGGCGATCTCGGGCGCGCAGCAGGCGCTGGACGACACGATCGCCTACCTCCACGAGCGCAGCGCGTTCGGCGCGCCGCTGGCGACGAAGCAGGTCCTGCGGCATCGCGTGGCCGACATGGCGACGGAGCTCGAAGCGGCGCGCGCGCTGGTCTATCACGCGGCGTCGATGTACGCGGCGGGCGAGCCCTGCGTGAAGGAAGTGTCGATGGCCAAGCTCTTCGCCACGGAGACCGCGAACCGCGTGGCGTACCAGGCGGTCCAGCTCCACGGCGGCTACGGCTACATGCGCGAGTTCCCGGTGGAGGGCGCGTTCCGCGACCTGCGCCTGTGGACGATCGCCTCCGGCACCTCGGAGGTGATGCGCGAGATCATCGCGAAGCGCGTGCTGTAGCGCTACTCCGTCAGCGAGCCGGCGAGGAGCCCGCGCACGAGCCAGCGCTGGAAGCCGATCACGATGACCACCGGCGGGATCGACGCGAGGATCGAGGCCGCCGCGATGTCGCCCCACGGCACCTCGAACACGCCCGGGAACAGCGCGAGCGCGACCGGCACCGTCCGGCTCGCCTCGGTCGCGGTGAACGTGAACGCGAACAGGAACTCGTTCCACGCGAAGAGGAACGTGAGGAGCGCCACCGACGCGAGGCCGGGCGCCGTCAGCGGCAGGTGGATCCGCACGAGCGTCCCGATCCGGCCGCAGCCGTCCAGCGCGGCGGCCTCCGAGAGCGCCTTCGGCACCTCGCGCATGAAGCGCGTCATCAGCCAGATCACGAACGGCAGCGCGAACGACGCGTCCGCGAGCACCACCGCCGTCCACGTGTCGCGCAGGCCCAGCTCGCGCATCAGCAGATAGAGCGGGCTCACGGTCGCGATCTGCGGGAACGCCGTGCTCGCGACGATCGCCAGCATGAGCCCGCCCGCCGCCGGCACCGGCAGCGTGGCGAGCGCGAACGCCGCCGGCACGCCGAGCGCGCACGCGAGGAGCGTCGTCATCACGCCGGTGGCGAGGCTGTTCCAGAGCGCGATCGGCACCGTGCTCTGCGTGAAGACCACTTCGTAGTGCGCGAGCGTGAGCCGGCTCGGCCAGAGCGGCGGCACCCGCAGCAGCTCCGCCTCGGGCTTGAACGACGTGAGGACCTGCCAGAGGAACGGCGTCGCATACAGCAGGAGCGCGGCGAGCACGGCGACATCCACGAGCGCGTGGCGACGGCTCACGCGGCGCGGTCCTGGCGGCGCAGGACGCCGAGGTACGCGGCGGCGACGAGCATGACGAGCGCGAAGACGACGACGCCGAGCGCCGAGCCGAAGCCGAGCCGCAGGGTCTGGAAGAGGCTGCGATACGCGTAGACGGTCAGCGTCTCGGTCATGCCCGCGGGGCCGCCCCCGGTGAGCACGTACATGATGTCGAAGGCGCGCAGCGCGTCCAGCGTGCGGAAGAGCATGGTCACCAGCAGGACCGGCGCCAGCATCGGCAGCGTGACGAAGCGCAGCGTGGCCACCGCGCCCGCGCCGTCCACCGACGCCGCCTCGTACACGGCCGGCGGGATCGTGAGCAGGCGCGCGTAGCAGAAGAGCGCCACGAACGGCATCGTGCGCCACACGTCCGCGGCGATCAGCGCCGGGAGCGCGAGCGACGGATCGCCGAGCCAGTTGAGCTGCGCGCCGAGGACCACGTTCACGAGGCCCGCCACCGGCTGATACAGCCACTCGAAGACGCGCGCGGTGACCACGCCGGGCAGCGCCCACGCGAGCAGCAGCAGCGCGAGCGCCGTGCGCCGGCCGATCCGCTGGCCCCGCAGCGCGAGCGCGACCGCCACGCCGAGCACGAGCTCGATCGCGACCGACACGAGCGTGAACGTCCCGGTGACGCGCAGCGCGCTCCAGAAGCGCGGGTCGGTGGCGAAGAACGCGTAGTGCGCGCCGCCCACGAATCGGTCGATGCCGAACACCGGCAGGCGCTCGCGGAGCGAGAGCCAGAAGACCCACAGCGCGGGCGCCGCGGTGAGCGCGGCCAGCGTGACGACGGCCGGGGTGACGAACGCGATCGCCG
>Ga0194128_10002416_pt1 | contig 30286 bp, 32 predicted proteins | sample TA2KigCa65mmetaG_FD_148650 | JGI IMG/M metagenome (GOLD analysis project Ga0194128, IMG submission 148650) | Freshwater microbial communities from Lake Tanganyika, Tanzania - TA2015037 Kigoma Deep Cast 65m | ecosystem: Environmental > Aquatic > Freshwater > Lake | place: Tanzania: Lake...
GCCGCGTAGTAGAGGCGCAGGCGGCGGCCGTGGCGCGCGGGTGGCGGGCGGTCGGCGACCACGGCCGCGACCAGCTTGTTCAACTGCGGCGTCGGCACTCGCTCCCCCGCGCGCTCGGCGAGGGCGAGCGCCTGGCGCAGCACGGCCTCGACCCCGCGCCCCGTCCTCGCCGAGCAGGTCAGCAGCGGCGGGCGCAACCGCAGCTTCTTGTGCGCGCGGGCGCGGGCATCCTCCAGGTCGAGCGACGCGGCCCCGGAGGGGCCATCCGCGGTCACCAGGTCCCACTTGTTGAAGGCGAGCACGGTCGCGCAGCCGGACTTCATCGCCACCTCCCCCACCCGCAGGTCCTCGCTTGTCAGGCCCTCGGAGGCGTCGCAGACGACGATCGCCGCGTCGGCGCGCTCCGCGGCCCGCTCGGTTCGCAGCTGCGCGTAGAACCCGATCGTGCCCGCGACCTTGCCGCGGCGGCGCAACCCGGCCGTATCCACGAGCACGACCGTGGCGCCGTCCACGAGCAGCTCCGTGTCGATCGGATCGCGGGTGGTGCCGGCCCGATCCGAGACGATCACCCGCTCGGAGCCGAGCAGGCGGTTCAGCAGCGACGACTTGCCGACGTTGGGGCGCCCGAGGATCGCGATCCGGGGCGGGCCCTCGCGCGCCCCGTCGTGGCTCGCAGCGGGCACCTCCTCCCCGCGCGCGCCCTCGAGCTCGGCGGTAACCCGGTCGAGCAGGTCGCCCGTGCCGAGGCCGTGGGTGCCGGAGACGGGCAGCGGGTCGCCGAGGCCGAGGCCATGGAGCTCGGCCGCGCTCGCCTCGTCCCCGGGCCTGTCCACCTTGTTCGCGACCAACAGCACCGGCTTCGGGCTGCCCCGCAGCAGCGCCGCGAGCTCGGAGTCGCCGGGCCCGATCCCCGCTCGCGCGTCGACCACCAGCATGACCACGTCGGCGTCCTCGATCGCGGCCCTCGCCTGCCCCTGCACCGATCGGGCCAACTCGTCGGAGTCCGCCATGTCCATGCCCCCGGTGTCGATCAGCTCGAACCCGATCCCGTTCCACTCGCACGGGAGCGAGCGCCGATCGCGGGTGACCCCCGGCTCGGAGTCGGTGACCGCCTCGCTGCCGCCCGAGAGGCGGTTGACCAGCGTGCTCTTGCCCGCGTTGGGGAAGCCGACCACCGCCACCCGGGGCCGCCGCGGCGCCCCGGCGCCGGCGCCGGCGACTTCTGCGGGGATCTCCTCGCCCCCGGTCACGGGAGCCCCCGCTCACGCGCCAGCTCCACCACGCGGTCCACGACCTGCGCGGCGGTCAGGCCCGTGGTGTCGATCGGGACGGCGTCGTCGGCCGCGCGCAGGGCGCCGTGCTCGCGTGCGCTGTCGCGCTCGTCGCGGGAGCGGATGCCCGCCAGCACCCCTGCGGCGTCCCCGCCGCTCTGCTCGGCACGCCGCCTGGCGCGCTCGGCTTCGCTCGCCGTCAGGAAGACCTTCAGCGGCGAGTCCGGGCTGACCACGGTGCCGATGTCCCGACCCTCGGCGACGTAGTCCCCGGCGTCGATCAGCTCGCGCTGGCGGCTGACCATCGCCTCGCGGACGCGGGGATGGACCGAGACGAGCGAGGCGGCCGCCGAGACCTCGGGCTCGCGGATCGCCGCGCTGACGTCGCGGCGGTCGAGCCGAACCGCCGGCCCCTCCAGCTCGATCCGCAGGGCCTCCGCGAGCTCGCCGAGTCCATCGGCGTCCTCGAGGCCGACGCCGGCCTCGAGCGCGGCCAGGGCTACGCAGCGGTACATCGCCCCGGAGTCGAGGTAGGTGAAGCCCAGTGCCTCGGCCACGCCCCGGGCGACCGTGGACTTGCCCGCACCCGCCGGCCCATCGATCGCGATCACCATGCGCGGCAGGGTAGTCAGCGGCGACCCCCTTCCCCCCTGGCGGGCGGGACGCGGCTATAGGGTCGAGTTGATGCAGAGCTGGAAGCTGAACGAGCTCGAGGTCGAGGCCCACCAGCCTCGGGTGCTGGAGTCCGAGGACGAGGGCCACCCGAGCCGCAACGCCTCCTAGTGGCCCTTCTCGGAACGTTCGCCAGGAAATGACGCAGGCCAGGCGCCGCCAGGCAAGGAGGCAGGGAGTCCGAATAGCAGCGCTATGCGGACGACCGAGGACGCAGCATGGTGGTGATCTGGACCAGTCATTTCCGGTGAGACGTCTTGAGGAGGGCCACTGGGCCACGAGCGGTGATCCGGCTCGCGGACGCCGAGGCGATCGCGGCGATCCACAATCACGGAAACGAGGAGCGCTCGGTGACGTTCGAGACCCGGCCCCAGCGGCCCGAGGTCGTCTCTGACCAGATCGCGCACTGGAAGCTGGTGCTGGTCTCGGAGGCGGACGGAGAGATCAACGGATTCGCCCGCGCCGGCTCCTGCTACCACTACTACGACGGCATCGCCGAGGCGACGGTGTTCGTGGAGCGCAGCGCGCGCGGGCGCGGGATCGGGCGCGAGCTGCTCGCCGCGCTGATCGAGGGCGCCTCCGAACGGGGCCTGCACAAGCTGACCGCGAGGGTCTTCGCCGGCAACGAGGCCGGCCTCGCCCTCTTCAGCTCCTGCGGCTTTCGCACCGTCGGCAGGCACGAGCGCCACGGAGAGCTCGAGGGCGAGTGGCTGGACGTGGTCCTGGTCGAGCGCTCGCTCTGAGCGCTCGCCTTGCTAGGTCGTCACCGCCGTGAGGTCGCGCGCGAATCCCGGGTAGCTGACCTCGACGGCGTCGAACCCGGTGACCTCGACGCCCTCGCGCGAGGCGAGGCCCGCGACGGCGCCCAGCATCGCCATCCGGTGATCCCCGCGCGCGTCGATCGTGCCGCCCCGCAGCTCACCCGTGCCCTCGACGGCGAACCCGTCCGGGCGGGCCTCGATCCGCGCCCCCAGGGCCGTCAGCCCATCGACGACGGCCTCGATCCGGTCCGACTCCTTGCGCCGCAGCTCGGCGGCGCCGCTGACGACGGTCTCGCCCTCGGCGAAGCAGCCGAGCAGCGCCACCAGGGGCAGCTCGTCGATCGCGCCCGGCACGTCCTCGGCGCCGACCTCTGCCCCCCGCAGCCGGACGGGGCGCACCCGCAGCGAGGCCATCGGCTCGGGCCCGGGGTCGCGAATCTCGTGCACGACGACGTCGCGCTCGCGCTCGTGCTCGTGGGCGCCGCCCATCTCGACCCCCATCCTGGAGATGATCGAGAGCAGTCCGATGCGGTGGCGGTTGATCCCGACCTCGCGCAGGGTCAGCTCGCTTCCGGGCACGATCAGCGCCGCACAGAGGAAGAAGGCGGCCGACGAGAAGTCGCCGGGAACGGTCACGTCGCCTGACTCGAGCTCGGCGACCGGCTCGACCGTGACGCTGTCGCCGTCGCGCCGGATCGCGACCCCGGCCGCCGCCAGCATGCGCTCGGTGTGGTCGCGCGAGGGCGCCGGCTCGTGCACGGTGGTCTCCCCCTCGGCCAGCAAGCCCGCCAGCAGCAGGCAGGACTTCACCTGCGCGCTCGCGACCGGCATCTCGTAGTCGATGCCGCGCAGGGGGCTGCCCCGGACGACCAGGGGAGGCAGTCCGTCGCGGCTCTCGATGCTCGCCCCCATTCCACCCAGGGGCTCGGCGATCCTGTCGACTGGCCGGCGCCGAATCGACTCGTCGCCGTCCAGCTCCCACTCGCCCCCGGGCTGCCCCGCCAGCCAGCCGGGCATGATCCGCAGCAGGGTGCCGGCGTTGCCGACGTCGATCGCGGCGGGGGAGGCGCCCCGCAGGCCGACTCCCTGTACCTCGACGAAGAAGCCGCCGTTGGGGTCGGAGTCACCCTGCGAGACGACGGCGCCGACGGCCTCGACCGCCCGCAGCGTCGCGCGCGTGTCGGCGGAGTCGAGGTAGCCGCTGACCCGCGTCGGCCCCTTGCAGATGGCCCCGACAAGCGCCGCTCGGTGCGAGATCGACTTGTCAGGAGGCGGTCGCAGCTCGCCGCCCAGCGGGGCCGGCTCGAACCTCACGCCGCGGGCCTCATCGCTCGACCTGGCTGACGTCATGACCGAGGCCGCGAACGAGCTCCATCGCGCGCCCGGCCTCCTCCTCGCCGACGACGTAGAGGGAGATCGCGCCCGAGCGCATGTCGGCGGCGGGGTAGAGCCCCATGTCCTCGATGTTGACCCCGGCCCGTCCCAGCGCCAGGGCGATCTCGGCGACCACGCCGGGGGTGTTGGGGACGAGCACCCGAAGCTCGCACAGCCGGGCCCCCTCGAGCTCCTCCTCGAGCAGCAGCCGGCGCCCCGACGCCGCCTCGGCATGCCAGGCTGCGATCGCGTCGGCGTCGCCGCTCCGCAACAGCTCGGCGGCGCCGCGCAGGCGCTCGGCCACCGCATCGACCTGCTCGGCGACGGCCTCGCGATTGCCGGCGAAGATGTCGGCCCAGATCGCGGGGTTCGCGCCGGCGACACGGGTCGCGTCGCGAAGGCTCGGGCCGACCTCGCCGATGCGCTCGGACTCCCCCGCTCCCAGCGCGTCCGCGGCCTGGGCCACGAGCACGTTGGCGAGCACGTGCGGCAGGTGGCTGACCGCCGCCATCAGGCGGTCGTGCGTCTCGGCGTCGATCGCCTGCGGCCTGCCGCCGATCGCGGAGATCGCACCCTGCGCCCGGTCATAGAGGACGCCGCCGGTGCTGGGGGTCGGGGTCAGGTACCAGCGCGCGCCCTCGAAGAGGTCGTCACGCGCGTTCTCGACGCCGGCGGTCTCGGCGCCCGCCAGCGGATGCCCGCCGACGAAGCGCGGGTCGGCGCCGAGCGCGGCGATCGCCTCGCGCTTGACCGAGCCGACGTCGGTGACGACGGTGTCGGCGCCGCTCGCAGCGAGCGCTTCGGCCGCCAGTTCGGGCAGCACGCCCACCGGCGCCGCGCAGAAGACGATCTCGGCGCCGCGGCAGGCGTCGGAAACGCTCTCGCAGGCCTCTGTTATCGCGCCGCGCTCGAGGGCGCGGCCCAGCAGCGCGCGGTCGGTGTCGTAGCCGGCGACCTCGGCATCCAGCCGGCGGCGCGCCGCCAGCCCGATCGAGCCGCCGATCAGGCCGACGCCGAGTACGGCGATGCGCATCCGGGCTCTATTCCGCCCCGCGCCGCTCCCGCACGGCCGCCGCCAGGCGGTCCAGTGCGAGCACGGTCGTGTCCCAGTCCATGCAGGAGTCGGTCACCGACTGCCCGTAGACCAGCTCCGCGCCCGGCTCGAGGTCCTGGCGGCCGCCGACGAGGAAGGACTCCATCATCACGCCCACGATCGCCTCGTTACCCACGGCGATCCCCTCGGCCACCTCGGCGACGACCCCGGGCTGTCGCTCGTGGTCCTTGCTGCTGTTCTCGTGAGAGGCGTCGACGACCAGGCGCTCGGGCAGCCCGGCGTCCCTGACCAGATCGAGGGCGGCGCCGACCCCCTCGGCGTCGTAGTTGGGGGCGCCGCGGCCGCCGCGCAGGATCACGTGGCAGTCGTCGTTGCCGGTCGTGTGCAGGATCGCCGGCGTGCCGCCGGCGTCGATGCCGGCGAACGCGTGCTTGGCCGCCGCGGCGCTGACGGCGTCGACCGCGACCTTGACGGTGCCGTCGGTGCCGTTCTTGAAGCCGACCGGCATCGACAGCCCGGAGGCGAGCTGACGGTGGATCTGGCTCTCGGTCGTGCGGGCGCCGATCGCTCCCCAGGCGACGATGTCGGAGATGTACTGCGGGGTGATCGGGTCCAGGAACTCGCAGCCGATCGGCAGCCCGAGGTCGAGCACCTCGCGCAGCAGCCCGCGGGCCAGCAGCAGCCCGTTGTTGACGTCGCCGCTGCCGTCGAGGTGGGGGTCGTTGATCAGGCCCTTCCAGCCGATCGTGGTGCGGGGTTTCTCGAAGTAGACCCGCATCGCGACGCATAGGTCGCCCCGCAGCTCGTCGGCCCGGGCGCTGAGGCGCTGCGCGTACTCGAGCGCGGCATCGACGTCGTGCACGCTGCAGGGCCCGACCACGACGAGCAGACGGTCGTCCTCGCGGTCGAGGATGCGCGCGACCTCGGAGCGGTGCGCGACAACCATGTCCTCCTGCTCGGCGCTGAGCGGCAGCTCCTCGAGGATCTGCGCGGGCGAGATCAACTCGACCACACGCTCTATGCGCTGGTCGCGAACCTTCCCCTCTCGGCTTGTCGGTAGTTCCTTCATCTCCATGATCATTCTGAGCCTCTTTCTACTGGTACGGCGGTCGTCCTTGCCCGGAAACGGCGCCCGGCGGTGGGGATTCGGTCTGCGGCCGCCGGAAGTCGGCGCGGCCGCGGGCCGGACGCCTAGCTAAATCGCCAGTACCAGGAGGTGGCCCGTGGGGACACCGACCCAGGGGTGTGGGACCCGAGGGCGCGCGAACGGGCCGCGGTGCGGCCGAAGGGATGATCTTGCGCGCCCTGGAGCTTCATGCCTGAGAGGTTGTACCAGAGCGCTGCTTCGTCTTGCGCTTTTTCTGCTGCCCGAGCGGCCGGCAGGCCGCTCAGATCGCCTCCGGCAGGCGCTCAGATCGCCTCTGCCAGCGCCGCGAGGAAGCGCTCGTTCTCCGCGCGGGTGCCGTAGGTGACGCGCAGGTTGCCGGGGCCGCCGAGCGGCGTGCCGGGGCGGACGGCGACGCCGGCCTTGGTCAGCGACGCGACCACCTCGCCCTCGTCGCGCTCCCCGAGCGAGACCCAGGCGAAGTTCGCCTGCGAGTCGGCGCTCTCGAGACCGAGTTCGGCCAGGCCCTCCTCGACGAACAGGCGCTCGACGAGGTTGCGCTCGATCCTGGTCTCGACGTCATCCTGGTGGCGGATCGCCTCGCAGGCCGCCGACTGGGCGATCGCGTTGACGCTGAATGGCTGGCGCACCGCGTCCACGGCGGCGCGGAACTGGGGCGAGCCGAGCGCGTAGCCGACCCGCAGCCCGGCGAGCCCGTAGATCTTGCTGAAGGTCCGCAGCAGCACCAGGTTCGGGAAGTCCGCGAGCAGGTCCACGCTCGCGCCCGGGTCGTCGACGGCCTGGAACTCGACGTAGGCCTCGTCGAGGATCACGGTGGTCCGCTTCGGCACCTGCTCGAGGAAGGAACCGATGCGCTCGACCGGCAGGTAGGTCCCCGTCGGGTTGTTCGGGTTGCAGATGACGGCGATCTGGGTCGCGGCGGTGATCTCGGCGAGCATCGCGTCGAGGTCGTGCTCCCAGGCGTCGTCGAGCGGGACTCGGACCTCGCGGGCCCCCGAGAGCGGCGCCATGTAGGGATAGATCGAGAACGAGGGCCAGGCGTAGAGGATCTCGTCGCCGGGCTCGCACAGCGCCAGCGCCCCGGCGAGCAGGAACTCGCAGGAGCCGTTGGCGACCGCAACGCGCCCGGGCTCGGTCTCGCAGCGCTCGGCGATCCGCGTGCGCAGCAGGCGCGCCTCCGGATCGGGGTAGCGGTTGATCCCGGGCGCGGCCGCGGCGATCGCCTCCACCACCTCTGGGTGCGGCCCCAGCGGCGACTCGTTGGAGGCGAGCTTGATCGCGTCCGCGGTCTCGGCGCGCTCCCTGGCGTCGTCGAGCGAGGCGCCCGGCTCATAGCTCGGGATGCGCGCGAGCTTCTCGGCGAAGGTGACGGTCACGGCCTCATTGTGACGGGCCGGGAATCGAACCTCATTGGGCCGCGGTCAGGTCCGATCGCAGCGCCTGGGCTTCGCCCAGGTAGGTGTGCGAGGGCTCGTGGCCCGCCGGCGCGTAGTAGTGCACCAGCACCCGCACCACCCCCGGCATCGACCCTGGCACGTCGATCTCCTGGGCGCAGAGCAGCGGCACGTGGTTCAGCCCCACGTTCCGCGCCGCCACCGCGGGGAACTCGGCGTTGAGGTTGTGGGTGGAGGTGAAGATGCAGCTCACGATCCGGTCGAGCTCCAGCTCGTTCCGCGACAGAAGCTCGCGCATCAGCTCCTCGGTCGCCGAGAGGATCTGCTCGGGGTCGTTGCGCTCGACCTTGGTCGCGCCCCGCACCGCCCACAGCCGCTGCTGCTGCTCGCTCATCGAGCGCCATCTTCCCAGAGCGAGCCGACCTCGCGCCCGGAGAGGCGGCGGGCGGCGCCGGGCGCGAGCGCTCCCAGCTCGAGCGGACCGAAGCGGACGCGCTCGAGCGCGACCACCCGGTTGGCGACGGCCTCGGCCATCCGCCGGACCTGGCGGTTTCGCCCCTCGCGGACCGTGATCTCGATCTGGCGCTCGCCGTGGCGCCGCACCTCGGCGGGCGCCGTCGGCCCGTCCTCGAGCTTGACCCCTCGCCGCAGCCGCTCCAGGTCGCGCGCCGAGGGGGGCCGCGCAAGGGTGACCGCGTAGGACTTCGGGACCTCGTAACGAGGGTGGGTGAGCCTGTTGGCCAGCTCGCCGTCGTTGGTCAGCAGGATCAGGCCCGTCGAGTCGGCGTCGAGGCGCCCGACCGGGTAGAGGCGCCCGGACGAGCTGACCAGCTCGGTCACGGCCCGGCGGCGCCCCGGCTCCTTCGCGGTGGAGACGACACCGGCGGGCTTGTTGACCATCCAGACCTCGACCCGCTCGGGCACGACGGCCCGGCCGTCCACCTGCACCCCGCTGGACTCGTCCACGTCGCGGGCCGGGTCGGTGACCACCTCGTCACCCACCCGCACCCGCCCGGCCCGGATCAGCTCCTCCGCGGCGCGTCGCGACGCGATGCCCCCGTGGGCGAGGTACTTGGCGAGTCGCATGCGCGGATTCTGACCGCCGCGAGCGCGACCGGCTCGGGGCGCCTCAGCAGTCGCCGAGCTTGGCCAGCTCGCGGCGATAGACGCGCATCGAAGCGCGCTTGAAGTCGCCGTGGGTTCGCCCCCGGAAGTCCGGGTCGAGCTCCTTGTAGAAGGGCGAGGAGAGGCTCTCGGCGTGGCCGATCACCCGCTTCACCGGAATCCCGTAGTGGCAGCGCAGCGATTGGGTCAACCGCAGCGAACCGCGCAGCTGAGCCTTGCGTCCCAGCACCTCTCGGTCGCTGAAGCCGACGTGCTCGATCCCGATCGAGACGTGGTTGAGGCCGACTACGTGCCGGCAGCGGATTCCGGGTTTGACGAACTCGACGGCGCCGCCCCCGGCACCCACGGCGTAGTGGGAGCAGACGCCGGGCAGCTCGCCGTACTCGGCGTCGGGCCGGTTCGGGGCGAAGATGTTGTAGATCGCCCCGATGCTGCCGGCTTCGGCGAAATGGATCACGATCAGCTTCGGGTCGTCCAGCTGCCAGCGGCGCTGGCCGTAGTGCCGCTTCGAGTAGGCGGCCATGTCGAGCTTGCGGCTGCGCGGGTAGGGGATCAGCCGCGTCGCGATCTTCGGCCCCGCCGACGCAGTGGCCCGCGCGCGGCCCGCCCGCCCGGCCGCCGATGTTGTCGCTGACCGTCGAGTTGGCGATCACGGCGTCCCCGGCGGCCAGCGCTCCGCCGACGGGCGAGGTGTCGGCGCCGATCTGGTTGCCGGTGCCCGCGCGCGTGAGCGCGTGGCCGCCGGCCGTGAGCTCGAGCACGTCGAGGGTCGCCCCGCCGGCCGCGCAGCCGTCGCCGAAGGAGGTGTTCTCGTTGGCGGCCCTCACAGCCTCGCGCAGCTAGCAGGCGGCCGGGTTCTACCCGTACTCGTCGGCCGAGGCATCGACCTCGATCGTCGCCGCGGGCGCCCACGAGGGAACTACGAGCAGGCCGCATGCCGCGGCCGCGATCACCAGCAGACGCCTCATTCCGCCCGCTGCTCGCCCGCCTTCAACAGCCGCTCGCGCAGCTCCCGCTCGTCCCCGGGGGTCGGGTCGAACTGCGACGGATCGGGCAGCGCGTCGAGGCCCGAGAGGCCGAACAGCTTCTCGAACAGGGTCGTGGTCGCATAGGTGACCGCGCCGAAGCGGCTGCGGCCGCGCTCCTCGATCAGCCCGCGCTCGCTCAGGCTCGAGACCGCCGAGTCCGAGGCGACGCCCCTGATCCGGGCGACCTCGGGCCGCGAGACCGGCTGCAGGTAGGCGACGATCGCCAGCACCTCGGCCTGGGCCTGGGTCAGCGGCGGCGTCCGCGGCTTCGCCAGCAGCCTCCTCGCGGCGTCCTCGGCCTCCGGCATCGCCGCGAGCGCGCAGCCGCCGGCGACGCGGCGCAGCCTCAGCCCGCGCCCGCCCTGCTCCAGCTCGCCCTCGAGCGCGTCGAGCGCGCCGGCGACGGCCTCCTCCTCGGCCTCGAGCGCGTCCGCCAGCTCGGCGGCGCTGACGGGGTCCGACGAGAGGAACAGCAGCGCCTCGACCTGGCCCACCAGGGGGTCCTGCTCGCTCATCTCGTCTTCCTCCTCAACTCCCCATCCTCTCGTCGCGCCGGGCTCAGCTCCCCTTGACCTCGATCGGGCCGAAGGTCTCCTTCTGGACCCACGTCGCCTCGCCCCGGCGATACAGCTCCAGCAGTGCAAACAACGTGACGGCCTGAGTGACGCGGTCCTCGCGGCCGAACGCCTCGTCGAAGTCGATCGAGCCCCTGCGCCGCAGCAGCTCGCGCACGACGCTGAGGCGCCGGTGCAGCGAGACGGTGCTGCGGATGTGGCGCACGTCGGGGTCGGGAGGCAGGGTCAGCAGGTCGCCCAGCGCCGAGCCCAGGCGGTCGGGCTCGTAGACCTGCACGGCCGCGTCCAGGGCGGCCCGGCGCAGCTCCGGGGGCGGCGGCGCCGAGCGGTACATGACCCCGCCCTCTCGTTCGAGGATCCGCTCCAGGACCTTGCCGGCCTCGCTGTAGCGCCGGTACTCGAGCATGCGCGCGAGCAGCTCGTCCGCCGCCTCCTGCGACCCCAGCTCGCCCTCGCCAGGCTCGCCTGGCAGCAGCAGCCGCGACTTCAGCTCCAGCAGCGCCGCGATCAGGACCAGGAACTCGGTCACGGCCTCGAGGTCCAGCTCGCCGGCCTCCTCCAGGTGCTCGACGTAGGCGAGCACGATCTCGCCCAGCTCGACCTCGGCGATGCTGATCTCCTCGCGAAGCAGCACCGCCAGCAGCAGGTCGAACGGTCCCTGGAAGACGTCCAGGTCCAGCTCCAGCTCGGAGACCGATGTCACGCGGCCAGCTTACGCGGCTGTGCGGACCCGGCCCCCGGCGTTACTTCTTCTTCTTCTTCTTCTTGCACTTCTTGGTCGTCGCGGGCGGCGTACCCGGGTCGACCGGCGGGCTGGCGGGCTTCGGGCCCACCGAGCCCTCGAAGGCGCCGGCGTCGCAGCCGGTGCCGATCGGGCGCGCGATTCCGCGCTGGTCGACGCCCTGCAGCTCGCTGGCCAGATTGCAGCTGCCCAGATTCGTCTCGTAGTCCAGGGCCGGGCTGCCGTCATACAGGCCGTGGGTCCGCGTCGTCCCGCTGCCGGTGGCGTTGTATGAGAGTGGCGCAAGCAGTGGGTCCACGACGGTGCTGCCCGGGAGACATGCGCTCGGCCCGCTTTCGACCCCAGGGCCCGAGAACTCGTCCTCGGGGTTGTTGCAGTTCGACGGCGCTCCGGCAGCGGTGTTGCCCGTGAGGATGTTGTTGGCGCCGAGGATGGACTCGTTGATCCCCGCGGTCGTGTTGATGCCGCCGCCCTGGCCCGCCGTGGGAGTGCTGTTGCCGGCGATCGTGGAGAATTGATGAACAGCGTTCCGCCCAGGCCGAAGGCGAAGCCGACGGCCCCTCCTCCGACGTCCGCCGTGTTGCCGCTCATCGTGGTGTTCCGGACCTCGACGACAGGCTCGTCGTCGGTGTCTCCCTCGGAGCTGGTGTAGATGGCGCCGCCCATCTGGTGGGAGTGGTTTCCGATGAAGGCATTGGCCGGCCCGATCTAGCTGTTGGTCTGGGCCGCCTGAATCGCCTCCCGCAGGGAGCAGGCCTCGTCGTCCGCCGGGACGTCAGAGGTAGTCGCCACCGGAATGTCGGTCGGTCGCACTCGCTCCCACGGGCAGGACCAGAACGGCTCCCGCCACAGCCAGCGCCGTCGCCGTCGTAATCCTGGTCCGAGAACGCATCGCCTCCCCTTTCGAAAATCCCCCGTGCCGACCCGAGCCCAAGCCCTGGGCCCGGCCGGCGCGAGTGGCGCATTCTGACTATCCGGTGATCAGGCCGGCCCGGTGCCCATCGCCGGGCGCACCTCCGCCAGCGTCTCGGCGGCGATCGCGCGCGCCTTCTCGGCGCCGGCGGCCAGGGCCTGCTCGAGCGCGGCCTCGTCGGGGCGCAGCTCGGCGTAGCGCTCGCGCACGGGCGCCAGGTAGTCGACCACCGCCTCGGCCACAGCCCCCTTGAAGTCGCCGTAGCCCGAGCCCTCGAACTCGGCCTCGATCGAGTCCATCTCGCTGCCGCGCGCCACCGAGAGGATCTCGATCAGGTTCGCGATTCCCTCCTTGCCCTCGCCCGAGCGGGTCACCTCGGTGCCCGAGTCGGTGACCGCGCTCCTCACCTTCTTGGTGATCGCTGCGGGCTCGTCGAGCACGTAGACCGTGCCCTGCTCGCTTCCTCCCGTGGTCGCCATCTTGTTGCTCGGCTGCTGCAGGTCCATGATCCGGGCGCCCACCTCGGGGATGCGGTGCTCGGGCTCCACCATCACGGGGCCGAAGCGCTCGTTGAAGCGGCGGGCGATCTCGCGCATCAGCTCGACGTGCTGGCGCTGGTCCTCGCCGACGGGCACGGTGTCGGCCTTGTAGGCGAGCACGTCGGCGGCCTGCAGCACCGGGTAGAGGAAGAGGCCGGCCGAGACCAGCTCGCGCTGCTTCGCGGACTTGTCCTTGAACTGGTGCATGCGGTTGAGGTCGCCGTGCGCGGTCAGCGCCGTCAGCAGCCAGGTGAGTTCGGTGTGCTCGCGCACGTCGGACTGGCGGAAGAGGATGCAGCGCTCGGGGTCGAGTCCCGCGGCGAGCAGGATCGCGGTGGTGTCGTGCACGTTCGAGCGCAGCACCGCCGGGTCCCAGGGCACGGTGATCGCGTGCAGGTCGACGATGCAGTAGATCGCGGGATCCCCCTCGTCCTGGCCCTCGACGTACTGGCGAATCGCGCCGATGTAGTTGCCCAGGTGCTTCTTGCCCGTCGGCTGGATGCCGCTGAAGATCTTCATCGTCGGCAGCGTATTGCGCGGCGGCGGCCCGCCGCGCCACCCTCACCCAGGCGTCGCGGCCGGTTCGGCGGAGTGCTCGTGGTGGTCCCCGGTGTGCCCCGCCTCGTCGCAGCGGGCGCACTCCCCCGCGGGAGCAGCCCGCGGGGCGATCCAATCGTCCTCCCGGCGCGGGTTCTGGATCCCGATCCCGGCGACGAGGCCGCCGATGATCATCAGGATCCCGTTCACGACCATCGCCAGATGGAACGAGGACTCGGCGCCCTCGGTCGCGGCCGCCGCGACCGCCTCGGCCTCTCCGGACGCGAGCCCGCCGGTGTCGGGCGGGACGAACGGGTTCGCCTTGGCCGACTCGAGGGCCTGCTCGGCGCCCGGAGTCAGCGCCGCGTCTGCCACCTCTGCGTTGACGGTGGAGCCGAACTGGCCCGCGATCAGGGCGCCGAGCACGGCGATCGCGAGCAGGCCCGCCATGCGCGAGACGCCGTTGTTGATGCCCGAGGCGATCCCCGCGTAGCGCTGCTCGACCGAGTTCAGGGCCGTCGCCGTCAGCGGGGCGACGGTGGCCGAGAGCCCGAGGCCGAAGACCAGCACGCCGGGCAGCACCTCGGTCACGTAGTCGGCGTCGGCGCCGACACGGGTCAGCAGCAGCAGGCCGATTCCGCCGACGATCGGGCCCACGCACATCGGCATCCGCGGGCCGGTGCTGATCGCGATCCTGCCGAAGCGCGGTGAGAGCAGGAACAGCAGCAGCGAGATCGGGATGGTGGCGAACCCGGCGGCGAGCGGCGAGTAGCCGGCCGTCTGCTGCAGGAACAGGGTGACGAAGAGGAAGGCGCCGATCAGGCCGGCGTAGACGATCAGCGTCTCGAAGTTCGTGATCGCGAAGTTCCTGATCCGGAATAGGCGCAGGTCGAGCATCGCGTGCCGGTATCGCGATTCCCAGAAGAGGAAGAACGCGAACAGCAGCACGCCGCCGATCAGCGGCACGTAGACCATCGGGCTGCCCCAGCCCTCGCGCGGCTGCTCGATCAGGGCGTAGACGGGGCCTCCGAGCCCGACCGCCGAGAGCGCGATCCCGAGCCAGTCGATGGCGCGGTCGGCCTCGGGGTCGACGCTCTCGCGCACGCACGCCAGCGCCAGCAGGATGCAGCCGACGATCAGCGGGATGTTGACCCAGAAGATCGCGCGCCAGGAGAGCGCCTCGACCAGGGCCCCCCCGCCCGCGGGACCGAACACCGTCGCGATCCCCGTCCACGCGGTCCAGGTGCCGATCGCCTTGCCCCGCTCGGCCCCCTCGAAGGTCGCGGTCAGGATCGCCAGCGAGCCGGGAACCAGCAGCGCCCCCGCGAGGCCCTGCAGCGCGCGGGAGCCGATCAGGGTCTCGCTTGTCGGCGCGATCGCGCACAGCACCGAGGTGACGCCGAAGCCGATCAGGCCGGCGATGAAGATGCGCCGACGGCCGAACTGGTCCCCGAGCGCGCCGCCGACCAGCAGCAGCGAGACGGTGGCCAGCATGTAGGCCTCGACGATCCACTGCTGGTCGGCGAGCCCGGCATCGAGGTCCTCGCTGATCACCGGCAGCGCCACGTTGACCACCGTCCCGTCGAGGAAGACGATCGTCGAGCCGAGGATCGTGGCGATCAGCGTCAACAGCTTGCGCCGGCTCTCCGTCACCGAGTCCGAGTCTAGGGAGGGTCACCCGGCTCGGTCCCGGGCTATTGTCGCTGGGCAAGGGGGCCTGTGGAATGGAGTTCAGGGGCAGCTTGAAAAGCTCGAGATCGATGCAGGATCCCGCCGGTCGCGGAAGCGGCGCGCGGGGCCGCGCGCGGATCGCCGGCTCCACGCTGGCCGCCGCGCTCGCCCTCGCCTGCGCCGGGAGCGGCCCGGCGAGCGCCTCGGCGCCCTCGCTCGAGCTGAGCTCGGCCGACCTGACCCAGGGTGGCCCCCGGCTCGTGCTGGAGCTCCAGACCAGCGGCCCCTTCGCCCTGACCGAGCTCACGCGGTTCCCGGACCGCTCGCTGCCCGGGCAGTCCTGGATCTGCCTGCAGCTGCTCCAGCGCAAGCGGCGCCAGCTCTGCCTGGGTCCGCCGAAGCGCCGCCGCAACGTGCTCGCGCTCTCGCGGCCCTCCGCTGACGGGCGGGCGGGGCGCCGCTCCCTGATCCGGGCCCGGCTCGGCCGCGCCAGCGCCACGCGCGTGCGGGTCAGCTTCGCCATGGGCGCGGCCGGGCTCCGGCCCGGACGAGTCGGCTGGTCGCTCCAGAGTCATTGGCCAGGCGCCTGCGCCCCCACCGGCCTCGCCTGTGAGGACAGCATGCCGGCGTCCGGCAGGATGGCCCGGCTGCGACTGGACAGCGTGCGACCGAGCGGCTGCACCCATCGCGGGCCGGCCTTTCGCAACCACGGCCCGCGGGGGCGCAAGCGGATCGCGATCGGCTTCGACGACGGGCCGAGCGACTACACGAACGCGGTTCTGCGCGTGCTCGACCGTTTCAACTCGCAGGCGACCTTCTTCGTCGTCGGCACCCAGCTCGGCGGCCGCACCTCCGTGCTCCGCCACATCCTCGACTCGGGCAGCGAGATCGGCAATCACTCCTACGGGCACGACATCAGGACATCCGCGGCGTCGATGCGCGCAACCAACAGACGTGTGCGAAACGCGACCGGCTTCCAGCCGTGCCTGTTCCGGCCCCCGGGCGGAGCGGTCAGTTCGGGACTCGTGGCGCGGGCGCGCGCCCTCGGGATGACCACGATCAGCTGGGACGTGGATCCCCGCGACTGGACGAGCCCCGGAGCCTCTGCGATCGCCTCGAACGTGATCGCCAACGCCCGCAACGGCTCGATCGTGGTCATGCACGACGGCGGCGGGCCGCGGGGGCAGACGGTCGAGGCGCTGCCGCGGATCCTCTCCCACTTGCGTCACCGCGGCTATCGCTTCGTGACGATCACCGAGCTGCTCGGCAACCGCTTCACCTACCGCCGCTGAGGCAGGGGCGCGGGACGGCCGGGGCTCAGGGCGCGGGCGGCTCGCGCAGCTGGTGGGCGGGCGTGAAGAAGTTGCGCCGGGCCAGGGTCGTCGCGGTCAGGGCCGCGATCGCCACGGAGCCGAGCAGCGCGTAGAGCAGGATCAGCTGAAGCCTGACCGCGTCGACGGGGTCGGCGCCGGCGAGCAGCATCCCCACCATCGTCCCCGGGAAGAAGATCAGCCCGGTCGTCTTGGTCGAGTCCACGAGCGTGATCATCCCCGAGCGCAGGCTCCGCCTGACCAGCGGGTTCATGGCCTGGGTCGAGGTCGCCCCCAGCGCCAGCGAGGCCTCGATCTCGCGCGAGCCGTCGGAGACGTCCTCGCCGAGGCGGTTGAGCGCCACCGCCGCCGCGGTCATCGCGTTGCCGATCACCATCCCGCCCACCGGGACGACGTAGCGGGGCTCGGGCTCGAAGATCCCAAGCGCCAGCACCAGGCCGAGCGTCGTGGCCGCCGCCAGCGACAGCGCCGCCAGCAGGGGCCAGAGGGCGTCCGGCACGCGGTCGGCTCGGCGCCGCGCCGTGAAGGCGCCGAACACGACCATCACGGCGAGCAACCCGATCACGAGGGCTGCGTCGTCCTGCCGGAAGATCACGTCGATCACGTAGCCGATCGCGGTCAGCTGCACGAACGAGCGCGCGACGGCGACGGCGATGTCCTCCTCGAGGCCGGCGTCGCGCCAGCGCGACGCCGCGATCGCGATCGCGACCAGGACCAGCGAGGCCGCGACCTGTCCCAGGCTGACGTCGATCGGCGTGCTCAACGCGCTCTGCCCCGCTCGCCCTCCGCCGCGGGCTGCGGGGAGGGCTCCGGGGCGATCTCGAGCGCGATCGTCTGCTCGGCGGGGCCCTCGGCGACGGTCCGCCCCCGATCGATGCGAACTACCCAGTCGGCGAGGCGGCGGGCCTGCTCCTCGCTGTGGGTGACCAGCACGATCGAGATCGCCGTGCGCTCGCGAAGGTCGGCCAGGGTGCGCTCGACGGCCGCCGTCGCCGCCGCGTCAAGCGCCGCGGTCGGCTCGTCCAGCAGCAGCACCCGCGGCTGCAGGGCCAGCGCCCGGGCCAGCATCACCCGCTGCTGCTCGCCGACCGAGAGCCTGTCGGCGGGCCGCTCGGCGAAGCTCGCGTCCAGGCCGGCGAGTTCCAGCGGGGCGCGTGAGTCGAAGCTGTGTCCCGACAGGCGCGGGCCGTAGGCGACGTTGTCGGCGACGCTGCCCCCGATCAGGGCGGGCAGCTGCGGGACCAGGCAGACCTCGCGCCGCAGCTCGAGCACGTCGCGCTGCTCGACCGGAGAGCCCTCGTAGAGGACCCGTCCCCGGTCGGGGTCGATCAGCCGGTTCAGCAGCCGCAGGGTCGTCGACTTGCCGCTCCCCGAGGGCCCGAACAGGCAGCTCGCGCCGCTCGGGAGCCGGGCGCTGAGCCCGCGCAGCACCTCGAGGCCCGCGCGCGAGTAGAAGACCTGGTCGAGCTCGAAAAGCACCCTCCCGATTGTGGCGAGCGCCGGCGATCCGGGCGGCGCCGGCCCGACGACCCGTCCCGAAGGCGCTCCGCCGCGGTCCTTGCAGCGCAGATGGCGAGTCGGCGGGGTCAGGTCCGGAAGACTCGCCATCGAGCACCGGGAGCCGGGGGCGAACCCGGCGTCGTGGCGACTTATCGGGGTTATGCCCCGGAGGGTCGCCACGGACCCGATCGCGGTCGCGATCCTCGGACTCGCCGCCCGTCAGCACGGCGTCATCGCCCGGCGCCAGCTGCGCGACGCCGGCCTCAGCGACGAGCAGCTTCTCGGCCGCGCGGCGGCGGGGTGGCTGACCCGCCTTCATCGCGGGGTCTACGCCGTCGGGGGGCACGATCTCTCCTGGCGCGGGCGCTGGATGGCGGCGGTGCTCGCCTGCGGTGAGGGGGCACTGCTGAGCCACGGAGCCGCCGCCGCGCTCTGGCGGTTGAGCGCGCCGAGCGGGGGCGACATAGACGTCACCGTCCCCGACCACGGCGGCCGGGCGCGGCGCGGCGGGATCAGGCTCCACCGCTCGACGACCCTCTCCGGCACCGACATCGGGCTTCACGACGCCATCCCGGTCACCTCCCCGCGGCGCACGATCGTTGACCTGGCCGCATCCGGGACCCGCGGCCGCCCCTTGGAGCGAATGCTCGACGAGGCGGAGCGCCTGCGGCTCCTCGGCCCGGCCGCATTCGATGAGGGTGCTCCTCCCGGCGCCCGACGCCTCCCCGCTCCCCTTCGCGCTCTCCTCCGCGAGCACGAAGCCGGTTCGACCCTGACCCGCTCGGAGCTGGAGGAGCGTTTCCTCGGGATCTGTCGCGACCTGGAGCTGCCGCCTCCCCTGGTCAACGCGCCGCTGCTCGGGCTCACCGTCGACTTCCTCTGGCCGGCCGCCGGCCTCGTGGTCGAGGTCGACGGCCGCGGCAGCCACGACACCCGAAGGGGCTTTCAGCAGGACCGCGACCGCGACGGGATCCTCACCGTGTCCGGCTTCCGGGTCCTGCGCTTCACCTGGCGGGACGTGACGCGGCGGCCTGCGGTGGTGGCCGAGCGGGTGGCCGCGCTGCTCGCATCCTGAGTTCGGCCTCCGGCGGCGCCCGCCTCCGCGCCGATAATCCCCCGGTGACCGCCGACCCCCTCGCAGGGCTGCCCGAGGAGCCGTTCCCCTCCGCGATCGAACCGATGCTGGCGAAGCCGGCGCCGCTGCCCTCCGCGGCGGAGGAGGACGCCTGGGGATACGAGATCAAGTGGGACGGGGTTCGCGCGCTCGGCTTCGCCGAGCGCGGGGAGTGGCGCATGCGAAGCCGCCGCGGTGAGGACGTGAGCTTGCGCTACCCCGAGCTCGAGCCGATCGCCGAGCAGCTCTCCGATCGGGCGGCCGTGGTCGACGGCGAGGTGGTCGCGCTGGACGAAGGCGGGCGGCCGAGCTTCCAGCTGATCCAGCGGCGCATGGGGCTGACCTCGTCCGCGGCGGTCGCTTCCCGGCTCGCCGAGACGCCCGTGGACTACATGGTCTTCGACCTGCTGCACCTTGACGGGCGCAGCACGCGGGAGCTGCCCTACACCGACCGGCGCGCCCTGCTCGAAGCCTTGAGCCTGGAGGGGGACCGGTGGCACACGCCCACCTGGCACCGCGGCGGCGGACGGGACCTGTTCGAGGCCGCGAGGCGCCAGGGGCTCGAGGGCGTCGTCGCCAAGCGCCTCGACAGCCCCTACCGCCCCGGCAGGCGCAGCGGCGAGTGGATCAAGGCGCGGGTCTGGAGGCGCCAGGAGTTCGTGATCGGAGGCCACATCCCGGGCGAGGGCAGCCGCGCCGAGCGGGTCGGCTCGCTGCTGGTCGGCCACTACGACCGCCGCGCCGGCGAGCTCGAGCGTGGCGAGGCGCAGTCGCTCGTCTTCGCCGGGGCCGTCGGGTCGGGCCTGAAGCAGGACGAGATCGCGCTGCTGACCAAGGAGCTGGCCAAGCGCCGACGCGCCAGCTCCCCTTTCGACGTCGGCGGCCCGCGCGGCCCCAAGGCCCGGCAGGCGGTCTGGTGCGAGCCGGAGCTGGTCTGCGAGGTCGCCTGGACGGAGTGGACCCGCGAGGGCACCCTGCGCCAGCCGGCCTTCAAGGGCATGCGCGACGACAAGGATCCGCGCGAGGTCGTGCGCGAGGACTGAGGCACGGCTGGGGGCGCCGGCCCCCCCGCGGTACCGGCTCGGAAGCCTTGCGTCGGATCGTTTGCGGGAGCGCGGCGCGGCCCGCGGCGCAATCGCACGCCCGCTTGCGAACCGCCCCCCAGGGGTAACCTGGCGAACGTCGAAGCCAGCGATGAGCTCGTCGAGGTCCAGCGGCCGGAGGCGGTGATGAGGAATGGCTAGAGCGATATGGAGCGGGTCGATCAGCTTCGGGCTGCTGAACGTGCCCGTGAAGCTCTACAGCGCCGTCTCCAAGCAGACGGTGCGCTTCCGCGAGCTGCGCGAGTCCGACGGCTCGCGCGTGCGCCACAAGCGCGTGGCCGAGGCCGACGGCGAGGAGGTCTCCTACGACGACATCGTCAAGGGCTACGAGTTCGCCCCCGACCAGTACGTGACCCTCTCGCGCGACGAGCTCTCCGAGCTCGATCCCAAGAAGACCCGCGCGATCGAGATCCAGGACTTCGTCGACCTCGACGAGATCGACCCGATCTACTTCGAGCACCCCTACTACCTCGGCCCCGACAAGGGCGCCGAGAAGGCCTACGCCCTGCTGGTGCAGGCGATGGGCGAGACTCGCAAGGTCGCCGTCGCCCGCTTCGTGCTGCGCAACAAGGAGCACCTGGCGGCGATCCGCCCGATGGAGGGGGTGCTGACGATGGCGACGATGCGCTTCGCCGACGAGGTCACCGACCCCGATGACCTGCGCTCGGAGCTGTTCGAGGAGAGGCCGAAGCAGGCCGACAAGCGCGAGCTGGAGATGGCCAAGCAGCTGATCTCCTCGCTCTCCACCGACTTCGACGCAGGCCGCTACCGCGACGAGTACCGCGAGGAGCTGCTGGAGGTGCTGGAGCTCAAGGCCGCCGGCAAGGGGGTGGTCAGCGCCCCCAGCGAGGAGCCCGAGCCGACCAAGGCCCCCGACCTGATGGCGGCGCTGGAGGAGAGCCTTGCGGCCGTGCGCGGCGAGACCGGCGGGGGCGCCGAGGTCAGACGGTCGAACGGCGCACCGAAGCCGGCATCCTCGAAGAAGGCGGCGAGGAAGAAGGCCTCGAAGAGCGCCAAGAAGCCGGCTGCGAGGAAGAAGCCCGCGGCCAAGAAGAAGGCGAAGGCTGCCTCGAAGTAGCGAAGTCACGGTAGGTCGGCGCAAGCTGAGGCTGACCAACCTCGACAAGGTCCTCTACCCGAAGGCCGGATTCACCAAGGCCGGGGTGATCGACTACCACGCGCGGGTGGCGGACACGATGATCCCCCACCTGCGGGGACGGCCGACCACGCTGAAGCGCTACCCCGACGGGGTCGAGGGTCTCCACTTCTTCGAGAAGCGCTGCCCCAAGCACCGCCCTGATTGGGTCAGGACCGCCACCGTCCTGGCCGACCGCGCGGGCCCGATCGACTTCACGCTCGTCGACAACAAGCCGACGCTGGTCTGGCTCGCGCAACTCGCGGCGCTCGAGCTGCACCCGTCCCTGTCGAAGGCGTCGAAGATCGAGTCGCCCACCGTGCTCGCATTCGACCTCGACCCCGGCCCGCCGGCGACGATCATCGAGTGCTGCCGCGTCGCGCTGCGCCTGCGCGAGCTGTTCGGGGGGCTGGGCATGGAGTGCTTCCCGAAGACATCGGGCTCGAAGGGCATGCAGGTGTACGTGCCCCTGAACGGCCGGGTGACCTACGAGAGGACGACCCCCTTCGCGCACGCGGTCGCGCTGCTGCTCGAGAAGCAGCACCCGAAGGACGTCATCTCGAAGATGACCAAGAAGCTGCGCAAGGGCAAGGTGCTCGTCGACTGGAGCCAGAACACGAAGATGAAGACGACGATCGCGGTCTACTCCCTGCGCGCGAAGGAGCGCCCCACGGTGTCGACGCCGCTCGAATGGGACGAGGTCCACTCCGGCGCCCGCTCCCGCAATCCCGACCGCCTCGCCTTCACCTCCGAGCAGGTGCTGAACCGGATCGAGAAGCACGGCGACCTGTTCGAGCCGGTGCTGAAGCTGCGCCAGCGGCTGCCGGATCCGCCGCCCGCGGACTGAGCCGCTCAGAAACTGTAGAAGACCGGCTTCACCCCCTTGCACGCCCACCTGGTCTCGTCCTCGCGCTCGACGCTCTTGCCCACCTGGAGGGCGTATAGGCCCGCCATCGCCATCTCATCGAGGGTGAAGACGAAGGCGCCCTTGCGGTTCGACCTGTCGGTCGCGATCCGCTCCGGGGCCGCGTCCTCGCTCGGCTTGTACCACAGCGAGCCGCTGCGGTCGTCCCGGCACGGCTTCTGCGCTGCGATTTTCGCGGTGAACTCCAGGAACGTGCTTCTGTTCACCTCCAGGAACCTAACCTGCGTCTGCACCTGGATCGGCTTCCCGCCGGGTCCCGCAGGCGTCGCCGCGACTCCGAAGGCCAGCGCTGCAAGCTCATCGCTCGCCTCCTTCTGATCAGCCGACATCCAGTCGGCCGTCGTTTCACGCCCCAGACCTTACGCCCGTACAGGAGCGATCTCAACCGTGCAACCTACGGCGTCCAAGCTTGTTGAAAGAGTGGTCTCGGCTCGCTCGCACGCGCAGGGAGTCGTCATTCCGACAAAGGAGAGATGAGCATGAACTTCCTCAAGCAGGGCCCGCGGCGGTGGGCAGCCCCCGTCGCGCTTGCCGCGGTGCTGGTCGCCGGGCTGATGATCTCGCCGGCGATCGGCGGGCCGAAGTTCGTCACCGGCCAGAAGGTGGTGAAGACGATCCAGAAGAAGACCCAGGGCCGGTCGATCCAGGTGACCGGCTCCAAGGACCTGGCGGCCGGCGGCTTCGACTTCAACAACCCCGGCACGCTGGTCGCCTCGCTGTCGCTCGCACAGGGCAGCTACATGATCAGCAGCACGGCGACGGTGACGCGCACCAGCGGCCTGACCGTGCAGTGCCGCCTGACCGCGGGCAGCAAGGTCGACAAGACGAGCCTGTTCAGCACGGGCGCCGGGACGACGACCGAGGACATGGCGCTCGGCGTCGCCGCGTTCGTGCCCGCCGGCGGCACCGCGCAGCTGCGCTGCGCCGACGGCAGCGCCGGAAGCGACGGCAAGATCGACAACGCCGAGATCCAGACGCTGAAGGTGCCGAAGCTGAAGATCCAGACGGTGGCGGCCTCCTAGGTCGCCGAGCTTGCGGTTGCACAGGGGGCCGCCTTGGGCGGCCCCCTCGTCGTTCCGGGCTGAACCGGCGGCCGTGCCGCCGCGTACCTTCTGGTGCATGCGACGCCCCGCCCTGCTCAGCCTCCTGGCCCTGGCCCTGGCGGCGCCGCTGTCGGCCTGCGGCGACGACGGTGACCGCGATCCGCGAGCGGAAGCGACGCCCAGAACCACGGGCGTCGAGGCCGACGCCGAGCCCGCGAGCGCAGCCGTGCTGGACCACACCCTGCCGCTTCTCGACGGAACCGAGCAGGACCTCGGCCGCTACCTGGGCCGGGTGGTGCTGGTCGTGAACACCGCCAGCGAGTGCGGCTTCGCCCCGCAGTTCGGCGGCCTCGAGTCGCTGCACCGCGAGCGCGGAGGCGAAGGCCTGGTCGTGCTCGGCTTCCCGGCCGACGACGTGGCCGGCCAGGAGCCGCGCTCCGACGATGAGATCGCCGAGTTCTGCAAAGCCAACTTCGGCGTCAGCTTCCCGATGTTCTCGAAGTCGAACGTCGTCTCCGACCCGGTCAACCCCCTGTTCGCCGAGCTCGCGGCCGAGCTGGGCGAGCCGAGCTACAACTTCAACAAGTACCTGATCGACCGCCGTGGCCGCCCCGTCGAGCGCTTCGACCAGTCCACCGAGCCCGACGACCCGGAGCTGACAGCCGCGATCGAGGCCCAGCTCGAGGGCTAGGTGAGCGGCTGACGGCCGACCGGATTGCGGTTGGCGGCGACCTCGTCGAGGCGGCGCACCGGCGTCACGCAGGGGGCGTTGCGGGCGATCTCGGGGTCGGGCTCGGGCTCGGAGAGCTCGGGCAGCTCGGCGGGCCGCTCGCGCAGCAGCGCCTTTGGGATCAGCTCCTCCAGCGGCGCCTCGGGCACCTCGGCGGCGGGCAGCGTCCCGGCCCGGCGGCCGGGCACCGAGCGCTCGAAGATCGTCCGCGCCCGGTCGCGCTGCATCGCGGTCTCCTCGGTGGCGGAGGTCGGCGGCGGCGAGCCGTTGCCGGTGACGGGGTTCACGCGCGGACCCCGTGGGCCAGCGGCTCCGCGGGGCCGCCCGCGCCCGCTCCAGCCACCCCGGTGATCGCCTCGCCCAGCACCTCCGCCAACCGGTCGATCTCGGCCCGAGCCGAGGAAGTTGGGCTGCTGGATGAAGACCGCCGCCGTCTCCTCGTCGACCGCCTCCGCCAGCGCGGACGCGTCGGTGAGCCCGTCCGCCAGGCCCACCTCGACGACCTCCGAGCGGAAGCCCGCCGAGTAGGTGGCCATCGCCTCGCGGCTGTGGGGATGCAGGTCATGGACCTCGCTCTCGGGCTTGCCGCCGGGCAGCTCCAGCGCGCGTCCCAGGCGCAGCTCGGGGGGATGTCGGCGAACAGCTAGTCGATCGAGCCGACCCCGATCGCATCGAGCATCTCCGTGCGCTCATGGTCCGTGGTCGGTGTGTAGCGAGTCACCGGTCCATCCTGGAGAGGACCAAAGACGCGCCGGGAGTGCGTCCGGCTGGACGAATGGGTACACAACCGACTCCGGTCTCGTGCCGGCGCAAAACGCCTGGTGGACCTACCGGCTCAGGGGTCGTATGGACCCCCAATCCCGGAGGGTCTCTGTGGAGGTGTTACGAGTCGAGGAGCTTCTTGTACGACTCTGCGTCCAGGAGCGCGGCGGCCTCGGAGGGGTCCGAGAGCTCCACCTTGACCATCCAGCCCTCGCCGTAGGGGTCGGTGTTGATCAGCTCCGGTTTGTCCTTGGCCTGCTCGTTGACCTCGGTGATCTCGCCGGAGAGCGGCGCGTAGACGTCGGATACGGCCTTGACCGACTCGACCTCGGCGTAGGTGGAGTCCTTGGCGACCTCGGTGCCGAGGCCCGGCGGGTCGAAGAAGACGACCTCGCCGAGGGCGTCCTGGGCGAACCAGGTGACGCCGAAGACGGCGGTGTCGCCCTCGATCCGGGCCCAGTCGTGCTCGGGGTGGTAGCGGAGGTCGTCGGGGTAGCTCGCTTCGGCCACGGGCGAAACCTATCCACTACCCGGCGGGCTTGTAGAGCGGGCGCTTCCCGATCCGGGCCGCGCGGCGCCTGCCGCGCACGTCGATCTCGACCTCGGTACCCGGCTCGGCCAGGTCCGTGCGGACGTACGCCATCCCGATCCCCTTCCCGAGCGACGGCGAGAGCGTGCCGCTGGTGACCTCTCCGACGGCCTCGTCGCCCAGCTTCACGGGGTTGCCCTGGCGGGCGATGCCCTCGCCGTCGATCACGAACGGCGCCAGCAGCTCCTCGGTGCCCTCGCGCATCTGCTCGGCGCAGCGCTCCTCGCCGATGAAGCCGCTGCCGTCGACAAGGGCCCAATCCAGGGCGGCCTCGATCGGAGTGCGCTCCTCGCTCAGCTCGTTGCCGTAGAGGCAGTAGTTGACCTCCATCCGCAGCGTGTCGCGGGCTCCGAGCCCGGCGGGGGTCGCCCCGGCGAGCACCAGCTGCTCCCACAGGGCCGCGGCCTCGTCCGGTGGGACCAGCACCTCGACGCCATCCTCGCCCGTGTAGCCCGTGCCACAGACGAGGGCGTCGCCCGTCCCGAGGTTCATGTCGGCGATGCGGTGGCGCGCGGGCAGCTCGCCCTGCGCCAACGAGCCGACGACCTCCCGTGCCTTCGGGCCCTGCACGGCGAGCATCGCGTAGCTCTCCAGGTGGTCGCTGACCCGGGCGTCGAAGTCGCCGGCGTGGCGCTCGAACCAAGCGAGGACCTTGTCGTGGTTGGAGGCGTTGGTGACCGTGAGGAAATGCTTGTCGGCGAGCCGGTAGGTGAATACGTCGTCCAGCACTCCCGCGTCCTCGCGGCAGACGCAGGAGTAGATCGCGGCGCCCACCTCGAGCTCGGAGATGTCGTTGGTGAGCAGACGCTGCAGCAGCTCGCCGGCGCCCGGGCCCTCGCTTTCGACCTCGCCCATGTGGGAGACGTCGAACACCCCGCAGCCCGTCCGCACCTCCTCATGCTCTGAGCGGATCCCCGCGTACTCGACCGGCATCTCCCAGCCGGAGAAGTCCACGAGCTTCGCCCCCGCCTCGACGTGGGCGTCGTACAAGGGCGTGCGCTTGAGGGCTCCGGCCTCCACGGCCCGAACCCTAGCTACCGCCGCTGCCCGATGCCGGCGCCTCCGCGGGCCCGCCTCGCACCGGTCGAGCGGTGATACTGCGGGCCATGTCCGAGGAGAGCATCGAGGTCATCCGCCGGCAGTTCAAGGCGACCAACGCGGGGGACTTCGAGCGCGCGATGGGCCTCTGCGCGTCGGATGTCGTCCTGGTCGTGGACGGACTCGGGTTCCTGGACGGAACCTTCGAGGGCCGCGAGGCGGTCGGGGGTGGTTCGGCGGCTGGTTCGCCTCGTTCGAGCGTGGCTACCACTTCGACCTCTCCGAGATGCGGGACCGCGGGGATGGCCGAGTGCTGTTCGGCGCGTCGCACCACGGCCGTGGCCGCGGCAGCGGGATCGAGGTGGGCGCCGAGAACACCTACATCTACACCGTGCGGGACGGCCTGGTCGCGCGAATGGAGCTCTACAGCGAGAGCGAGAAGGCCCTTGCCGCCGCGGGCCTGAGCGGGTAGCGCGGCCCGAGCGCTGGCGCGGCCTGACCGCTACTTGAGGAAGTCGGGGACGTCGATATCGGAGTCCGAGATCCGCAGGTCGCCCAGGGTGTCGCGCGCGGGTGCGCCGGCGGGCCCGCGCTCGCGGCGGTTGCGGACGAACGAGAGGGTGTCGCGCTCGCGCTCGCGCCGGGTGAACTCGGGGGCGCGGGCGATCAGCTCGAAGCCCTCGAAGCCGGTCGCGATCACGGTCACCCTGACCTCCTCGTTCATCGAGGAGTCGACGACGGCGCCGAAGACGATGTTGGCGTTGGGGTCGGCGGTCTGCATCACCAGGCCCGCGGCCTCGTTCACCTCGAACAGGCCCAGGTCGTCGCCGCCCGTGACGTTCAGCAGCATGCCCTTGGCGCCGTCGATCTTCTCGTCGATCAGCGGCGAGGTGATCGCGTTCTTGGCGGCCTCAACGGCGCGGTTCTCGCCCGAGCCGGTGCCGACGCCCATCAGCGCCGAGCCCGCCTGGTGCATGACCAGGCGCACGTCGGCGAAGTCGAGGTTGATCAGGCCGGGGATCGTGATCAGGTCGGTGATGCCCTGGACGCCCTGGCGGAGGATGTCGTCGGCCTCGCGGAAGGCCTCGAGGATGGTGGTCCGGCGCTCGACGATGTGCAGCAGCTTCTCGTTGGGGACGACGATCAGCGTGTCGACCTCCTGGCGCAGGCGCTGGACGCCCTCTTCGGCGGCGGCCATCCGCTTCTTGCCCTCGAACTCGAAGGGCTTGGTGACGGCGCCGACGGTGAGAGCTCCGATCTCCTGCTTGGCGATCTCGGCGATCACCGGCGCGGCGCCGGTGCCGGTGCCGCCACCCTCGCCGCAGGTGATGAAGACCATGTCGGCGCCCTTCAGCGCCTCCTTGACCTCGTCGCGCGACTCGGCCGCGGCGCCCGCTCCGACCTCGGGGTTGGCGCCCGCGCCGAGCCCCTTGGTCAGGTTGTGGCCGATGCCGATCTTGACGTCGGCGTCACAGGCCTGCAGGGCCTGGGCGTCGGTGTTGCAGGCGATGAACTCGACCCCGCGCAGGCCCGCGTCGACCATGCGGCTGACCGCGTTCGATCCGCCGCCGCCGACGCCGACGACCTTGATCACCGCCAGATATGAGGTCTCCGTGTGAATTGGTCTTGCTCCGATTCTCCGCCGGCCATCGTGCTGTGGGCCGGAAATGCGCTACCGAAAGTAGGGCAGATGATGGCACGTGTCAACGGGCCTCCGTGCCTGTACTCTCGAGTCTCGGTTGAGAGTTCTCGCCAAGTGACCCTCGCTCCGAGATAGAGGGTGAGACTACCTTGAGGGTTTATTCATGCCTGCAAACCATGGTTTCCCGGGGTCGGGCGAGGTGACCTTCCGCGGCCCCTCGGATGGCTCAGAGGCCCCGAAACAGGGTGCAGGACCGGTTGCAGCGGCGCCGATCCGGAGCGGTCCCGGAGCCCGGAGCGCTGTTTCGGGCGCTCAGCCCCCCGTCACGGGGCGCCCGGGGACGCTGACGTCGACGTAGGCCGGGGAGCCGACATCGGGCGCCAGCAGCACCGTCGCCAGCCCCCGCCACTTGGCCTCGGCCTCAGAGCCGTCGCCGAAGCGCGCCTCCGGGGCGTCCTCGAGGTCGAGCACCACCCCACCCCGCTCGGGGTCGAACGCGGAGGCCTCGATCCGCCCCCGCAGCTCGACCGGGGCCGCGCCGAGGATCGCCGCCTGGTCGGTCCCCTCCGGCCCGAGCCTGCCCGCCGTCGCCTCGGCCTCCAGGGGCGGCAGGCGCCTGCCCTGGACCTCAGCCCCTGGCAGCAGCAGGCCGTCGGCCGAGACCCCGACCGGCTCGCCCTCGACCTTGACGATCGCCACCGGCAGGCGCTCGGTGACCGTGATCGTGAGCTTGTGGGGTATCTCCGAGTCGGTGGCGATCGAGGCCACGGTGGGGAACGCCGAGACCGCCCTCACTAGCTGCCCCTCGTCGACGTTCAGGGTCGTCATCTCGGTGGCCACGGCCTCGAGCGCGGCGGTGATCTCCGCCCGGTCGGTCGTCGCGCCCTCGACCCTGACCTGCTCGACCGCGACCAGCGATGAGTCGCGCAGCCAGAACCAGTAGCCGGCGAAGAGCAGCGCCGCGATCAGCGCCAGCGCGATCAGGCGGCGTTTCCAGATCAAGCGGGGAGCCCCCAGTCCTCGGGCCAGCGGACCTCGCCCAGCACCTGGACCTCGGGCTCGAGGGTGACCCCGAAGCGGTCGTGGACGAGGCGCCGCGCCGCGGCCATCACCGCCAGTACGTCGGCGGTGGTCGCCTCACCGGCGTTCTCGACGAAGTTCGCGTGCTTGGGCGAGAGCCGCGCGCCGCCCCGCTCGAGCCCGCGGGCGCCCGCGGCATCGAGCAGCTGACCGGCGGAGCGGCCCTCGGCCCTGGGGTCGTCGGGATTGACGAAGGTGGAGCCGAAGGTCTTGATCCCGGAGGGCTGGGCCTGCTTGCGCTTGCTGCGCATCTCGGCCATCGTCTCCTTCACCTGCTCGGCGGGCGCCTCGGCCAGCAGGAAGCTCGCCTCGGCGACGACCGCGCGCTCTCCGATCGCCGACCCCCGGTAGCGGAACCCGAGCTGGTCGGGGGGCCGGCGCTCGGCGCCCGCGGCGGTGCAGACCGTGACCCACTCCAGCACCTCGGCCAGCTCGCCCCCGTAGGCGTTCGCGTTCATGCGCACGGCCCCACCGACGGTGCCGGGGATGTTGACGCCGAACTCGAGCCCGGTCAGCCCCCAGCCCGCGGCCTTGGCCGCGGCCGATGGCAGCCTGGCGCCGCCTCCGCAGAGCACGCGCAGCCCCTCGTGCTCGATCCGGGTCAGCTCTCCCGCCAGCTTCAGCACGAGCCCGCGGAAGCCCTCATCCGCGACCAGCAGGTTCGAGCCCGAACCGACCGCGCCGATCGCGGCCCCCTCGGCCTCGGCCCAGGCGAGCAGCTCGACCAGCTCGGCCGCGGACTCGGGCCGCGCGAAGTAGTCGGCGGGGCCGCCGACCCTGATCGTGGTCAGCCGCTCCAGCGGGTAGTCGCGCTCGACGCCCTGGGGTATCTCGCTCACGCCCGGCCCCCTCCCGCGTCTCCCGCGACCAGCTCCTCGGCGAGCCGGAAGATGTCTCCGGCGCCGATCGTGACCAGCGTGTCGCCGGGTCCGAGGCGCGGGCCGAGGGCGCGAGCGGCCTGCTCGCGGTCGGGCAGCCACCAGACGGTGCGGCCGCCGGCGCGCTCGGCCGCGGCCTCGGCGACGCTGCGTCCGCTGACGCCCTCGAGCGGGCCGACCGGCTGCTCGCGGGCCGGGTAGACATCGAGCACCGCTATCTCGTCCGCGGCCGCGAGCGCCGCTCCGAACTCCGCCGCGAGGGCCTTGGTGCGCGAGTAGAGGTGGGGCTGGAAGGCGGCGATCAGCCTGCCCGAAGCGAGCTCGCGCGCGGCCTGCAGCGCGGAGCGCACCTCGGTCGGGTGGTGGGCGTAGTCATCGTAGACGCGGGCCCCGGACCGGGTCCCCTTCAGCTCCATGCGGCGGGCGACTCCGCCGAAGCTCGCGAGCGCCCCCGCGCAGGCCGCCGCATCGGCCCCGGCCAGCGCCAGCCCCGCCAGCGCCGAAGTCGCGTTGGCGACGTTGTGGCGCCCCGGCACGGCGAGCTCGAGCTCCAGATCCACGCCTGCGCCGCTGAGGCTCGCGGTCGTGCCGCCGGCGTCGGTCGGCTCGATCCCTGCGGCGAGCAGCTCCGCCG